>Ga0302281_10002800_pt1 | contig 12235 bp, 7 predicted proteins | sample III_Fen_E1_2_FD_198762 | JGI IMG/M metagenome (GOLD analysis project Ga0302281, IMG submission 198762) | Peat permafrost microbial communities from Stordalen Mire near Abisko, Sweden - III_Fen_E1_2 | ecosystem: Environmental > Terrestrial > Soil > Wetlands > Permafrost | place: Sweden: Abisko...
ATCCGCCATTGCGCTTCTCTTTACCAGGGCAGATCGCGGCAAACAGATTCCGGTCCCACACCTCCAGGTTGTGTGAGATGTCTGTGTAGCCAGCCTCCTTGTACTTGTGAAGGATGCTAAGATCCGCCGGGGCACCGATAATCGCCACGCCATAGAAGTCGCTGTACCGCTCGCGAATGGCGTCAACCACGTCGAGATAGTACTCGACCTCGCGCCTCTCCGGAACAAAGCCGCCACTGATGCGGAAGTGGTTTCCCTCCCCGACCTGTCGCGCCAGATAATAGGCCTCCGCGATCTGACGCGGCGACTTCAGGTTTACCTGATTCTGAGTATTATCCTTATTGCGATGATTGATGGAGCAGAACTGGCAGTCCTCTCCAGCATCCTTCAAAGAGCACTCCGTGCTGTAGGCAACGCTGATGCCCCCCTCCAGACTGACGTATGAAATCTGACTAAACGTCTCGCCTGTACTCAGCTTGGCTTCGGTAATGGGATGCGCCTTCGGGAACGCGATCTCTCCCACCACAACGCCATCGTCATACAGAACTGGACGGCTATCTTCAACCACTAGCTTGTATGGGGTATAGCGGCTGAGTGAGCCTCTAGCTGTAACCCCGCCGGGTAGCGAGAATCCTGTTAGCTCCCCCTCTCGGTTGCCGCCCAATGGCCGTGTCGATACCTGAAACGGCTTGATCTCTTCGGGGACATAGTTGATGCCATGCTCGGCAAGCAACAAACCAAGCTGAACCTCTTTGAGAAGTCTCTGCCTTACCGCTTCCTTGTCAGCCGCTTCCTTGTCGGCCGCCACACGAATATACTCTTGCACTGCTGTAGCCATACACTGCTCTCCTTGGTGTACCTATTGCACTGCCTTTGCTATCGCCCGATATGAAGCCATGAATTCACGCAAAAATGCCCGCTCCAAGTGAACTGGCAGCGGGCTTGAGTTGACATCCTGACTCTAATACGTCTATGGAGCCATTTTCGACAAGCGTCTTCTACCGTCCACCATTCGTGGTCTCCGGCGACAACAGGCGTAGATAATAATGTATGTCATATACGTACTATTTACTTTAGAGCGAGAACGAAGATCCTGTCAAGCGTTCTTTTACCGAGGTGCAGTTTTTAACAGTCAATCTCCCGGCTGTGCGAATGCCAGACACTGTGCTCGATCACAACCTCAGACCAGATCCAAGGAATACGCAGCCCCCTCGCTGCGCAATAATCTTGCCCAAGAGTGTTTGAATATGCCAATATTATCAGCGACTAAAGCTGGGCCCAGCAAAATGACTTCATCAATTCCCTCGCGCATTCGAGTGCGGGGAACAATAGATGAAGGGGCATAGAGCTTGATCTTGTTCAGAAGATTAAACCCTGACAAGTGCGGATCGCGCAGGTTTCAACCTGCTCATCCTGAGCTTCGCTCTTGGAGCATATGCTACAGGTTCGTTACCCGTTTCGGTCCGCGCAGATGCGGCCTTTTTGGTGGCACGCTTGGGTTTCTTTGTAGATTCCGGATTCGACGCTCTCAAAAGATTCTCTCGCTCACCCTGCATGCGCTGAAAGACATTGTCGAGAATCTGCAATGCCTTCCTTCCTTCTTCACCGGCAAAGCACTCGCGCAAAAGCATGCGCATCGGGATCCAGTCAGCCGTAAGCCGCTGCATGACAGATTGCCCGTGTGTCGTCAAAGAGAGCTGCCGCACACGTCCATCCTCAGGGCTGGCCTTTCGCCGCAGAATGCCGCGTTTCTCCAGCAGCTTGACCATCGCTGTCACCGTATTGGAATCGGCCAGAATCTGACTCGCAATATCTGTCTGACGAATGCCGGGGGTGCGCTGCACGGCACGCATTAACGCATACTGATCCATGGTTAATCGATATGGACTGAACAGTACGTCGCCGCAGCGGCAGATAGAAAGGAATGCGCCGCGCAGTCTACGAACTACGTATAGAGCACTTTCCGGTGTGGACTGCTCCGTAGAGTATGAGCTTGCTGCATTCAAATCTTCATTGCGTGACATTACGATCCGTCCAATCCATCTTCGTCAGCCCTAGGGACCGTAGTCCCATCTAACCGGTTAACGTCAAAATCATCCACAGGGCAATACACAGCCGTCCATACACCGCGCAAATGGCGGGATTGCAAACACATAGATAGTATAGCAAAATGACGGTCTGCTTCCGGGGACTATTTACGCGGGCAGTCTCTACCTGTACATTATTTCTCGATAAACCGGACTCGCCTAGTACCTACTAGCGGGATGACAGCAGTTCGCGGGAACTATGCCTCTGCTCTGCTGTCTTCTTGCCTGGACGTGGTTTGTGCTCGTGAGCTTCCCGGTTCGACAACTCCGCAAACTCCTCCTGATAACCGAATTGAATTTGGAATAAGCGCCAGTAGAGGCCACGACGAGCTAACAGCGCTTCATGCGTGCCGGTTTCCGCAACCCGTCCTTTATGCATTACCAGAATGCGCTCTGCACTGAGTACGGTTGACAGTCTGTGCGCAATCACGATGGATGTTCTGCCTTCGAGCAGATGTCCCATGGCACCGCGAATACGCGCTTCAGTCTCCAAATCGATATTCGAGGTGGCTTCATCCAGCAGCAGATAGCGCGGGTTATGTGCCAATGCGCGTGCAAATGCGATCATCTGCTTCTGTCCTGTCGACAGATTGTCCCCCCGCTCCTGTACCCAAGTCTCCAAACCATCTGGCAGGTCCTCAACGAGAGTATCAAGGCCAATCTGGTGGGCAGCTCGGCGAGCATCTTCGCTAGTCAGCGTCTCCGACCCAAAGCAAATATTGTCGAGGATCGTACCTTCACGCACGTATGTGTCCTGCAATACCACGCCAAACTGACGGCGTAACTCGGAGGAGGGCATATCCCAGACATCGATTCCACCAACAAATATCTTTCCTTTTTGCGGGCGATAAAAGCGCAGCAATAAATTGCTGATCGTAGTCTTTCCAGCGCCGGTGTGTCCTACGATTGCCAGCATCTGCCCCTTTTTCAGCTCAAAACTGACATCATTGAGCACCCAGTTACCCGGCTTGTACGCAAACGAGACATTTCGAAAGACCACGTCTGCATTCTCGGAGCGTGTTCTGTTGTACGGTCCCAGATCCTTGATGGTTTCAGTATCCATCAATGCAAATACCTTCTCGGCCGAGACGATGCTGGTCTGCAAGACGCCATAGCGCTCGCTGATCTCCTGAATTGGTCGCAGAAATTTGCTTCCATACTGTAGAAAAGCAACCAGAGTGCCAACCGTCAATAAACCACCATGTAGCAGATACGCCCCCATAATGAGCAGACCTGCCTGCGCTACATTGCCAAGCAACTCGATCGAGGGCATGAACCATGCATTGGCAGTGACCCACTCCTTCGAGACTTCCATGTGCTCCCGGTTGATTGCGTCGAATGTATCCAGGCTCGTCTGCTGGCGATTGAAGAGATGCACGACATGAATGCCATTCACATGCTCTGCAATAAACGAATTGATTCTGGCCAGAAGCACGCGAACCCTCTGTTGGCTGCGTGTCACGATGCGACGAAAGATCGTTGTCAGGACAACGAAGACCGGAAGCACGGCCGCCAACACCAGAGACATATGCCAGTTGAGACGAACCATGGCTGCAAGAAAAAAGAGTGTCATGATGATGTTGGCGAGAAGAGCGACGATCCCGTTGGCGAAGAGATCATTCAGCGCCTCGATATCGGTCGTCAATCGCGTCACCAATCGCCCTGCGGGAGTTACATCATAGTAGGCAACTGGGAGGCGGTGAAGATGCCGGAGCAGTTTGCGCCGAAGATCCGCCATGGCCTTTTGCCCTGTCCATTGCGCCAGAAAGTTCTGTGTACTGTCGATCACCAGACTGGCAACGATCAGCGCCAGATAGACCGCAGACAGCAGCACTATTCCGTGTCTGGGATCTGCGGGAAGCCGATCGGCAAGCAGTGTCCAATTCGTTGTTGCCTGAACTCCGTGGCGGAGAAAGTAGGTATCAATCGCAATAGAGAGCACCAGAGGGTTAATCACCTGCAGGAGGGTCGAGGCCAACGAGCACCCCAGCGAAAAGGCAACAGCGATCCAGTAGGGAGAGAGCAGCTTAAGAAGCCGCGACAGAAGATACCAGTCGCGGACATCTGCCGAAATCTCTTCTGCGTTGGCGTTGTTATCCGCCATGCCTCTTCCACCACCATACATGCCAAATCCAAATGAACTCACATGACCTCCAGTTCCTGTTCCAGCACCTGTAGACGAGCAAGGCGCGCATAACGCCCGCTCTCTTGCATGAGTGTCGCGTGTGTGCCCTTTTCAATGATTTTGCCGTGACGCAACAGTACGATAAGGTCGGCCTTCATCGCAGTGGCCACGCGATGAGTGACAAGTATCGTGGTCCTGTGCGACATAACATTCTTCAGATGCTCGAGAATTCTCTGCTCCGTAACCGAATCGACGCTCGATAGCGCATCGTCAAGAATCAGGATTCGCGGATTGCGAATGACGGCGCGCGCAATGGCTATACGCTGCTTTTGACCGCCAGAGAGCATGATTCCGCGCTCTCCAACCACGGTATCGAAGCCGGATGGCAGAGCGGCAAGATCGGAATTCAGACCGGCAATCGTGGCGGCCTCGCTGATCTCTTCCCGTGATACATTTTCCGTACCCAACGCTATATTCTCCGAGATGGGCATACTGAACAGAAATGTCTCTTGCGGTACCGCTCCGACCAGTGTGCGAAGATCAGTCAATGGCATGTCACGGCAGTCGACCCCGTCAAAGGAGACGCTTCCTTCCGTGGGATCAATCGTTCGGGTCAGCAGTTTGACCAGAGTGCTCTTGCCAGATCCAGTTTCGCCCAAAACCGCGACGGTCGCCCCAGATGGAATTTCCAGATCGATGCCATCAAGAGCTTTGAACCTTCCGTATTGTACGCAGACATGACGAAGCGAGATCTGCGCAGGCGCATCCGGCTTCTCGGCCTGCACGCCATTTGAGACCAACCACTTGCCTGGATCAATCGCCGGAGACTCGCGATACAGAAGCTGTAGGCGTCCGGCAGAGGCCAGACCGCGCTGCATCATATTGACCACGCGCCCCAAATTCGAGATCGGGCGGGCCAGCATCGCCATGTAGGTGGTGAATAGTACAAAGTCGCCGACCTTCAGCTGATGCGCAAGAACCAGCGAGCCTCCCCGCCAGAGAACGACCAGAATGCAGACGCCGATCATAAAGGTCAACAATGGATCGAGTGTACTGCTATAGAATCCCAGCACGCAGTTGGCACGAACATAGGATCGATTCATCTCCTCAAAGCGGCTCTGTTCCGCCTCTTCGCGCACAAAGGATCGCACGACGCGCGCACCAGCTATCGTTTGCTGCACTGCGGCGCTCATGGTAGAGAAGAGTGCCTGAATGTGATCGAAACGACGGCGAATAATTGCGCCAAAGCGAATCAGCAAAAACACCGCAAACGGAGCTGGGAGCAGAGCAATAAATGTCAGGGGCCAATTCACATAAGCCAGAACCGCTATCGCGATTGGCAACTGAACCAGAGACTCGAACAACGAGGTTAGTCCTGGACCTAACATCATGCGCACCGCATTCAAATCGTTCGTAGCCAGTGCCATGGCATCGCCGCTACGGGTTCGTCCCCAGAAGCCCGCATCCAGACGGAACAGGTGACGCAATAGATCTCTTCTCATCGCGTACTCGACACTACGCGAGGTGCCGATCAAATTAAGCCGCGCAATGGTCTGGAAGGTCGAACGTACAATCGCCACGCCAATAATGGCCAACCCCGTCCACACAATGCTCAGGCGATAGTCGAACGAGGATCGGGTCAGCATGTTGATCGCATGACGAATCAACAGTGGAATAGCAAAGGCAACGCCATCGCGCCCGATCATACTGAGGACGCCGATACTGAACGCACGAGGATACTCTTTTACGTAAATCCACAGGAAGAGTAGCCTTTCTCGAAGTGGCACATCAGACCTACTTTGTATCACCTTTTTGCCCTGAGGAACTTGCATAATCTCACCTTGCGACAGATTCGTTTGTGTTTTGAATTAGCCATCATTATCCTGCCTGCGCATGCAATTCATAACGCCGTTCCGAATTGACCAACATGCAGCTACCTACTGTCGATCATCTGCCTCCAGATACGCCAGTACGACTTCTGCGGAGTTGTCTGCTGCCAGCTTGAAGAAGATGGCTGCTTCATTCTTGCCTCCGCCACCACCTGCCAAATCAGACAATGATCGAAAGACAATGAAAGGAACACGATTCACATAGGCCACAGTCGTCACAGCCGAGGTCTCCATATCGAGAGCGTCTGCATGAAATGTCTGCCACACCCATTGGCGATACGCCGCATTGTCTACAAAGGTCGGCCCGCTTACACCATTGCCCCCAACGATCACTTTTGGTTCAGTAATCAAACAGACGCTCTTGTCCAAACAGCGCGTCAGTTTCACTTTGCTGGCGACAGTGCGCGCAATCGCCAGTGCATGGTCATCCGCTGGGAACCAGAAACGACGTTCCGCCTTATCTGGATCGCCATCAGAGCGCACGACGGAGACGCTGTGTGGAAACATCATGCCGTAATTACCAAATTCTTTTCCCTGCCGGCCCTCATCCCACCCGTCTGGCACCTCACGGGCAAAAGCCTGCTCCTGATACTGTCCCCACTCAGCAGGAACAGTTACATCGCCCACATGTAGGCCCGGATTCACGCCGCCTGCGATTCCCGAGAAGACAATCTCACGAACGGTAAAATGATCGAGCAGTGCCTGCGTTGTCATGGCTGCGTTCACCATACTGTAACCGCTGAGCAGAAGAACCACGTCGTGCCCTTCAAGTTTGCCAATATAGTGCTTGCGACCATTGACGAGGCGTACCTCCTTGATCTCTGTCTTACTCCGCAGCTTCTCCAGTTCAGGCTCAAATGCCGAGATGATCGCAATGCGTGGCACAGGATCGCGCCTATCTCCAGCCTGCGTTTGGCCCCATGCCTGAGGTCCAAGCAGAAGAATAAGCCCAGTCATAGAAACAAATGCAATATCATTCCAGAGCGATTTCTTGCGCGATCCTCTCACGTCTAAACACTTTCGATTTACCATCATCTGAATCCACTCCCACTTTCCTGAATCTTCCTCAAAGGGCACGTTGCATTTTTATCCGAGCGAAGACTTTGCCGCGTACCGTATTCTCCGCCTGTAATCAGCCTTATCCTGCACACTGCGCAACCCTGTCTACAGAAACAGCGCTCCGTGAAGATCGAAGAATTGCTCCGCCAATATCCTCAATCAACGCGAGTGCTCCGCTATCGCCCAGATAGCCGCGATTCAAGATCAGGCTGTCTGCCACGGGAAAGAAGATGGCAAGCAAAGGCACATTTAACTCCTCTGCAATCTCGCGCTCCAGAGAACTCCCAATCAACAGCTCTGCGTCGGAGGATCGGAGCAGATCGCGGATTTCCCCCGCATCTTCGCTATATTCCACGCTAATATCAGAAGAGCCAGCTACACCAATAAGCGAGGTCGTGACTGCTTCGGAATGTTCATCTGCACGCACATCTGTAATAATGGCAAGTTTTGGAATGAGGCCAAGCGAGTGGGCAAGGAAGTACACGACCCCCGATACTAAAGACAGTTCACCTACAATTGCGAACTCACGCTGCAATCCAATCCTGTAGTACACAGGTCCAAGCGTAGCCAAAGTACGCGAAAACTGCTGTTGTTTGCGTTGTTGAATCGACTGTAGTGCATCGGCGTCAAGCGGCAGATAATTAGCGATTGCCTGTATTAATCTATCTGTAGCCAAAGGTCCGATCGGCAATCCAGCTACTTCGATCCATGGAGTCCCATACTTCTGCTCTAACAGAATTGCAGTTTCTCTTCCCCACTGAGAGACGACGACGTTTAGAGCAGCGTACGGAATATCTTTCCATTCTTTAAGACCTCTCTCGCCGCCAAACAGCGTGTTGGCGACAATACCGCTCTCGTCAAGCAGTGCCTCGATTTGTTGTAGGTGCCCATACCAGAAGGCATCTTGCTGCGGAACTACGCCCCAGATATTAACTAGACTATTCCTTGGCGTGGCCTCCACCTGCAACTCCGGTAGTTGCTCGATCAGCGCGCGAATCGCCTGTTGATAGCCGCGATGAAATGAACCGCCAAATCCGGGGGTATTCGCGCAGATAACAGGAAATCCCTGCTCACGTCCTTCCTTTGTCATGGCTCGAATATCATCGCCGACCATCTCGGTTGCGCATCCAGTGAGAACAACAAAAAGGTCTGCGCTGACGACCTTCACGGTATTCTTCAACTGCTCTCGCAGCCTCGATCCTCCGCCAAAGACAACATGCTTTTGACTGATATTGCTCGACGAAAGCGGTGCACCCCATTGCGCCCCGCTCGGGGTACTACCACCAAAGGGAACAATCCCTTCCTGATACTGAATGCTGCAACCTGCGGTGCTATGCACGACGGGCACAACTCTATTGATGGCAGCGATTGTAGCGAGTGCTCCAAGCAGTGCACAGCCTGATCGAGAATGCTCTATATAATGATTGTTCATCACTTCACTTCCTGCTTGATGTGCCAGTTAGGGCTTCGCTGTAGCCATGATGCAAGATAGACACTATCTTGTTTTGCCAGATTCGCAACAAAGGATTGATTGCGAAGCACCTTGCTTGCCTCGCGCGCAAAGGACACCACACCTCTGTAACCAATTATCGGAATGCGTGGCAGATAAAGCGATGGTATTCCAAGCTGCGCAATCTGTGTGATATGAGATCCGCTGCCGACATAAAGCCCTGGCTTGATGCGACGTAGTAGATTGACTTCCTCAAATCCTTGTCCGTGTCCGATGTGAATATGCAAGGCAGAGGCCTTCTGCTGATAGTGTCGCAATCCTTCCAGACTGAGACGATCAAGATGCTCTACCGTTATGCCTACGATCTCCCCGCCCAACTCCTGCACCAGATCCAGCACCCCCAACGCAGTTGACGGGGACAAGCTCAGGTAAACCCGCACACCACGCAGCGGAGATGACTGCAGAATTGCTGTTGCCGCAACTGTCTCCCGTATATGCAGATGAAGAGCCTCCTGCACACGATCCGTAGCGGCACCGATACCAGACAGCCATTGTTTGGTAGCAACAACACCGATCGGCCGCGGCAGAGTCAGATAGGGAACTTGCGCCAACTCCTGTAGCGCATTGCCCAGATATGTGGTGGCCTCATAGTCGAGTGGCACCGACAGTCTAGCCTCAGCCGCCCGACGGAACACTTCAATTGAAGTAGCGTTTGGGAGGGTGTTAGACTCAAGGCCCAAAGCGACTAATAGGCGTTCTGCCTCATGACAGTCGCTTGCGAGTTCCGTTGTTGAGAGAAGATTCACATGCTCCCCGCGCTCTCCGCGAGTTGAGGGAAGAAGTTGTTTAATCAGACTGTGTGCTGCAACGTCGTTTCCATGCACAGAGGCCTTTGACGCAAACCCGGAAGTGTAAGCCGGAATGATTGGCACACCCAATTCATCGCTCAGTTCATTGGCCACCGATTGAATGTCGTCATTGTTAATGGATACAGCGGGCGTTGCGACGATGAAGATGGCCTTCGGAGCATAGCGACTATAGTTTGCTTTTACAGTTTCGCGTAGCTTATTGTCGGAGCCCATAATGGTTTCGCGCTGATTTAGATTGGTAACGATCCATCGTCCTCTTCTCCCTTCTTGTGCAGGCGCGAGCGCTAACTGCACACTGGACGCAGCGCACCCGCGAGGTCCGTGAATAATAGTCATCGCATCACGAAAACCCGCGAGTAATTTCAGAGCAGAAAGGACGTCGTCAGGCGTGCTCTGACTAAATGTACGTATCCTCTGATCCACCTCTGTACTCTCGTACTCCTTAAGGAGCGCAGAGGTTTCTCCCAGATATGCGCTTAATGTATCGAGACGCTTTTCGCGACTCGCCGGAGATCTTCCCGAAAGATTCATATCAGTTTCTCCCCAGCTTTAGATTGCTTCCTGTAAGCCAACAACACCCGATTCAGTGGAGAAGATGCGATCACCCCACTCACGCGCCCACGCCTTCAACTCAGGTCCATTCAGAGGACGGGGAATGGTTGTCTCTTCCTGCTCGACGATGTATCGTGCCAGACCCCGATAGATCTCAGCCTGACCAGATGTAGGTGCCGCCTCAATGACCGTTTTGCCATATAGTTCGCTTTGGCTGACTACCTGCGAACGCGGTACATAACCGATGACGCGAGTCCCGGTACGGTCGACGAAGTCATCCACCAACTGGCGTGCGTAGGGCGCAATCAGACCGTTGGCGATGACCCCACCTAGTCGCGCACCCCCTGAAGGCGCGTACTTCTGCACGGCCTTGAAGAGATTGTTCGCAGCAAAGATCGACATAAAATCAGAGGACGATACTACATATACCCGCTCTGCAAGACCATCGCGAATCGGGACAGAAAAACCACCGCATACAACATCGCCCAAAACGTCATACAAGACATAATCCGGTTTGTACTCCTCAAATAGCCGCAACTCTTGTAATAGATCAACGGCAGCGGTGATTCCTCGACCTGCACAGCCAACCCCGGGGACCGGACCTCCGGCCTCAATGCAAAGCACGCCCTTGAAGCCCACTCTCGATATGTCTTCGAGCTTTACCTTGGAGTGCTCTCGCAGGGTATCCAGCACAGTAAATAATTCATCACCGTTGCGTAGAATTGTAGTGGAGTCGCTCTTAGGATCGCAGCCGATCTGTATGACCCTATAACCATCCTCAGCTAGTGCTGCTGCAATATTCGAGGTGGTGGTGGACTTGCCAATTCCACCTTTGCCGTAGATCGCAATGTGTTTCGACTTGTTTTCGCTCATAGTTTCCTCAGGCGCTCAGCGCCATCTCCAAAGTTTCTTTAGGGCTAATTTTTTCGTAAAATCGTTTCCGCTCCCTGTCGATGAGTTCTATCGACAGTTTGATTCCATGTCGAATCTGCGTTTCCTAAAGATGAAGTTGGACAATACTTCCTTCCCACCAGAAGTCTTGATGGAAGATTGCCTCGGGAACCGCGCTGCTTATTGTTGATCATCAACATCTCCTAATCAGACGATTGAGGCAATTTCTTTTTCGGCTTCATATACTATTTCTTCACCGGATTCATGCTGCGCAGGAGACAATCTATCTCCGAACTGTAGCCACTTGGCAGCTGCAACCAGACCGATAAAGATCGGAATGAAGGACAGAAAAATTACGCGTGTTCCGAAGCGTGAACCAATCAAACCACCCACCATAGGCCCGATGGATGCTCCGACAGAGACTGCTGCAGAAAAGAGTCCGACGATCTTCCCCTTCTCTCCCTCTATTCTTCCAATCCAAGAGGAGACCACCAGATTTAGCAGTCCAAGTCCAAAGCCAAGAATTACTGTACTAACGGCAAGCGCAGCAAATGTCCCCGCCACAGAGAGGTAAATAAGCCCTCCAACCACAACCGCAACGCTGAATGCATACAACTGAAGCACGCTGAGAATCCGGATAAGCGAACTGGCCGCAAAGACCGTAACAATAAAGACTCCGCCCTCGATCGTCAGCAGCAAAGATGCGCGGGATACCGCGAGATGCAGCGACTGCACGGCCAGAATGATGACAAAGGCGCTGAAGGTAGCAAAGAATGCCGTCGAGAGGCTTTCGGTCAGCAGGGGCAGATAGAGAACCCGCCACCCGATCAGCCGCTTGAAGTCAGCCAATTGAATCGACATCGCCTCTTTGAAGGGCACACTGGAAGCCGTGCGCGTCGGTTCCTTATGAAAGATAAAGACCAGCGCGATAGGCACCAACGTCAGCAGCGCGAGCAGCTTGAATACATGCGGGTAATCCAGAGCGTGAATCAGATAAGCGCCCAGCACTGGCCCCAGAAAGGTCAGCCCGATCGACATCGAACCCTTGAACCATCCCGCCTTTTCAATCCCCATTGACTGTAGATTGGAGAAGAAGGAGGCGTTGAGCGAGTTCATCTTGAGCGAGCCAAAGAGTCCGGCTATACCCATGATGAGGGCGATATCGACAGGCACCTTCGAGTACGAGAGCAGATAGGTGGCAATCGTTCCGGCAACTGCGCCGACGAGAAACAGACGCTTGGAGCCGAATAGGTCCACCAGAAATCCAACGGGGATCACCAGCAAAAGGGTGCCAATACCCGATACGCCGCGAA
>Ga0302281_10002806_pt1 | contig 12224 bp, 13 predicted proteins | sample III_Fen_E1_2_FD_198762 | JGI IMG/M metagenome (GOLD analysis project Ga0302281, IMG submission 198762) | Peat permafrost microbial communities from Stordalen Mire near Abisko, Sweden - III_Fen_E1_2 | ecosystem: Environmental > Terrestrial > Soil > Wetlands > Permafrost | place: Sweden: Abisko...
TCATGGTTTGGTTGGTAATAAAAGGTCAATGGCCGATTCGATCTCGGAGTAAAGACTGTGCTGCCAAGTTTGCAGCCGTTGCCGGTCCAGCAGGCTGAAGGCGGGGTGTTTTAGCGCAGCGGAAATGGTCAGGTTTTGCGCGTTGAGGGCCACCACGAGCCAGTCTGGCAGTTGCGCCATGGAGATCTCTTTGCCCCCCAGATGGTCTTTGATTTGGGCGCGGACCTCCGCCCCTTCATACAATGCAAAATTTTTACTGTGGGCGGCGTTACGAACCACCACATAACCGCATTTGTTGTCAAACTCGTCGGCCAACCGTTGCACCTGATCCACGCTGTCGGATTCGTGGTTCACCGGCATGACCAGCGTAAGCGATGCCCCCAACGCCGACAGCACGCTGGCAAAATTTATCTCGGCAAAAAAATCAATAAAGAGGTCGGTGGATGCGGCGCGGCAGTCCATGACAACGAGGTTGGCTTGCTCCAAGGTATTGAAAATGGTGTCCGGGCCGCGTCGTTCGGCCAGAGCGACAAACACGGCGTCGGGATGAAATCGCTTCAGCGTTGAATTTTCATTGTCGCTGTCAATAGCGACGTGGGCGATGCCCCTGTCTTTCAGGTATTGGACCAGGTTGACGGCAAAGAAGCTTTTGCCGACGCCGCCTTTGCCGTTGAGAATGAGAATGAGCCGTTTCATGGATTTTGTGGTTTGAGCATTCGGATTTGTGCGATGCGGGGACCGCGAACGCGGGATTGCTGGTTTTCACCGAGGTTGCCGGTTGATGGCAGAACCGACGGGGTTATGATTGGAGAAAGTGAATCAGGGTTGGGAATGGGCGTATCAGAAACCGGCGGTCGCTTGCGCGAGCGGTGCTTCTGGCAACGGGCTGGCTCGCCCAAGATTTCGTGGCAAAACTCGGCTACGGCGGTTTTGCTGATAGGCAGACCGTGCCGGGTAAGGAGATCGGCGATGGAGCGTAATGACGCGCGTTTTTGGCGTAGTTCGAGGATAAAATCCTTCGCGGTGGCTAATTCGCGAAATCGCTCCGGCCGGGCCGGGGCAAATTCCGAGACCGCCTTGCGGACAGTGGTGGGATCTAATGGTGACATACTCATGTGGACTTGGCGCGGACGCCGGCTGGCCAAAGCGCGGACATCCCAAGGACGCCATCTGGACTTTGCGTTGCCAGCCAGCGGTCACAGATAAGCCGCCGTTGGGGACTAAGCGCGTACCCGGTGCGGACATTTTCGGACTCGGAAAATGCCAATCGGCGGACTATGCAAGGACTTTTACGGACATGGCGCGGACATTTCCGGGGACAGGCGCTGGACGCGGATGCGGACTGGACACGGACGCGGACTGTCTGCGGACTGTCCACGGACATGGACTGTCCGTTGCCTGTCCACGGACATGGACTGGACATGGACGGGGACAGCCAAGCCGGACATGGCGCGGACATTCCGCGTCCGTTCCGCGTCCGTTTCGCGGACACAGAATCCTTCCGTAAGGAAGGGGTAGGGCTTGCCGTCGTACTAAAGATGAAATTAAACGCAGCGTTCTTACTGCTGAAATGATTCTGCCCACCAATTTTCCGTTGCTCCGCCATCGTGTTTAGCCGGGTAGTTTGCGCAATTATCTGCGCTTCGATTCGTGCAGAGTTCTTGCCTCCTTGGGACGATTCTGGCAGTGGTATCAAGGGATCAGCAGTATGTTCATTGAGGCGGTTTCCATGTCCGGTCCGCACATCGATGGCTGTGCATAATTGTGCGGTCTTCCAGTCCTCAGTGTCCGCCACCCGCTTGATCCTTGGTTTCGTATGGCCCTTCAGTTCCTCCTTGAGTGCGTCCAATTCGTGGGACGTCAACCCGGTTTCCTTGTCGGTTACCCCATCGAAACTTTCAGTGGCTCGTTTACTCATGGCCATAGTTCACCACAAATCCAGCGTTGGATTGTGCAAGCCTTGCACAAAATGCAATGGGCGGTCTGATAAGTTTCGTGGCGTGGTCACGGCCAAAACACAATTCAACCTGAAGAATGCCAAGGAATATTTTGAAGAACACCTTGGGGTTGGTGACTATTACAATGAAGGCCAGCGTGTATCCGGCGAATGGCTGGGTGCTGGCTCGGAACGGCTCGGCTTGTCGGGAAAGGTCCGCGAGCATGAATTCCTCCGGCTTTGCAACAATCAACACCCTGTTACAGGTGAGCTATTGACCCAACGGTTGAACACCACCCGCGTTGAAGATGGACGCCCGACCGCCAATCGGCGAATTTTTTACGACTTCTCATTCTCTCCCCCCAAGTCCGTTTCACTGGTTGCGCTGGCGGGTGAGGACGGACGCGTCCTTGAGGCGCATGAACGGGCAGTGCGGTCGGCCTTGCGTGAATTTGAAGCATTTGCTTCCACGCGCGTCCGGGCTGGCGGCCTGCATGTTGACCGGCGAACCGGCAATTTCGCAGCCGCCTTGTTTACCCACGACACCTCGCGCGCCCTTGACCCGCATTTGCACACTCATTGCATCGTCTTCAATGCGACCTTTGATGCCACGGAAAGTCGCTGGAAAGCACTCCAAAATTACGAACTTCTGCGCGCCAGGAAATTTGCCCAGAACGCATATTATCATGAACTCGCGCTTGAACTGCGTTCCTTTGGCTATTCGCTTCGCAACCGGATTGCCGGTGATTTCCAAATTGAAGGCGTTCCAGAGGAGCTTTGCCGGCGATTTTCCAAACGTGATGCACAGATCGATGAGGCGTTGGCCAAGCTGCTTGCGGAAAAGCCCGAACTCGGTGGCACCAACATCAAAGATTTACGGGAACGGCTGGCGACCAAGGAACGGACACGAAAACAAAAGGATTTGAGCCGGGACGAATTGCGATCCGTCTGGAATGCGCAATTGAGCAACGCTGAACGTGATGCGCTACGCCAGCTTGCAAGCAAATCCGAAACCCTGGCTGAGACGGGTGAACGGCTCGGCCTGGCTGAGGCGGTTCAATGGGCGGAAGATCACTTGTTTGACCGCAGTTCGGTCGTGATGGAATGCCAAATTTGGCAGCACGCGTTGGAACGGGCGCGCGGGGCGAATTTTTCCGTGGCTGAACTCAAGGAATTCACGCGCCGGCGAGATTACATCCGCAGCGAAAAGCGCCCTCATGAAGTGACATTACGGCAGGTATTGCAGCGGGAAATGGAAATTGTGCATGCCGTCAAGGAAGGTGCGATTTCCTGCTATCCGTTGGTGTGGAAGCCACGGCCATTTAACCCACAACTGGATGAGGAGCAATGCAAGGCTCTGAAGGCCCTCGTTGCCTCCTCCCACCGGATCTCCCTGTTTCGCGGAGGCGCTGGCACCGGCAAGAGTTTCGTTCTGCGCGAACTGGTCAGCCAAATCCAAGCCGGCGGGCGAGGCGTGGCTGTCCTCGCACCGCAACGCCAGCAGGTGGTGGAAATGGAAGCCGCAGGTTTTCCGGCCCCGACTACGGTTGCCAACTTCCTGCTGAAGGGGGAACTGACAGAAGGAACGGTCGTGGTGGTGGACGAGGCTGGCCAGATTGGTGGGAAGCAAATGCACGCCTTGGTCCAGCTGGTCTGTGAGTGCAATGCCCGGCTGGTGCTCTCCGGCGACACGCGCCAGCATGGAGCGGTTGAAGCCTCGGATGCATTGCTGGCCATCGAACGTAATTCAGGGCTCCGGCCAGTTGAATTGCATAAAATCCGGCGGCAGAATCCGGCGCTGGGGGAAACCCCCAAGGAGCGCACGCACATTCGACAGTATCGCAAGGCGGTGGAACTGGCCGCAGCGGGAAAACTGGCTGAATCGTTTGAACGATTGGAAAAAATGGGCGCGGTGGTGGGGTGCGGCTTGGGGGAACAAGCCGATCAACTGGCTGATAAATACCTCCAGATTGCCCGGCGAACCGGCACGGCGGTGGTGGTGTCTCAAACTTGGAATGAAGTCAGCCGGGTCAATTCACGGATACGCGAAGCGCTGAAGACCGAGGGCTTGCTGGGATCAGCGGACGTTGGTGTTCAGGCCCTTGACCATCTTGATCTGACGAATGCTCAAAAGCAGGATGAACGATTTTACCCGCCGGACGCGGTGATTGTTTTCAATCAAAAGGTGCGCGAGGCGGGGCCAGGGGCGAAAGGGAAGTTGGGCGGCATAGTGAATTCTGGCATTTTGGTCGAAGTGGATGGAAAATTCGTCACGGTGGCCAAAAAATCGCTCGATAAAATCACCGTTTGCCGATCGCGGGAAATTCCGGTTGCCGAGAATGACCGGCTGCACTTGAAAGCCAATCGAAAGCTGGCCGATGGCAATCGGGTTACCAATGGTGAGTTGGTCACGGTAAAAGCCATCCGCCCAGGCGGTGACATTGAACTGGCCGACGGTCGCGTTTTGGACAACGGGTTCCGGGAATTCCTGCCCGGTTACGCCGTGACATCCTATGGCTCACAGGGGAAAACGGTGGATTACGTTCTTTTCTCGGATTCCACCATCAAGGCGGCAACCAATGCCCAGCAGTGGTATGTCACCATTTCACGCGGACGCCGTGGCGTCCACATTTTCACGTCGGACAAGGAACAGCTTCGGGAAAATGTTTCGCGCTCCGGTCATCGCACGCTGGCCTTTGAATTTGCCAATGATTTTCATCAACAGCCCGGCGTTTCGCTTTGGGATAAACTTCACGGTTATCTCCGGCGATTCGGGGATTCGGTGGTCGGCACTATTTGCCGCCAGAAAAAGCAGCAGCAAAAACAAAACCAGACACACAAGCATGAACACAAAACAACCCGAATGTTGGTCGAGTGATTCACAGTCGCAGGGGCTGCGCATTGAGCTTTCCCTGGAACATCTCCTGGTACTGCCCTACGATCAATTCCTGCTTGCAGAATTCAAGACTCAAGATGCCGATCACCACCTCCGATTGGTTTTCTCCATGCACGAAATCATCATCACCGGTCAAAATTTGAAACGTGTCCTGATCGCCATGCAAAAAAAGGAACTGGCTTTTATCGCCAAGTTGCCGAATGGCTCCCAATCATTTGCCACAGATGGCGGCCCGGTGATAAGCGGGATTACCGTCAAGGAAAAGGCTCCGGATCAAAGCCAATCGCAAGAACGGCTGATGAGTCAGAAAACGACGTAAAGCACTGCGCTTCTGCTCATTGCCAACCATCCTGTTTTGCCTGATGGGCTGTAGAATTCAGGTCATCTAACCATCAATGGCAGGTTTGAGAGTTTCCTTTGTGGAGCGAAGCGTAGCGAAGAAACTGGCAAATCTGCGCCTGCGGGGCGAGCCAAGTCTTCCCGCTTTCAAGGCGGAGTCCGCGCGGGGCGGCGGGGGCGGGGGAATTGACAGCGGGAAGTCTTGGCGAGCGCGGGAAATGAAAAATATTGCAGTGACAATGTTGGGCTCTTGGTCTTTTGGTAAGGGACTTGTGGTGTGGCGGATGATATTACCCCGGGTGCTCTTGAACCTGGCACGGCTGCGTTCTTGCAACGACAATTATTCTTCACTGTGGTGAATTTTAATTGTCGTTCGAGGTGCGTTGACCAACCGTTTGAAACTGTCGAGCCTGTGGCGTTAAACTGAAGGTTGAAGGTTTTCCCCATGGTTACGCGGCTCTTTCAAGAATTTTTTGCCGGACAAAAATAAAGCCTCATCTTTTGCCGTCCCCGCTTGAAGCAGGACGCACAATTCCGCGGACAATTCCAAAAGGCAATAATCTTGCCAGTGCGAAGAAGGTCAAGGGTCAAGGTGGAGCGCAGCCCCACATATCAACGCTGCTTGTTTTGGCGCTGTTTGTTCAACATTTTTTGAAACATTGATGCCTGGGCTCGCGCGTCATCAAGGGCGTTGTGGGTTTGTGGGCTGTCGGGCTGAAATTCCTCCGGAAGTTGGCTGGATGTTGTTCTGGCCCACGATTCACCACTCAATCCCATGAAATATGACTTGATGTCGATTCCGCCAAATCCAAAAGGATTACCGCCAGCAAATGACTCACAATACCAATTCACGAATTGCCAATCGTAACAGCCATTGAAACCGACGAAGACCGGCTTGCAGTTCCCGGCAGCGGTTTCTACCCACTGGCGGAAATCCTTCATAACCTTTTCTGGCGTCTGCCCTTCCTGCTCAAGGCGCACGAGATCAAAACCGGAAACCTTGAGGGCGTCTGGCACGAACTCCTTGGAAATCGGTTTGAGTTCGGCGTAAAATGCCACCGCAGGCTCGTCCACCACGCACGCACCGAGGGAGAGCATGCTGTATTTGCCAGGTATCGGGCCAGCGGATTCAATATCGACAGAAAAATAGCGTTCGGGCTTCACTTTGCTTCCTTTGGTCGAACAAGCGTTGGCATATTGATATTTCTTTCCCAGTGCGTTCGAAATCTGTCCAATCTTTTACCAAGATCCTCGGACTCTTTCCACTGAAATGCCTCCAATGCGAATGCATCGAATGAAATGCGCGTGTCGTCCCGAGCGGAGACAATGACTCGCTGTTTGTTGCCGAGTGCATACCCCAATTCCATAAAGCAATTGGGCCTGAGTGAGGTCAAGTCGACGAGCGCCACGCTGCTGTGGTGCAGAGAGTCGAAGATGGCTTGGTTCATCCAGACAAACTCGTTCTTTCCGATTCCCATCTGAAGTGGCTCATACCCCAATTCGCGGACAAGTGGGTCAGCGGTTTTCCTGAAAAACTCCTCCACCGATGGAAATTCGGGAAGCGCGTCGTTGAGAAGCCTGACATAGAAAACTCGGGGGGGAACGAGCGAGTGTAAGAGGCTAATTATGGCCGCCACAACCCTTTCGACACTGGCCTCACCATTTCGAGTTTGAGTTCGATCAAGCAAATCAGCCGCTGATGCGGTCGGCGACACTGAGAAGAAATCCGCTGGCCTGGTCCGGGCGCGGTCAAAGAGTCGCGAAGCGCCCCCCGACCCGTCGCGCGTAGACGAACCCACGTTAATGTCGAGAGGTATGACCGGTTTGCCCTTTGAGGAGTATTCGAGTGCAATCTGCTCAACCCCTTGGCCCCCGCTGATTGCAATCAAGATGTCGCCCAGTTGGGCGAGCCGGGAACGAGCGACCGCTCCCGCGCTCCAACCCGGTTCGAGGAATTCTATGCTTATGGAATTCTTCTCCCTTAGCTGGTCGTAGATAACGCGACGACCCGCTGGGATGTGGCCATCTGTCTTGCTTGTTGCAAGCGTCGAGACAAGGTTTCCATTGGGGCCAGAAGCAGAGGCAATTCCTGCGATTTGGGCGCGAGACACGGCTTCGGCTACCGTCCAATCGAAAATGATGGATGGCCCATCGGCGCGGTCCGTGAGATACGGCTCCTTCCCGAATGGGATCACAAAATTTGCACCTTCGGCGGCAAGCGCGCCCGTCAGTTCAGAAACAAGCGAATGGACATATCCCAGCTTCTTCTCATCCGCTGCGGGATCAGCACTTCCAACTATGTGAATTCGACGACCTCGAAGATTCATCTTTGTCCCTCCGTGGTGTAGATGGTTGGCGATGGTGCAACCCTTGAAATTGCATCGATCAAATCTGCATGGGTAATTTTACGCGTTGGATAGGCGAGCGCTAGTCCTTCGGGCAGCAGCCTCGTGCGAATATCAGAAAACGTGTAGCCAAGTTTGTGGGGGCTGTGCGGCCCTGTGAGCTTGACCAATTCTTCAATGGCGGACGCTGTGAATCCCAGTCCTTCACAGTCAAGATTGAGAATCTCGCGCCGTTCACCGTCATCAGGTCGGCGAAATTCTTCGACGTATGCTGCACGTCGCAGAATTGCTGGATCAAGCGCCTCGTATCGGTTTGTGCAAAGAATAACCAGCACACGACCATTGAACCTCCTAACGTCGTCAATCTTTTGGATGAGCGTGTTCACGGCGACTTTGTCCTCATGATGACTTTGGCTGCCAGATCGGTTGGCCGCGAGCGAGTCAGCTTCGTCAATGATGAGAAAGGACAATTTTGCTTTCCCGGCTTCCTTGCCAACAATATCGAAAGCCTGATTGATGAGGGTGCTCATTTCTCCGACATTGCCACTTCCGCGCACACGTGTGCTTAATTTGAAGAGCAACGCCTCTTTACCAAGCTCTGTGGCGAGCGCGTTCGTGACCGCTTCGGCAGTTGCCGTTTTTCCTGTCCCAACATCCCCGTGGAAAACCACAAGTGGGTATCGGTCGAGCAACGAATCCAGCAAGGGAAGGCGGTTGTGGTAATGCTTCTTGCTCCAATGCTCCAAACCTTCCTTGTCAACCAGGAGGCGTAAATCCTGGTGGATGCGGTCGTATCGTGCCTTGAATCCAACCAGCCTTTCCGCCTGCGTTTTGAGCCTGGCGTCCGGCAGAGTGATTTCTGATTCAAACAATGCTGCATTCCCTTCTTTCATGACTGACCTTTTGTATAATTGGTTCGTTCCCATCCATATCCATTACTGGCGTATTTCTGCCCGGCACTCGAAGTCATGCCGCTGAATGATGTGTCCTTTTCTGTTTTGGACCATGGGGAATTCAAGCCGCGCGCCTTGACAAAGGCTTCCTTTTCGGCCTCAGTCTTGTTCCACCATTCGTCCGAGAATGTTCCAAGCACCCACAAAGACCCTCCCTCCGTTCTTGGCCAAAGGTTGTTGCCGGGCGAATCAGATTTCCAGCCAGCGGCGGAATCCGCAACTTTATAGTGCGCGACACGAAGTTTGTTACCGTCCTTATCCAGCAGAAACAGCGTCACGGAGATCAAATAACCATATCCCGCAAACACGTTTAGGTCGGCGACGGCGGAGGCGACGCTCTCCCGCGTGCGTAACCCGGTGGCTTGCGCCATCATGGAGAAATCGGCGGCAAAATTTTCGACGACTTTGCGGATGTCGGCGACAGTATAGGTGGTAGTGCGAGTGCCTGTTGAACTCATAGTTATTCTTGGTCGATTGTGAAGGATCGTCCCATGACTTCCTTCCACAGGTCGAGTGTGTCGCCTTTTCCTGATTTCCAGCTTGCTGCTTCGATTGTTGACCACGCCTTCTCTGCCCCGGCGACAATTTCCTTTCTTTCATCATCGGTGAGACGTGCGGCGACGTTGTTGTCCTTGTTTACTGGGTCGAGAATTACAACAGGAGCGCTGGGAAAGCTCACAGCCTTGCCAAGCTCGGGAAACGTTATAGGGGTCTTAAGGCCCGTTTGTGCTACGAACAGAAAAAAACGCTGAAGCCCGTCTTCGAGGGATGTTGCTGCCCCGTCTCGGTCGTAGATGTGGGCCACAATCAATTCAATCGTGAACGAACGAAAGCGCTCGAATTCATTCTCATTTCGCCATTTCTTCAACAAACGCACGATGGTTTTGAATCGGGGGTCAGCATCCCGTCGATTCTTGATAAAATCCAACTGGCCTTGGATGGAAGTCTTGACCGGGTCCCCCCGCTGCGAAGAAGGTTGCCAACCATAACCCGGCTGCTTGGGTATAGGAATCACGGGGACGAGATCCACGTCCAAGCCGGATGTGTGAAAATGAATGCCGAGCGTTCTGGGCTGAACCTGAAAATCTGCGCGTTTTTTTGTGGGATAAACCGCCACCAGAAGATCCAGAATGATCCGATGGAGATTATCCACGTCGTCCTTCTCAGATTCCGAAATGTCGAGGAATACCGCTATGTCCGCGTCGACACCCAAATCACCACTCGGCTTGAGAACGGTGCCCTTCATGATCGAACCGGTTTTCTTGAAGCCCATCACTTTAAATGAAGCGTCTTCCTTGATTTTCCTTTCAAGGCTCTCGATTAGGAAATCCACCTGAGCGAGATATTCCTTTCGCTTTCCTTGGCCGAGGTGAAGGACTTTGGAAACAAAGACGTTTAGCTGACTGTCTGTGAGCTTCATGTTGATGATTTCTGAATTTACTTGCTACTGCGAACACTGTCCGGGAGCGCGGGACTTTCCGTCTCAGCCGAGCGGTTCGCTTGCTTTATTATGTTTGAAAGTTTCATCGTCAAAATTTTTATTGAAGACAGATTACGCCATACCACTGCGATTCGCAAAGAAAGGAACGTCAGCAGACGTCGGGACGGGATGTCACCCAAGTCAATTCGAGCTTGTCGCGCGGTGATTGGTTTCCCATCAGTCGTAATCAATCGCTGGATTGACATCTCGGAGGATTTCCTTGGTCAATCGCGGAGAGTTATGGCCGTTGGGGGGAGATCGAGCGAAAAGCGCCCTTTGGAAGGCAGGCATGGAATCAATGCGTGAGCCTCCGGTCCCGCATCGCGCAACTTTCCTTTCAGCTCGTTCAAAAGTTTGCGCAAATTGCTGTCATCGAAGCTTGCTGGCAATAGCACCGCATGGCGCCAGTCCGAAAAATCATTCGCGTTGCATTGGGAGCAAAGCTGCCTAGCAAAATTTTTGAGTGGATTAACCGCATCCATGAATTTTGTAATTTGTGATCGAGCCGGGGCGGATTCAGTATCCGCCAGGAACAACATCAAAACCTGTTGTGCTGGTGAATTCTGCACGTTGATTCCGTTGACCGTCATCTCCCGCCGGTTGCGCCAGATCGTCAAGCTCACATTTCGGCTGGCCACATGGTTCACTTGGTGACGGCAACGGTGGACCAACTCGGTGAATGTGTAAGGTTTCCTGATCAAATCCCGTTCAAATAGATTTCGCAGCGGAACAAACGGGATGTCCGCCAGGTCAATACTTGCTTCTTTGGCCATAACCTGATTACCTTCAACGGTTTTTAATTGCTGCTCCGGCTGGCTGGGGAAATAGAACCGGGGCGTCAACCCGAAACTGTCAAACGGTTCGTTCACCAGCACATGCGTCAAGCGGTCGGTTTCGCGCCCCATCAAAGATATGCAGGCATAGAGCAAGGCCCCGAGGGTTTTCCGTCCACCGGCAATGGAAGTAATCAACTGGACGCCGGGCGATTCCACAAACCCCCGAACCTGTTCTAAAACAAAGTCCGCCATGGCCGCATTTTCAGCAGAGGTGCGGAAATCTTCCAACGGCACCTTCCGACCGGAGCGCGCATTGTGCGCACTGATGACTTGGTACTCATGACTTAGGCGACTGTCATCTTGGTATTCAGGGCCAAGGATTTCCCTGCGTAAAGTCTGCCACAGGTTGTCCACTCCCTTTTCGGACGCCCCGAACAACTCGCGCTCCATGAGATCCCTGCCCTTCGCGGTGGTGACGGCAACCACACGGTCAGGTATAACCGGGCTTTTTTCATGAGCCAGAGCCCAGATGGTCTCGGTCAAAACGGCCGGGGTCATGCCGGTGACCGCAAGAAGCACCACCTGGGATTGGCAGGATTCCTCGGTAGACGGCACGGAACGCTTTTTTTCAGAGGTTTTTTTCACAATGACGATGGGTTATTGCTATTCAGTCTTCCTCGTTAGTTAAGATCTGATCCATCCGGGACTGATATTTCGGTTCCAACAAACGCTGGGAAGAAACACAGTCGAGGTGCGCAAGATCGTTGCGAATGTCGCGAAGCCAATAAACAAAGTCGTAGATTGGGCGGAGGTAATGGCGATTTTGAAGTCTGAGTTGGTCAGCGATGTGGGAGAGTTCCAATTCCTCGATTTCGTTAATCGTTTTTCCGTATTGGGTTAACCAAGGAACATGTAATAACGGACGGTGGCAGTTTAAGAGCTCGCGCCGATGATGTTCGAGGAGAGGGAAAAGCGCAGCTACCTGTCCGTTCCAAACGCGCTGGGCCAACTTTTCCGTGCGGCCAGCTAGGGCCAGCCAAGCGGAGTGGATTCGGTTGCGCCCCTCAAACGGCTGCCGCAGTCCACGCCATTCTGCGATGGGCGACCCGAGGTCGTCTGTGACCGTCCATCCACGGGTGCGAGCAAGATCGGCAAGCCAAAATTCAGGGTTGAGAATTTCGGCCAGTGACCGTGAGGCGCCAACCGCTGTGACCTCGGGATCCCAAAGGGCCAATTCGGCGAGTAACGCCACTGCTAGTTGACGTTGCCATCGAGACAGCGTGCTGGAAGTCAGCAGGTTAGCGGCATATAGCCGGGCATTGAGACCATCCATGCGGGCGAGCCATTGATGAACGCGAAGGAGATTGGCTGGCGCGGGCGCGTTCATCGCCAGTTTTCCAGAAAGGGTGACGACGAACAGTGTGCGCGCTGCTAACTCCTTGTGGCGGCAGGAATCCTCGTATTCTTGGAGAAAGTCGATCCATGCCCGCCAGGTATCC
>Ga0302281_10002808_pt1 | contig 12223 bp, 9 predicted proteins | sample III_Fen_E1_2_FD_198762 | JGI IMG/M metagenome (GOLD analysis project Ga0302281, IMG submission 198762) | Peat permafrost microbial communities from Stordalen Mire near Abisko, Sweden - III_Fen_E1_2 | ecosystem: Environmental > Terrestrial > Soil > Wetlands > Permafrost | place: Sweden: Abisko...
CAATTTGGCATGCATCTGCTCGTAGATCTGGTTGAAGTACTGTGAGCGCACACTCGCCAACTCGGGGAGTTGACCCACCAGCACGCAGGGGAACAGTGCGCCGTAGCGGTGATCCTTGGTCTGATCAAGGCCGTGCTCCTGCAATTTGGCGTAGGGAATGAACCGGAGCAGCGGGTCGGCCTCGTGCTCATTGCCGGCCAATCGCGTGCCAGTGCGTGAATAGACGCCGCGTTTGCCGCCGCCCAACTCACGATGGATGTCGCCGGCGAGGCGTTCCAACAGGTCGGTGTCGACGTATCCCTCGGTGATCTTGTCGGTAGTGGTCGATGCAAACGATGGACATGCCTCCAAGAAGTGGATGAACTCGTATCGCGCGAAATCATTGATGTCCCAGCCGCAGTACTCAATGTCACGCATGTACGACCGGAACTGCGAGGACGGGTTGTCGCGCGTCTTGTCGCGAAACTGGGCGAGCGTGCCGACCGCAACTGGGCTGTTGAGCAGCTGCTCATCGGTGTTGTTGTGCACGGTGGTCTCGATGTAGGGCAGCGCGGAGATTTTCACGCCGCCGATTTCGCCGGGCAGAGTGATGGTCTCGCGGTTGGCAAGTGCGCCCTCGCCGGTCTTGCTGAAGCTGACAAGCACGTCGTTGAACATGCTCATGAAGTAGGCATCGCTCCGACTCACGAAGAACTCGGTGAGGGTGTACCCCACCTGGTTGAAGACCTGGCCGGCATACGCCTTGAGGTCGCTCAGTCCGAACTCGCTCTTGTTCAAGCGGCCGAATGTGCGCTGCTCGTTTGCGGCGACATCGAGGACGGTGAGTGGCTTGTTGCTGAACGCAAAGAGGCGCTCCGGCGTGCTGAAATACGAGTTGACGCGGTGGAAGGTCATGACGGCGAGATGGGTCACGAATGCGGACAAGTTGCCGTACAGCGAGGCCAACAGGGCATTGGCGACGGTCTGCTTCTCGGAGACCATCATGAAGTAGCGATCGATGATGATGGCCTGCTGCGTGAAGGTGCTCGTGCCGGAGATGGACGACATCTCGAAGGAGATCACCTCGGGCTGGGTCTTGAGGGTGGCGATGGGCCACGGGTCGCGGTCGGTCTTGGTGATCTGCATCTCGAAGAACTGCGCATCGGTGATTTCACTCTCGAATTTGTCGAGGAGCCACTGTGCGGCGTTTCCGTACTGCTCGCCGAAAATCTGCACAATCTCGGACATTTGCGTGTCGGTGAGGGCGTCGAAGAATTCCTCCTGGAAGATGGTCTTGTCCTGGTTGTAGAGATGGGGGCCCGAGGTGGGGTTCTCATGCGCCATGTAGGCCATAGTGTGGTTCTCAAACCAGTCACTGAACGCCTTGGCGGGCACCCCCATCATATTCCCGGCGAGTGGAAACCCGCGCAGGTTGACTGGAATCGCCCGCATGTTTTCAACCAACTCTCGGTCCACAACGCGGTCCCGATTTCCTCTCATTACAGCTGTTGACGCCATTTTTGTCCGCGGTAAAGAATGATGTGCATCCTCTCCTTCGCAGGTGGGGTGATGCGTATATATTAAATATATAAGAGCTCGGCTCGCCGAACCCCTAGAGTTATTCAATCACAGCACGAAAATGGGACAAACGGGCAGTGCACACCTCGAACATCCGCAATCATATGAACAATTGTCGGATACTCAAAATCCCTGGTCTCCGCGCCCTCCGGAAACGGCCTCCGATAAAGAGCTGGAAAACGCGGCGGCGGCGATGAAACAGGCGAATATTTTCCGGCCGTTTGAATTGATCACTCACCTAAACAAAGCCATCAAAGATGAGCGACATGCACACCTCATAGATGTCGTCAATGAGTTTTTCGCAGTGTACAGCGGCGCCGCACCTCTCGATGCCACCGAATACATCAATGAGTCAATCGCCAGCTGCGTCTCGGCCGCGGCATCATACCAGTTTGTCACTCTCTCTGAAGAGAGGATGGTGCGAGTGGAGCCGAGTGACAACTACCTGTATTTCATCTTCATTTCGTATGCCGCGCATAAACAGGGTGTCACCCTCAAGGTGGAGGGCACTCCGACACGTGCTCCGACACGTGCGATGGAGCTCTGTTTCTCGACCGAACTCGCCCTTAGAGAGAGTGAGCGTGATTTGTTGGTGGTTGATCTGATTAGGGCGAGAAATCGCGGCTACTTGAGATATCCCATCCCTGACCCTGATGCCGCCACGAGAATCACCCAGCGGGAAAAACACCACCGGAAAGATGCAACCACAGGAAATCCGTATTAGTAAAACACAATGGCCACATTTTCGATCGTAGAGACCACACTGCCTGCCCCGATCGTAGCCAGGCGGCCGAAAATAGTAGAACCCCGGGAGGACGGCCCCGAAGGGACTGATAAGCAAATAGACGGGATCACCGATGACGACATACTCGACATCTTGGTGGATGACAACACGCTGAGAGAGCGCGAGTCGCATTTCAACAGGCCTCTTGAATTGCTACCATTGATAGAGCGAGAGGCGATCAAAGACATGAAATGGCTGGTTGTCAACGATGCACACGACTGCATACGCGACCGAAACTGCACTCTGAAGCCGCTCACTGTGTTCCTATGCAGATTCAATCTCGGCGGCAAAGAAACCATCCACATCTGTTTTCCCGCGACATGCAAACACTTGGGCGGCCCCAGTCACAAGTGTGGAGCGCCCGAAAATTGCCCGCACCGCTTCGCATACGCTGCTCGGGACGTGTTCAAGTATGATGCACTCTATCTATGTGATCGAGTGGGTAGAATACATTTGTGTGGCAAGCACTGCCGCTCGAAATTCACCGATTTGGCGAGAGGCGGCTTGCATACGTGTCCACTCACCGGCATCGTGCTTCAGTCTCAACTCGAGGGGCCGATGGACAACTACCAGCGGCAGATTATGGGCGGCGATGGCGATGCACTCGAGGATGACACCCACCTCTTGGAGGAGAGCGGCGGCGACCCGGCACTGGCACTCATGGCTGCACCTGAATCGCGGCACAAGCGCATCGTGCCGGGCACTCTGCTGTTACTGGGGGCTGGCCTTGGGAGCGGCGAGTTTACGGAAGAGGACCTGCAACAACAGATGGGTGAGTGGGAGAAGATGGCATGTGAGGTGATCAACGACGTGATGACGACTACTAAAATGTCGCCCATGCAGGTCATCGCGCCGGTCCTCGAGCTGCTGACCGCACTGAAGGCGAAAAAACAGATCGCGGCGGTTGAGAACGGCGACATCTCGATTGTGGACATGGTTTCGCGCGTCTACAAGGCGATGCCGGCGCCCCACAAGATCCATCCAGCCTGGCGCGGCGGCGGCGACAACCCGCTCAAACTGCCGCCGCCGATAAACAAGGACAACATCCGCAGGTGGAAGCGGATCAACCAGATATTTGGAGTGGGGGCGGCCGCTGTGGGTAAGCGAGAAAGCATAGTGAGAGCCGACCTACTGGCAAAACAGACGGTTGAATCATACCTCATCTATGCACGCAAGTGCATTGAGATCAACGGAAAGATCGGCTACTCGTTCAAACAACTGATGCCATACATCATCTACCAGATGCGACATGGGTTGTCAGTGCCACTCTACACGCCGAAAATCGGCGTCAAGCACAGCACGGTGCCGGTCATATGTATCATACCCAAGGTGGAGTTGATGGACCACCTGCCGCCGGCCGAGTTGTTTGAGAAATACACATCTGTGAAAAAATACGGCTTGAATGCGCGCACTCTCTCGAGGATGCAGAAGATATCAACGCTCATCATTGAGATGTATCATGTGGTTGGATGAGAACATGTAAACTTTACACAGCCACCGCTAACCAAACACAATATGACATCCATATGGGGCGAACCTCTCACAGATGAACAATGCGAGAGAATAAAAAATGACGCAGTGAATGCATTGAGTTTGATCATCTCGGAGGCACGCGGGTTCGACAAGCTGTATCACTCGTTGTACCACGGAAACCTTGATAACGCCGCCTTCGATTCCACGATGCAACGAGTATTCATGTCCGCTGGACGGGTTGACTCTTACATCTTGGGACTCCAAGAGATTGTAAGTGGTCTCAAACGTCGCAAACTCCCTGTGTTCCCACCGGAGATAGCGAGTCAAACAAAGAAGTAAACTGGATACTACACAAATCTCTATTTTACTTGGGCATTCGCCTTTGCATCTCCTCCTGGTCTCCCTCGGACTCTACCATGGCGCACAGGATGGCGCATATTACGCCCTTCACCTCCCTGATGCTGGCGTACTGCTTTGCCGGCATCCCGAGGATGAGGATCCACATCGACCCGCGCGCTTTGATATAGTCTCTCATCGTCTTCCACTGGTGCACGCATATCTGCGGATACAGCGGATCCATAAAACTGAGGCGGTACGGCTCTTCTTGTGTGTAACTGGGGCTATTGTAGTTTGCCATCTCGTGTGTTTGTGACTGAGTTGAGTTGTGTGTGTTTTGTGTTGACCTGCACAAATGACGAGTTGACACGATACTTTACTATGTACCACTCATCGCTCAGCCGGGATGTATGTCATGTGGTACATAGTGAGATGTCGGGTCAACTCGTTTTTCTTTTTCTCACCTGCACACAAAACACACACAGCACCTCTTCAAACAACACAACACGACATGGCAACACGAGACAAAAAGTCAACCGACACTCTCATCGCAGAGAAACATAAAGCACATGATGATGCTGTGGATTTATACATCAGATGCACCCGCAGACGCATCATGACAGAGGATGCACTCACGAACGACAAGTTGCAACCGTACGACAAGCGTATCCTTGAAGAGACTCTCGCTGAAGACCTGGCCCGCGAGAAAGTGGCAGAGGGCAAGGCAGAGAAGCTGCAAAAGATGGTCAAGGAACTAGACGCAGAGAAGGCTAGATACGATGCCGAGGTGGAGCGTTTCCGCATGCGCGCAGTAGGCCGCGCCAGAGATGAGCACGAGAAGCGCCGGGCGCGAGACCGCGAGGAGGAGGCATCCAAGCTCGACTACGAATTTCGCGCAAAACAGCGGGCTGAAGAGACAGCGCGGCTGGCTGCATGGAAGCTCAAGTGTGACGGCGGCGCGCCCGCCACATTCATGCTGGAGAGCGATGAGCGCCCGCTGCGCCGCCCCACAATCAGCTTTGTGATGGAGGCCGGCGAGTGTCTCAACTTTGGTGCCACCTGCAAACCATGCAAGATGCACACCTACTTTTGGTTCAAGCAGGTGCATGGCAACGAGGCGGCCGCCAAACAGGTCAACCTCGCTGAGGGCCAGTGGGCACCCACCTACACCTTTGACAAGTCCCATGTCAAGTGCGGCAAGTGCCAGGCCAACCTAGCCCATTAAATTTCAAGTTCATATGCATGTTGAACCGTACGTTTTGCTTCTTTGCCCGAAGGGGAAAAGAAGTCAAGAAGTCAGATGAACGCAGACTTGATTGAAACACTCGCCGTGACTCTCGCATGTGAGGAAGAGGCGGGTCAGAGGGTACTCCCTATGAATGCACTCGAATCACTCGCCAACTCATTGGGGAGCGGCACCGTCACCGGCATATTCACCATTGGCGGCTATGTGGAAAACGATCCCAACCCGCCGCCGCTGTTCAGATACCACGCGGGAAAGAACAAGTGGACGCAATCGCGGGTGCGGCTGCCGAATGAGTACTACGAGAATATCGGGTGGATCGGCGCATCAAGCACCACCATGGGGGATGGATCCACTCTCATCTGCAATGCAACAGACGCCATGCGCGACATCCTGGGTTTTATTTTCCGGGTGGAGTACATGCAGCCGTCCGGGCCGATCAAATCCGCCATGTTCGAGTCGCTGGGCGAAGACGACGCGTTCGAATATGCGTGCAGGTCGAATGCATCCCTCGTCACTCTACCTTCAGGAATGATCTTGAGATTGGGCGGGCGAGTCGATCCGAAAATGTACGGCGGATTCCCACCCATCACGCCGAATGCGATGTATGACCCCTCAAAAAAACCATTCGCGCCGCCGCGGCTGACCAATCAGCTGAGCGACACTCTCGGCCGCCGCGCTGGGTATGCATTCGGCGAGTGGTCCGCGCTCGATCTCGGGGTGGAGATGCCCTGGGCCATGTTTTGTATCGTCTTGGTAGGGGGTGAAGTGCTGCTGACAGGTGGACTCAACCCGATGGGCCAGACCGAGAAGGTCAGATCGGCGTGTTTAATCTATTCACCCACCACTGGAGCGTTCAGGAGGACGGGTGAGATGACATCGCCGCGGTCGCACCATGCGGGATGCCTGCTTCCAAACGGCCGCGTTTTCGTTTGCGGCGGGATCCGCTCATCGCTCGTGCGGTCGACTACATGTGAAGAATACACCCCATCTTCGGGGGAGTGGACCGAGTTGCCGCCGCCCACCATAGGGAGGCTGGGCCATTCATGCACGTTGCTATACACGGGCGAGGTGCTGATTGTCGGCGGCTGGGACATTGAGCAGCGGTGTGAACTGTATGATCCATCGACCCGGAAAATACGAGAAGCCGCGCGGCTGCCGGTGCGGACGGCGGGATATGTGACTATTCCAATAAAAGATTGAATATGCATCCCTGCACAAAATGAACACAACATGATTTTTTTCAGGGAGCACAACAGGATGCCCTTCCGTGGTTTATTTTCACCTCGGCGTTTACCTCACTATTTCTGAGTTTTGCCTCTTGTTGGATGTTCCTTCTCTTCCTTCGCCGTGTCTGTGTGTGCCCACAGTTTTGCGATATCCTCATTATCCAAATCATTGTCATCGTAAGACACGGCAATTTTAGGTTAGGTTATGATATCTAACCATCCCATTCGGCCATTTTTCGGTCTTTTTTCGGTGTCTGAAACTGCGGCATTTGGGGCACCGGTCGGTTAGCTATAGGAACCAACTCTGGCGTGAATTACATAATCACAGCCCAAGATCACTTGTCGATCTTCTTCAGAGGAGGAGTACTCGTCACTCTCACACGGTGTAATCCTCAAATGTGAACGTGTAGCCAATCCGATGTTTAAACCCATCATTGTTCTTGAGAAATTTGCCCATGTCGTCCAGATACCCTGCAAATATCATCACCACTCGCTCGTCAGAGGGTTTGTCCATAGCAGCCGTCCTCGTTATTTTTCTATTCCATATCCTGCATTGACAGATTCGCTGCATTCATCGTCGATGACGGCGCACTGTTTTTTACAGGATTGACTTGGGGTTTTACACGTTCGGTGTCTTGTCTGTCCCCTAAGGTGCAGGCATGAACTCCATCACGTCCGAGTAACTTGCAATTGGCGGTCGGCAAGGAACCCGTTGTTGATGGGTAGGCGTCCAATTTCGTATTCGACGCAAACGTTGTAGACTGATTCATGATTTGTCGTGAATCGCGTAGTGCAATGCGCCAACTAGCCTTTGATGATCTCTTTTGGATGTGTTTGAATTCTTGATTAAACACGTTTTCATTTAATTGATTCTGAATTCATTCGACAACCATAACTGTAGTGTGCGTGCCTTGTGAGTGGCGGCCGCGATTTTCCGACCCAGCACCGGATGGTCGAATATTTTGCTAATGACCATCTGTATGGCGACACGCTGGGTCTGCGATTCGCGCACTCTATCCATGGTTGCACCCAGATAATAGTCGCGAAACTCGGACATGACCCGCCACAGAAACCTGAATGCATCGTCTTCATCATCATCCTCAAATCCGTATTTCCTTAAAATTCTCCGCCGGAACGTCTTGTCGATATGGCAGCACTCTTCAAAGTAATCCATGTGCAGCTGGATGATCGTTGTGATGTATTTCTCGCCGCCGGCATGCGATGCCGCGACCACTACTAGGAAATGCAGCGCATTAGTTTCCCAGCCCTCCAAGACCCGGCAAGTCGGCGGCGCTCTCTCTTTTAGCGGGGCACCCTCGTGTATGATTGTCTGCAGATGAATCATCGCCGCATCGACCAACTGAGCGAGCGAGACATTGCCGGCGAACGCAAACGCGGCCGGATCCATCTTGCATCGCTTATGCAGCAGCAACTCGACTTCATCCACATCGATCTGGATGGGCGGTGGAGGCATTCTCGGCGGCCGCGGTTGCAGGTGGAGCGTGTATACATTGCCGATGGGTCGCTCCTCACACGCCGCCAAGTCGCTTTCATCATAGTCATCGGGATATGGCACATAGCCGCCGTCGATGAAATTGCCGGCGGGACACTTGAATACGACCTTTGTCCCGAATGGAACCCCTCTCAGGAGAATGATGGCCGTTCTCAGTCGTAACCGTACGAGTTCATCTGACAAATCATCCACTTTGAGATAGTCACTCAATATAATCTCAGTGATTGTACTCATGGTGTTCGTTTATTGTGGAGCTTGTTTGGAATAGTGATTGAATAGGGCCGCTGAGAACCCAGCAGGTGTTTTTGATCGCATATTCTGCCGCTCGGCGGATGGTGGCATCTTGTGAATGCGGTCACTGGTGAGTGGATCGAGTTTGATAGTCTTCTTCACAGGGAGAACGAATCCGCCACCTGTCCACAGGCATGTTTTCTTCGTGTATCCATCGTCGGCACCACCTTCATACCCGCCGTACTCATATGGATGAAATGAAAAATTAGGACGCCGCCATTCGGATGAAATGACCGAGACCGGGTTTTCTATGAAATACGGACACTTGAGTTTCTTCCCGAAAGAGTCAGACCAATAAACTAAATCCATAGCCCTCTTGCGCGTGCCGGGTTTGCAGTCTTCTTTGTGTTTGAACCATCTGGCACCGCTTACAGCTAGATCAGTGCATGGAGGGAAGAATGCGGCGAACACGGCATTGTTCAGTTTGTCTGGAAATTTCTCAGTGAACATCTTCTCCCACTCATGGACATCCATACCCCACTTAGTGATGTTTCCGATCGTCTCGGCCTGCTTTTCGTGTTGCATGTCGACTATGTGGCACTCGTATCCAGCATCAGCCCATGGTTTGACGAGTATTCCAGTTTTATCAAACAGCGAGAATATTATCCCGCAGTCAGTTGAAGGTGAAAATTTGATTCTCTTGCATTCTTGTTCCATTCTGTTTTTTATTGTGGGTCTACTTGTTTACTACATCGCCGATTTTGCCGAGAACGGTCTCTTCGATCGTCACCCGCCGCAAATCAAAGATGTAGTTGACGAGGATGCACTCAGTGTCCATCGGTTTTTGATCGCCCCCCGAAACGGGTTCAAACACGAGATACACGGTTGTCGACATGTTGACGTCCTCTATTTTCCCCAGGTTGCGAATGAGCACATCGACCACGATGCAGTCGGCCGCCAATTTCTGATGCTGCAGGTGACTCGCAACCAAGCCCATACTGTGCATGCTCTGGATCAGGAATGTCGGCGTTTGCACAAATTTGGCGACCTTGCAGCTCATGAGAAACGTGTCGAGATTGCGAGTGCGGTCTTCGGCCCAGAATTCGTCCAGTTCTTTGAAGTGATCGCGCATGATCTGGCTGTATGGGTTGCTCAACTTGTAGTCTGAGACGACGATATTGCGCTCATTGATCGGCTTGGAGAATACCCCGGCCGCGTTCGCTTTCGCATTGCGGGTCTCTTCGTCGTCGAGGTCGTCAAAGATATCTTCCAGCGTGAATTCTTCGTTCTTTGGCGTTTCTTCTAGGTCATCCAATCCCGGCATGTCGTCATTCGAATCGTCATCATCGTCCTCAACCCATCTCACCTGTTTTTGAACAGGCTTTTTGGTGGGGGTTTGAGTAGGCTTTTGAGTGGGGGTATGAGCAGGGGCCGGCTTCTTGCTCATGGTGTTTTTGTTCGTATAAGCACTTTGCACACCGAATAAACAGAAACACGACACCTCTCAAAAATGAGTCAGCATGTCTCACACATGATGTTCCACGGCTTCTTGGATGAACGCCAAAAACTGACGAAGCGATATCCACTTTTCTATGTGCTCACTCAACGTACTATTGAGAATGATCCACATCTCAACCCCGCTGGATGGACGCCACTCGCCGTCCTGTATGCGGATGCATGCTACACATTGTGGATTCAGACGCTCATGTTGGAATTCATCGCCATTCGCGGCGGCCTGCAGACGCTCCAAAAGGCCAGCCTGCACAAATGGTACGATCTGCCAGAGTTCATCTTGTTCTCATCGGCGCTCACGGTGGATGCCATCTTGGAAGCCATGAACCACCATGAGCGTTCCATCGAATTTATCGATCAACCCGCGGGGGAGGTGTTCATATTCAAGGACATCGATGCCCCTCTCTTGGCGGACACGCACGAGTGGCAGATCATCGTCCCAGGTCACTCCTCAGCGGACGAACAACATGTTCTCTACGATACGAAGAATGCATCATCCGAGGTTGGTACACTTGCATCATTTGTAAAGACAGAACACATCGACACCGACAAACAATTGGCCGACCTGCTCGATTCACTCATCATCTACGGCACTTCGGAGCGACGATTCGGCAAGCTGTTTGAGTGGCAGGTGGGTCGCATTCTATCCTCCCTGACGAGAGCAAACCCGGCCGCGGATTTCCCCGAGGTCATCTTGCATGCACAGAGGGATTCCCCGGGGGTCTCAGATTGCCGCTGCGACGTCTTCACAGACCTGCTCATCCACGTGGCGGCGATCTCGGTGGTGATGAAAGCGCAGCCACTCAACATGGATGCGATCCAAGAGGTGATTGAGGGCTCGCCGATTCTTCGGAAATACGAGCGCGGGTTCTTGGATGGCATTTTGGTGGGGTTGGTGAGGAATGATACACCTCCCATCACTGAGAAAATTGAGCAAGACAAGATGGTGGAGGATTCAAGCGGGCCAATCGAGCCGCTATTCGTGTCTCCCGGCAAGGCGCCGCACGTCGCTACCATAAGGACGAAAGTGCTGATTCATCAACTTCCAGTCTCGGGCGAGGGCAGAAGCCGCCATAATCTATCCAAGCCGCACATCTATGCATTCTTCTCGCACGGCGTTTCGGTCCCTTATTCAAAGGTGAAAACGAACGACTCCGATCTGGAGCGCATGTATGAGAACGCGGCAGGGTGTATGCGCCGCGCGGTTTACTCCTCCAGCGGCGGTGTATTGACCGCTGAGCTCGACCTGACACATATGGGCGGCGCCTCAGCGCGTGATTCGCAGCCGCTCTACCTATGCTTCATGATGTTCTATGAAGTAGACGAGCAGTCCTCCGAGAAAATTATTCCGACCTACGCCGCCGTCAGTCGTGGCTATCTGAAGCTGCCTCAGAATCTGGATGGTTTGGTTAGGGTGATCCAAGGTGCCAAAGTGACGACATTCGCCGGGCCAATGACATCTGGATACTCGATTCACACTGATAATGTGACGGGCGAAATCGGCGGCATCAAGAAGGATTTCGAGTATGTCGCCGACTGTGTGCTCACTCTTGGAGGCCCCGATGACGAAGCTAGGTGGAAAACCATTCCCGATGAGGCGCCGTTCTCGTTGCTCTTTGACAAGAACGATGAACGCAACCTGAACGAGTACACGGAGCATCTCTACCAGATGTCTGAACTGGCTCATCTCAAGAGCGCCCAGAGTTTCATCTACAAGGGCTTGCCGGGGGTGATTGCACCACTGACAGTTGGGGCGTTCTTTTCGGCGCCCATCGACTACATGCCGATCCTCAATCGGTCACTTGGACGCGCACTCGCGCGGGCTGGCATTTCCGAGGACGAGTTCATCACTCTTCTGGGGAGAGAGACACTCTCAAAATGGGAGATTATGCGAGTGAAACATTTGGTGGTCGAAGCATTGAATCTGGTGAGTGTGCTCGACTACACGAATGACCGCGTTTTTGACGTCAACGTCGACGTGCACCAGGATGTGCGACTCACGAACAGTGGCGATTGCGAGGATTTCGCATGGGCGCTCTATGCCATCCTTAAGAAAGTGACCGAGCCATATTGGGAACCGGCTCTCTACGATGGTCAATCCAAGGGAATGACTGCACTCATCGAGAAGCTGAGGAGGGAGGAGGCGAAACCAATGTTTGTATCGATGTACATTGACTATCCGACGAGCAACATGCACTCGGCCGTCATTCTCCATCCCGCTAGGAAAACCAAGTTCGGCAACTACATGTTCGAAGGAACCGGCCCGCATCACGGCGATTTCTGTTCTACTCAAGATTTCTCGGCGGCCGAAAAGGAGTCAGTGCGGTGGTATGATTCGATTCACC
>Ga0302281_10002812_pt1 | contig 12210 bp, 8 predicted proteins | sample III_Fen_E1_2_FD_198762 | JGI IMG/M metagenome (GOLD analysis project Ga0302281, IMG submission 198762) | Peat permafrost microbial communities from Stordalen Mire near Abisko, Sweden - III_Fen_E1_2 | ecosystem: Environmental > Terrestrial > Soil > Wetlands > Permafrost | place: Sweden: Abisko...
TCCACCCTCTTGGGTATACTCAACCGTTTTCATATAGTCATTTTCTAGAAGTCGGTTTCCGGCTTCGTCTGTAGGGTGGAAGGTCTGATAGAAAACTGCCAGATTAATTCCTTTCTCAACCAGTTCAGGGATAAGTCTAAAGGCGCCATTCGCAACTGGAATGAATGCGTATATCGGAATAAGATCTACCCCAGTACGATTGATCCTCTCGAGGATCTCAGTGATCATCAGTTCATACGACTTCTTCTTGTCCCAAATGCACGGAATGATCACTATCTTGCCGTTGCCATAGACCCTAATACTCGACCTCTTCGGAGTTCCGTCGAACACTGAAGTATACTGTATCAAAGTGGATCCAAATGTGTAGTTCATCTTGCCTTTTTTGAGACCGGGTATGTTTCTGACGGTTTCGCACTTTATATTGGTCGTAACTTTACCTGGATCAGTGACTTTAGCCGGGTCAGGTGGTATCTCAAAAATCTTGAATCTAATGAGGTCAAACGCATTGGTCTCGACGGCCGCTTTAATGTAAATTTCATTACATTCATTGGAAGTAAGATCCTCATAACTTTCGGACAGCTCTTGGACCCTGGCGACAAACAGATCAACTGTCTTCCTGAGCTCTACGTTTGTATTTGCCAATAGGCGGTTTCGATAGGTCTTATTTGGCGAATAAACACATTCGACGAACCCCTTTAGGGTCAAATTGAGACTCAGGTGATTAGGAAAACTACATGTAGACAGATGACCATTTGGCCCAAACTCCTCGCACACAGTACAGAAACACCCAGACGGAATAGGTTCTCTGGGGTTAGAGAATGCGGCACTATTGATCTTGGTCGCGTAAAACACCATGCTAAACCCAGATGGAAAAGCCGAGAGCTGTTCATTTATCTTGCGAGTACTTGACGAAACATCATACGGCTTTCTGATCACTTTGTTGCCTTGTGTGACGAATGCCCCATTGGCGTCTGTTACGACGTCTAGTTCAAATTTTGTGGCTAGTTCTTCCAAATTTACATTCTTTTCGACACTGTTGATGTCCAACATGAAGTTGTCATAGTGGACCTTTGAGTTCCTGTCCAATGGGTTATCCTGCCCGCTCATTATTAATTTCGCTAGATTTTTATTTGCCTTTATGCACTTATGACTAGTCCGAGGACCAGGTTTAAAGGGTAAAGGGTAAAGAGCATGGGTCAGTTTTTTGAATTGACCACGGCGTTGATTACGTCGTTGTAACCCTTTGACGCAAACATATACAGGATAATCTGGGCGTCAGTCAACTCCATTAGCTCCGCGCGGGTAAGCATTTGTACAGGTACTACCAAGCGATTGTCTGTTGTACCGAACAGTTCAAAAAGCTAGGCCCGTTTTTTATTTTTTTTCCCGGACCCTACTTAAAGATATCGTTCCATCACAGTTAAAGGATGTATTCTCAGTTCAATACCCTGGCACTAACGTTCCTGAATCGAATGGAGGAGACCTTCCCACAAGAACCAAAGGTCAGACTATATCGTCAACAGTTCATTCTCGTCAAGGACATGAACTTCAAGAAACCAGTCGAGATGTTTGTCGAAAATATGGAGCCATTTGGCGAACAAATTCTATCAAAAGACGAGCTCTTCTTCAAACAAGACACCTTCGTCAACAGTGCACAGAGTATCAGTGGGAAAATGGGTCTGATCAAGTACTGGGACTCGCTCAATGATAAGACAAAGGACGCAATATGGGAGTTTGTTCATGCTTTGTACGTATTGGGGATGTCATGTCTGGGTAAGACCAAAGAACTCCAAGAAGTCATCAATCGCACTGGGTTCAAAGGCTAATTTTATGTTGGTCATTATAAATGGACTACGCTAATGTTGTCCTTTGGGGTCTATTCATATTTCTCTTGACAGTAATGATAGGGGCAGCCGTCAACAAAACAGATTCGTTCTTGTCAGAAGGCTTTGGCGTCGACTGTGTTGATTTTATACCCTTTAAAGGATACGGTCTATACCAAACAATGGAAGGTTGCATCTTTGTCAGCGTAGCAAGTTATAGAGACAACGAATGTAGTGTAACTCTCGATACCTTGTTCAGAGGAGCAAGGTATCCAGAACGAATATTCGTCGGGGTATGTGAACAGAATAAAGAAGGTATGACAGAGGAACTGTGCTTGAGCAGTAAGGTGATGAAGTACAAGGACAACATAAGGATCATCTCCATAGACCACAAGAAGGCAAAGGGACCCACTTACGCCAGGTACTACTGCTCAGAACTCTGGAGGGGGGAACAGTACTTTTTACAAATAGACTCCCACACTACGTTTATCAAAGACTGGGACATAGACCTGATAGAAATGATCAATTCAATCAAGGCAGATCCAAAGGAATCGTTAAGGCCAGTACTGTCAGTTTATCCTCCAACGAAAGAGCAGATGACGCTCTCCGGATTTCCTGAATTCGATAATGTCACTTTAAAGGACGACCATATACCGTCTTTTCTAAGTGGTTGGTCTAACCCTAGTGATAAGCCCAGGAGGAGTAACAAACCATTTTCAGCAGCGGGATTCATCTTTCTCGAGTCTAGTTTTTTGTACACAGTCCCATTTGATCCTAACCTAAGTCACCTGTTTCAAGGCGAAGAAACCCTGTTTAGTGCTAGACTTTGGACCAATGGATGGGACTTCTATACCCCTAATAAAAAAGTCGCATATCATCATTACAATAGGAACAAGGCCCCACTGTACCACCAAGACTTGAAAGATAGTTCAGAATGTAGATCTAAAGCCGAGAAGAGGGTTCTGTTCCTACTTGGACTGGTCCCCAAACAGTCAGTCGCCGACGACTTTTTGAGGGACTACAACTACTATGGTCTGGGGAAGTTCAGAGCAATAGGAGATTTTTGGAAGACATGTGGAATTGACCACGGTACCAAAGTGACAGAACGATGGAATGACAGTAACAAACCAAGTAGTGGTTATGACGGTTGGTGGTTCAGAAGGGATGGACATACCAAAATTAAGAAGTGGACTTAAATTGTTTTTTATTATAAATGGAAGGGTTTGAGTCCCACTTTGACAAGTTAAAACTCGACTCGGACTCTGGGTCTGAGTCTGGGTCTGACTCTGGGTCTGGGTCTGAATCGGACCACGACGAATATGCAGATTATCTCAATGCATGGGTGCTATATACCATACGAGAAGTCATGGGAGTCGGCGATATAAGAATTGCTGTTCTGAAATACTACCTGGAGACGGTCGTTAACATAAACTTCCAATCACACAGCCTTGTCGAATATGGTCCAACGTTTTCACTAGGGACTCCGAAGGCTCAACTCTACAAGTATTTAGACTATATCATCGCAAGTATGAATGCTTCCAAAGATAAGATTATACTGTTTACGTGCAACAACAGCTACGGTCCAGTCCCGAAAAAACCTGCCGATACCATTGAAACACACTATCAAACGTTCATCGTACAGACCAAAAAGAAAAGGATAACGATGGCAGATCCGTCAAGAAAGCGAGATTCAAGAGGTATCTATGTTCCACATGCCGCTATGACTGTCTATTGCTACATCAAACCCAAACTTCATGAGTGCAATCTGTACTGGTTGAAGCTATCTGAACCATGCCAAGTGGACTTCTCGTCTAACAAAAATAACGAGGACGTCTACTGTCAGTCGTGGTCACTGTTCTTACAAAAAGAAGCTCTATCGACAAATAGAGCAGTGATAGAAATACCTTACTTGATTGATCGGAAGTACGATATGCTGATAGAGTTTTATCAACAGATTGTCAAGAATATCCCTCTGTTTGTAGACGAATTCAAAGTAACTTGGAAGCAAAACGTCAAGAGGAACAAAATCAATGACAAAGGGATGGATATGATAAAACATATACTGAACATGACAGGGGACGATCTATACTCCAATATAGACTTGATCAACGTGGAGAGCCAAGAAGACAAGCAATACGTCAACATAGTATCAAAAAAGGAGGTCGAGTACTTCATAGAAGACTTTATCAACTTCAATAAGAGCAATTACGAGAAGATATTGAGTCCAGAGACGATCCATTACTTGACCACTACGTTCCAGAACAAGTCTCCTGAGAGGGCTTTTATCATATCACCTGAGACTAAAACCCTCAAAAGAAGGCATTCCAAAACGCCTCCACAGACCCAAAGATCACGGAGACCTACGAGAAAGACTCACAATTCTTCGAAGTTGTCAGAGTCAACTGAACTGGAAGACGATCGAGGTTTGTAAAGGATCTCTTCTTCTTCAACTGGTGTAACGGGTACAGGCACTGTCACAATTGGTACGACTGGCACTGGTTTTGGTCCGGTTATTATGACGTTCTCTATGATACTTAACCTGTCATTCAACGACCTCAGTATATCGATTATGATCAACAACTTCGATTCCATTTACTAAGCAGAAGTATAATTTATTTGAAGGCCGAACACTCGATGAATCCGTTCTGTTTAAGGAACGTGATGGACATATCTTGATAAGGGAACACCTTTATATTAGACTCTACTTTGTGGTCTTTGGAACTATTGAAGTTGACGCCTCTTCCAATGGTCATCTGACTATTTGTTAGGTCCAATTTTAGCAGTTGTACTTGTTCTTGATGAGGGTCGTCGCCAATGAGTATTAACGGGTTTTTGTAAATACTGCCCCTTATCGTTTGCAAAAACTTGGACGTTGTGTCAGAGATTTTTACGATGGTGTCTGTCTTTGATAACTTGTTTTTGGTGAGTCCTATACAAAAAGTAGGTCTGGAGTTAGGCCAAAACATAATAAATGGGCTCGGTGGGTCCATTGACTTAATGTCGTACGTCGACGGCGGGACGAAGTCAACAAACCCTCCACCACCCACTATAGTTGGCGAAATTTCCAGTTTTTTGTCGTTCACGTCGATCTTACTGGTGTCCAATGGAGGCAAAAAGTGGACATTCTTGTTGTCCAACGAAGGAGGGTCCACACCCCACCCATACTTATCAATCACACCGGGATAACTAAGGTTAGAGATGTTTGGTTGACCACATGTAACATTTTGTTCTATCCCGCAGTTGTTTATACCTCTCACTATCCAGAAGTAGCCTCCTCCTTTCAAGTTTGCCGGAATTCCGTTTCTATCTTGATAGTCAGAAAACCCATTGTGCCCCCAGCTCACACCCCATGAGTTTAAACAAGTCCAATAAGGGATATTGTACTCCTTGGTGCCCTTCCTGTAGATATATGTACCCCACCCGACTATAGTAATCGCGTGACCTCCAGTAGGTTTTCCGGTTAGTTTAGGATCTCTCATATACACTAGGCAATTTGAGTCAGAACCTAAAGGATTGGTACCTGTGTACAATTGGCCACCCAGACCAATTCCGCCGAAATTCATTTCAAAGTCGTCGTATACATTGAATCCCGAATTGACAGGACCTCTTTGTAGAATTTCTCTCTGTATTTCGCCCATGTTATTTGAAATAGCGTAGGCGTTTTTTGCTTTGAAACGAATTAGTTGAGGGTCTATCCATGGGTATTTAGACTCGTGAGAAATGGCGACTGGGTATGCACCAGAGTTTTCCAGTTTGTTAAGTTCCTTGTTCATTTGTGCATTGTCCATCTTGTCGTCTTGTAATTTGTACCCAGTGCAGAAAGAGTAGAAAGGGCCCTGTAATTCTCTGCATGTAGAGAGTTCGTCTCCATCTTGATAATTGTCGAGATTGTACCCAATGCACAAGGTTTCGGCAGTCCCTGTTTCCCTGAGCAGTGTCCACGCATCTTGCAATGAGCCTCCCATACAGACTGGGTTGTTGATTTTTTTGTTAGGTCCCTCTTCGAACTCCAGTTTGTAGCAATTGATGCAGCATGTAATTAGCTTCTCTGCGCTCAAATTCAGCGGCTGACGTTTCCAATATCCCAGGAGATCCTTCGTGTTAATTTTCGTGTTTTTGGATGTTGTTCCGTTTATTTCACCAAGCCAAACGTCGAATGTTTGTAGGGCCCTAGTATTGACTAACGGTACGTCTTTGAGATCGACAGACCCCATACTTTGAAAATCCAGTATGTTGACAAGGATCTGTGAGATAAAGTAACGATCCTGACTCTCCTGAGGAAGGCTCCATAGCTTCTTTTGGAGCTTCTGAACACATTCGATCCATTCGCTCTTGTCGATATATCCGTCTTCATTGACGTCTATATAGTCTGCGATGTCCTTCAAGTATATCTTATTAAAGTTGTAAACTTGGTTGAGATTAGAGTACACATCGTCTATAGAACCACTATTCACCTGAGGGTAGTTTCCACATGCGGAATTGCCACATGACTCTATGTAAAATCGTGAACTTAGGCACGTTACAGAGGCAAAGCCCCAGCAGCTACCACACGTACCTTGAAATAGAGGTCTAGGCAGACAACCTGGCCAACGTTCATTCGAGTTAAAAAATGTCGGAATCTCTATGATGTTGACTTCGTCTACGATACTGGAGTTATTTTTGATGACAGTGTTTAAGTGGTCTATTGTCCTTTCCAAGAGGGTCCCTTTTTGGATAGGTCCATTATTGGAAGTTGGTTGACTGGACACCGATAATTTGGTGAAGCTCGGAGGTGCTTTGAATGTCATTCCGACGTTACTGAAGTAGCTTGAATGGGGATATAATAGTATAATCAACAGTACTACAACCAGTACTACAGCCAATGATAGCACGATCATTTACTAGATGCTAACAAAATGTTTGACTGGGTGGGTACGTCATACGCGGCTTCTGTTTAGCCGGTGGTACTGGTTTGTAAGGGTTTACTGAGTTTGTTCAGACAGTGCCAAAGGCCTACGGCCCCTATGGCACACCGCCGATAAACCCTTTTTGAAGGACTTTTTGCGAATTGGTCAACCAAAAAGGGTTTATCGGCGAAGCGCCGAAGGCGCGCGGGGGCGCAATTATACAACCCGGCACAAACCAACTAATTGCAGAGCTTTGTGGGCTCACCAGGGTCGCTTGCCCGGCAAAATTCGCGCGTGTCCGGTCGTAATCAATTGATTAATGACCAGCATGCTCTTTAAATTTTGAAAAGTTCTATAGAAAAGTAGGTCTATGTAGAAGACCTATTGTGATCAGACCTACTGAGGAGGGTTCGCCGAAAATTTACGCAGACCTCGTCGTTTAATCAATTGATTAACGGTCGACCCGCGCGAATTTTGCCGGACCCACCAAGTGGAATTAGTCTGTAGCTACAGTGGCATACCGCCTATAAACCCTTTTGATGGACAAATTGCGAATTGGTCCACCCGAAGGGTTTGAAATCGCGGTGCCGTTTGGCCGTAGGCCTTGGGCACCACCAAACCCGCCGCCGCCAAACCAGCCAAATCTACAGATAATCGTACAACATAGTCCCTATCACTATACTCTCTGCACATACTGTTGTCCTATTCTGCAAAATCAAAGAATGGCCCTCAGTTACCACAACCTGATGGATGTTCCCATTTGAATCTCTTGCTTTGATACGGTACATCTTTTTCTTGGTAGTGTGCCTGATCACCTTCTTAATCTTCTGATATCCCTCGTGAGTCCTCGTGTAATACATGTCGTTCTCAAGGTCTTTGAACTCTTTGTTGTAAACAGTAGTATCTCCAATTTTGAACCCCCTGTACTCCTTCCATATCTGATCCAAACCATTGGCAAATTCCTCGATAGGGACGTCCTCGACGCCAAGGTAAAGATGAAGTAATGACCTCGTTGGATCTCTTCGGACCACCGAAATAAGCTCGTCGTACTTAACCGAATCCCCGTAAACCGTCAGACCCCCAAACTTCTCTCCAGCCATCTTACTAGTTTTGTCAATCATATCACGTCCAGTCGCAGTAACAACTTCAGAAATGGATTTCAGTGGAAGGATCCCCTTCTCTGCACCGGTAAACCCATACACAGAGTTCATCAGAACCTTTAGTGCCAACTGCCTACCATTCAAAATGAAGTACATGATACCCTTTACGCCCTTCATCTGCTTCTTGGTATCCTTCCGACTCTGACCCAATTTACGAAGAATGTCACCCAACAATCCCCTCGTACCGGACGGAATTTCGACCCCATTCTCGTCCTCTATCTGCACAAAACTATACGAGTTCTTCTTCTTCCGGTGAAAACAACCGAGATTTTTACAGTCTTTCTCACTACACGACTCCCACTGTATAGTATGAAAAGGAATGCCGTTCGCAATGACGTGGTCCATCATGTCTTTCGTCACAATGATGGTCGTATAACACGTATTATATGCCATCATAATACTTGGGTACAGACTGGCGAAATCTAGTCCAGCGATCGGTTCGTAGTACATTCCAGTCAATGGGTTTATCACAGTCGCGCCTTGGAACTTTTCTCCTAGACCGACCTTTTCGTGAACTGGTATAACGTATTTGAGTTCCCTTGCCCTTTTTGCGATAAGACTGAACACCTTGCACTGTTGACCTCTGAACAACAACCACTCAATTGGTACATATGACGCCTTGGCCATCTCTACGTAGTTAGGGAGCATGTTCAACACGAGAAATATCTTCACCGTGAGCTTGGAGTCTTGGATACAATATGCTGCACACTCTGCGACTTCGTCAGGGCCTCCCTTAAGCTTTTCGAACAAAATACGGTATGGTAGGTCAAGCTTAGTCTCCCCCAGAAAATGCTTACCTACAAAACCGAGACCGTAGGCATCCAATTTATGCTCCTTCCTCAGAGCGACAAGAACGTCAAAGGTTTCTCTACCTTGACAGTACATGTACTTGAACTCGTTATTACCATAAGCGGAACTATCCAATTTCTTAACGATAAAGGTAGGCTGCAGTTGATTAATCCTATTGAGCTTACTTATGTCGACGTCGTGCAACAGTACCCTTTTCCAGAAGTAGTTATCGTCAAATCCCCACGTGTTGTACCCAAGCAAGACGTCGGGGTCCACTATCCTTATGAACTCAATGAATTTCTCAAGTAGACTCTTCTCATCAACAGACTCCACGACCACCGCGTCAACCCACTCAGTTGCCGCGGTGACGAGCCGGCACGACTCACGCCCACAAGACGTTTGGGTGTACTTATCTGCCACCGTTCCACACGACTTACAGTGCTTGATTTTCGAACATGGACTACTAGTGAAGATAAAACACTGCTCAGTCATCACACCATATTTAACCAACACAACACTGATCTGTTTGATAACATCGCCGGGAGTTTCTGGGTCAGGAAACTCCTCTGTGTTGTCAGGTAGACACTCTATATCCCAACTATACAAGGTGACTGGAGCTATCCCAGTTGTATCTGGGTCATTTGATATGTCTTTCCAATTTACAGTGACATTGATTTGGCAGGAGGTATACTCAAGGTCCTCTTTGAAGTTCTTAACACGAAGCCAACCTGTTGTTCCAATCTCTCTGATGTGACAAAATCTATTTACATGCTTAACGTTTGTTTCAAAGGCCTCGTAGTAGGGCACGTTGTCAATTCCAGAGATCTTGATAGGTTTGTCAGTTTGGTTCTTCCTTGTAAACATCCATCGGCACTTGTTAAATGCCGTATTGGTATTAAAGGCAAGTCTGACAAACCTGAACTTTCGACCGGCGAGGTACGGATATAACTTTTTTCTACGCACAAAATCGAAGCCCTCCAGTCCATACGCGTCGTTCCACAACTTGGACTTCACGTACTTAAAGAACAATCCGGCCTGAACTGGTGTCCACGAATCCGGTACTAGCACGTAAAAGTACGGAGTAAACCCGAGAGCCCTAACGGACACAGTTTGACCCAAACTATTCACCCCGGAAATATAGATTTCGTACTGAAGTAGATCCGAATTCTCCTTCTCAAAGTCTCCCTCATTCCACGTCAAACTCTGAAAATGGACCTCTTTGATCTCGTCGACAGGTTTAGACCTGTCGAAGATAGGGTTAATTGCGTCCATTTGGGGCGGCGGGGTACTGCCCAGTCCGGCACATTTACTAGGGTTTTTTAGTTTTTGACTATTGTAGAGATTGGATAACGTGGTCCAAACTCCTATACCCGACCACGTGCTTACCTGACTTGACGGAGAACCAACTAGGAACACCTGACGTACCGGGTGGTAACATTTGCCCTGCCATCTGTTTACCTTCTGGGGTGTTAATGTCGACTATTTGAATTGCATCCATTACTCCGGCCTGGGACAAAGCTTCCTTAGCCTGAGTGCAGTAGCCACATCCTTCTTGTGCAAACATAACAATTTGCAAGGACCTAATGTCTATTTGGCCTTCAGGCATCCCAGGCTCTTCAGAACTCGCAGGGGCTTGTCCTTGGCCCTGACCCTGGCCCTGGCCCTGATCACCTACCGGAGGTTTCAATGCCTCTACTAGTTTAGCGACCGAATCTCTATAGCCGATAGTACCTGTCTTCAGCTGACGACTGATGAATGATGGCACAGGTCTCTTGTCGGCTCCAAATTGTTGTGCCATTGCTGCGCCTTCTGGCTTACTTGTGTCAACGAGCGTAACGTTGTTAAGCTGACCCTCTGCATCAAGAACGGCCATCATCTTCTTACACCAAGGGCACGTTGGACTCATGAACATGATCACGTCAAGACTCTTCAAGGACCCGCCACCGCCACCGCCAATCTTGCTTTTGATATTAGCGAAGGTAGACTTGCCGCTATCTGTACAAGTGCCCCAAATGCCGAAACATATAACGACAAGCAATATGACAACCAATACCGCTACACCTGCACTCCATCCTTGAGCTTTTGAAGGGTTTGATGCCATTCTTTCTAATGGCATAACATATTCTTTTTGACAAATATCCCCAAAAGAAGTCGGCTTAAAGATTTGAGTACAACCACATTAAATGAAGTTATTCAAGACCTGCAACGTACTGTACTTCAAACATGTCAAACTGTTTACTGATATGATTGCAAGAGGTGACTACGCGTTCAAAGGGAAGATCATTGTGTCGGACTTCCCAGAACTAAATCGAATATGTTCAGTCAATGGCATTATACACGTGCTGAACATCAATACACACCACGTCCCAGCTGAAAAAATTGACTGTGTAGTAACTGACGTCAGGAACCCTGAACTTGAAGGTGCCATAGTCAAAAATGGATACGGCATCCCAGTTTTGTACCTAGATCTACAAAAAACCCAACAGCATATGTGGTGCGGCGTATGCTGCAAAAACTACGTCAATGACAACAATCATCCCATTGGACGTTATTGTTCCGAAAAGTGTATGAACGGTACCATGAAGGCCGAGCATGTGAAGGACTTGGGTCTTAATAACATCGTCAGTAGGATAATACAGTCTGAGAAACAGGAGCCACTAGTACTGGAGTTTGACAAGTCGTTGTCTGATAAAAGAACAGTGAGCAATGTCAAAAAAACAGTCGATAAGTTCCAGTCAAGCATGGTGAAGGATGCAATTAGGCTAGAGTACGCCTTTAAAAGGGAGTCCTACAAACGAGAAATGAGACAACCTAGTCTCAGGAAGGCCAGTCTATCGGACAAAAAGGAACGTAAACCACAGACTGTGGTAGACGAAGTCGTTCCTGTCACCAAGTTGTGTAAAGGACTGACCAAAAAGGGAAAGCAGTGCACTAACTCTGCTCTCGGAGGGTCGTCGTATTGCGGAATTATCAGTCACTCGATGGGCGGACTTACTGTCTCTTCGAGTGGTTTGGATGGCTCCGAGTGAGCCAGAAAATCGGTCATTGCGAAGTATCCTCTTTTGAATAGGGTAATCTTGTCGTCAATGGACATTCCGAAATCAATCACGTCGAAGTCGTCGCAGTTCACAGAAATTAGGTTGGTGTGCTGTTCGTTCTTCAGGACCTTAAACCTGTGTGAAATCAACTCAAATATCTTCCCGATGTAGGATACTGGGTTTTTTGTACTTGTGTAGCTATCTATAGGCTTGAAGTTAACCTTGATACCAATTGCGTCAATGGAAAGTAGGTCCATCGGGAAATTGTCCAGTACCCCTCCGTCGATAAATAGGCAGTTTTTGTAGTGCACTGGAGGGAAGATGAACGGGAAGGCCATACTGCAATTTATTGCAGTGAACAGTGACATATTGGGTGTGTTTTTGTGGTTTAGGTACGCAATACCCTCCGGAAATTCACTATCTCCCGAATGGATACAGGTGGTTGTTACGGTATACTCTATCTTGGTCTTTTCGAATAACTGGGCCAATGTAATATCAGGATCCTCCTTCTTTG
>Ga0302281_10002814_pt1 | contig 12206 bp, 13 predicted proteins | sample III_Fen_E1_2_FD_198762 | JGI IMG/M metagenome (GOLD analysis project Ga0302281, IMG submission 198762) | Peat permafrost microbial communities from Stordalen Mire near Abisko, Sweden - III_Fen_E1_2 | ecosystem: Environmental > Terrestrial > Soil > Wetlands > Permafrost | place: Sweden: Abisko...
CAGCATCACCGGAGAAGATTTCGTTTAAGAATTGCCGGAAGCGCGGCGCAGTGGCGTTGGCTTCATAAGCGACCGGCAATTGTACGGTCATGTAAGATTCGCGGCGGGCAGGTTTGAGCGCCCATGCACCGCCTTCCAAGTGCAATTCTCCGCTTCGGCAATTAATGACCATGTCATCATCGCGGCGATCAAAGGCCGAATCCGCGATGTTGATTTCGGTTTTTATGATGTCGAGAATCGAAGCTATTACGTTCTTGCTGAGCTTGGCGTGATTGCTGGCAATGCGGTGAATGACTTTTTTCACCTCGCGCTCGTCAATGGTTGCCCATACGCCGGAACCGTCCCAATTCCATATGCAGCTCATAGCATACGCTAGACTTTGCGTGCCGAACGCATTGATAACGTTCAAGGCGAACACCATGTGTTCCGATGCTACGTTGCCTAGTGGCTGGTTGCGAATATCCGCCACTGCCGCCACTCTATGCTTGGCCGCGCCGGGCTGGCGCGGATTCGCTTTGCCTGCCGCTAGACCGCTTGCAAGCGTGACGGCAATTTCTGCATCCTCGAGGCCGATGCTGCGCGCAGAACTGGACAGTGTCTCGGTAATTCTGCACTCATTCAGCCCGGCTCCAACGAGTTGTCCGAGACTGAATGCCGCTTTATTGAGCGCATCGTTGCGATGTCCTTCTGTCGCAGAGCGAAGTGTTTCCAATTCACCAGAAAGCGCTTTTTCAAGATATGATGGCGCGAGTGGCGTATCCTGCACACTATTGTAATCTAGTACAGGCGCTGGCATATCTTTGACCGCCAGCAAGTTGAGCAACCACGCCGGTGCATCCGCCAATGATGTCTGCCAGGGCGTTACAAGCCATTCATATATCGCACCATTGGGATGGATCGACGGCGGCGCCACCACATATCCACCGTCTCCACGCACATCGATGCCGGGAAGAAATTCGCCATGAACACTTCTGCCTGCGAGATTCCGCACTTCATACCCGGCAGGGTAACGGAAATAATAATGCTGCCCTTTGCCGGTCTTGACGGTGGGTGTGCTGGGAAGCGCGTCATGCTGCGCAATAATCTGCACTAGCGTCTCGCACCCTTGCTCCCCATCGATATCCAGCACGAAACAATTGGAAACGCTGCCGGTGGCGATGCCGATATTATAGGAGCTATAACGGTAAGCGTTATCCCATGCATTACATTCCGCGAACTGGGCTGGAACCGTCTGATATTCCTTCCAACTGCCGATGGGTTTCTTGCTCCGCGACTGGAGAGGGAATACGCTGAACCCGCATTCCCGCAAGCTGACAAAGGTGGAGACATTATTCATGCGTCTCGCCCTTCGTGTTGCGGGCCAGGAAGGCTTGCAGGTCGGAGAGACGATATTTCACCAGCCGTCCGACCTTGATGTAAGGCAGGTCGTAGCGTCCGGTGCTGCGCCATACCGACAGAGTGTTTTCTACAACGCCGAGATATTTAGCGGCGCTCTTCGGTGAGAATAATTGCTCGCGTAGTGGTGGGTCTTGATGCGTCATGCTGTGCCTCCGTGATGCTTGATCATCGGAAGTCAGCGAGCCAGAAAAATGCAGCGTTCGCAAAACGCTAAGGGCAGCGGTCTTAAAGGGTGACACCCTGAGTGTCAGGCACTTTTATCGAGGAAAACTGCGTATGATTATGGGTGATGCCCTTGGCTTTCAGGCATCCTCAGGTTGCTTAACGGTCTCACCCTGTTTGGCGACCTCAACGCTTGGTTTGATGCCGCCTTTTTGCGATTCGAGAGGACGAATAGACGTTGCCATAACCTCCACCGCGCGTTCTGAAAGTGTAAAACCTTTATCAACCGCCTTTGCCTTAAACCAGTCCATAATAGTATCCTTCTTCAGGCGGGGGCTGGATATTTCGGCGCCAAACTGTTTGGCTGCGTCCAACATCAACTGCAAATAGGGCGCGATATAGAAATCGGATTCGGTGTGCGTTTGCTGAATTGGCAGCGGGCTGGCATCCGGTGCAGTAATAGACTGGAAAAACACGCCCACATAATGCAGCCCGTGGCCGGAGGCTTCCGCTTTCTCCGGCTTTGTTTCCAAAAATAGCCAGTAATTAGGCGGGATGACTTCAATGGGGCTTTGCGGCGTTACCGGCAACGGCGTACCGAAGCCATAAATATTTTCTGTAATCAGCAATTCCTCGCGGATGGCGCGGTAAGCCGCCTGATCGATTTTCTCAATTCGTTCGTCCCACAATTTTATGGCGCCATCAAACGCTCGTTGATCGATTTCCGTTTTCTGGCATTGCAGATATGCGTCCTGCTCAAGCGCCTTGCTGCGCAGGCACTCGTCCAGTTGCCCCTTGAGCTGAGGTTTGGAGATAATCGCTATGTCGCGCAGCCGGTTGAAAGTAAGGCGTTCCGCTTTTGGATTAAACAACATGGGCAATACATCATTGTTGATGATGCATGTCATCTTACTGAGGCTTATGAATTTATACCAGTAATGATTTAGATATACGGGGTGCAAAAGCCCCGTACCATTTTGAAACGGTATTCGCTACCCATGATCGACGCACTGTTCGACCACACAAGGCGCAGACGACGCTAAGTTACGCTCATCTGGCGACCGACGACCACCTGCGCAAGGCGGCGGAGGACATCAGCAACCGCCGTTTGTCCAAATTTATCACTTGTCCTACATAGTTCTGGTTACTGAATTATGCAGGCACCGGAAGACACCCGGTAATAAATCCGGCAGATCTTCGGCCATAAGTTTTGGCCCAAACTCGTTGGCTGCTGCACCGTGAAGCCATACTGCAGTAGCAGCGGCAAGGAACGGCTCCATACCTTGCGCCAGTAGTCCTAAAATAACACCACTTAGCACATCGCCAGAACCGGCAGTAGCCAATGTTGGCGGGGCGTTGCTGTTGATTATCGCCCGGCCATCCGGTGCAGCGATTACCGTATCGCTGCCTTTCAGGACAATAATGGCGCCGCTGCGGCGGGCGGCGGCGCGCACTCGCGTAAGTTTGTCGCCCTTAGTATCGAACAGGCGGCTAAACTCGCCTTCATGTGGCGTGATAACGCAAGGCCCGGTAATGGCCTTATCGAGCGATGGAGGATTATCCTTGAAGGCCGTAATCGCATCTGCATCGATAACGGTGGGGCGTCCCGTTGCCAATAGGGTGAGTAAGCGGGCACGGGTATTCTCACCCGTTCCGGCACCTGGGCCGATCAAGAATGCTGATAGCCTTGGATCAGCAAGCATTTTGTCAAAATCTTCTGGCGCGGCCAACGGATGCACCATAATGCTGGTAAGCGACGCCGCGTAGATAGGGAATGCAATTTCCGGTACGGCGATAGTGACAAGTCCGGCACCGGTGCGAGCCGCAGCGCGTGCCGCCATCCGGGCAGCACCTGTCATCGGATAACCGCCAGAAATCAATGCATGGCCCATGGTGTATTTATTACCGTCGTCCTCTGGCTTGGGCAATATGGAAAGCCAAAGTGCCGGATCGTTCTCGAATGTATTAGGCATGATCTGTTCGAGCACTGAAGACGGAGTGCCAATATCAGCAACGATGACCTCGCCGCATAATGATCTTCCAGGCAATAGCAGGTGTCCCGGTTTCTTACGAAAGCAGGTTACGGTCAAAACCGCCGCAACAGCGCCGAAAGCTTCACCTGTATCACCCATTACGCCGCTGGGAATGTCAACGGCAACCATCGACAATCCCCTTTTAGCGACAGCAGCTAGTGTTTCCTTAGCCATTCCATCAAGCGCACGGCTAAGCCCTGCACCGAAGATCGCATCCACCACCAGTTCTGTATCACCCAAAGCTGCAGGTGTAAGCGGCTCGATGGTGCCTTGCCATAAATCTGCATGATGACGGGCTTCACCCTTCAAATGGTCGCGCTCACCCAGCAGGGCAATACGCACAGGCCAGCCAGCTTGCAAAAGGTGCCGGGCGACCACGAAACCATCGCCACCGTTATTGCCGGGGCCACACAGGACAATGACAGGACATGCTGGCCAACGTTTCTGAATCTCACATGCCACGGCTTTACCGGCATTTTCCATCAGCTCTATAGCCGACGTACCGGCAGCAATCGTCAGGCGATCAGCTTCTCCCATTTGATGTACGTTGAGTAAAGCGGTCTGAAAGTTCATCATTTAAGTCATTTCCCCAATTCGAGAATGACTGGCTTTGCTTTATGCGATATATGGCCATCAGTCTCTTTTGAAACAATAGATTTCCATTGGGTAAGTTGATTCACCGGATGGCGCTTAATTGCCTCGCTGACAATAATATCCATAAATACGGCAAACTCCGGCTCATACCATTCGCGTGTCATTTTCCAAATGGCACGCACCCCCGGAGAGACAAAAGTGCTTTGTAATGATGTCGTAAAGCTAATGAAGGCCAGCGTATCAAGCTGAGATTGCTTGTTTTGTAGAAATGAATCTTCAGCGCCTAAAAATACAGCGCGGCAATACCCCATAAACTGCGCAAGCTGGGTTTCCGATATCGATGGATCGCCATTAACACAGCGGTAATAACTTTCCGCAAAATCGGAACTCATAATATGAATGGCTATATCGACTGTGCGGCTAGCTCTGCCCTGCTGTATTAGGGCACGTTGATTTTTCTCCGACTGGCGAACCTGAAGATTAAGAAAGACCAGTGTAATCACTAAGGCGATGGCACTGATATCGCCAGCAATAGAAGCCAGATCGGATAAATTCATATGCTTGTCTTTTGCATTTCATCATTTCCAGACAAGAATTTCCGGTTCTTTGCGCGGTACGGGCGGAGTGACGCCTGCAGGTGTTCCGACAATTATCGGAGCATAGGCCGTCATCTCAGCGGGAATGCCAAACTCCTTCTTCCACTGTGGCGTATTTAGCGCTGTAACCGCCAGACCAATAGGGCAAGTGCCAAGCCCATTCGCGTAAGCGGCAAGCATCAAATTTTCAGCCGCCAGCCAGCAATCAGAAACGACGAACGTACCTAACGGTTTTCCGCAGATGACGATCAGCGTTCCGGCGTTGTAGAAGGCATTAAATTGCGGATTAGTGAAGTGATCATGCAAAAGATTTTTCTCAGGAGGATGAATTGGATCACTTCCACCAGCCAGTAGTTCTTTCACATTATCCGATAAGCGATTCAGCAACGCCTTATCCTGAATAACGACAAACGCCCATGGTTCTTCCTTCACAGCAGTTGGTGCGTGGACGGCAGCGTCAAGCAGCATACGAATGGTGGTCTGATCGATTTTCTGCGGGGTGTAATCACGTATGGCGCGGCGGTGATAGATGGCATCCATGGCACTCATGGGAATTTCAGATGGTATAGCTTTCTGCGGATTAGTCATAATAGTAACTCCTGCTGCTGGTTAGTTTTTTGCGTATTGAATCACCACACGTGACGGTACATCACCATGTTCAAGACGCTTGAATACGTCGTTAATCGCTGACAACGGTTGCAGTTCTATATCGGCCTTAACCTTGCCATCGGCGGCAAAGGCAAGCGCTTCGGCCATGTCCTTGCGTGTGCCGACGAACGAACCGCGAACGGTGATACAATTTGCCACTACATCAAAGAGCGGAACGGGGAATTCGCCTGGCGGCAATCCAACAAGCACGCAAGTCCCGCGTTTGCGGGTCATGCCGATGCCCTGTTTAAATGCGCTGAGCGAGGGTGCGGTAATCAGAACGCCATGCGCTCCACCATCTGTTGCCTTTTTAACAGCCGCCGCTGGATCGCCGGTCTTGGCATTGACTACGCAATCAGCGCCAAGCTTCGTGGCATGAGCGAGCTTGCCATCATCAATATCAATGGCGCATACTTTAAGCCCCATAACTTTAGCGTACTGAATCGCCAGATGCCCAAGGCCGCCCGCGCCTGAAATGGCAATCCATTCGCCCGGTTTAGCTTCAGTGACTTTGATGCCTTTATAGGTAGTGATGCCTGCGCAGATAAGCGGTGCCGCTTCCGTAGGGCTGAGGCCTTTAGGAATATGTGCGACATAATTCGGATCGGCGAGAATATATTCTGCAAAGCCACCATTCTTTGTATAGCCACCAAACTGTGCTTCGCCGCATACGGTTTCCCACGCGGATAAACAATACTCGCAATGACCGCAGGCCGAATAAAGCCAAGGCACACCGACACGGTCGCCTTCTTTGACGATGGTTACGCCAGATCCGACTGCGGTGACGATACCAATGCCTTCATGGCCAGGAATGAACGGCAATGTGGGTTTCAATGGCCAATCGCCTTTTGCGGCGTGAAGATCGGTGTGGCACACACCGCAAGCTTCCGTCTTAACCAGAATCAGCCCTGCGCCAACCGTGGGAATATCCACTTCCTGCAATACCAGCGGCTTACCAAAATGTTCAACAACTGCAGCTTGCATTTTACGTGTCATAAATAGCTCCTATTTATTGTTAGAATTAGGCGGCGTGCTGCTTTACCCACGCTTCATAGCGATCCATCCACGTCTGCAGGAATTTTTTGCTGTCGGCGCCAATGTTACCGTCAGCGTCGAACAACCCATCCTTTGCCTGAATAAAGGCTTCGGGTTGCCCAAGCGTCGGGACATCAAGATAGGCGAGAACGTTACGCAAATGCTGTTGCGCCATGGAAGTGCCGATAGCGCCAACCGATACACCTATCACACCGGCGGGCTTTCCTGCCCAGGCGCTCTGGCCATAGGGACGCGAAGCGTGGTCAATCGCGTTCTTAAGCAGCCCTGGAATCGAGCGGTTATACTCGGCAGTAACGAATAGCAAACCCTGAGATGCCTTGATTTCACTCTTTAGCCTTTTGACCGAGTCGGCCTGATTGGCATCGTCATCCTGATTGTAGAGTGGTAAGTCGCCTATCTGCACCTGCTTGAACGAGAATTCTGGCGAGGCCAGTTTTACAATGGCGTCAGCGAGCTTGCGGTTGAATGAATCCCGGCGCAGGCTGCCGACCACTACGGCGATTTGATATTTGCTCTCTGTCATAAATAACTCCTGTTTGTTGCGCCCGAATCATTATTGTTTCCGGCGTTAGAGAGCCCAGCTACAATCAATGGCAGCGTTTTAATTCCTTGCTAATCAGCCATGAATTCACCGGAAATGCCGCTATGTACCCAGCAGGAATCGCCACTGCCAGCGCTTCCCAAAACAGGGCGTTAAAAATCGAGCCGCTGCGCACGCCGCCCATATGATAATCGACCGCGTTCATCACCAGTTCCATGACGCCAATCGACACGGCTTCACCCAGCCAGATGGTTTTGAATGCGGTCTTGAAGGCAAAGCCGGTACTGCGCATGAGTGGAAAAATAGTGAGCGAAAAGCCGCTGATATAGGCCAGCACCGTACTGAGCGCCATCATAGGATATGGCGAAATTCCCAGTGACACGCCTATCATCAGGCCAATAAGTTCGCCGATTACGCAACCTGTCAGGCAGTGCAGCGTGGCATGTGCGGCCGTGCTCATGGACGATTTGCCATAATGCGCATGCGGTATTGGTGCCTCTATGGCACAGCAATCGTGAGTAGCTTCAGCATTATGGTTCATAGTCTTATCCTTTGTCATACTTAAGCCGCCGCCGATAAGCCTAAGCCTCTGACGGCCTCAATCATTTTTATGAGCACCACCTGAGCATCGCCGTACACCATGTCACAGTTGTCGCCGTAGAACAGCGCGTTGACGATACCCGCATAGCCTTTGCCTTCGCCGCGCTTGATGACATAAACCCGTTTGGCCTTATCTACATTGAGAATAGGCATGCCATAAATAGGCGAGGATTTGTCGGTGCGTGCCGCCGGATTCACCACGTCATTGGCACCGATGACAAGTGCAACATCGGTGTTGGCAAAATCATCGTTGATATCTTCAAGCTGGAAAATAAGGTCGTAAGGTACACCCGCTTCCGCCAGCAATACATCCATCTGGCCTGGCATGCGGCCTGCCACCGGGTGGATAGCAAACCTCACCAAAACACCGCCAGCCTGGAGCAGCTTGACAAATTCATAGAGCTTCTGCTGTCCTTGGGCCGCGGCAAGGCCGTAGCCCGGCACGATGATAACGCTGCTGGCGTAACGCATATAGATACCCGCGTCACCGGCATCGACCGGTTTGAGCCTGCCTTTAATAGCGCCTTGCTTGTGTTTTTTTGGCGCGCCGAAATTGGTGAACAGGATATTGCTGACCGAGCGGTTCATCGCCTTTGCCATGAGCAGCGTCAGCAGCAAACCAGCTGCGCCGACGACCATACCGGCGATCATCAGTGCCGGATTTTGCAGCACGAAGCCTTCAAGCCCCACCGCGAGGCCGGTGAAAGCATTGTAAATCGATATCACCACCGGCATATCGGCTCCGCCGATGGGTAGCGTCATTAGAATGCCGAAGACCAAAGCAAGAGCGAAAAACAGATAAATCAGCGAAGGCATTGCCATCAATGGCGTTGCACCGCTTGTGTTTACAAATGCGATATAGCCACCGACAGCCAGTGTCGCTAGCATGAATATGCCGTTGATCCACTGCTGGCCCTTTATGCGCAGCGGGTGTTTGAGAATTCCCTGCAGCTTTGCCCAGGCGATAAGCGAACCAGAAAATGATATAGCGCCGATCAATGCGCCGAGCAATGTCACAACCAGTTGCGTTGCGCCTTGCGTTTTATTGCCAAACAATTCCATCGCGGCAATGGCACCGGCAGCGCCGCCACCCATGCCGTTATAGAGCGCCACCATCTGCGGCATAGCGGTCATAGCTACTTTTTTGCCTGCCCACCAGGATGCGCCGCCGCCGATAATTAGAGCTACAGCAGCAAGGACGATATTTATTTGCAAATGGGGGCGAGCAGCATCGCTGACTCCAAAGACATAAAGAAAACTAGCGAGAATCGCGGCAATCATACCGAAACCCGCGACCAATATCCCTGAAGCCGCCGTCACCGGCGACGACATGCGCTTGAGGCCATACATGAAGAGAAACGCCGCAGCAAGATCAGTCGCGCCGATAAGCAGTGGTGGAATCATCGCAAATGTTGGCATGGCGTTCCTCAGGCTTTCTTTAGATGGGTTACTTTTGCATGGCCATGTTTGGCATGAGTAGTTTTGTGGGCGCTTGGCTGGAACATGGCGAGCATTCGGTGTGTCACGGCGTAGCCGCCAGCGGCATTGCCTGCGCCAAGCAGCACGGCAAAGAATCCTATTATCTGTTCCTGTAGTGTGCTGGCATTCAGCAGCGCGTAGATACCGCCAACCACCACGATACCATGGACAAAGTTGGAACCGGACATCAGCGGCGTATGCAAAATCGCAGGCACCCTGCCAATAATCACCCACCCGGCAAAAGCCGCGAGCATGAAGATGTAAATGGCAACAAAGCCGGTCATTGTTATCTGAAATTCCATGATGTTTTCCTATGCGGCTTTGGTGGTTGTCGGTTTGGCCTGGTACTTCACCATCTTGCCTGCATGGGTGAGTGCGGTTTTAGCAAGAACCTCATCCTCCCAATCAATGGTAATGATGTTGTCCTTCAGCATGAGCGCCAGCAGATTATAAATATTCTTCGCATACAGCGTGCTGGCATCCTCGCCTAGCAGCGACGGGATATTCAGCGGTGCAACGATAGTTACCTGACCGACCTGCACCGTTTCGCCCGGCTTGGTATCTTCGCAATTACCACCACCTTCGGCGGAAAGATCGACAATCACGCTTCCCGCCTTCATGCCAGCGACCTGCACCTTGCTGATAAGCTTCGGTGACGGTTTTCCAGGAATGGAAGCAGTTGTGATGATAAGGTCAGCCTGCTGGATATGTTGGGTCAAGACATCTGCGACTTTTGTTTTTTCTTCTGCGCTCAATTCACGCGCATAGCCGCCTTTGCCGCGTGCATCTACTCCGGTTTCGACGAACTTTGCACCGAGCGATAATGCCTGCTCCTGCGTTTCCCGGCGCACATCATAGCCCTCGACAACTGCGCCGAGCCGGTGAGCCGTGGCAATTGCCTCCAGTCCTGCCACGCCTAAACCCATCACGAGGACTTTGGCTGGCCCGATGGCACCCGCCGCTGTGGTTATTTTGGGCAGGATGCGCACAAGATGGGTCGCCCCCAACTGTACAGCATAATATCCTGCTAATGCAGATTGGCTCGATAACGCGTCCATGCTCTGCGCCCGCGTGATGCGCGGGATACGTTCCATGGCAAAACAGGTAATCTTTTTATCCAGCAGACGTTGCACCAGCACCGGTTCTTTATTTGCATAAATAAAGCAAATGAGAATCGCGCCTTCCTTCATATCATTTATCACCTCAAGTGCCGGAGGCTGCACGCAGAGCACGACATCGGCGTCACTCACCAGTGTTTTGCGATCATCGATGAACGCAACGTCTTTGAATGATGCATCCATTAGATGAATTGCCTCTCCGGCTCCCGACTGCATATGCGGTTTGGCGCCGAGCTTGATAAGCTTAGGCGCAACGGAAGGCACCAACGCCACACGCTTTTCGTGCTGGGATGTTTCCTTCAGAATGGCAACGTTGACATACATAGCGTTACTGCTTTCTAATAATAGTCATATCAAGTCGCAGACAGCTTAAGCTGTTTGCTCTTCCCAACATTCTTTTTCTGCCAATCTCCGTAATTCATTCTTGGAATATGAAAAAATGCGTCTTTGGTTTTGACGTAAGCGCCCAGGCCATTCATTCGTCCTACGGCATGCATTTCCTCGGCGCGGATAAAGGGGCCAGCCTGATCTAAGAATTCATCTTTTACATGGATCGCCACGACTTGCCCCAGGACGACCCTGGTATTTCCGATTTCCATAGTGGTAATTTCACGGCATTCCAGACTTGCAGGCGCCGCGGTGATGCGTGGAGTTTTCACGATGAGCGAAGATTCCGTCTGCACATGTGCAATTTCTAATTTATTGACCCCATCAGGAAAATCAATGGCAGTGATATTCATGGCCTCAGCAACCGCTTCATTGACTACGTTGATAACAAACTCACCGGTATTGCGGATATTTTGGGCGGTATGTTTAGCGATCATTCCCAAGCCAGGGCGATTGGAGATGCCAATGGCCACAATGGGCGGCTCCATACCCATATAATTATACGCGCTGAACGGAGCAGCATCTATTTTCCCCGCCAGATTCATGCTGGTAATCCATGCAATCGGGCGGGGCGCAACGAGACCATTGACCAAATCATAAATCTTATTCTGGGGGAGTTGTGCAAGATCGAAATCCATAATGCTTTATGCTGCTTTCCCTTGCTTTACTTTCGGGAAATCAGCCGCCCGTGCAACCGCTTCTCCTGCAGTATAATCCTTGCGCAGCTCTTCGAGTTTTGCCATTGCACCTTCAAACGCATTATTGCCGAGCAGAAGATGGTGTGGTGGATTTGCTGACTCGACCGCCTTGACGATGGCTTGCACGGCGCGTACCGGATCGCCCGGTTGCTTGCCCGAATCTTCACGCATATGAGCGCGGTTAGCTCCTGCCGTGGCCGCGTAATCTGCAATCTGATGTTTGCTTTCATTCGCAGAGCGTCCGGCCCAATCGGTGCGGAAGCCACTAGGTTCCACCAGCATTACCTTGATGCCCAGCGGTTCCACTTCCTGCCAAAGCGCTTCGGACAGGCCTTCGACCGCAAATTTCGTAGCGTTATAATAACCGACGGCGGGAAATCCACGAATTCCGGCAAGGGAGGAGAAGTTTACAATGAACCCGCTGCCACGTTTGCGCATTCCCGGCAGCACTGCATGCATCATCCGGCTTAGTCCAAATACATTGATCTCGAACATTTTTCGTACCTGGTGTTCTTTGCTTTCTTCCACGGCGGCGAAATAGCCGATGCCCGCATTGTTCACTAATACGTCGATGCGTCCGAATTTCTTCACTGCCGCCTTGATGGCAGCGGCAATCTGCCCTTTATGTGTCACATCCAGTTTCAGAATCAGGGCGTCTCCAAGATCTGCCAAATCCTTGATATCAGCGTGGTGGCGTGCCGTGACGACCACGCGGTAGCCGAGTCCGAGCGTATATTTGGCGAGCTCACGGCCAAAGCCGGTTGAGCAGCCCGTAATAAACCAGACGGGTTTTTCCGTTGCCGTTTGCTTGCTTTGTATTGTTGCCATGATTTGTCTCCTTTTGATGTGGCCGCCATAGCAACCGACAGGAATAAAGCCCTGTCGGTGCCAAATGT
>Ga0302281_10002819_pt1 | contig 12191 bp, 11 predicted proteins | sample III_Fen_E1_2_FD_198762 | JGI IMG/M metagenome (GOLD analysis project Ga0302281, IMG submission 198762) | Peat permafrost microbial communities from Stordalen Mire near Abisko, Sweden - III_Fen_E1_2 | ecosystem: Environmental > Terrestrial > Soil > Wetlands > Permafrost | place: Sweden: Abisko...
GAGGCGGGCGGGAACCAACTTCCAACTGAGAAATTCGGTCTGTTGGGCGGTCACATTCATGCGCTGGCGCGGGCTGATGGCCGGGTCGGTTGCGACGCCCGCACGCGCCGGCCGGACGGATGGATGACATGAATGGCAATCTGCCCCTGGCAGGTCAGGTCGGGCAGCAGATCCGTAACTTTTGCCCTCAGCCAATAGGCGATGAGCTGGATGCAATAGGCCGGCACGTCGCCCCGGCCGGTCTCCCAATTTGCGACCACGTCGCGCGTAATCGGTGTGTGCAGTTTTTGGAGCCACGCCGCGAGTTCCGCCTGGGTAATCCGGTGCTGTTTGCGAAGGTTACGGATGCGGCGTCCGACGGGATAATAGATTTTTGGATTCATACAGGGATGGCCGCCCCGCGTGCGTGCCGGGGCGAATGTTTTTTGGTTTGGTTTTCGAAATTCTTCGGTTCGTCATCGCCGGCGGAAATGGTTTCCGCCTGGCTCGGTGCCTGGTTCTTGGTAAGATCGAGTTTCTCCTCAATCTCGCTTTGGCGGCGGGTCAGTTCCTGATAGAGGTCTTCGCGCTCAAACTTCGCGCCGACCTTTTCGCCGAGTTCCTTGGCCCGCTTGTTCGCGTCGGTTATGTCCAGTTCCAGCCGTTCCGCGCGTTCATCAAACCCCTGCACCGTCGCCTCTAGCGAGCGGATGGTGCCGAGCGCCGTGTCCGTGACTCGTGCGCCGTAACTGTTGTGGCCGCGCACGACCATTTCGGTGGTGTTGTTGAAACTCGGACGCAGATACAGGTCAAACCCGGCGAATTTTCCAATCCGGGCATCCTCGCCAAACCGCGCCTTGAGTTTTTCCGCCCGGCGCAGGATCAATTCACCGGCGATGCCCCGGTTGTTGGATTCCTGACCATCAAGTTCAATGCGGAATTTATCGCCGCTCGTGTCCTGTCGAACGCTCAAGTCCTGCCGTAGATTGGTCAGGCGCGTGGTAAAGATTTCAGCATCTTCGTGCGAGCGGCGCAGATTTGAGCGGATGCGGTATTGTTCCTCGGCATGAGCCGAGCGCAGCCTGGTCAGCCGGATCAACTCGGCGTCCACCTGGGCTTTTTCAATCACGAGCGGATTGCCCGACGCGATGGCCTTGACCTCGGCGTAGGTCAAAGCGGCGGAATCCAAATCTTCCAGCCGACGGATGGTCATGTCGCCGCTCATCACCTGCGCGATGAACTTGGCCTTGGTTTCCAACGTCTGCCACATATAGGCATCAAACGAACCTTCGGTGACGTAGCGAAAAATCTGGATGACAGGATTTTTGTTGCCCTGCCGGAGGATGCGACCTTCGCGCTGCTCCACGTCCGCCGGCCGCCACGGCGCGTCGAGATGATGCAACGCAATCAACCGTTCCTGCACGTTCGTGCCTGACCCCATCTTCTGCGTGCTGCCGAAAAGCACGCGGACTTTGCCTGACCGCACGTCACGAAACAGCGCCAGCTTGGAAGCGTCCGAATCGTAATCCTGAATGAAGGCGATTTGGTCATCGGGGATGCCGAGCTTTTCCAATTTCTGCGCCATGTCGTTATAGACGGAAAAGCCCTTGTCTTTGGGCGTGGAGAGGTCGCAGAACACAAGCTGGGCCGAGCGTTCTGGCTTAGATTCCTGCCAGATGTTAAAAATCTTTTCGACCGCCAGATTCACTTTGCCCTGGGGTTCGTCCGGCGCGGTTGGTCTCATTAGCCGAAGATCAAGCGCAGCCTTCCGGCCCTCCGACGTGATCTTGAGCATGTTGTCCTCGCTGGGGTCAACCCGTCCGGTCCGCAATCTTTCGGCACGCGCCGCGAGCGATTGGACAAACGCCTTCAATTCCTCTGTGGCCGGCGCATTGCGGATGGTTGGCTTTTCGCCATCCAGTTTTGGGCGCGGCAGATTCAACATCGCGGCGCTTTGCACATCGGCGGACTGGCGGAACATCTGCATCAACTCCGGCACATTGATGAATCGCGCGAACCGCGTGTTCAGCCGGTAGCCTGCACCGTCCGGTGAAAGTTCCATCGCTGTCACCGGCTCACCGAACGTAGCCGCCCACGAATCAAAGTGATGCAGATTATGTTTCTTCAACGCGTCATGCTGAAGATACCGCTGCATGGTGAACATTTCCGCCATGCTGTTCGCGATGGGCGTGCCGGTGGCGAACACGACCCCTCCCCCGCCGTTCAACGACTGGACGTGACGCACTTTCAGAAACATATCAAACGCCCGCTCGCTCGCGGTCTGCGGCAAACCGGCGATGCGAGTCATCTTCGAGACATAAAATAAATTCTTAAAATAATGCGCCTCGTCCACGAGCAACCGGTCCACGCCCAGTTCTTCAAACGTCAGTGTGTTGTCTTTTTTGTGTTCTGCGGCCAGTGTTTGCAGCTTGGCTTCGAGCCGCTTCTTCGCCTTTTCCAATTCTTTTACCAACCGGCGATTAGAACTGTCGGCGTGTTCCCGCCGGATCATTTCCAACTCGTGAAGCTGCTCCTTGAAAAACCGTTCCTGGGTTTCGTGTGACAGCGGGATGCGTTCAAACCCGGAGTGCGTGACGATGACGGCATCCCAATTGCCGGTGGCGATGCGGCTGAATAATTTTTTGCGATTCTGGGACTCGAAATCCTCCTTGCCGGCGGCCAGAATGTTCGCGCCGGGATACAACGTCAGCAACTCGGTGGAGAACTGGCCAAGCATATGGTTGGGGACGACAAACATCGGCTTGCCGGAAATTCCCAACCGCCGCGACTCCATCGCGGCGGCGACCATCGTATAGGTTTTCCCAGCACCGACGACGTGGGCCAGCAGCGTGTTCGGTGTCTGTAAAATGCGCCAGACGCCAGCCTTCTGGTGCGCGTGCAGTTGAATCGCCCCGCTCGCGCCGGGCAAGGTCAAATGATCACCGTTGAACGTGCGAATCCGCGTGTGATTAAACGTGTCGTTGTAGAGACGGCAAAGCCGTTCCCGCCGCGAATCATCTGACCAGACCCATTCTTTGAACTTCTCTTTGATGCGTTCCTGTTTTTCGCGCGCGGCCTCGGTGGACTGCGCGTTGACGACGGGCTTTTTGTCCACCATGTCATAGACCGTGGGTGTTTTAAGATTTAGGGCGTCTTCGATGAGTTCGAGCGCCGTGTAACGGTCGGTGCCCCAATCGGTCGTGTTCGCGGTTGCGCCTCTCGCTTCCCAATTCGGATTGATGCTCCAGGTGCCCAGCGCGTGGATGTGGCCGATCTGCACTCCCGATGGCACGCTGAGCAGTTCGTTGGTGAATTTTTCCACATCCTCCGGTGGCAGCCACGCCGCGCCCAGCCGCACGTCAATTTCCGTCGCGGCCAAATCCGCCGGCTGAACGGATTTCAACGCCTCGACGTTCTCGGCAAATCGCGGATCGGTCACGGCCACCGCGTCCGCTGCGGACAACTTCTCCCGCACATTGCCAGAGAGATACTGGTCGTCAGTTTCCCATTGATTTGATTGTGGATTTAGGAAGATGACACCTTTCAAATCCGGCAGAAACTCCGCTATTGGTTTGTTCAACAGGTCGGCCATGTGGTCGAGGTCAACGTAACCGCGCTCATTCAACGCGACGAGCAATGCCTCCTTCGGCGTGCCGACCGACTCGACCGGCTGCCGATGATGGATTGTCCGCTCGGTGAAAATTGTCGCTTTGGTCGCCCGCTTGGTTTCGTCGTTGTAATTTTCCAGCGAGAGCAACAATGGCAAATCCGGGTCACCATCGAAGGCACGCTGATTCGCCCGGAGATTGATGGGGCCAAACCGGCCGACGAAACGGCCGTAGGCCAGGTTGAGCTGCTGCCGTGTCTCGACCACGCGATCATCGGCACTGCCGTCCATCTGCGCCCGCAGGCAATCCCGCACTGCATCGCGCACCGGAATCAAATGCCGGATGCGCGACCGCATCTCGGCCGGCAAATCCGTCATTGGCCGCAAAACATTTTCTTCGCGGATGCAGACCATGCCCTCGTGCAGACAGTAGGCGTTGGGTTTGACGAAATCAGGTGCGGGAATGGTTTCTTCGAGCGTTGGCTCGGCGACCTTGTGCGCCTGGGCTTGGTAAATCCCCTGCGGTAATTTCTCAATAGCCTCGGCGAGCGCCTCGGCCAATTTGCGGCCGTCCGGTTCCAGCGTCGGTTCGTTGCCACCATACATCCCGCAATCGAGCCGTAATTTGCCGAGCATCATTTCCGGGCGCGATGCGAAGTATTCGTTAATCGTAAACGCCTCGCCGATGTCGTTGGTATAGTCCGCTGTTTGTTTCCATGCCCGACCGGAAGGTCCTTCGCCAACCCGAAGCTTGCGGAGCATGATGATGTCGGTGGTGACTTCCGTGCCGGCATTTTTCTTGAACGCATCATTCGGCAGCCGGATGGCACCGAGCAACTCGGTGCGCGTGGACAGCATTTCACGCAGCGTCGAATCCAGCTTGTCCATCGTGCCCCGCGACGTGATGAACATCAGCAGACCGCCGGGCCGGACTTTCTCCAAGGCCGCCGCGAAGAAATAATCGTGGATCTGAAATTTGTAGCTGTTGAAACGCGGATCGTGGACCGTGTAATCGCCGAACGGGACATTGGAAACGGCGAGGTCGTAAAAGCCATCGGCAAGTTTGGTCTGCTCAAACGCCTGCGGCCGTATGTCGGTATCAGGATAAAGTGCTTTCGCGATGCGTGCCGTCAGCGGATCAATCTCGATGCCGGTGACGGTGGAGCGACGAAGCATGTCTTCGGGCATGAGGCCGACGAAGTGGCCGATGCCGCAGGCCGGTTCCAGCACGCGACCACCTTTGAACCCAAACCGCTCGGCGGCGCGATACATCGCACCGATGACGGTCGGCGCGGTGTAATGGGCATTGAGGGTGGTGGCGCGGGCGGAACGATGCTCCTCGTCGGACAAAAATTCCGACAACTGGATTTGCTCCTTGTGCCAGTCGGCGTTGTCCACATCGAACACCTGGGGCAGCGCACCCCAGCCGACATATTTTACCAGTGCGGCTTTTTCTTTTTCCGTCGCTGGCCGTTCCTCGGCATCCAGTGTCCGCAGCGTTTGGATGGCGGTGAGGTTCCGTTGAAACTTTTGTTTCGGCCCGCCTTCACCGACGTGGTCGGCTTCGGTGATGCGATAACTATTGAGATTTTTGGGCGGTTCGTCCTGATGCTGCCGATGCCGACGTTCCGGCTTTTGCCTGTCCTCCCGGTGGCCGACTGCTAAGTCTCGGATGGGAGGAGGAGGTATTTCTCCCGAACCATTTCCCAGGCTTGCGTGTGCGCTTGCTGTGCCGTTTTTCCCAGCTTCATCAATTCCAGGCGCAGTGTGGCCATTTCGTCCTTCGTCTTTTCCTCCGCCTCCAGCAGCAGCTGGTGCAGCAACCCCTTCGCCTGAAGTTCTCGCACCATTTTCGGACGGTGTTCGCGCCAGTGTTTCTCGGCCATCCGGCCGTATTGAGTCAAGGGTGTCATGGGTCGGCCTTCGCGTTGAAAAAAGGTCAAGTTGCTGGTCTGAATTTGGTTGGTTGCGCCGGACGGCCATGGAAAGGTGATGGTTGGGGGTGCATTCGGCAAGACCCGTTTACTTTTTGGCCGGCGGCCGTTGGCCGCGTCGCCGCGTAAAAATCCGGAGGTTTACGTCGGCGGCTTTGCCGACAAAATGCCGTTTTTTGGGAAACAAATCCTGCTCCCGGATGTCCAGCGCCTCGGCAAAGAATTCGATTTGTTTGCAGTTGGCCACACAGCGCATGTTTTCAATGTTGGCAAGAATATCCCGCGTCATATTGATGCAGCCGAGCAGGTGCAATTTGGTGACGAAGTCATACTGCGACAATCCCCGCCGGTTGCGCCACCACGCCAGCATTCGCCCGATCACATTTGCATCCTTGGACATCGGCCCCTCCGATCATCGTTTTTGCCATTTCCGGTTTGGGCTGAAAAAACAGCCTTCAACCCAAGCCCGCAGTTGACAGCCTAGGGCAAACCGGGGTGATTTTTTTAGCCGACGAAACTTTTTTCCGCCGAAAATGAATTTCGTTTCCAAATTGCGACCGGGCTCCGGTTGGGCTTTCCATTTTGACCGGAAGCCGTTAGCCTCAACGCGGTTATCGGGAGGTGACGTATGCAATATCATCGCTTTGCGTATTCGATGCCGGTGCGTTCGGGTGAGGGTCCCAATCTGGCCAAGATTCGGGATGGGGCGGCCTTTAGCGAAGTCGCCGTCCCGCTGGCGAAGCTCGGATACGAATACGGGCAGATGATCTACAATCCCCCTTTCAATCCGGAAACGAAAGCCGGGCCGGGTGCGGAATGTTTTCATTTCATCAAGCCGAGCCATCTGATTGTTTTGACCACGCGTCCGCCGCTGGACGATGCCGCCCATGGCGACAAAAAACTGGTGCAGCCAAGCCGCACGCACCTGGAAAAGCAGGTGTTTACGGAATGCCGAAAATATTTTGCGGTGTCCTCCCGTTCCCATGTCCGGCTGACGCCGGCGGCCGGGGCGAATTTTGAGAAGGCCGAGCTGGTCTTCCATCAGCACAAGAGCGCCCGGCTGAAGTCCTACAAGCGGCTGGACGAATTCCGGGGCCGGGGTGTTTCCAAGCAGGAGAACATCAGCCTGGGCTTCTTTTTGCGCGCCAAAGCCATCCCGGAATACGGCTGCGGCCTGCTGGCCTCGTTCGGCATGGGCAGCCGGGAAACCCTGGTCTGGAACCGCATCGTCCGCACCCGGTATCCCGAATGGGTCGGCCGCCCCGCCTTCATCGTGGCGGAAATGAACCTCACCCAGATTCCCGCAAATCCCGTGACCCTGGAATTTGTGGACCAGATCAAAACTAAAATTCTTTTGGAACATCGGATTGATTAGCCCGCCCCGGTTCGGACTCCGTAAGAAATCTCAAACCGGGGACGGGCGGCGGGTTCAAACACCGACGGCCTCACCCCTGGCCTGCTGCTGGCCCTGCACGCGGGCGACCGCGCGCCGCGTGGTCCGTCCGATCTGGGCGATGACGTCCTCCTTCTGCTCTTCCGGGACGTTTTTTACCAGCAGATCATAGGCCTGCTTCAACTCGGGATTCCGGTTGATCTGCTTCAGGACGCCCTCCCGAATGCGCTGCTGGCGGTCGAGTTCACGCACTTCGTTCAGGACGACCGTGCGTTCGAGCCGTTCGCGGGGCATCGCCTTGAGGTAGTCCCAATACTTCGGATTGTCCTTGATGTGGGTGTCAATCTTGGCCTCCACTTCAGGATTGATCCGATAGGTCGGCGGTTCGGTTGGTGTATTTGCGCCATTTGGCGACGTTTTTGTTTTTGTGCTCATAATGAGTATTTGTTTGTTGTTGGTTTAGTATTGCCGGCGTGATTGCCGGCAAAGGGATTCACGGACTCAACGGATCTGGCGGTTCATTGGTCGTGGAAAGATTGTTCATGGGAGGCGATGGTGATTGTCCTTGTGCGGATTCGAGCGCGTCCAGCCGCTGTTTCATGTCGTTTACCGTCACGCGCAACGCCGCCGTCTGTTGCAAATTGGTCCGGGTCTGTTGCAAGGCGCTTTGAAACTGCATCAACGCCGCCGTCAGGGTGCGGGCCTGCGCCATGATTTGAGCGGTGGCGAGCCGCTGCGAATTGACTTCCGCCAGAATGGCATCGCTGACCGGAGCCGGGGCGAACGCCGCATCGCGCGGTGGCAGCATGGGAAAATTGCCGCCAACTGAGCCGGGATGTAAATCCCAGCGAGTGTTTTCCTCGACCCGATAGACAACATGCTGCTCGTGCATCACCAACTCATCGTTCGGATCGGCGTAGCGCCCGACGTGGTAGGCATTGATGACTTCCGGATAACGAACGGCAGAAATGTCCGCTGGTAGCTGCTGTGGCCGCAACGTGAGTTTGGGTGCGGTGGAACAGGCGGACAGGAACAGCAACGGAATGAGATAATATGTTTTCATGGTTTTGATGGTTCGTCTTTTTCCTGGATGACGGGAATCGCGGTGCCGCCGAGCGAGGCATCGGCAGCGTCAATGGTTTGCAGGACGTAGAGATAGAATTGCTTTCCGCTGGGCACGCGGACATAGAACCCGTCCTTCTGAATCGAATCAAAAATCTGCTGGGCGTAGGTTTGGAGCACGGCCTGCGCACCCGCGAACGGCGCGTTGTTGAGCGTGGGACTGTTGACGGGGCCGAAGATGGTCTGCTGTTTTTCCGTCAGGGCGCTGGCCGCGCCGGACAGGAAGGTCGCGGCGAACAGTTTGATGTCGGCCAGATTGTCGGACTTGATGACCTCGCCGCGCAGGCCGGCGCTGCCGTCGGTGATGGCCCAGCCGGACTGATTAGTCTCATCGTCAAACTCGCGGTCCAGAGCAATGGCCTTGATCTGCATTTCCATCCCGTTCTGCCAGATGAACGTCCAGGTGTTGCCGCTGGCGATGCGTTCCCGTTGATGGTCGGTCTGCGCCGTCCCATGAATCTCCGTGCCCGCCGGGATCACCAATTTGCCACCATAATATATGTTCTCGGTGACCAGGCCGACGATGGGCGTCTGGATGGAGGCCGAGTCCACCGTGATGACCGTCTCACAGGGGATCAGCCGTCCAAACGGGGCAAACACCGCGCTCAATTTCTTAACCGGCGCAACTCCCGCCGTGCTGTCGGCAAACAGACTGATGGGCGAAAGCGTTGGAACCTGGTTGGCGGGAACCAACGGCAGCGGCGATGGTTTCATAGAAGCTGGCGACGAGGATGATGGATTTGAGGACGACGATGGGAAATTCGCCGGCCCGGACTTGTCCGCCGGCGGATAAAAACCCTCCATTGGTCGGACCACGGACTGCACCACCTGTGGCTTGGTAACTGCGTTACTGCCAAGGGGAGTGACGGCAACATCGTCATCGTTGGACACATGGTGTTTGCGCAGGACGCCAAACACCACCATGCCCGCCGCGAAGAGCGCGGCGAAGGCGACAATCTTGCCAGTCTTGGTCTTGAAGAAATTTAGAAAATCGCGCGGTTTCATAGGTGACCTCGGGGTGAACGAATCGGATGCACGCTGGGAACATTGGTAACATTAACGACCGGAGCCGGCAGCGGCGGCGGCGAAAGGCGCGTCACCAAAACCGTGAAAGCATTGCGCAATGACAATTCATTGCGCCCGCCGTCCGGCGTGCCGGTGACGGCGAAATAAACGACGCTCCGGCCTTTGGGCGGCACGGTGCCGTTAGCGTCGCTGATAGATTGGGGATACAACCGGCTGCCGGCGCGCAACGCAAAACTGTCTGGCTGATAAAGCAGCGGCGTGTCGCTCTTATTGGTGATGGCGATGCGAAAGACCAGCGTGTCCTCGGTGTTGAAGCGGAAGGCTTCCTCGATCTGGATTTCGTAATCGTTGAAGTCGCTGATCAATGGTTTGCCGTCGTAGGTGGTGAAGTCCACGCTGGCCACACTCTCGGGCTGCTGCGCCTTGAGCAACGGAAAAGCCTTGGCCTTGTCGAGCAACGCCAGCAGTTTTAGCGGACCGACCTCGGGCGCACGACCGACGCCTGCATCTTCCGGTGTCGGCATGGCGGCCAGGTTGAGCGCCAACACCGGTTGATCACTTTCGGTCAGTTCAAAAACGTAGGTGTGGTCGTGCCAACGAATGTTGAGATTGGCCGACGCCTTCGGTAAGAGGGCGCGCACGGAAAGAAAGGCCGAGCCTTTGGTGTGGGCGAGTTGAAAAAGGCCCGGCGTTTTTCCGTCCACCGTGATGCCCGCACCGTCAATGGCGGTGATGGCGCTGGGAAAACTGATGGTGGTGACGCGGTTGGTTGCAACCGGCACGGAAACCATGGTGCGGTCATCCAACATGACCTGTTGGATGGCGGATGAACCGGCCAGAGCGACCGTGGCCGCAAGCACTGTGAACATTAGGATATTAACGATTGATTTCATATTTGAAGTCGCCCACGGCGGTGGGGAAGCGTCCGTTCAGGGCCATGTTGGGGTTGCGAATGAGGCGGAGCCGGAGCGTGAACGGAAACGCCTCGGTGAACGCCTTGTCCTGAAAGATGCCGCTGCGGATGATCTGGCCGGTGACGGCGGCGAGCACCTCGTTGTCGCGGGTCGCCAATATATCTATCCGTCCGATTTCGGCTTTCTGGTGCAACTGCTTGGCGCGAAATTCAACCATCTCTTTGATGCGTTCGTCCTGCGCCTTGGCCAGCGCGGGTTTGAGGAACAGCAATTTGAGCAGGTCAGCATTGTCGAAATCCTTGGGATTGCGTTCGAGGAACATCATGGTCGCGAGTTCGGCCTGTTGGACGTGCAAATCCCTGGCCTCGGAAAACTGGAGGAGCGGGCTCAAGTAATAGGTGCCGGCCGGATCAAGAATGACGACGCGCTCGCGCTGCTTGAACTGGGAGATGATGTGGTAACGGTCAATCGCCGACAGCAACAGCACGGCGACGGTGAACGCAAACCAGAACCATGGGAGCCGGTCACGCAGCACCAGCAGCCTTGCCAGGTCCATGCGTGCCGGTTGCTTCCGCGCGGGCACCGTGGGATTGGTCGTGGTATTATTCAAGGTTTCCATAGGTCAGTAATAGTTGGGTTTGGATTTGGCGATGAGTTCGCGGACGGCCTTGTTGCCGGTGATGTCGTCGCCGGGCCGGCCGCGAGCGGAGCGCGGCGGCAGGCCGGAACCGGCGATGATGATGGCCCCTGCGCTGCCCATGTTGGCGGCGGATGACATGGTGCTCATCAACGCCGCCATGCCCGCCGCCCCGGCGGTGACCATCGGCAGGCCGGCGGTGGAGGCGGTCGCGGCGGCGCCCGCCGTGGTGGCGGCGGTCTGGAGCGCGCTGCTGACGCCGCCCCCGAGCAACGCGCCGCCGGGCTGAAGGCCGTGGGCGATGACGTTCTGGATGATGACGGGCGCGGCGACGGTGCTGAAGATGATCCAGAAACCGACGACGGCGACGCCGATGGTCTTTTGCAGATCGGGCAGCGTGGAAGTCGGATCAATATATTCAAAGCTGGGGTCGGTCATGAAATCGAGGATGCCCTGGGTGACGAGCGCGGCGAGTGCCCAGCCCAACGGCCAGAGCAGCACGCCAACCAGATTCAAGAGGTAACGGTTGCCGGTATGTTTCAACGCGGGGATGGCCATGAAGCCAATCAAGAGCGGCGAAAGCGCGTAGCCGAGATTCAGAATGATCGTCTGGAAAATATAGCCCCAAAACATCATCAACGAAGCGAACTGCCCGACGAGCCAGAGGACGGCGGAGATGATGAGGTCGGTGGTGAAATTGTGGAGCTGCGACATGATATTCCACCACGATGATTGCGTGGCCGGGTCACGTTTGATGATGAGCAACTGGTTGAACTGCTGATACACATTGGCCGGATCCACACCGAGACCGGAGAGGATGGAGGTTTGCAGCAAATTTTGGAGGGTATTGCCCCAGGCGGGCAGAAACACGAGCAAGGACGTGAGAATCAGCAGGCGCAGCAACAGGTTCAGGATGGATTTGTGCGACGACCGGTGCATCACGGTGACGATGACACCGACGATGAAAAGCGCGAAGGCCACGCTCAACAGCAACGTGTGGAGTTCACCACATTTGGCGAGGAATGTGGGAAAGATGCTGTCGAACGTGGCCATGATGAACGCAGGGCTGAGGGTTGTGGTTGTTGATTACGGCGACGGGAAGGTTGTCGGTGCATTCAGCAACTGGAACTTCGCCGTGTAATTGCTGACGGACTCCGCGAACTCGGCGTTCTGCTGTTCGGTCAACGCCACAATCTGTTTCTGCTGGTCGTTCCGGTTCTGGATGTCCTGCACCATTGCAGCGGACGCGGCCTGATTCACCTCGTCATCGGTGCTGGCCAGATCGCTGTTCAGGCTGGTGAGCACACCATGCAACTTCTGGACTTCCGCGTCGGTGGTGGCGGCCTGAAGCTGCTGGGTGGTCTGGGCGATTTCATTCTTGATGGTCGCGCGCCGTTGCGCGGCACTGTCCGCCACGCTGACATAATTGCTGGCGGTATTGATGACGGCCGCAAACGGTTCGTATTGGTTGGCGGGCCGTTGGATGGTCTGGCCACGGGGTGTCTGGAAGCTGGTGCCCACGGTGGCATAGATGCCATTGTCGTTGAAGGTCAGCGCCGTGTTCCCGTTGGCGCTGGCG
>Ga0302281_10002822_pt1 | contig 12186 bp, 10 predicted proteins | sample III_Fen_E1_2_FD_198762 | JGI IMG/M metagenome (GOLD analysis project Ga0302281, IMG submission 198762) | Peat permafrost microbial communities from Stordalen Mire near Abisko, Sweden - III_Fen_E1_2 | ecosystem: Environmental > Terrestrial > Soil > Wetlands > Permafrost | place: Sweden: Abisko...
CGGGTCCGGGCCGGCATGCGCCGGGCCAAACTTGAAGGCCGCCCCATCGGTCGCCAGCCGTTGGACCTCGACCGGGAAGCCATCCGTCGCGACCGCCGGCTCGGCCAGAGCCTGGGCAAGATCGCAAGAGAACACGGCATCTCCCGGGCCACCGTGCACCGCGTAGTCCACGAAGCCGTACCGACCCCTCAAAAGCAGGTCGCATAAGGCCTGAAGGCGCCGTTCCAAAAGGCCTCGAAAAACGCCCCTCCTAAACCACACATAACAAACGGCCGGAAATCATCAATCCGGCCGTTCCAAAACCTATACCTTCGGAAACAACACTCGCCCCTAACAGTGCTTGCGTTAAGCCGGGGAATCGTCCATTTCGTTGAACGGTGACCGAGTTATCGTTACAGATCCGCGTTTTGATGGCGCATGGGCGATTAGGGATCTGTGCGAGACGACCAGTAACGACTGCTCCTGCTGCGTCCAGAGCAATCATTCTCGGCTGGGTCTTCCACGGCGCTTCTCTACGTGATTTCTTTCACCGTGATCTCATATTTAAAACTATCGGGATCGAACGGATCGACTCGTCCTTCCGAGGTCTCCGCTTGGGGATACATGAAGTACACCAGCGGATTGCCGGCGGACCCGGGTAGCTCCACGTCATGTGCATAGTTGTAGGCCATCCAGTTCATCTCCCAGGAGCCAAACAGATAATCGCGGGCTCGAGACACGGCCTCATCACCCAAAGGACGGTTCCCGGGTGGTTCTTCCAAAGCGACTTTGCGGACATCTGCCGGATCGACAGGTACCCAGCCGTGCTCGCGCAAATAGACTTCGGCGCGACAGTGCTGTCCTTTCGTCGCTATATCGGTGGCCAGTCCAAGGCTCTTGTAGCCTAGCTCTGATTTAGCGATCCGCAAACCATAGACATGACGCGCGGGCAAGCCCACAGAGCGGGCCAAACCAACGTAGAGAGCGTTCAGGTCGGCACATTTGCCGCCCATATCGCCAGACTCCAACATGAATCGAATGTCGCCACGACCACACCCGCGGATTTTGGGATCGCGGAACGTGTTTTCGACGACCCACTCGTAAATAGCTCGCGCTTTCTCCGTGTCAGTTGTCGCGCCGGCGGTCGCCTTGAGGGCAGTCTGCTTCACAATGCCGTCTGTCGGCACATATCGGCTGGGCAGAAGGAAGTAGTTCAGTTCAGCTTGTGAAGCGGGCGGCGCAATTGACTTGGAGGACAAATCGGCGGCGTAGTTTTTCAGCGAAACGCGGTTGCTCATCGTCAGCGCCGGTTTGGCTGTGGCGGGATAAGTTGCGGTGACGATCCCAAGAGAGCTTTGCTTATCTTTACTCAGCCTCGCTGTTCCACCCTCTGCGGTAAAGCGGGTCGAGATAGTGTGCTGATACGGCGTGTCGCGAATCAACGTAGCGGGCAGCCAGATGTGGCTCACACCGTCTGGCTTCAACAGCTCAACTCTAGTGGTGACCTCGAAATTCCGCCAACCGGCCGTCGACGGAGTGTTCGAAAGAGCGGGCACGGCTCTGGTGATGGCCCAACCAGCACAAATGGCGCTATGCGCTCGTAAGAACTTTCGACGATTCATAGTTTGCCTCAATGATTCCGGCCAGTGACGATTGATTGCGGGGACCAGCGCCATATTCCAATGAGACGAATCCCGTTCAATGCGAAATCAATTTTCACCTAGTGGCTGCGATTGGGAAGAAGGCGCGCTCAAGGAGTATTTGATCGCATGTCTGCATTAGCTGCCTCCACCGGATGGTGGAGGTGTGGTGAATTATGTGGCGTAGATGCGCACGCGGAAGAGCGTGCACAACTTCGGGTCCAGATCTGGCGCGGGGAATTTGTCCCGATCACTTCGTCACGTTATTCATTTCAAGATAGCCTTGCGGGGGAATTCCGAAGGCATCTGCAACGCGATTGAAGAATGCGAACATCGCGGTAATATAAACAGCTTCAGCGATCTGCGGATCGGTCCAGCCGTGATCGCGCAACAACTGCACGTCTTCTGCCGTGGTTCGATACGCGGCCTCAGTCACCTTCGTCACGTAATCCAACAACGCACGCTCTGCCGGGCTCAGCTCCGCTTCATCGAGCTTACCGTGGGCCAGCGCTTGCACCGTCTTCTCTTCTGCTCCCTGAACACGCAGGAAGTAAGCATGCGAGTCCAGTCAATACGGACAGCGATTGAGCCACGAAACCCAGCTTGCGATGGCCTCTTTTTGGCGCCGGTTCAGGTGCCCCTCGGAAAAGTGCACCGTGTCACTGAACTTCATAACATCGCGAAGAAAGTCGGGCCGGTGACTGAAGCACTTCAGAATACCCGGCATCTTCTGCCTGCCGGATTTCTGACGCCACTCATCGTAGACGGCAGCCACTTCGCCAGTCGCATCGGCATCTTCAATCAGCTCGATTTTGGTCTTTTGGTCATCCACGGCGCAGACCTCACTATCTCTGGGATATACCATGATGACAAATTCCGCAATATCAATTCTTAGGTTGTGAGGACAATGGTGTATACGCTTTTCAAGCGGTCAACCCGCCATGCGGCTGGCGACGGTAAAGCCCATTTCAGTGATAAATCCCTCGATCGATTTCTCTTCGATCGCATCCGGATCAAACTTGACGGTGACTTTTCCCTCGGGATAAGTCGACTTGCTTGCCAGGATGCCCTTCTGCTTACTGAGCAGCGTATCCAATCCGACCGCGCAGGTAATGCAACTGAACCCTTTGACCTGATAGATCACGGTTTTAGCCGTTGCTGTCCCCTTAGCCTCGAAGGCCAACGTACCTGCGCCTGAGATTGCCAAGAACTGAAGAACCCTTCTGCGTAACATGTTCACGACCTCCTGAGGCGAATCGCTCTCAATGTGCAACTGTGAATCATTTTGCGGAAGCGCTGCCCGGCTCATATCGCCAGGGCGTCTGCGTGCTCGCATTGTCTGAAAAACGCGTATCTGTGTACTCGCTGAATTCAAGTTTCTTATTCAACACGCCGGTATCAATCATCAGATCGCGGACCATATCGAAGTCTGCCTTTCGTGGCGCCAGAGGGCTGTAGACGACTCGATCCATCGGCTTGGTAAGCGCCCAGCGCAGCAGCGCAGGCCTCTCGTTGTAGTAGAAGCGTCCCACAAAGTCGGAAGCATCTTCGCGATGAGGCTTACTGGAATCCAGCCACAGGCCTGAACGGGCGATGCCATCCACCAATACCTGCACGATATCCGGGCGCCGATCGATCAGGTCCTGGCGCACCACCAGAATGCAGGACATATAGTCTGGCCAGTATTCGCGGGCCTGGAAGAGCACGCGGCCGTAGCCCGCCATCTCGGCTTGAGATGGAAAGGGCTCACCCATGACAAAGGCATCGATGGCGTGGGCCGCGAGAGCGCCGGATACGTCTGGCGGAGCCATCTCCACCATCTTGATTTCGCTGGGCTTGATTCCCCAAACTTTCATAGCGCGATAGAGAAGCAGGCGTTCATCAGAAAAACGGCTGGGAATTGCGATTGTGCGGCCGCGCATGTCGGCAAAGGTCTTGATCGGTCCATCCTTTTGAACCACCACGGCGCTGCCATATCTGTGGCCCAGATAAACAACCTTGATCGGAACTCCCTGCTCCTTAAGTGCCAGCGCCATGGGCGCAACAATGAACGCAGCCTGCACGCGATTGGAGATGAGAGCCTCTTTCATCTCTGGAAATCCCTGAAACATGCGCGGCAGAAACTCCTCTCCCGAAAGAGAGTATTTCGAAATGTAGTCCGTCACCGGGCAAGTGAGCTGGCAGGTTACGGGTAGATAGGCAACGGTGATCTTCCGATCCTGGATTGGCCGATAATCGTTGAGAACGGCTGCCCAATTTACATTCAGCCAGGCATGCAGTCCGGAAATGAGCAGCAGCCAACCAATCACAATGAGGACAGCTTTGGTTTTAAGCTGCATCGCGGAACCCCCAACGGACTGACCTGATTGTTCCCAGTCTACGGAAGATGAAATCCAATGCAAGTCCGATGATGCCTATGATCAGCATGGCCGCCACAACCAGGTCATAGCGTTTGCCTGAGTTGCGCGAGTCAATGACCAGGTAGCCAAGGCCGGATTCGACCGCGATCATCTCCGCGGCCACCACGACGAGCCACGCGATTCCGAGCGCAATCCGCAGGCCGACGAGGATCTGCGGCAGAGCGGCAGGAAAGACCACCCGCATGAGAAGCTGTGGAGTCGACAGGCCAAAGTTGCGGCCTGCGCCAAGCAAGACAGGCGGCACGCTTGAGACAGCACCGACACACGCAACCACAATGGGAAAGAACGAAGCCAGAAAAATGAGAAAAACCGCCGCCCGGTCGCCGACGCCAAAGAATATGATCGCCACGGGTATCCATGCGATGGGGCTGATGGGTCTCAAAATCTGCAGCACAGGACTGACGACCTGGTTCGCTGCCGGCCTCCATCCCAGCCATAGCCCAAAGGGGATTCCAATGAAAACTGCGGCTCCAAAGCCGAGCGCAACCCGGCGTAGTGAGTCACCGATGTCAGCCCATAGAACATGCCTGTGGAGTAGCTCAGCGACTGCTTTCTCCACGCTCCGGGGCGAAGGGAAAACCTTGGTGCCGGTCAATGCAACGGAATAATGCCACAAAGCCAGGAGCAATCCAGCAGTCACTATCGGCCAGAAGAAGCTCTCCCAAGCGCGCGGCTTTGTCATCGAGTTCATATTTCGTATGCCAGCCCAATCAGTTTCAGGAGTTCATCGCGAAGTTCAAGGTAGCGGGGCGAACTGATGTTGCGAGGATGAGGAATGTCGATAGTGAGAACGTCCTCGATACGGGCCGGACGCGAGCTCAGAACTACGACTCGATCTGCAAGCTGAACCGCCTCATCGATATCGTGCGTAACGAAGATGACCATTTTACGTTCACTCTGCCAGATGCGCAGCAGTTCGCCACGCATGATCACTCGGGTAATGGAATCGAGCGCGCCAAACGGCTCATCGAGGTACAGAATGTGGGGATTGACCGCCAATGCCCGCGCCACTTGGACCCGTTGCTTCATGCCTCCGGAGAGGTCGGACGGATAGGTGTGCTCAAACCCCTCCAAGCGGACAGTCTGCACATAATGCGCGATGCGCTCTTCGCGTTGCGCGCGCGACAATTTAGATAATCCGAATCCGATGTTGCCTGCAACGGTCAGCCAAGGGAAGACTCCGTGCTCCTGAAAAACAAGGATCCGACGAGGGTCCGGCCCGTTTACCGATTCGCCGTCGAAAGTCACCGAACCGCTTGTGGAAGAAAGAAAGCCTGCCAAAACCTTCAGCAACGTGGATTTGCCACAGCCGGAAGGACCGACGATGCAGATGAACTCACTCTCTGAAACGTCGAGGTTAATATCTTCAAAAACCGCAACGCGCTCTCCGTCGCGTTCATACACCATTCCGAGATGTTCAACTCGCAATTTCGGTCGGGTGCCTGGCTCGGTAACGACGGCCTCTGTTGACGCCACTAGCCCTCCGAGGAACTCCAATGGAATGACTTTATGTTTTCGATCGACCGCATGCCGAGGTCCAGCAACAACCCGATCGTTCCAATAATTACCATGCCTGCAACTACCAAATCGTAGCGGTTTCCGGCGTTTCTGGCATCCACAATCAGAAAGCCCAGGCCGGAATTGACCGAGATCATTTCTGCCGCAACGACCACCAACCATGCGATGCCGAGTGTGATTCTCAGACCAATCAAAAGTTGCGGCACAACCGCCGGATAGAGAACTCGGGACACAAAGGCGCTGGGGCTCAATCCAAAATTTCTGCCGGCATTGAAGTACACCGCGGGGATGCCGTGGACGGCACTCATGGCGGTCAAAAGCAACGGAAAGAAACATCCAACGAAAATCAAGAAAATGGCAGCGAGATCGCCAACGCCGAACCAGAGAATCGCAATCGGAATCCAGGCCAGCGGTGAAATGGGTCGAAACACCTGGATGAGAGGATAGAAGGCCATTTCGCCGCGCCTGTGCCAGCCCAGCATAAGCCCAAATGGGATTGCAGCAAGAGCCGCGAGGCCAAATCCCCATGTGACCCGGAAAAGAGAGGCAACAACGTACTTGATTAGCAAGCCGTGATGCAAAAGTTCAAGGATTCCCAACGCAACGCCAATAGGCCCCGGCAATAACTGCCCGGGGTGGCGATCGATGGCAACCTGCCAGACCACGAGAAGCGCTGTAATGAGCAGCACGGGACGGAGCCACACAGGGATTTTCAAAAATCCTGACTCTCCTTTTGTCAATTGTTTCTAGGGGAAACTCGACTTGCTGCCATCAGCTTAGCGGGGTTCCGGCAGTCGCACGTCAATCGAATGGTGGGGAGAGCTGCCCTCCCATTGGCGGATGCGTGTCGTTTGCTAAATCCGGCACCATTCGCTATACGCGAAACTGTCGGCACATCCATCTGATAATGAACAATTTCTCTCAAATTGATGTGACGATAGTGGGGAGTGGTCTGGCCGGAATGGCAGCCGCTTTCCATCTCGCAAAAGGTGGACTGCGCGTGCTCTGCATTGAAGCGGAATCCGAAAACAGAGACGCCGTCGGCGAATCACTTGACTGGTCTGCACCGGAATTACTGGCTGACCTGGGCCTGCCAATGAGCCTCCTTCTCAGCGATGGTATGGCCACTTATAAGAAGCACGTCATTCTCAGGCTGCGTACCGGTGCGGCAGAACATTATGAGCCTGGCGAATGGCTCGCCAAGCCACCGTACAACGTTGAACTCCGGACCATCCACGTGGACCGCACCAAGCTCGATCCGGCCATCCGCGAAATTGTCAATGCAGCGGGAGTCACCTGGCTGCGCGACAAAGTGATTCGTGTGGAGCGGCAGGAAAGAACCATCACTTCGGTAATCACCCAGAGCGGTGTAAGGATTTCATCGCGCTGGTTTGTTGACGCCGCTGGATCGGCGGCCAGCCTTTTCCCCCGCCTGTTCGATTTACCGATTTTTGCGTTTGGCCCCAGGAAAGTAGCGATGTGGGATTATTTTCCAGCGCCCGAGCCGCTTGAAGGCACCACCGTAAACGCAGAGTGCGAAGGCCCCTGCTACATGAGCTGGGTCTGGCAGATTCCGATTCATCCTGAAACCGTCAGCGTTGGCTTTATCGCTGCGGGAGAAACTGTCGGCGAGATGCGAAAGCAGGGAATGTCACTTCAGCAGATTTTCAAGGAGCAATTGGACAATTTTCCAGAGCTCAGTCAGTTGGCGCAGTCTTCCAACTCAAATCCTCCGCACACCACATCGTTTCGTTGCCGCGCCTACGGCAAAACCAACGGCCCCAATTGGCTGGTCATCGGCGAATCGGCCGCCATGGTTGATCCCATGACATCCAATGGCGTGACCGCAGCCTTGCGGCACGCGGAAGAAGCTTCACGGATTATCCTGCGCAATCGCAATCGCGGCAAATTGCCATGGCTGTCGCGAAGCCTTTATAGCTGGCGCGCACTCTACATGGCCAATTTCTTCAATTCCGGAATCGAGAAGGTCGTCTACGACTGGCCCATCAGAAATCGGATTGGTGCACTTAGGGCCGGCGACGTGTACACCATTCCGGCATGGATCATGAACCACATCTATTCGCGTATAAGACCCACAGGGTTAATCTCGACCTTTCTATTCGGCATATTTCTAGCCACCCTTCGATTTGCAATGAACTTGTTTTACTGGTTCTGCGCGCGAACGCGATCTGCTGGCCCGGCGTGTGCAACATCATGAACTTGATCGGAGTACTTCCATGCATTTTGTGAGCTGCGGCTCTGGAGTTCCCGTCCTTTTCATTCACGGAATGCCCACCAGTAGTTGTCTCTGGAAAGGCGTCATTCAACATCTCTGCGGAAGCTTCAAGTGCTTTGCCGTGGACTTGCCAGGAATGGGGGAGACACCCGGCCGGCCCTATGACCCGGATTTCCTCCGCCATCTCGCCGAGCAGATCGATCAAATTCGCATTGAGAACAATATAGAAAAGTGGCACGTGGTCGGCCATGACGCGGGATCGGTAGTCGCGGTGCATTACGCCCGCTATTTTCCGCAACATGTCGGCTGCCTTGCTTTGCTGTCGCCGGCCTTGTTTCCTGAACTCAAGCCATTCTTTCTGCTTGAAGCGCTGCGAAAACCCATTCTTGGCGAAATCCTGGCTCCTTTAATCGGGCAGATATTCTGGAAGATTGCCATGCGGCGAGCGCTTGGACTATCCGGGACAGGGAGTCGAATTCTCGAAGATTTTCGTCGGCCATTTTCGGGCTTCGCTGGACCGTGGGAGTTCATGCGGGTTCTGCGATGGGGCAAGCCATCATCGGTGCTGGCGGACGTCCCCGGCTTTCTGCCCTTGCTGATGATGCCGACGATAATTTTCCATGGTTCGCACGATCCGGCAATTCCCGAGGACTTCGCGCGTCGAGCCTCTCAACTGATTCCCAACGCCAGTATGGTCACGCTTGATTCGGGGCACTTCATCCCTTTGAACCAGCCCGAGCCCGTCGCGACCCGTCTCGCCGGATTCTTTGGCAATCATTCGCCGGCATGTGCTTGACCCACATTCGTATCAATGAGAGCGCATAGTGTGAAGCTAGTCATAAAACCTTGCCAGCTTGTGTGACTTGTGTCTCTCGTCGGCTCTTAGTGGGCTAAAAGCCTGCCGAGAGATACGGCAGCCGAGACGAATGTGATCGAACTCACCTCCGTCCCTCATCCATCCAATGGATACCAAAATCAATCGTCGTCCCGATGTGCTTTCTGAATCCACGGCATAATCTCGATACATTCCCCGAACAGACTGCGTAGGAATATGCGCGCCTGGTCCGCCTTGCCGCACCTTCCTTCGTGATCTCTCCGTTGTTCCTTGCGAACAGCAAGGACTCGACGCGTGCGTCCAGGACCATGACTTACGAGGTCTACGACGGTTCGGGGCGGCAACATGCGGATGGGTTCGCTTTGCCGTTTATCGCTTGAAAGACTTTGGAGACGAGGCTTATGATGAAGCGCTTTTTTCTGTATTTATTTATCGCGGCGACTTTCACGGTTCTGCATCACGCAGCCATGGGTCAAAGCGCAACCGCCTCATTGAGAGGCGTGGTCACGGATTCAACCAAGGCCGTTGTGGCGGGCGCAGAAGTCGTGATTACGTCGATCGACACAGCCCAGCAACACGTAGAACGCACCGACAACAATGGTGAGTTCTCGTTTCAGGAGTTATTCATCGGCGATTACCGGGTGGAAGTGCGGTTTGCGCACTTCGCAACCTGGGTAGACTCGCGGATACACCTGGATGTTGGAAACCAATCTCAGATTGCCGTGCAACTTGCTCCCGCGACTGACCAGCAGACCGTCGAGGTAAGCGCCGAGGCTGCTGGACTGCAAACCAACGAGATCGCGCAAGGCGCAGTGGTGAGCGAAACCGAGATTGCGAATCTGCCGCTCAACGGGCGCAACTTCTCGCAACTCGGCATTCTTCAGCCTGGAGTACGTCCAACGTCCTCGGGTTTGACGGTGCAGAACAACTTCCGCCGGATAGGCCAAAATTATGAAGTCAACGGCATGCGTCCGGAGTCCAATACCTTTCTCGTGGACGGCATGCGTAACATCAACCGCATGGACGGCGGGTACGCGTATCGGCCGCCAGCCGATACGATGGCTGAGTTCCGCATTCTCACCACGACCGCACCAGCTGAGTTCGGTGGAACTGACGGCGGCATTACAACCATCGTCACCCGCTCCGGCACGAATCAGTTTCACGGAACGCTGTATGAGTTCCTGCGCAACGACGCCCTCGATGCCAACAACTACTTCGCGCCGCGGAAGGAAGAGCTCAAGCAGAACCAGTTCGGCGGCACCATCGGCGGCCCCATGGTGCACAACCACGTCTACTTCTTCACGTATTACGAGGGCCTTCGCGAAAATCAGGACATCACCCATGGCGTGGTGGTGCCAACGGTAGCGGAGCGCAGTGGCGACTTCTCGGCCGATGCGCCCATTCTTTTGAATAGCACTCGCGCGCCATTCAGTAACGACCTATCCGGCCAGATCAACCCCATCACTGCCAAGTACCTTACGTTCTTTCCCACTCCCAACACGCCAGAAAATCCGCACCTGGCCCAAACCACAAACCTGAGCCAGAACAACAGCGACCAGGGCGGGGCAAAAGTCGACTGGCTGCTGCGCAATGCGGATGTTTTGAGCGCGCGCTACAGCTACTCGACGATGGGACTGCAAAGTCCGTATTCGGAGCTCGGCGCCGATGTTCCAGGGTTTCCCGTTGGCTACTTCGCCAACACACACCTGGGCGGGCTCACTGAGACGCACACCTTTTCTCCGCATACGGTGCTGACAGCCAATGTCAGCTTCTTCCAGAACCACGTCGTTCTGGATAAGCGATTCTCCGGCTTCAGCCCTGAGGGCTTCGGCTTCGGATACTCGTCAACATGGGCTTCGGCCACGGGCGCGCCACTGATCATGACCCAGGGTTACTCCAACGTGGGCGATCCCATCATCAACCCGCGAGACAGCGTCCAGAACGACTACGCATTCAGCGCCAACCTGGCCCACACGCAGGGCAAACACGTCACCAGCTTTGGTGGCCAGTTCCGCCGAACCCAGCTCAACGGGTACCAGGCAAACTTCGCCTCCGGCACCTTTTCGTTTACCACCCAGGGCTACACCAACAACTCGCTGGCTAACTTCCTGCTGGGCAAGCCTGACATCTTTACTCAGGCCGGCGGCGACTTCAACCGCAATCTACGTGGCTGGGAGTTGGGCGCCTACGCACAGGATGAGTACCGCATCAGCTCCACGCTTACGCTCAACTACGGCGTGCGCTACGAGATCACGACGCCGTTCAGCGACATCCACAATCGCATGATGGAGTTTGCACCGGGCAAACAATCCACCGTTTACGCTAACGCTCCAACTGGCCTTCTGTTCCCCGGCGACTCCGGCGTACCTAACACCATTGCCCCCGTCTTCAAAAGTGACTGGGCGCCCCGTGTCGGCTTCGCATGGAACCCGCTGGGCAACAGCCGCACGGTTATTCGTTCAGCCTATGGCATCTTCTACGACGAACTGCTGAATGGCGTGGGCATGCCGTTCCGCGCCACCAGCGCCGCACTCGGGCAAACGGTGGTACGCACTCTCACCGGATTCTCAAAGATCAATTACGCCAACCCGCTCGGTACTGTAACCAACCCGTTCGCTCCCGGCACATTTGCGCTGCCCGCGTCCACCTTCACAATCGATAGCCATCTGCTGCCACCCTATGCGCAAGACTGGAATCTGACCCTGGACCAGACCGTGGGCAAACAAGTATTGTCGGTCGGATACATTGGCTCCAAAGGAACTCGCTTGCCGCGGTTGGTCGAGGCGAATCCGGCAATCTATGAACCTGGCGCGACCTTCGCTAACTCTCCTAAGCGCCGGCTCTATTCCGGCTGCACGCTGACCACCGGCACCTGCACGCTGGGCACTGCCGGACTGGTTGAAGGGAATGCGAACTCCACCTTCCACTCGGCGCAAGCCTCACTCACGCGACGCGGCACGCCCGACCTGAACTACACGCTGGCCTACACCTTTTCAAAGGATCTGGACTACTCATCAAGCCTTCACATGTCCGGTCCTGCTCCCTGGCTCGTCCTTGGAGAGCTTGACATACCCCAGAACAACCAGAATCTCAGCGCCGAACACGGCCGTTCGCTCTTTGATTCGCGCCATCGCTTTGCCGGCAGTGTGTCCTACGCCATTCCGTTCGCGCGTAGTCTCAAGGGGCCATCACGTACTGCCCTCGATGGATGGCAATTCAATGCGCTGTTGGCCGTAAATTCCAGCTCGCCCTTTACGGTTTACGACTCGGCGAATGTCTCGTTGCAGGCGCCGCACCCTGGAGTTTCAGGCATGTTCGGAGACCGGCCCGACGTGAGCGGGAACCCGAATAGCGGTGCCCCGCACAAAGTGTCGCAATGGGTATCTCCTTCGGCATTCCAGCGGCTCGATCCGGTCGCGAACGCCGGGCAGTTCGGTAACGAGGGGCGAAACAGCGTCGATGGCCCTGCTTACGGGAGTCTCGACGCTTCACTCGACAAGAACTTCGCCCTCAACGAGAAGACAAAAATTCAGTTCCGGGCTGAGGCCTTCAACCTTA
>Ga0302281_10002826_pt1 | contig 12178 bp, 8 predicted proteins | sample III_Fen_E1_2_FD_198762 | JGI IMG/M metagenome (GOLD analysis project Ga0302281, IMG submission 198762) | Peat permafrost microbial communities from Stordalen Mire near Abisko, Sweden - III_Fen_E1_2 | ecosystem: Environmental > Terrestrial > Soil > Wetlands > Permafrost | place: Sweden: Abisko...
CCATGCGATGCTCCGGCGGGTTACTGTTGTCCATGCAGAGCAAATCATACGATTCGCCTGCGGGTTTGCCGTTCTTGGCCGGCCACGCATTGTGCACTTCCTTGAACACGGTCAGTGTCATTATCATTTTGTTGGTTCTTTCAATTCTGCCGTTCGGTTGTTTCCACACGACGGGCAGGACGCCGCGCGGAAGTGAACGAGGTGGAACCCATTGAGCCCTCTTGCGCTGGTCAACGAATTTTTCGGATGAAGAATTCCGTTCATGCGCCAACTTTAGCGCAGGGATTTGGAACCAGAAGAGATTGGGACAGGGGGCAGCAAGTGCTGTCCCAAACTATTGAGTTTCCGAATTTGGTGGCGGTCCAGGCGGCCGCTTGGTGGTCAATCCAAGCCGTTCACGGCGTTTTCTTATGAAGTCGGCAGTCAGGGTGAAGCCGGGGGCCAGCCACTTCCAAACCCGCTTGAAAACAGAATCCGTGAGTTCCTTGGAGGTCAGCTCATTGTATTTTTGTCGCAGCCAGTTCAATGCAAGTTCGTGATTGATTGGATCAAGCTGCTTGCGCGGATTGCGCATGACCTCGCCAAACTCACACATCCAACCCGTTCCGACCGGATTGCTACGTTGCCAGGCTAGAATTTCATCTTCCGTAAAATAATGAGCCCATTCCGCATATAAGGATTGCACGGCTTCGTGTTCAACGAACTGGCGCTTGACAGGGTCTTTGGTGGCATTGGCGATTTTTATCAACTCGACGGTTTGTGGCTGCAATTCCCCCATCACTTTCAATCGCGCATGATAGACATCGTATGCATCTGTATCTTTTGACTCGGGTTCGGATTGATAATTAGGGTAATTTTCGTCGATGAAATCATGGTCTTCATCGGGTGCATCGTAGCATTGAAGCAGGCCCAGCATTTCCTCTCTGGTATGGCTGGATTTTTTCTCCATCTCCTCCATGCGCATTTTTACATATTCTTCACGACAATCGGGCCGCATGAAACAGATGTTCACTGGAATTTGATGCCCATCGTCGAAAAGATACCACTGCATAACCGACCATACTTCTTCGTCCGGCCCAAGATCATCCCAAATTGGCCCGGAGTTTGGATCGTTTGAATCCATCGTGGCTTTGCTGGCCTTGATTTTGCCGTAGCCATACAAAGTGCGAACCGCCGGCACCGGCACAAGCTGAAAATGATCCCGGCATTCGATCAATCGAACGCCAGAATATGGCGGGATGTAAATTTCTTTGACCGAGGGCTGTGACATCAATATTTAACACCAGAAATTTAATTTTGTTGCGCGCCCGAAGTCGTGATCAAACTTGGCCGCCTGTATTCCTTGCCCGCTTGATCCCAACAACGCCGGATAGCGCTCCGAGGCGGGCAAGGCGTTTGGCGGTTCAGTCTGCTGTAGGTGAGCTTCGCTTCCTCGTGACGCGTTCGTAGCCGAGAAGCCAGCCCGGCGTCTATAAATTCTTTGGCAGCACGGCTGCTATGGTTGGCGTGTCGAGTTCAATTTTACATTTGGAACCAAATGAACCTTCGTTGTGACGCTTGGCAAATCCACGCGGTCTAAAATGTTTGTTCCAATTCGTTGCTTGTATAAAACCGGCTGGACGGTGAGCGTGTAATCGCCTTCATTCGTTACGGAATATATTTGATCCAACTTTAAGAAGGCTAAATAAGGGGGTGGCCAGTTGGTGACGCAATCAATTTTGCCTATCATGCCAGTATATTCTTGGTGCGGATATACATTGGTGGTAATGGTTTTTGGAAATTTAGCCACAAATGATCCGCTTGCTGGAGACACCCATGTCGGCAGGTTCTTTTCATATAAAACTTTCGGAGGACTTTGGTTAGGCCCTAGAGACATTGTTGGAGCACTATTCTGATACCAATTGTATATTTCTATCAATAGATTGGTTCCGGCATTGGGATTTGGAGGAATGACATTCCCTTTTGCATCCAATAATTCAAATTTGGCGAACTTGCCATTGGGCGTCCTGTAATACCCGCCGCCCGAATTTCTGACTGCACTTCCCCATTGAACACGCAACATCAACTCTGTTGAGGCCGGATAGAAAACTTTCCCATTAGAAACCCAATTGGTTTCCATATCAATACGCAATAGCACGCGCCAGCCATTGGCGTCTTCCTTCCAAACGCCGTTCCAAAATTCACTGGGGTTTATAAAAAACAAATGTCCATTCGTTCCTCGCATCATGGAATAGCCGCTGTTTTTTATTATTTTATTTGTTGAATTGTTCGCAAGCCCATCGGCATGGGCAAGGCAATGGCTCAAGCAGATGGCGAATATTGTTAAAAAGACGTTTTTTGTTTTCATAATAACTAAAGCGAGTTGAATTTTTTGTGTTCATGAAATCACCATGTTGTCGTCCAGTGAGGAAAGACAGTGGAAGGGTCGTCACCTGTAATCTTTGGCGTTTTCCTTTCGTTAGGATTGACGTCGTGATAACTATAGGCAGTCCATGCAGGATCTGCGTGATCGTGTAGTTCCCATTGAATGAGACGCAACGGCACCCAAATGCCACCTGCCGGTTTGAACATCAGATAAGTCGAGAAAGAAACATCTTCAGATACAGGAAGGTCTGAGGGTGGCAGTCCCGCCGCCGGCGCATCATGAAACAAAACATTGGTATTGGTGCCTGCCGGAATACTGGGCGTGCCTCTCGGAAATTCACCCAATGCATTATCAAGTGCAGTTCCATTAAATGGCGCGGGAGGCGGTTCAGCATTCACCACTTCGGCACTCGTAATCAACTGCACATATCCGGCTTGCCCGGAAAAATCGCCCGGGTTGATGGTATGGCTAAAGCTCATGTCGTTGACAGGATAACTGCCAAGTGATAAGAACATTTTGCCATTTGAATTTGTTATTATCGTCGCCGTGGGCGTGTCATCAGGTTGGTAAGGCGTGGCTTGGGCTGTCGTCGGCCGATGGACGTTGAACTGGCCGGAAGTTTCGAGGGAAATCTGCCGTCCATTTTTCAGCGTCAGGGTCATCACCAATTTGACCGTGCCGCCTTGCAAGGCGTTCACATACCAGCAGGAAGTTGATGACGTGCCATCGCGGGATTGAATCCTGATCAACTGGGACGCATCCTCGCTGTAATAGCGGTCGCAGTTGGGGTCGGAATTGGTGTTCACAAAATTTCCCGGCAGCGACCAGCCCGCCGCGACATCGGCAATTTTGTCGGGCGTGTAGGGAAACCAGCCCACCGAGAATGTCACTTGCTGCCCTACGCAATTCGTCGGCGTGTTGTAATCCAAATTTATGCCATTGGCCATGATGTAAGGATGAAATTTCGTTGCCCCCACGGTAAAGGTATAATTCTTTTTGTCGGGATCTTCTGGCGTCACGACCGGGTCGCCATCGGGCAACATCACCCACAGTTCGCTATTGGTGTCTTGATTGCCAAACGCGCCAATGGTGATCTGTTCGGGCGGAATCGGCCGGCCCGTTTCGGCATCCGTGGCCGTGGCCGAGAGGCACCACAGGTTCTGCTGCGTGGAACCCAATGGCCCGCCCGTCACCAGTTTCATTTCCGTGTCCGCCGTGCGCCGTTCCCGCTGCGGCGTCCCCCAGTAGTAGTCATAGGTAATCGGGGTTTGCACATCGCAATGTTCCTGTGCCAGCGGCGGCGCTCCGATCCCAGAACTGTTGGTGTCTGGCGGCTCCTGCCCATCCGGCAAGGCCTGCGGCCACTGGCTGGCCGGCCATTCAAAGAACAGGCTTGAGAACTCATACAACCCCCCATCGTTGAACAATTGCGTCTGGCCGCCCTCCGTGCCGCCAGCCCCGTCCGCCCAGTCAAAATTGACATCCAGAATCGCCTGCGGGGAGGCTTCCCCGGTGTCAAATAATTCCTGGTGGTCTTTGCTGTGATACGCGGAAACAAACACCCCCTGCGGCGGCGGCACCGTGACCGCCGCATAAATGTCCGGGTCTGGATTGCTGTCCTGCATGGACTGAAACCTTCCGGCCAGCCGACGACTGCTGCTGAAATTGTTGCCATCAGGCATGGCCTCAACAATCACCAACCCGCCGCCGATGCCAATGGGCGTAATCTGCGCCGTCCAAGTGCCGTCGCCGTTGTCGGTCGCCTCATTGCCGTTCACCGAGACAGTATAGCCGTCCGTGTCAATGCTCCCCTCCACGTTCGTATCGCCCGCCGCCATGGCGTTGATCGTCAGGTTCACGCTGCTCTGATACAGGTTTAAGGTCGTTGTGGAGACGCCCGCCGCATTGGCCACCGCGACCATCAACAGATTGCTGCCGGCATTCAGCGGCACATTTTCAATCCAGAAATTGCCGTCACGCCCGGTCAGGCCGTTGAAAGTGTTCGTGTTTCCATTGGCATCCACCACCGCCATCGTGGCCGTGGCCGTCGGGTCGTCCACCTGTCCTTGGATGGTGAGGCTGCTGCCGCTGATTTGCATCCCGTCCTGCGGCCAGACCAGATTGACCGCCGGCGGATTCGTGGTCGGCACATAATTGATGTTGGTGGTGAGCGTCGTCAGGTTGCCCGCCAAATCCGTCGCATGAAGCGTGAGGACATTCAAGCCGTTCGTCAGCGGCACGTCGTAGGCTTGAAAATAATTCGTCGTGAACTCGATCGTGTTCGTGTCGTAAAACTGGCCGGTAATCATGACCGGCTGGTTGGTGGCGGTGCCCGCCGCATTGCTGATGTCGTAGGCCAAGCTGCTTAACGCTTCCGAACTGAAACCTGTCAACTGGATTACCGGCGCATTGACTGTGGGGTTGGTCGGGCTGGTAATGGTCAGTTGTGGCGGCGTTAAATCCAGTTTCAACCGTCGCCATTGCCAGACGGCTGAATTGGCATCATCCGCATGGCCGCGCAAGCCAATCCAGACATCATGCCAGCCTTCTGTGAGGCCAAGGTTCACCGTCAGGCTGGAACTGCTGTAAGTGTTCCAAACCGCGTCCGCCGCATAATTTGTGTCGTCCACCGAAACGGCGACATAATACGGGCTGCCCGTGACCGCCAGTTGCACCGGCGCACTCATGCTGCTGGCGTAATTGTTCGTCACCGCAATACCGGTAAAGGCAAACACCGTCGGCACAATGTTGTTGGAATAATCTTGGGCAAACGTGCTGTTGTTTCCCGAATAATCCAGATTGGTGTCGGTGACATTGATGCTGCCCCAATTCTGCCACGCCCACCAGTCCGGTATGCCGTCGCCATCGCTGTCAACGCCTGTCCAGTCCATCGCCTTCAAAAACAAAGTCTGCCGGTCAAGGTTCTGCACCACGAAGGGCAGCACGTTGGTTTGATCCAGCGTCGGGAACAGTTCCGTTTCAATGTTCCACGTCCCGCCCGCCAGACTGGTCGTGGAAAGAATCGCATAAACCTGGTTTGTCGCGTTATGCAAATTAAAATACGACCAGCCGTTGGCGAGGTTCGTCATTTCCAGCCACAGCCCGTTGGTATCGTATGTCGGCGTCATCATCGAGGAAAAGTCCGCCATCATCATGGCCATGCCGGCACCCCGGCCAGCGGCCAGCGCCGTGGCGCCGTTCAACGGCGCGGCCTGCGCAGCCTGCACCTGATTGATGAGGTTTACCACCGCGTCCGCTTCTGCTGCCAGCGCGGATTCAGCCGTGCCGCCGTTGTCCGCATTCGTCGCCACCTGTCCGCCGGTTTCATCCACGAGAAAAATGCCGTCGGCCATCGCATAGACGGGGAAGTCCGAAAGATTGCCGGGTGGACAGGGCGAAGGCGCGGCTATGCCATTGGTCGTCACCAGCCAGAAGGTGCCGCCAACGGCCGGCAAATCCGCCGGAGCCACCAGTAGCAGCCCTTGCGCCTGTGCCGTCGCTTGGACGATAGAATCCGGCGGGGCGGCTTGGATTGGCGTGGCAACGCCATTGATGCTGCCGATGCTGGCTGTTTGCGCGTGAAGAAGATTGAGCGATACGAACAGACCCGCCCCGATTAGTAAAATTCCACCCAAGTTTTTCATGTCATGCCTCCGGTAATCAGTTTGATATTTTCAGAAACCCCAAACCATATCACTGTCATCCGGTTGAGCGGGGCAACAAACGCTTAAACGACCTGAAAACAATGAGGATTCTGTGTTTTGGCGATGTGAGCGATATGAACTTCGTTTGCGATTTTTCCGCAGCAGCGACAGTGCCAAACTGTCGTAATGCGCGCCGGAAAAACGATTTTTGCTCAAGTCACCGAGTGGATTCATCCCGAACAATTTCGCCGCTGCGTCCAACGCTACCACGGCAACCGCTCGATTCGTAACTTCCCATGTTGGGATCAATTCCTGGCCATGTCCTTCGCGCAAATCACTTATCGAGATAGCTTGGCCGACATCGAAGTCTGTCTGCGTTCGCGGCCAGACCAACTCTATCACATGGGCTTTCGTTCCACGGTCGCTCATAGCACGCTGGCCGATGCCAACCGCGCACGCGACTGGCGCATCTATCACGACTTGGCGCAAACTTTGATCGCGCGGGCGCGTCGGCTTTACGCCAGTGAACCGTTCGGAGCGGACTTGGCGCAAACCGTCTATGCCTTGGACTCGACCACGATTGATCTGTGTCTGAGCTTGTTTCCCTGGGCGCGCTTTCGTTCCACCAAGGCGGCGGTCAAGCTGCACACGCTGCTGGATTTGCGCGGCCCGATTCCGACGATGATCGCGATTTCCCAAGGAAAACAGGCCGATGTGAGCGTTCTGGACGAGCTGATCCTCGAACCCGGAGCGTTCTATGTGATGGATCGCGGCTATGTGGATTTCGCGCGACTTTATCGCTTCGTCCTGGCCGGTGCCTTCTTTGTCACCCGCGCCAAGGCCGGCTTGCAAATCACCCGGCTGGAATCGCGCCCTGTGGATCCAAGCACCGGCGTGCGCAGCGACCAAATCGTGTGGTTGAAGCTGACCAAGAGTATTGAGCATTACCCCGACCGCTTCCGCCGCGTCAGTTATACCGACCCGGAGACGGGCAAGTCGCTGGTCTTTCTGACGAATAACTTCGACCTGCCGGCACTTATCATTGCTCAACTCTACAAATGCCGCTGGCGAGTAGAGTTGTTTTTCAAATGGATCAAGCAGAACTTGCGGATCAAGCACTTTTTCGGGACGACCGACAACGCGGTCAAGACCCAAGTCTGGATTGCCGTCTGCGTTTACGTGCTGGTGGCGATCCTGCGCAAGGAGCTTGGACTGGCAGTGAGTTTGTCGCAAATTTTACAGATTTTGAGCGTGAATGTTTTTGAGCAACTGCCTCTGGCTGAACTCGTTGCCGAAAGCGCATCGCAAAATGATACCCTTGATTCGCATAACCAGTTGGTTTTCAAAATGCTTTAACCGGATGACAGTGAAACCATATATCTCCCTTATACGCCCGTTTTGAAAACCGCCAAGAAAAATCGGAATTATTTTCGTTGTAAAAATTGTCAGAGGGATGACAAAAAATGTCCAGCCGTTGATTCATCGTCACCGACTTGTCCGCTGCATTCGTGGCATTTGATGAGAGCCATCAAAATTTATATTGGCCCGGTTCTCTTTGGCCTGTCGTCGCCCCATTGGCGCATCGAAAAAGGGGTTTGCATCCCAACTTTTACATTCAATTCACCGATTTCCGTTTCCCAGTTTTTATGGGTATGATGAATATGCATAGCACGCTTGTGCCGATTGACTTCCTTTTTACAGATCGGACAAATCCAAACTGTCTTTTGTTTTGCGTCTCCCATACCTATTTCATTCTGAATACAATGTCGTAAAGCCGCTTCAAGTTTTGCTCACCAAGTTCCTTGAGAGAACTGATTGGTGCATCCAATTCTAAACGCTGCAAGGCAAAGTCATAAATTTCTCCTTTCTGATAACCAAGTTGCCGCCATCTTCCATAAATTGCCCCAAATAATTGATCCTGCCATTTTCCATTATCAGTGCGACGAAGTTTTTTCCTATTGATCGCTTTTTGCTGTCGTAGCCACAACATGACGCTTTCAAACTTTTCAAGCGGAACCGTTTTATACGAGGTTACTTTGAATTTCCTATACAACCATGAATACCAATAACGGTGTGAATCCTCGCGGCCTGAATCTACGTCAATTTGTGAAAGCTCATCAATCAACCGCTTGATTTCATAAGCTTGTTCTTCGGTGATATGCTGAGGCCCTGGCTGAGTGACATTTTTTTGAACAATTTTCTCGGTGTGAATCATATCTCCACCAGCAACAACATTTTTGTCACCAATAATTGTTTGCTTCACACTTTTCCGAGAAGTTGTTTTCTTATTTGTTTGGGAGGCGTTTGGGCTGCTGATAATTGCATTACCGTCCGTGCCTGCATGAATCTGCAAATAATAATCGAGCAGCCTTCGTGCGAGCCGTGTATCTTCTTGGGTGATTTCCGTGACCCCATTACTTTCCTGCTGCTTGAATTTGATTATTCTCAACCACTCCGCCGTGTATTGGGTTGGCTTGTCATCAACGATTTTGTGATGGTTGCGGCAAAGGAGAATCAAATTGTCAAAACCATGCCGCTCTGCGTCAGTTTGTGTTTTATCAAATCGAGGCCCATCCTTACTTCTTGCTTTGATGTGGCATATCTCCCCAATTATTTCATCTTTCAATGTAAATAGTGGGGTGAGGCAATCAGGGAATGCGCACTGATTCAACGACAGAGCAAAAAGTTTTTTTACATCTCGTTCAGTTGGTGCATTCATTGATTAGCCTTTTTTTTTACCATCAAAAAGAACCATTGCAGAAAATTGCCACTATCTAATCGGTCAACTGCGTTGTGTAATATCTGGCGGAACTCGGGTTCCACTTCGCCTATGATTACCAAATAAACCGGGCCACGCTCAAAATCCACCCACTTCTGCTTGTAGTGTTCCAACTGCCCGATACAACGATCCAATTCAGTTTTCTTTGAATCCGTAAATGCCAGCTTTAATTCAATAAGAAATGAATCCTGAATGATTATGTCAGCCGAACCCCTACCTATGCCGTATTGTTGAGTGATTGGCACATCGAGGAGATTCATTTTGAGCCAGGCCAACAAATCTTCCTCCTGTTCCCGTTCGCTTAAATCAAATGAGCGAGGCTCCCATTTATCAAGAAGGTTCCAAATGAAATGCCGTTCCAAAAGACAATTTGAATGGTCGCTAACTTTTTTCATATTACACCAGCTTCTTCGCGATGTGCTCGTCGAGGATTTCCTGCACGGTCAGGGCGACGATGACTTTGTGGCTGCGCTTGAAGAAGGATTCGATCTCCTGCAACGCATCCGATGAATAATCGAACGACACAAAGAAGCCTTTCTCGCAATCTTCGCGCATCATCATGGCTTCAAAGGCGTCTATGTCCGGGCGGCCGGCCTTGTCCTTTTGCTTTACCTGGATGGGATACCAGCGTTCTTTCAGGCCAAGTTCGCCTTCCTGCTGCTTGCGCGGCGCGGCGCTGGAACTCACGGGGAAGATGCGGCCATCCACGCCCATGTCGCCCACCTGCACCTTGTTGGGGATGCCGCCGAGGGCGATGACGGCCCAATTCTCAAATTCAAACGGCGGGATGACGCGCAGCTTCTCTACCGTCCACGGCAGGTCGCGGACGACGAAGCCGCGTCCGGCGCGCCAGAGCGGTTCGCTTTCCGGCAGGCCGCAAACGTCGCGCAAGCGTTTGGCCATGACGCGGCAGGCGGTGGGCGAAATATCAATGCCGATCCACTGGCGTTTTAATTTTTGCGCCGCGACGAGTGCCGTGCCGCAGCCGCAAAACGCATCCAGCACGATGTCGTTTTCCTTGCTGCTAGCTCGGATAATTCGGTCAAGCAATGCTAGCGGCTTTTGTGTCGGGTAGCCGAGCCGTTCTTTGGCCTGCGAGTTAATTGGCGGGATGTCCGTCCAAACGGTGTCAATCGGGCGGCCTTCTTGCTCGTCGAGATAACGCTTCATTTGAGGAACAGCACCAGGCCTTGTCTGGACAACAATTCCATTGTCGTAAGCCTCTTGCATTCGATCCTTCGTCCAGCGCCAGACTTTATTAACTCCCAAGAACTCGTAGGTGAGATTGGGGCGGTTTGGATTTGGATTAATTAAATTATCGAGACGGTAAATCCGTCCGTCTGGATCACGATGTGAATACTTGCTGGCAGTTTTCTCGTCAAGATTGTCTTGGTCGTAAGGATCGTAGGGCCGATTAAAAGTAGTTTCATCACCCCCGCCGTAAAGAAAGATTGTGTCGTGATTGTTCGGAAAGCCGGTGAAGGCCAATCCTTTTGCCAGCGTGCGATGCCAGATGATTTCGCTTTGGAAATTATTTTCTCCCAGAATCTGGTCGAGCATGACCTTGACGTAGTGGCTGGCGTGCCAGTCGCAGTGGTAATAAAAACTGCCGGTCTTTTTGAGGACGCGGGCCAGTTGCACGCAGCGCGGGCGCATGTAGTCAATGTAGGCCTTGGTGTTCTCGTGGCGGTCTTCAAAGGCGCGCTTCTCCTTGGTCTCGCCCCAAAAGACTTCGTAGTTGCGGTTGGAGTTGAAGGGCGGGTCTATGTAAATCAAATCCACGCAGGCGTCGGGCAGCTTGGCGAGCTGTTCCAGATTGTCCCCGCAATAAACGACGCGGGTGTCGAGGAGGGAGGATGATTTCAACCGTGGAGCCGGCACGGTTTCTTTAGCAACAGCCTTTTTTGCCATGCGGGGAGCGTAGAAAATTTTACCGGGGGTGTCAAAGCCAGTGCTGACAAAATAAAACCGTCGCCGATATTGTGTTTTTTGAGCCGCGCGGCAGACGCCGGCATTTCACCGCCGCTTTGCTTTGTTGAAATGCCGCCGACTGCCTTGCTGGTAGCCGGCCTGACTCCGTCCGGTTCAGACCGCTTCACTCCACGGCTCTCCGCGTGAGCAAACGACCTGCGCCCGCCTGCCCGTGCTCCGTTTCGTTCCGTTCCGCAATCTGAATCCGGCGTAGACAGGCTGGGAGGGCGCGCGGCTTCGCCCGCCCAAGACACGGCAATAGGCCGCGAGGCTGTGCCACGGCCAGGGCATCGGCATTAACCGTGAGACCGGCCAGCTTTCGTTCATTCCGCTAATCTTCCGCTGCACTCCATTTCGCTTCAGAGCGCTGCAATCACAAAACTGTCCGGCCTCACTGATAAAACCAATTTTAGTCTGACCACCGCCGGTTTGTTTTCCGCTGCGCTGCACCCAAACCAACGGGCGTCAGAACTGGCCAGGTTGTGCCTTCGGCGACTCTGCGAGGCTAGAGGTTTTTTGGTTGGTGTTTTTGACATGGCGCGTTTTGTTGAGAAACCAAGGCCGTCTCGGTCTCACCGTATGCCGCTTGCTGCTCCGCCATCTTTTTCAAGTTTTCTATTCCCGCTGTCACGGGGCGCTTTTTTTCCCGCGACGAAGGGCATGGGGCACGCCAGCGACCCGGCTATCAGGTAACGCCGAAACTTTCGCTGTCATGCCCCATGCACGCCGGAAAAAAAGCGTGGTCAGTTCAAAAAATGGCTCCGCGTGTGGTGAAGCAAGCGGCATACGGCGAGACACGGACGGCGATCATCAAAAAAAACTTATGAAAAACAAAATTTTAATTGAAGCAGCGGCTCCAGCAAACGCCAGCCAGCTATCATCAAACAAACAAGCCGGTTTTGTCAGGCATTGCGCCAATCGCCGGTTGTCCACGGAAAAGGTCTTGAACCACTTGCGGACGCAGTTGCCGAGCCAATATGAATTGGCCGAGGTGGTAGGCAAATGGGTTTGGCTGGACGTTTCACCAGCACGGAAGCCGATGCTGGCAAAGGCGCTTTGGGCTTTGGGCTTCCATTGGAACCAGCGGCGCGGTGTCTGGCAGCATCCGTGCGGCCGGTTTGACCCGCTGGGCAGTCATCCCACCGACCCGCGCGCCAAGTATCGTTGCTACTTTCCAGCCGACATTTTGCCCGCCTGAATCTATGAAGACACACCAATCCGCACTGGCACTGTCAGTGAAACTGTCAGTCAAGGCCACCGCCAATAGCCGGAAATTCTGGCAGCTTAACCCAAATAGTCTTTAGTTTTACCAGCAATCTGCTATTTTCCCTTTGTCTAAATCAATGCAACAGACGTGTTTCATCTGTGGCTCTTTAAGTCCTGATCTGCCCGGTGCCGATGCCCAGCCACTTGTAGCTG
>Ga0302281_10002837_pt1 | contig 12142 bp, 8 predicted proteins | sample III_Fen_E1_2_FD_198762 | JGI IMG/M metagenome (GOLD analysis project Ga0302281, IMG submission 198762) | Peat permafrost microbial communities from Stordalen Mire near Abisko, Sweden - III_Fen_E1_2 | ecosystem: Environmental > Terrestrial > Soil > Wetlands > Permafrost | place: Sweden: Abisko...
TTTAGGTGGTAAAACCGATGGAGCAGGCTATGGCAGCCATTGCAATGGCCTGGCATACGCTAACAATACCTTTTACCTCTGCGGCTATAGCACCGGTGATAATGTGTTGCTACCTGACTTTCCGGTTACACCCGGCGCATTTCAAACTACCCCTTCCGGTCCATATGCGTATGATGGCGTTATAGCCTCCATTCCCATTGGTAATATTAATATGGTTGACTTTTCTGCCGACCGGGCCAATTTCTGCGGCCTGGGCGACACAGTGCATTTTACCGATCTGTCATCGCTGGGCTGCTCACTGCCGGCCGATAGCGCTACCTACAATTGGTATTTCCAGGGTGGAACGCCCTCTTTCACAACCGGCGCTAATCCCGGTGGAATAGTTTATGATTCCGCAGGAACCTTTAATGTAACCCTCATTTTATCCGCTTCCTCTGGCAGTGATACGCTGACAAAGAACGCTTATATCAGCATTTCATCGGGCGCGTCGGGAGCGGGAGGTATCATTGCCAATCCGCCCAATTTGTGCCTGGGTGATTCATCGCAATTAACCTTTGCCGGTACTAATGGAAATATACAATGGCAATCGTCAATTACCGGTAGCAGCTATAGCGATATAACGGGCGCGGATAGTACGGTTTACTTTACGACGCCCCTGTTGCAAACTACCAGTTTCAGGTTAATAGTGCTGAATGGAACTTGTGCGGATACTTCATCCACCACCATCGTAGTAGTGGATACATTGCCGGCTCCGCCCCTTTTGAACGCAGGGGATTCACTGATATGTGCCTCTGACTCCACGCTTATAACGGGGCCAACCGGTTATAACTCCTATTTGTGGAATACCGGCGATACGTCAAATTCAATTTATGCTAACGACGGAGGCGGCTATTGGCTAACTATCACCAATTCATACGGCTGTGCGGCTGTTTCTGCGCATCAGAATATAAGCGTGTATCCGGTTCCATCGGTTTCTATTACCGAACAAGGGGATACACTTTCTTCCTTCAATTCGTCCTTCTATCAATGGTGGTTTAATGATAGTATCATAGCCGGCGCCACTGGTCCGGTATATGTAGCGCGCCAAACCGGTAATTACGCCGTTCAGGTGACCGATTCGAACGGTTGTAGCGCCATTTCCAGCAATACATACGTTACCATTAACGGCATCGCTGAACCGGAGGATAACGGCAATATTCATGTCTATCCCGACCCCTTCGCCAACTCGATATTTATAAGGATAAATAACGCAGAGATGGCACAGGCAAGCCTGACAATATACAACGAATTAGGGCAGGTGGTAGTTGCCCAAAAGATCAGCAATTTGTCAACAGTAGCCACAGGAATAAATGTTTCCATGCTACCCGCCGGTAGTTATTATATCCAGGTGGTGGGTGCCAGTATCAATTACCTGCAAAAAATGGCAAAACAATAGTCCGATTTTGCATTACAAGTAACCCACATGTTTATGCTATTGCGCGAAATATTTCTTCTATGCATTTTTGGTATGTCAATATAGGGTGGGGTGGTCCGGAAACGGGCCGCCCTTTTTTTATTGGTACAACTGTATCACTTCGACCGCCTTCAAAATTCCCAATGCAACCTCGCCCCGAAAACCGACACCGGTCCCCGGGCACTATTGAAAGCCGGGTTAGCAACAAACTGGTAATCTAAGGTAGCGTGAAGGGTTTTCCAGATATGAAGGTCGTAATAGGTTTCAATAACGTTCTCGGGTTCATAACTTAAATTACCATCGCCATCCAATATATCGGTACCTCCTGCCTCCAGAAATTTTTGGTTAGCCACCGAAGCACCGCTCAGGATATCGGCAAGGCCAAACGAATCGCCGGGCCTGTGCCATGGCTTGCCTTTAACGCTCACCCCTATAGATACCGTCCAATTAACATCCGTAAAAGTCCACGATTCAAGTTTGCCGTTATTCCAGCCAATGCGCGAAAATAAACCGATGCTATTAGCCACTTCCTGCTCTGCACTCAGCCCGAAGCCATATTTAAAACGATAAGCACGGGCAGCGGCTGGAATAGTGATACCCGCACCTGAGCCCACATCTAAGTCCGGTGGATTAGCCAGCAGAATAGCGGTAGCCTCCTGGTAGCTGGCAAAGTCGGCCTCATCAAGCCAGGAAAGTAACCGAACGACCCCGGGGTGAGATTTTATATAGTAACGGCGCTCCCATTCTAACATCATAGCCCAGGAACGAAAAAACGGCCCATCGCTCCCCCTCCGGGTTGGGTACATCAAAATCTGGTCATCGGCCGTGAAACCATTCTTTACATTTGGCATTTGGAAAAATCCGTATCGCAGGGCCCATTTTGGCTGGTTTAGCTCCAACGCTACACCAGTGGTGTATCCGATAGGGTCCTCGCCATAATCCCATGTCAGGTTGCCCATCGTCGCCCAATTCATAAACTGAGTATGCGAATCTTTAGCATAACTATTGTCGTCGCAAATATCGAGAGGGCTTAAGCGCCCAACAGTGATCGTAATCCGCGAAATATCCTGCTGGCCTGCCAACGTAAGCTGGTCGTCGACTACATTCTCCTTTGCTCCACCCAGCCCGATAGTTTGGCGAATAAATAAATGCGAAAACGAAAAGTTAGGAATCTCAGTTCCGGCCTTGTACGCATCGCCGTTAGGAAATGCTTCAATACCAAAAGTCTGGCTCAACCCGAAACCCTGCCAGGTCAAAAAATCTCCATGCATTTCAGCGCCGGGCCATAAGCGCACACCGGCGTAAAAATTCAGCGTAACTGTTTCCTGCACCTCGCCATGACTGTTTAAACTATTCGGGCCAGAATACTTAGCGGGAAATCCAGCATCGCCCTGAACAACTTCGGTATTCTGAATATGAAAATTAAACTTTTGGCGCGCTACCTTTGTTGAATCTTTTCGTTGTGCGCTGCTGTTTAAAATGGAAATAAAAACAAGAAGTATTGTAAAATATCTATTCATCATGCTGAGTCAATTCTTAATCTTTCAACCGGTAATTAATTAAACTACCAGTACCGCACATTTCACTTTATGCCGTACTTCATCGATGGTTTCACCGAATATGATGTCCATTATTCCGCGGTGGCCGTGTTTGCCTATCACCAGCAGCTCGGCATTTACTTTTTCAGTTATTGCCGGTATCTCTTTTTTGGGGTCGCCAAAACCGAGGCGCTCGCTTACATGGTATCCCTGTTGGCGCAGTTTATTGCCGTATAATTTCAGGCGTTTCCAATCTTCATGCGTTTCGTAATCCTGTATCTGGTCGCCCATCACGCGGGCACCAGCGGTTTCAACCACATGAAGCAGAAAAAATTCGCTATCCGCAAAGCCGTGCGAAACCCCCTCGGTAATGGCCCTGATATCGCCGCCCGAAAAATCAAGGCATATCACAATTCTCCGGTATTGCTTTTGGATGATCTGTGGCAGATCTTCCACCGTTCCATGCGGTAATTTTATTTCTTCCTTTTTCTTCCATTTTTGGCCAAAGAGGGCGCACCATAAAATATAGGCCAGCAGCGAACCGGTGAAAACCACACCCGGCAAAATGATAAAGTTGAATAGCCACGCATGGTTGGCCAATTGTTCCTTCCAGTCGCCAAGAACATCGAATACTAATTTGAAATTTAAACCGAGGATGATAAATGCCGATAACCACGCCAAAAATTTAATGGGTTTCGAGATCACAAAATCCCCCATCTTCACTTTATCACTTACAAACTGTATTAATGGGATGACCGCAAAGCCTAATTGCAAACTCAAAATAACCTGCGACAGGATGAGCAAAGCTCCGAGTTTACCTTCACCGAAAAAATAAATAACGATGAGAGTAGGTGTTATAGCCAGCGTCCTGGTAATAAGCCTTCGCAGCCAGGGGGCGATACGCAGGTCAAGGTAGCCCTCCATCACGATTTGGCCCGCCAGCGTACCGGTGATGGTAGAACTTTGTCCCGAGGCTATCAGGGCAATAGCAAACAGAATGGGGGCAATTTTATGCCCGAGCAAAGGCGCTAATAACTTGTACGCATCCTGTATCTCTGCTACGTTGTTGTAACCATTTTTGAAAAATACGGCCGCAGCCAGCATCAATATAGATACATTCACAAAAAACGCAATGTTCAACGCTACTGATGAATCAATAAAGTTGAACTTAATAGCCGTGGCGATGCCCCCTTGTTCCCCTTTATTTCGCCGGGTTTGCACAAGGGCCGAATGCAAGTACAGGTTATGCGGCATTACCGTAGCGCCGATAATGCCAATAGCAATATAGAGGGCGCCATCATCCTTCAGGCTGGGGATGAAGCCTAAAGCCACATCGCCAAACGCGGGATGGGCAAAAAATAATTCAATAAAAAAGGCGGTGCCGATAATAGCCACCAGCGATAGTATCAGCACCTCCACATAGCGCATACCCTTGCGTTGCAGAAATAATATAAGTAGTGTATCAAAAATAGCGAGCACCACCCCCCATACCAACGGCAGGCCAAATAACAAATTCAAACCAATGGCCAAACCAATTACTTCGGCCAGGTCGCAGGCGGCAATGGCAATTTCGGCCAGTATCCAGAGCGAAAAATTAACCACCGGCGGGTATGTTTCGCGCGATGCCTGAGCCAGGTCGCGCCCCCTCACTACCCCCAACCGGGCGCTGAGCGTTTGCAGCAAAATGGCGATAAGGTTGCTCATCAGCAACACCCATATCAGTGAATATCCGTATTTACTGCCCCCGGCAAGGTCGGTAGCCCAGTTACCCGGGTCCATATAACCTACCGCTACTAAAAATGCGGGACCCGCAAAAAGAAAATACCGCTGCCAGCCAGGTTTGGCTTTGGTAGTATCTATACTATGGTGTACTTCTTCCAACGACGGACGTACCACTGTTGGTTTCATGAATATCTCATTTATAGCCACAAAAGTAATTAGTTAGATTAATCTAACAAATTTATTTTGAATCGTTATCTTAAGGTTTACGTACTGCTATCCCGATTGTTATATTTGTGATATGAATTCACTGGTAGAGGAAAATTACCTGAAGGCCCTGTTTAACCTGTCGAACGAAACCGGTGAGGTTAATGTGAATGAGCTATCCAAGCGGCTCAGCATCAAGATGCCTACCGTAACTAGTATGATGAAAAAACTGGCGGAGAAAAAGCTGGTCCATTACGAAAGCTATAAACCCCTGCGCCTTACCGAAAAAGGCAAACGTGAAGCCGGTATCATTATCCGCAAACACAGGCTGATAGAAATGTTCCTGGTAAAAATAATGGGCTTTGGCTGGGAGCAGGTCCACGACATTGCCGAACAGGTGGAACACTTGCAATCGGCCGAGTTCTTTGAGAAAATAGACGAAATGCTCGGCTATCCGAAAATGGACCCCCATGGTTCGCCCATCCCTGATAAAAACGGACGCATGGAATGGAAGGCGTACATCAAACTAAGCGACTGCAAAGTTGGCGATACAATAATATTAAGTGCTGTAATCAATACCTCCGTTGAGTTTCTTAAGTTTTTAAATAGCCGTGAACTTCGCTTGGGCGTAAAAGTGAAAATAAAATCACTTGAGTCCTTCGACAAAAGTATGACCGTTAGCTACGGCAAAAGACAATCAGAAGCTTTGAGCTATATGGTGTGCGAAAGATTGTTGGGTGAAAAAGTTTGAATTCGTACATCTGATGCTAAAACTCCACATGGGCCCTTAACCCCAATACGTGTACCGGCCCTCGGTCGCGGTTATATGCCGGGTTGATGACAAACTGGTAATCGGGCGTAATCCACAAGAACGAAGCAAGCTGGCATTGGTAAAAGGCCTCAATGATCGCTTCATTACCATAGCGCAGCGTGCCATCTCCAATCATAAACCCATAACCTCCGTCCTGCAGGTATTCGCGGTGTTCCTTCGATATGCCGTTGGCCACAATGGCCAGGCCGATATTATCCATGGGCCTTTTCCACCGTTTGCCCGTCATACTGGCGCCCACCGAGATAGTTTGGTCTATTTCCGCAAAGGCCCATGTGGCGGTATGTCCATCGTTCCAACCGATGCGGGCAAACATGCCGATATCATCGGCTAACTGCTGTTCAGCACTAATGCCAAACCCATATTTGATGCCGCCATTGATGTCGCTCTCCAGCAGGCCCTGTATGATGGGAACAAAGCTACTATCACCCTTGCTCATGGCGTTAATGGCTTCCTGGTAGGTAGGCGCCTTGGTAAACGATAAATATCCAAGCACCCTCACCACGCCGGTGCCAAGGCCCTTCTTCTTCCAGCGCCTTTCGTACTCCACCGTTTCGGAGTTGGACTTATACCACTGCCAATCCATCATAGAACTGTTGGCTATCTTCGGCATCAGCGCCGTTGAAAAACGGATGGCCCATTTGGGTTTGATGAGTTCCAGTACCACTGCGGGGGTATAGCCACGCACATTCGCCGGATAATCCCAGGCGCCATTGCTCATCAGCGACCAGTTCAGGAATTGTGTTCGCGGGTCATGGCTAAAGGTATTATCATCAAAAAAATCGGCCATGGATATCTTACCCACCGTAATGGTGACGCGCGAAGCAGGTACTTTACCCCCCAACTGATCAATACTGCTCGGTTGAAAATCCACATCCGAATTCTTCAATGCAAAATTTTGCTGAACATACAAACGTGCAAAATAAAAAGCCGGGTAAGGGTCGCCGATACGATAGGCTTCGCCGTTAGTAAATCCCGCTATACCACGGGTAAAGCTCATGCCTTGTCCTCCGGCTATTTCCGGGGTGGCGTAAATGGCGGCCCCCTTCCACAACTTCCTTCCTAAAAAGATACTTGAGGTTACCGAAAATTCGCCATTGTCAGCGCCGCTTTGCAGGCTGTTGGTACCCGAATAGGCGGCGTTGAACGCAGGGTGGCCCTGCATAATACCCGTTAATTGAAAGTGGATGGTCCAGTTGGCCACTGAGTCCTTTTTACCCAACCGGTCGTTGCCTATCATGCGACTGATAGCCTGTGAATACCCGGAGTATAAAACTATAAGAAGAGGAAAAAGTGTAAAAGTCTTTTTGAACATCTTTTAAAAATCTGCAGCAAGAATAAATGATTATATGAAATTCAAACAGATTGGTTTTAATCCGAATGAACGAAGATTGTCTACTATTTGCATCCCACCTCCTTTTCTACAACCACTGATGGAACTTACGGATAAACCAATTTTTGACCACCTGTGTAAGCGCGCAGTATGCTACAAGAATAACAACCAGCCATAGGAAGTAAACCGGTGGAAGCGGTTCTAACTTCAATGCACCGGCAAAGGGCGAAAACGGTATCCAGATGCCTATCACCATAATAAGCGAGGTAAGAGCTACCACTGGTGCCGATGCCCAGCTTTGGATAAATGGTATCTTCTCCGTGCGTATCATGTGTACGATAAGCGTTTGTGATAGCAAGCCCTCAATGAACCAACCGGATTGAAACAGGGTTTGTTTGGCAGGAGAATTAGCGGCGAAAAAATACCACATGATACCAAACGTAGCGTAATCAAAGATGGAACTGATAGGCCCGATAAATATCATGAACCTGCTGATGCCACTGGCGTCCCACTTGCGCGGGGTGTCGATATATTCGCGGTCCATCGTATCCCAGGGGATAGATATTTGCGAAATATCATAAAGAAGATTCTGCACCAATATATGCACCGGTAACATAGGCAGGAACGGCAGAAACGCACTGGCTCCGAGAACGCTGAACATATTCCCGAAGTTGCTGCTGGCTGTCATCTTGATATACTTAATGATATTACCGAATGTACGACGGCCATATATCACCCCCTTACGCAACACCATCAGGTCGTTCTCCAACAAAATAATATCGGCGCTTTCTTTGGCTATATCCACGGCTGTATCTACTGATATGCCCACATCCGCATCGCGCAAAGCAGCAGCATCATTAATACCGTCGCCCAGGAAACCGACCGTATGGCCCTTGGCTTGTAACAACTTCACCACCCGTGATTTTTGAACCGGGCTTAGCTTGGCAAGGATGGAAACATCGTCGATACGTGATTCAAGTTCCGCATCGCTCATGTTCTCCATTTCACCGCCCAGTATAATATTGGTAACCGGTATACCTACTTCTTTGCATATCTTCCTTGTCACCACTTCGTTATCACCGGTCAGTACCTTCACGGACACACCCAACTTCCGCAATGCCAAAATGGATTCCTTAGCCGACGGTTTAGCAGGGTCAAGAAAACCGATGAAACCGGTCAATATCATTTTGCATTCATCGCCAACCGCATACGTAGGCGGCCGCTCATCATACTCCTTTATAGCCACCAGCAACACGCGTAGGCCATCCTCATTCATCTTCCTGGCCTGCTCCACAATGCGCTCCTTAACTGAATCATCCAGCGGAATAATTTCATCCGTGTCAAACTGTATCATGCTATCTTCCCCGGGGGCAATAGCGTGTGTGCATATATGGAGCATTTCCTCCACAGCACCTTTGCATATCAGCAGGTGTTTATCATTCTTCTGCTCCAATATCACCGACATCCTCCTACGTTGAAAATCAAAGGGTATTTCATCTACCTTTTTGTAATCTTCATCTACCTTCAACTCTTTGTGCAGCTCCACGTGGTTTAGTACTGCTACGTCCAGTAAGCTTTTCAAACCGGTTTGATGATAACTATTCAGGTAAGCCCATTTTAGCACTTCATCATCTTCATTGCCATACACATTCAGGTAGCGTTCCAACACAATTTTATCCAGTGTGAGTGTACCGGTTTTGTCGGTGCAAAGAATATCCATCGCGCCGATGTTCTGGATGGCGTTCAAACGCTTTACTACCACTTTGCGTTTGCTCATGTTCACCGCCCCTTTGGCCAGGTTGGCAGTAACGATCATGGGTAGCATTTCGGGCGTAAGGCCCACGGCCACTGAAAGCGCGAACATAAATGCCTCAATCCAATCGTGTTTAATAAAGCCGTTGACGAAAAACACCAACGGAACCATAACTAACATGAAACGTATCAATAGCCAGCTTACACTGTTTACGCCTTTATCAAAACTTGTTTCAGCGCGCTTACCGGTAAGCGATTTGGCCATCGAACCGAAATAAGTTTGGCCACCGGTATTAACCACCACAGCCACGGCGCTGCCACTCACCACATTGGTACCCATAAAGCAGATGTTCTCCAACTCCAGCAATGGCCTGGTCAAAGCATCCGGTATAGTTGCCTCCCTTTTTTCAACCGGCAATGATTCGCCGGTCAGCATAGCCTGGCTCACGAACATATCCTTCGATTGCAGGATGCGCATATCAGCAGGCATCATGTCACCAGCGGAGAGATAGATCATGTCGCCGGGTACGATTTGGCGTATATCAATTTCCTTCTTCCCATGCCCTTCGCGCAACACGGTAGCCGTGGTGGTGACCATGCTCTTCAGTTTTTCCGCCGCCTGGTTGCTCCGGTATTCCTGGAAAAAACGCATCAGCGTACTGAGCGAAACCATCACTGATATTACGATCACGGTTTTCCAATCACGGTCGGCAGGCGCCTGCATCAGCACATCCATGATGAATGAGATGGTAGCCAGTACTAGCAACACAACTATAAACGGGTTCGCAAACGCCTGAAGTAACTGTATATACCATGCAGGTGGCTTATCCTGCACTATTTCGTTTAACCCTAGTTCTGCAAGTCTCTCTTCTACCTCGGTTTCGGCGAGGCCAAGTTCATGGGCATTGAGTTTATCGAGTATCTCCGGCTTTTCCTTTGCGGATATCTCCTTCAACAATCGCGCGGATATAGATTCTACATTGTTATTAGTTGGAGGAGTATTACCGCCTATGCCGGGAATTCTGCCCATAATCCTTTCCTTCACTAATGTAGTCATACCACAGCCCCCTGTTTAGTGAATGAATTTAGACGCGAGACAGAAGACGCAAAACGCAAGACCATTGGGGAAACAAAAAACCCTGAACATAAAATGTTAAACGCAAAACAGGATTCAATAAAGGCAATAAGGGATTTGATCCCGGTGTAATTACCGGAGGGAAGTGCCACAGTACAATGTACTGCCTGTAACGATATGGGCATCATCCACAACATGAAGTTGGCGGTTATTTAGTTTGATCGTATTACTGGGCCCTGCGTCCATTTACTGGTTAAAATTTATTGCGGCGCAAAAGTAAAAATGTTTGAGAAAGAAAAAATCTATTGGGTAAAAAAATACTCTCGTAACAATTTAATAATATACCCTAAGCAGATGAGCAAAAGGCAGCACTATTCAGGCAAATATTTCCGGTATTGTTCCAGTGCCTGTTTGTATCGCCCAATATTGATACCGGAAGTTGAGTAAAGTGAATAGACATTTATCTTCCTCTTATCCAGCATAAAGTGACCGATAATTGGTGGAGTACTTTCGTCTATATGAAACAGCACATCATTCTCCTTTAAATGCTCATAGAATACTCCATGAGCACTCACCTTGCCAGAACTACCGGTAAGAATTACGGTGTGTATAGTTGGGTTTTCGCGGAGTATCTTTACAATGTTCATCTTCTCCACTACTATCAGGTCGCTGTCTTTGGAGCTGGTTGCCACTTTGCGTTTGACCGAATAAATAACATCTGAAATGGCGATGCGTTTGTCTAAAATCAATCGATGCCGCTCTTTTATAGCCTCCTCGCCTACTGTGTGAGCAAACGGGGTTTTATAAACATCACTTAGTATACGCCAGAAGAAATTGCTACGACCTGGATAATAGAAATTGAACCGCCAGTTTTTATTTAAGGTAGGAAAAGAACCCAACACCAAATGGGTAGCGCCTGGTGGAAGAAAATTTTTGAAAGGATGAACCTCCACCAACATTTCGGATTTTGGATCGCGGATTGCGGATTGAGGCTTGGCAGATTTCATCGGATGTGACTATTAGATTAAATGGTTAAAGGTTAAAGATTGAAGATTATACCTCATTATCAATTTATCATTTTATCACATCATCACATTATTTTCACGGAAATTTCGGGAACTTACTCCAATCCGGTTTGCGCTTTTCGATAAAGGCATTCTTGCCTTCCTTGGCTTCATCGCTCAGGTAATACAGCAGTGTGGCATTGCCGGCTAGTTCCTGGATACCGGCTTGTCCATCCAGTTCAGCGTTGAAGGATGACTTCAACATCCGGATAGCAAGAGGGGATTTTTCCTGAATCTTTTGGCACCATTCTACAGTTACATCTTCCAGTTTCTTTAACGGTACTACTTTATTCACTAAGCCCATACTAAGTGCGTCCTTTGCATCGTATTGGTCGCAGAGGAACCATATTTCGCGGGCCTTCTTCTGCCCTACTACCCTTGCAAGGTAACTGGCGCCGAAGCCACCATCAAAGCTACCCACCTTAGGGCCGGTTTGCCCAAAGATGGCATTATCGCTGGCGATGGAAAGGTCGCATATCACATGCAGCACATGGCCGCCACCGATGGCAAAGCCGTTCACCATCGCTATCACACACTTTGGTATAGAGCGAATTTGTTTTTGCAGATCGAGTACATTAAGGCGTGGAACAGCATCCTTACCCACATAACCGCCGTGACCGCGCACGTTTTGGTCGCCGCCACTGCAAAATGCCTTATCGCCCTCACCGGTGAGGATGATAATTTGAATATCGGCGCTATCGCGACAAACATTCATCGCATCGATCATCTCCTTGACTGTAAGTGGCGTAAACGCATTGCGGTAGCGCGGACGGTTGATGGTTATCTTCCCTATGCCTTCAAAAAATTCAAATTTTATTTCCTCGTAGGGTTTAATGGTTTTCCAGGTACGTTTCATTTTATAGTATTTGTGCTAAGTAATTTTATCGCACGGAGACACGGAGAAAACACAGAGAATAAAATCTCCGTGGCCTCCGTGTCTCTGTGCGAAATCGTTTTTCAATTTATTTATGTGCCAAAAATTTAAAATAGTTCCGGTACACCTCCGCACTCAATACTCCATCGGTCTTTATTTCGAGGATGGCTGGTTTGCCGTCCTGCGAATGATAGAAAGTGTGCAGCGTTTTTTCCAATTCATTTTGGCGGTCGCAAAAATAATAAGGGATGTCATACATGGAAGCTAAGTGTTTGGCAGTTAATTCATGTTTGGTTTC
>Ga0302281_10002842_pt1 | contig 12138 bp, 17 predicted proteins | sample III_Fen_E1_2_FD_198762 | JGI IMG/M metagenome (GOLD analysis project Ga0302281, IMG submission 198762) | Peat permafrost microbial communities from Stordalen Mire near Abisko, Sweden - III_Fen_E1_2 | ecosystem: Environmental > Terrestrial > Soil > Wetlands > Permafrost | place: Sweden: Abisko...
AAGACCGTGCAGCGCACGAAGAAGCTCTACGTGCACGACGAAAAGAACGAAGCGAAGATTGGCGACCGCGTGCGCGTCCAAGAGACGCGTCCGTTGTCGAAGTTGAAGCGCTGGCGCCTGACCGAGATTGTGGAGCGTGCTCGATGATTCAGCAAGAATCCCGCCTCAAGGTAGCCGACAACTCGGGCGCCAAAGAAGTGCTGTGCATCCGTGTGCTCGGTGGATCGCGCCGTCGATACGCCTCTATCGGTGACGTCTTTATTGCGTCAGTGAAAGACGCGATTCCTGGCGCCGCCGTGAAGAAGGGTGACGTGGTTCGCTGCGTTGTTGTTCGCACCAAGAAAGAGAAGCGTCGTCCCGACGGTTCCTACATTCGCTTTGATGAAAACGCTGCCGTTTTGATCAACGACCAACTCCAACCACGAGGGACCCGCATCTTTGGACCCGTCGGCCGCGAGTTGCGCGACAAGAAGTTCATGCGAATCATTTCGCTCGCGCCGGAGGTGTTGTAATGAAAATCGTAAAGGGAGACGACATCATTGTGTTGTCGGGTAAGTACCGTGGCGAGCGCGCCAAGGTGGAGTCCGCTCTGCCGGGACGTGACATGGTCATTCTCGACTCCTTGAACATCGCCAAGCGCGCCACCAAGCAACAGGGCGCGACCATGCAGGCCGGCATCATCGACAAGTTCATGCCGCTGCACGTTTCGAACGTGGCGCTGTGGTGCTCGGGCCACAAGGGTCCCGCGAAGGTCGGCTACGAAATCAAAGACGACGTGAAGATTCGCGTGTGTCGAAAGTGTGGAGAAGCGCTATGAGTACAGCAACGCGACCCCGTCTCAAGGTTCGTTTCGACGAAGAAATCCGTCCCGCTCTCAAAGATGAGCTCGGACTTTCCAACATTATGCAGGTGCCTCGCCTCACCAAGATTGTCCTTAACTCCGGTGTGGGACGAGCCACGCAGCAGGCCTCGCTCTTGGAAGGCGCCCAGCGCGACTTGGAACTGATCACGGGCCAAAAGCCGATTGTCACGCGAGCAAAGAAGTCCATTGCGAGCTTCAAATTGCGTGAAGAAGTGCCGATTGGCGTGAAGGTGACCCTTCGAGGCGACCGCGCCTGGGAGTTCTTTGACCGACTGTTGAGTCTCGCCATTCCGCGTATTCGTGACTTTCGTGGCCTTAGTCCCAAGTCCTTTGACGGCCACGGTAACTACACGTTCGGTGTGAACGACCAATTGATTTTCCCCGAAGTTGACTACGACAAGATTGACGCGCCGCGTGGCTTTGACATCACGATTGTCACCACCGCCGCAACCGACGAACAAGGCCGCGCATTCTTACGTGCGTACGGCTTCCCCTTCAAGCAGGAGCAGAAATAGAGATGGCAAAAAAGGCTCTTCGAATCAAGCAGCAGGCGACACCCAAGTTCAAGACGCGTGCGTACACGCGCTGCGAACGATGTGGACGTCCGAAGTCGGTCTACCGCAAGTTCGGGCTCTGTCGTATCTGTCTACGCGTCATGGTGCACGCGGGCGAGATTCCGGGCGTTACTAAGGCAAGTTGGTAGGAGGACAGCTATGACAATGACTGACCCCATCGCCGACATGCTCACGCGCATTCGCAACGCCAATTCCGCCATGTTCGATTCGGTGAAGATGCCGAACTCGAAGTTGAAGGAAAATCTCGCCAAGGTCCTTGAGCGCGAAGGTTTCATCGCGGGTTACTCCGTCGAAACCGTCGACGGCAAGCCCGGCACGACGCTGTCGATTGACCTGAAGTACTCCGAAGACCGAAAGCGCACGATCATTGGTATCAAGCGCGTCTCCAAGCCCGGTCTGCGTATTTATAAGAAGTCTGACCAGATGCCCAAGGTTCTTGGTGGTGTGGGCGTCGCCGTTGTCTCAACGAGCGCTGGCCTCATGACGGACCGCGAAGCTCGAAAGCAGAAGCTTGGCGGCGAGGTGCTGTGTTATGTCTGGTAACCAAGTGAAGGAGACCTTCTAATGTCGCGCATTGGTCGCAACCCCATCACCGTTCCGGCTACGGTCACGGTCTCGGTGGATAACGCCACGGTTACCGTCAAGGGACCAAACGGCACCATGGAGCGCACTTTGCCCGCGGGCATCACCGTGAAGCAAGACGGCGACACGCTCACGGTGGAGCGTCCCGACGACGAGCGCGAAAGCCGCTCGCTGCACGGTCTTACGCGAACGCTGATCTCCAACATGGTCGTTGGGGTCACCGACGGCTGGAGCAAGGAATTAGAAATCATTGGCGTTGGTTACCGCGCCGCCGCCAAGGGCTCAGAAGCCCTAGAATTGGCGCTGGGTTTTTCGCACCCCGTGAATTTCTCGGCACCCAAGGGCATCACTTTTGAAGTGCCGGCCCCGACGCGCGTCATCATTAAGGGCGCGGACAAAGAAGTCGTGGGTCAAGTCGCGGCGTCAATTCGCAAACTACGTAAGCCCGAGCCCTATAAGGGTAAGGGTGTGCGCTACCTCGGTGAAAAGGTCGTGCGCAAGGCTGGAAAGGCGGCGAAGTAATGGCCCGTTCAACACGAGAACTACGAATTCGTCGCCACAAGCGCGTGCGAAAGAACTTGACCGGCACGCCCGAGCGACCCCGCGTGGCGGTCAGTCGTTCCAACAAGCACATCTCGGCACAAATCATCGACGACGTTTCGGGCCGTACCCTGGCCGCTGCTTCTTCGGTGGAAAAAGGCGTGAAGGTATCGGGTGCCAACATCGACGGCGCAAAGGACGTGGCGAAGTTGCTCGCGAAGCGAGCAAAGGACGCCAACATCACCACGGTGGTTTTTGACCGCGGTGGCTTTACGTATCACGGTCGCGTTGCGGCCTTTGCCGACGCGCTGCGCGCGGAAGGACTGGATTTCTAATGGATGAACAGCAATACGAAGAGCGCACCATCAAGGTGAATCGCGTGTCCAAGGTGGTTAAGGGTGGACGTCGGTTCTCCTTTACCGCTTTGATGGTTATTGGTGACGGCAACGGCAAAGTTGGCCTCGGCTACGGCAAGGCCAAAGAAGCAGGCCTCGCCGTGCAAAAGGGCATCGAAGAAGCCCGTCGCAACCTTTTTGACGTGCCGCTCGCGGGCTCCACGATTGTGCACCCCGTCATTGGTGAAGCCGGCGCCGGCAGGGTACTCATGAAGCCCGCCGCTCCTGGTACCGGTGTTATTGCCGGTGGGGCTGCTCGCGCCATTTTGGAAATGGCCGGCGTGAAGGACATCTTGGCGAAGTCGCTTGGATCGAGCAACGGCATCAACGTGGCCCACGCCACGATTGAAGGCCTCAAGCAACTGCGTCGACCCGAAGAAATTGCCGCCTCGCGTGGCAAAGAAGCCGACCACGTGGTTCCCGCGGGCACGCTTCGCGCGTACCGTGAGCGCCAGCGCGCCGGTGACCTCTTTAAGACGGAGACGCACTAATGGCTGAATCGCAACTCAAAGTAACGCAGGTTCGTTCCGGCATTGGTACGAAGCCCAAGCACCGCGGGACTCTTCGCGCGCTCGGTCTTCGACGCCTCGGACAAAGTAATGTTCTACCGGACCGTCCTGAGATTCGCGGCATGATTGCGCGCGTTCCCCACCTGGTGAAAGTAGAAGAGGTCAAGTAATGAAACTGCACGATCTCCAACCCTCCGAAGGCTCCACGCACCGCAAGAAGATTGTCGGACGCGGTATTGGTGGCAAGGGTGGCAAGACCGCCGGCCGCGGTACCAAGGGACAAAAGGCTCGTCGCCAGATTCCCGCGGGTTTCGAAGGTGGCCAATTGCCCTTGCTGCAACGCATCCCGAAGCTAAAGGGCTTTACGAACCCGTTCCGCGTGGAATACACCCCCGTGAACTTGGACGCCCTGACGGTGCTCGGACTTTCCGACGTGACGCCAGAAATTCTGGCCGCCAATGGTCTTATTCGAAACAAAGACTTGGTGAAGATTCTTGGACGTGGCTCGCTGTCAACGAAGATCAACGTCTCGGCGCATGCGTTCTCCGCATCCGCGAAGGCCGCCATTGAAGCCAGTGGTGGCACGACGACGCAGGTCCCACTGCCGTTTGCCGTTCGTCCTCCCGCTTCGGGCAACCAACACCAGAACCGCTAAGGACTTTCGTTGCTGACGCGCCTCGGGAACATCTTTCGCGTACCGGACCTTCGAAACAAGGTTCTGTTCACGCTGGGCGTTATTGGGCTGTACCAATTGGGCGCCAACATGCCCGTGCCCGGCGTCAGCTGGTCCCAGGTGCAACTCCTAGAAACAAAAGCCGGCGCGAGCGGTGTCCTCGGTTTCCTCAACCTCTTTTCTGGTGGCGCGTTAACCCGACTCGCGGTCTTTGGTCTTGGTGTCATGCCCTACATCACGAGTTCGATTGTTATTCAACTCTTGACGACGGTTATCCCGAAGCTCACCGAATGGCGCGACCAAGGTGCCGTTGGTCAAAAGAAGATCACGCAGACCACGCGGTATCTAACCATTGGTCTGGCACTACTGCAGTCAACGGGACTTATTTACGCGTTCCACGGACACGACTCGGCGCTGCTTGGTTTCACGATCGACCTCATTCCGAAGTTCACCTTCTGGTTGGCCTTCTTTATGGTGCTCATCCTTACGGCCGGTACCGCGTTTGTTATGTGGCTCGCCGAACTCATCACGCAGCGTGGTGTGGGTCAGGGCATGAGTCTTCTGATTTTCGCCAACGTTGTTGCCGGTCTTCCCTCGGGAGGTAACGCAGTGCTCGCCGAAGGTGGACTGCTGAAGTTCCTCGTGATCTTGGCGCTGTCGGTCGTGCTGATTGTCTTCATTGTCTTCATGGACCAGGGTCAGCGGCGTATTCCCGTCACCTTTGCTCGCCGCGTGGTGGGGCGAAAGATGATGGGTGGTAATTCCACGTATATCCCGCTGAAGGTCAACCAGGCCGGTGTTATCCCAATCATTTTCGCCAGTTCGGTGTTGTACATACCGGTGCTGCTTTCCAACATTGTCCCGTGGACGGGTTTTCAGAACTTCGTCAATAGTTCCTTGCACCCGACGAGTTTCTTCTACATCACCGCGTACTTCTTCTTGATTTTGGGCTTTACGTTCTTCTACGTCTACATTGCCTTTGAACCGCACCAGCAAGCAGAAATGCTTCGCCAACAAGGTGGCTTCGTGCCGGGCTTTCGACCGGGCCTTCCTACCGAGCGAATGTTCGCGAAGATGCTGTCGCGACTCACCGTCGTGGGTGCGTTGTTCTTAGCCATTGTGGCAGTTACCCCCAGTGTGCTCATGGCCCTGTGGCATATCAACCGCTTCCCGTACTACGGAACGACGTTGCTGATTGCCGTGGGTGTGTCGTTAGAAACGATGCGCCAGATCGACTCGCAACTCATGATGCGTAACTACGAGGGCTTCCTCAAGAGGTAGCCATGGCAACGCGTCTCAACCTGGTTGTCCTGGGTAAGCAAGGTGCGGGAAAAGGTACGCAGTGCAAGTACCTTTCCGAGCGTTACGCCATACCGCATATCTCCACGGGCGACATGCTGCGTGCCGCGATTAAGGAAAAAAGCAGTCTCGGCAAAAAAGTCGAATCAGTACTAGCCGCGGGTGATCTCGTCTCGGACGATCTGATCATTGCTCTTATCAACGACCGCTTGCACCAGCCCGACGCCAAAAATGGCGCCTTGCTCGATGGTTGTACGAGGACTATTGGCCAAGCCGAAGCCTTGGAAGCCGAACTCGGTCCCGACGGCATTGACTTGTGTCTCAACATTGACGTGCCGACTGCGTTGGTCATTGAACGACTGTCGTCGCGTCGCGTCTGTCAAGAATGTGGCGAGACGTATCGCGACACGGATCCTTCGGCCATTTCGGGCACCTGTGAAAAATGCGGTGGCGACGTTATCCAACGCGCCGACGACATGCCCGAAGCCATTGCCAAGCGCTTGGAACTCTACGAAAAAGACACCGCACCTCTGCTTGGTTTTTACAATGAACGCGGCCTGCTCGCCACCGTCGACGGTAATCAAGACGTCGCCAAAGTGAGTAGCGACATCGACGCAGTACTCGCGGACCGGGGTCTCGCATGAGAAGGTCAGCCGACGAACTGAACAAGATGCGTAAGGCCGGCAAAGTGGTGGCCGAGATGCACGAAGCGACGAGGGCTGCCCTTCGTCCCGGCGTGACGACGATGGAACTGAACAACATTGCGGCCGCAGTCTTAGAGCGTCGCAATGCAAGGTCAAATTTCTTGAACTACAACGGTTTTCCGGCAGTTATTTGCACGAGCCCGAACGACATGATTGTCCACGGCATTCCGGGTGACTACGTCTTGCAAGAAGGCGACATCATCTCGGTGGACTGTGGCGCAATCATCGAGGGTTACCACGGCGACGCCGCCTACACGGCGGGCGTCGGTGAAGTCTCGAAGGAAGCCCAACGTCTCATGGACGTGACCGAACGCAGTCTCTGGGCGGGTATTGAGCAACTCGTCAAAGGCAATCGTCTCCATGAAGTGGGACGAGCGGTGCAACAAGTCGCCGAGGCAGCGGGCTACGGCGTTGTTCGCGAGTACGTGGGCCACGCTATTGGCACCGCGATGCACGAGAGTCCCCAGGTGCCGAATTACTGGCCGGGTTCTCCTGGACCCACACTCAAAGAAGGCATGGTCTTTGCCGTGGAACCAATGATCAACATTGGTGGACCCGAGACGTTTCAACTCGAAGACGGCTGGAGTGTCGTGACGGCCGATCAGAGTTTGTCAGCACACTTCGAACACACGATTGCGGTGACCGATAACGGTCCTGAGGTTTTTACGCTGCCGTAGGTTGTTAGTCGTCCTCGCCCGGACGTCGGGGCGTGTGACTCTGCGCAAAGAGTGCCGCTTCGGTGCGGCGCTTGAATCCCAATTTCGCGAGCAGATTCGAAACGTAGTTCTTCACAGTTTTTTCGGCGAGGAACATCGCGTCGCCAATTTCGCGATTGGTCATGCCTTCACTCAGCAAATTCAGAATGCGTAGTTCTTGGGGACTGAGGCTCGCGAGTCGCGCGTCTTCAGTGGCACGACGCTGCAAGCGAACTTGCGCGTGCGCCAGTGCGTCGGCGCTCAGCAAACTCTCGCCTCTTGAAACAGCTCGAATGGCATTCACCAAATCATTGCCGCGGATGTCTTTTAAGACGTATCCGCGAGCGCCCGCCAAAACGGCGGCTTCCATGGCGTCGTCGTCGGCGTAGGAAGTGAGAATCAAGCACGCGAGATCAGGACGAAGCGAGCGTAAATCTCGACAGAGATCAACACCGTTACCGTCGGGGAGTCGCACGTCCAAAATAACGACGTCAACGCTATCGAGGTCCGGTAATTGCATTGCTTCGTCAAAGGTGCCAGCTTCGCCGACAACTTCTAAATCGGTGTTCGCTTCGAGAAGTTCACGCAGCCCCCGTCGAACAATTTCGTGGTCGTCCACTAGCCATAGTTTCAACATGTCAGTCCAATCTTCTCGCAATCCAAGTAATGCGCGTACCGGTTAATTGACCAGGCTCCAAGGTGACCGTTCCGTCGAGTTGTCGAGCGCGCTCGGTGACGTTGATCAGTCCTCGTCCCTTGGCGCCGGTGGGGTCAAAGCCGTTGCCGTCATCTTCCACCTTCATGATCAACGTGTGGTCTCGCATCTCGACGGACACGGCAACGCGGTGCGCATCGGCGTGTCGAACCACGTTCGTGAGAAGTTCGCGAAGCGAGCGCGTCAGATGATCCGCGCAGCGCATGCCCACCGATGAATCGAGGGGACCTTCAAATTTGACGTCAACGGGAATTTCGAGACGTGAGGCCACTTCGTCGACGAGTGCGAGCACCCGTGGACGAATGGCGATGGTGTCGTCACTCTCGTGCACAATCTCAAAAATCGTGGTACGGATTTCGTGAATGGTCGCGTCGAGGTCGTCAATGGCGGCGCCGATTCGCTCTTTGGCGCCCGGGTCCATTTCGAGGTCGACGGTGGTCTGCAGGGAAAGGCCGACCGCGAAGAGGCGCTGAATGACCGTGTCGTGCAAATCACGCGCCATGCGTTCTCGTTCTTCGGTCAGGGTGAGATTTCGCACCTGCAAGCGAAGCGTTGCTTCATCGATCAGAAGGCCGGCGGCGCGTCCAAAGCCGTCGATAAGTGCTTCGTCTTCCGCAGTAAACGTTTTGCCGCCCTCTTTTTCAGTGAAATAGAGATTGCCAAAGACGCGTGCGTCACTGGTTCGAATCGGCACACCCAGAAACGTCGTCATTGGGGGATGGTTCGCGGGAAAACCCACCGACAACGGATTGCCGGCAATTTTGTCCACGCGATGTGAGCGTGCTTCTCGGGTAATGGTGCCCAGGAGCCCTAGCCCGCGAGGCTCATCTCCAACGGCTTCTCGCTCGTCAAACGTCATGCCGTGGGTGACAAATCGTGACAGCGAAACACCGTCGTCCGCGAGTACTCCGAGGGCTCCGTAACGGGCACCCACCAGCTGGCTGGCCTGAATCACGATGTGCGTGAGTAGATCGTTGAGATCTAACTCGGACTCAATGAGCAATATGGCTTCGAGCAACGCCTGGAGCCGTCGAGAATCATTTATGTTCTCAAAAGCCACTACCACACCTTCGCACACCTCCCGTCTTGACGTACTGAGAAGTTCGCGACTTTGGGTGAGCGGTTTCGTTCTTGAGAGCCCTCAGACCCAAACAGCGACATTCGACAAGAAAACCACGGAATTTTTAGAGCGTGTTTCGACGGAATAGGGCATTTAGTCCCGTTTAACAAGCACAACGCCCCACGAGTGATCAAGGAAGAACACTCGTGGGGCGTTGGGGGCCTCGGTGGTGAGGATTAGCTCGCTAGCGCGTAAGTGACAGAAACCTGGACGTTGATTGACTGGGTTCCGGCCTCGATGGGGACGGCGCGAGCCGCAGATGCAAACGACTGCGTGTCTAGCGGGTAGATGGTGTTCGGAGAACTGGTGTTCTCTTGGTCGGTGACGCGAAGCACATTACCAACGGTCGTGTCGGCGCCCTTGGCGACGTCACTAGCTTCGGTGTGCGCGTTTCGCATGGCCCTTGCTCGAGCAGCGGCCAGCAACTTCGAGTCATTTGAGATGGAAAAGGTAATGCCGCTTAGTTGCACGTTGTTGCCCGCCACCTGGGCACCGGCGTCAATAGCGGCGCCGGCATCTTTGAGGTTGTGCATGGTGACGCTCAAGGAGTCACTCACGGTAAAGCCCGTAATGGCGCCCGCCATGTTGGTGTTGTCGTATATGTCCAGCCCCGATGTCTGCATATCGGCCTTCTTTACCCCGTGTTGCTCAAGTGCAGCTTCCAACGAAGCAATTTGCTGGTTGTTGGCGTTCAGAGCATTCGTGGCACTCGCGGCAGTATTCGAGACGCCAATTTGGAAGTTCACGGTGTCCGGCGTTCCTTGCACGGTGCCCGAGCCCGTCACGTTGATAGTGGCGGCAGACGACTTATTCGTGTGGCCAATGAGAATGCCAACAAGTAGCGCCACGATTAACAAGACGACTACTACTGCAGTGGCGAGTCCACCACGACCAAAACGACCACCACCAAAGGATGATCGTTGTGCGAAAACACCGTTGTTCGGTGACGCTGCAGCTTCGTTCGTTGCTTCATTACTCATGGCTGGACTCGTTTCTGGTTGGTGGCGGGCCCGGTTGTCGAATTTCGAAAACAGAGGCGGTCGCCGCTTTCTGACGTTGTTTGTCAATTTCTCTCTGTCTCGAGGACGTTTTTTATTTCACGAGCACAAAATATTTCTGAGACCGGCTAAAAGCGTTCTATTTATTGGAATTTCAGCTTTTTGGAAAAGGGGAAATTTAGGGGGTATCCACCGTTTCAGAATGACTGCCATTTATCGTTACAAACCAAGAATCATTGTCATTCAGAAGTGTCGGGCAGTACTGAGAAGAAAGCCGTTCCACCGAACATGGAAACTGGACGAAGAAAGTCGACGAGGGCAGGCCTGACCTGCGGCACTCGTGGTGAATCTCGTCCCCGTACGGGTCCCGATATCGTCCCACGGTTTCAAGCGTGGGGACCGAACATCCCGATGAGCGTCGTGGTGTTCGACGAAGATCACGTGGGTCTTCTCGCAAAACTTCTCGCCACGTTGTCGTTGCTTCGTCGTTCAGTGGTTCAGCGACCGCGGCTCGCACTGGCGAACGTCGCTTTGTCGGCTTTTCGCGCTGGTCGGTCCTTCGTGACGGCTCGACTTCACAGGCGAGAGCTGCCACAAAGGCTTGCGTTCCTGCAGCGCTTCTCGCCACAGTCGCTTGCTTTGAAGATCATCTCTGGAGCGGTTGGTGTGGCTATGGTCGGCGGCGGTGCCTACGGCGCTACCAACTGGGTGGTGGGCTTGGCGTCGAGTTCTTCGGGAGAAGGCCAATCGGCATCGGTGACGAACTTGACGATTACGGCATCGGCGTCAGCGCCCAGCAATCTTTTATATCCAGGTGGCAACGGCGACGTTGTTCTCACCATTACGAATCCGAATGCCTTTCCCGTGACGATTACCGCGGTGCTTCTTCCCACCAACACGACCTACGCCGGTGGCTTTTCTAACTCCGGACTCTCATCCGCTCAGACGGGATGTTCGACCTCAACGAGTGATGTCATTTGGAATTACTCGAACGCCACCAGTGGTAGTTCGCACACCTTGACGACGCCCATTACCGTTGGTCCGTCGGGCAATTCGAATAACCCCATCACCGTCACACTCACGAACGACGCGTCGATGACGACGTCGGCTCCGGCGGCCTGTGAAGCGACATATTTCTCGATGCCCTCACTTATTGGGGTCACCGCCACTGGTGGCGCCGCGACCGTGACGGGCACACCTCTTACTGATTCGTGGACGAGCTAATGACGACGCTCTCTAAAAATCAACGCAATAGGCATCGTGTCTCGGCGCCCACACTTCGAGGTTGTTCGGCCGCGGTTTCACACTGCGAAAAACAGCCATCAAAAGATCTATTTCAACGGGCTTCGTGGTGGTCGCCCCGAAAAATGGAAGGCAGTACCAATGTTGAATCACGCGGCGGGGTGGACCCGATAAGGCGCTACGTGATTCTTCCGGCATCAAACGTTCTCCCACGGAGACGGCAACGCAGGAACGTTTCGAATCATGGTGATTCGAAACTTGAAATGTAAAGGAAAAACACTAGAAATGAGAAAAAACCTTAAGGGAACAACGGCTGACGCTGTCAGCGCGACGTCCCCGTCCACCAACTTCGGTCGCAGAGCGTTGCATGCTCTTCGATTGTTCTTCTTTCCGACGAATAAGAGTTCCATCTTGGTTCGCTTGTTGGCCGGATTTGCGGGTATCGCAATCGTGGGTGGATCTGCCTACGGTGTGACGAACTGGGTGGTCGGCCTCGCAGCCGGTTCCGCTGGTGAAGCGCAGTCGGCCTCGGTGAGCAACATCACCATTACGGCCGTGGCGACCCCCGCGGCAGGTAACCAACTGTACCCAGGCGGTAACGGTGACGTGGTGGCAGTCATCACAAACCCGAACACGTTCCCCGTGACGGTGACCGGTGTCAGCCTGCCCGCCAACACGACGTACGCTGCTGGCTACACAACCTCAGCTCTAAGTTCAGCTCAGACGGGTTGCAGCGGTACGACGAGCCTCGTGTCGTGGAACTACGCCACGGGTACGTCAGGAACAGCCCACACGCTTACGACGGCTCTGACCGTTGCGGCGAGTGGAACGTTGACCGTGACATTGACCAACGATGCCTCCATGGCGCTGACGACGCCGGCAGCTTGTGAAGCGACGTACTTCTCGATGCCTTCGTTGACGGCTGTTGCCGCCACCGGTGGTGCCGCAGTTGCGACCACGAGCCCCGCAACGGACGCTTGGACTAGCTAAGTAGTAGTACTTGCGGTAATGAAGTAATTGCCGTCTTTGTGCCAGGGGGTCACCACCGATTCGTCGGTGGTGGCCCCCTGCGTTGCGTCCGCTCGTGAATTCGAAACCCTGTTTGGAAGAATTGCGAGGCGTGGGACCGTTGTGCGATCAAAAGCAGTGCGCTTCAAAAGTCTGTAGCGCGCGTGATACACCAAAAGACGTGACGGAAATCTCAATTTGAGAACTTCGCAACCATGGGG
>Ga0302281_10002846_pt1 | contig 12126 bp, 7 predicted proteins | sample III_Fen_E1_2_FD_198762 | JGI IMG/M metagenome (GOLD analysis project Ga0302281, IMG submission 198762) | Peat permafrost microbial communities from Stordalen Mire near Abisko, Sweden - III_Fen_E1_2 | ecosystem: Environmental > Terrestrial > Soil > Wetlands > Permafrost | place: Sweden: Abisko...
CACCGGCTGGTCAAGGTTCAAACGGGTGGCTGGGAGAAGGTCTCCGCCAGAGCCACAGCTTTGCGCATCGCCATGGATTTGTTGACCGTCTCCTGAAACTCGGCTTCCGGTGTGGAGTCGTTGACCCATCCGCCGCCAGCCTGGACATAGACCTGTCCGTTTTTTACCAGCGCCGTTCGAATGGTGATACAGCAATCCAGGTTGCCGCTGAAGGAGAAATAGCCGACGCAGCCGCCGTAGGGTCCGCGGGTGGTCTGTTCGAGTTCCGAAATAATCTGCATGGCCCGGATCTTCGGGGCGCCGCTGAGGGTGCCGGCGGGGAACGTCGCCCGCATGAGGTCGTACGTCGTGCGGTTCGCGGAAAGGGTTCCTTCCACGTGCGAGACGATGTGCATGACGTGGCTGTAACGCTCAATGATCATCAGGTCGCGCACTTGCACGCTCCCGAAATCGCAGACGCGGCCGATGTCGTTGCGGGCCAAATCCACCAGCATGACATGCTCCGCGCGTTCCTTGGGATCGGCGAGCAATTCCTTTTCCAATTCCAAATCTTCCTCCGGCGTGGCACCGCGGCGGCGCGTGCCGGCGATGGGACGGATTTCAACTTTGCGATCTTCGCAACGCACATGCAATTCCGGCGAGGCGCCGACCAAGGCAAAGCCGTCGAGTTCCAACAGGAACATGTACGGCGAAGGATTGATATTGCGAGCGGCGCGGTACAGATCCACGGGCGACGCCTTGATGGGCGCGGAAAAGCGCTGCGACCCGACTACCTGGATGATATCGCCGCCGACGATATATTTTTTCGCGATACCGACATTCGCGTGAAACTGTTCCGGCGTGAGATTGGAGGTGAATGGCGGCACTGGCACTTCGGACGGCAACGTCACGGGAACGTGTTCGCTAGGCTGTTCCAACAAGGAAAGAATCCGGTCAATCTCGCTGACGGCGTTTTCGTAGGCTTCTTCGGCATTCGGGGCGTCGTCCAAAATGGCGTTGACCAAAATGGTGATCGTCTGGGTGGCGCGGTCAAACACCAGCAACTGATCGGCGAGGAGAAAATACATGACTGGCGTTTGCAGCTCATCTTTTGGCGGCCGGGGAACGGTGGGTTCCACGTCATGGATGAATTCATAGCCAATGAAACCGACGGCGCCGCCGGTGAACCGCGGCAGGCCGGGCAGGCTGACCGCCCGGTATTTTTTCATCATGCGCTCGATGACCACCAAGCCGTCCTTGACGTCGCGGCCGACGGTGGCGGTCTCGACCACTTTGCCGTTTTCGATGACGTCGATCCGCGAGCCCGTCTGCTTGATCACGGCCCGCGGGTTGCAGCCGACAAATGAGTAGCGGCCGATGTGTTCGCCGCCTTCAACCGATTCGAAGAGGAACGATTCGCCTTCGCCGCGGATTTTCCGGTAGGCGGACAGCGGCGTTTCCAGATCGGCCAGGATTCGGCGCGTGACGGGGATCAGGTTGCCCTGGGCCGTCAATTTTAGAAATTCATCAAGCTTGGGTGAATACATAATCCCTCAATAAAACCGGCGTGAACCATCCAACCGCCATGACGCGAATCAGGACCGCTGCCAATGGCTACTTTTTCTTGCCGTAAATCTGCTCGGGTGTGAGCAGTTGTTGTTCGGTGATCTTAAAAGATTTTCCCTGGTCTTCGACCGAGCGGAAGAAGCAGGATTTATAGCCTTCGTGACAGGCGGGTCCGTTTTGCTCGACTTGAAGGAGCAGGGTATCGCCATCGCAATCAAACGCGACGTCCTTGACGGTCTGGGTGTGGCCGCTTTCCTCGCCCTTCATCCAGAATTTCTGGCGGGAGCGGCTCCAAAAATGGGTCTTGCCGGTTTCCAAAGTCTTTTCCAATGAGGCACGGTTCATCCAGGCCATCATCACCACGCGGCCGGTTTTCTCTTCCTGTACAATGGCCGGAATCAGCCCGCTGGCGTCAAATTTCAATTTCTCGTAAAAGCTCATTCAATAAATATTTCACCATAAACCCGCGCCAACCAAAAGCGGATTTTTCGAAAAAGCGGGCTTTGGCGGGCAGGTTGCCCACTAAAACGGGCGGGCCGCCCCTTCCACCCGGAATACTCGGCTAAGGCGAAGGTTTGAGATGTAGTTTGGGCCGAGCCACTTCCAAGGCCGGGGTCGGATCGACTTGATTCGTCTCGGCTGCGGAAAGGGAATTTGAAACGGCCGGGGAATTGGTGTTTATCGGCGCGGCCGCGTTGCCGACGGCATTGGTCTGGGGATGCTCGCGCTCGTTCAAGTTGCGCTCCATCCGCGCCTTTAAATCGCTGTAGCTTTGATTGGTGACCTCATTCAAATGCGCTTGCGCCTCGGCAAACCGGCCGATCATGATCTTGATGCGCGCGAAGTGAATATCCACGCCCTCGCGCTCCGCATCGCTCTGGGCGACGTTATAGGCGTTGGTCCAGGCCATCAAAACGTCGTTCGTCCGCAGCGGTTTTATTTCGTAGTAGCTGTCGGCGTAATCGGTCGCCAGCACAAAATCCTTTGGGGCCACCTTCATCGCGCGGCGGTAGAGGTCCAGCGCCCGATCGAAAACCCCGGGCTCGTCGCAGTGGTAATACTGCTCGGCATCGCGGCGAAATAAATAGACGGTGGTTGCCAGGTTGTGAATGTACACCGGCTCGGTCGGATCGAGCCGCATGGCCTCCTCGTAATAGGAAAAGGAATTGGTGACGGGACCGTATTCCCCGTAATAATTGGCCAGGTTATTCCACGCGGCGGGATTCTTGGGGTCCAACTGGCGCGCGTTTTCGAACTCGGTCTTGGCGTTGTCTTCTTCCCCGATCTCGTTCAGGAAACTGCCAAAGGCCAGGTACCCGCGCGTGTAATTGGGATGGCGCTCCAGGAAGGCCTGATAGTGTTTACGCACGGTGTCGAACCGGCCAATGATGCGCTTGTTCAATTCCTCGTTGGACTCGCCTTTGCCCTGCGTCCGGAGAATGTTGTTGGATTGAACCCATTGATCCACTTCGTCCACGGCGGCATCGTCCTCAATCATGATGTCGCGGAGCTCCGTTTCCGCCGGGTCCTGCGCGTTCGGGATCTGAACGGTCACGCCGGCTTGCTGCTGGATCAAATTACTGACGGCCAGTGGCTGATTTGTAGCCATGAGCGCGCCGACCAGTCCAACCAAGAGTTCGTTCACGCTCTAAAATTAACCCTTTTTGGCCGGGAGTCGAAGGCAAACTTTATTTCCGGCCAACCGTACCGTTGCGGTTAAAGATCTTTTTGAAGAACGCCGCCACCGCGATGAGGCCAATGACAACGAATTTCTGGAGGGCCACGAGTGCGACCCAGAACAATTTAAAAAAGCCGAGCTTGGCGCCGATCACCCCGCCCGCCACCAGGGCGGCAATGCCCACGGCCGCCACCTTGTCGACCTTCGGATCAAAGTCCGCATAGCGATGCCCTTCTTTATAATCGACCATGCCGAGGATTTGTGGCGTTTCCTGCTGGATTTCCGGCAGTTGATCCATGGAGGCGATGGCGTTTAATTCCAAAACGCCGCGCCGGCCGAGCATGCGGATATTATAATTCAGGGTTTCTGCCTCATCGCCCTCAAATTTTAGTTTTTTCGCCCAATATAATTTATGAGTGGCGGAATCGTAACGCGGGGGCGTGGCCCAGCCGAGCAATTCCACAGTGCGATAGCCGGCTTTCTTTCGCTCCTTGTTTTCGGATACGGTGCCTTTTTGCATCTTCTTCAGCAGATCGTCGTAATTGATTTTGCTGGCGTCGTCATCCTTCACAAACCCCTCATCGGAATACGCGATCGTGACCACCCAGCAGTTGGAAGTGAGCGGAGTCATTCCGGCCGGCATCAATAATCCCAAGGTTTTTTCGCCGTCGGGCGGGTTGCCCCATAGTTTCACCAAGACGGTGGCTGCATCGGCCGGGCTGAGATAATTGAAGTCCTTGGGCACGGTCAACTTGGCCAGGCCGTCGCGCAGGTCAATTTCGCCCTGTTGATATTTCAGGCTCTTGAGGAGCCGGATGACCTCCTGCTGGCGATTGGTAAAGTCATCCTGCGCCGGCAGGGACACTGCGAAAAGGAATAATCCGGCCAGCGCGGCGATAAGTGTCTTCGATTTCATATAAGAAAATCTATTGATAAATTCGGGAGGATAATTTGGGGGGGCATAAAGAGAAATGAGATCCAGGGCGGACCGTCTGGGGTTTCAGTGGCGGCCGGCTGGCTGGGGGTTCCGCTGCGGTACCCGTGGGCGCTGCGGCGTGGCACGTCGTTGAAAATACGAACGCCCCGCGCCATTTAGTTTCGCCTGTCAATTCCACGCTCACCGGGTTTAAGAGTGTGAAATCACGCCGAAATTGTCAATCACGCGGCGGAAGGAGTGGGGCCGGACTGCCGGGTCGCAAAATATTTTTCATTACATCTGTTGCATTCTGCGCCCATAATTTTATAGTTCGCTGGTTTGAACCATTGAGATGAGTACTCCTAACGATGCCACCCCGCCGTGGGATATTGAAGCGGCCCGTACGCTTTACAATATCCAGCGCTGGGGAGCCAAGTATTTTGACATAAACGACGAAGGCCACGTGGTCGCCCTCCCTTTGCAGGATGCGGGCGTGCCGGTGGATATTACCGACGTGATCGAGGAAGCTGCGGGCCGGGGGCTGAAATTTCCCTTGTTGGTCCGTTTTCAGGACATTCTGCGGCATCGCGTCGAGGCCATTAACACGGCTTTTCGCAACTCCATCGCCGAATATAATTATAAAGGCGCCTACCGCGGCGTTTTTCCCATCAAGGTGAATCAACTGCGGGAAGTGGTCGAAGAAATCCTGGATGCGGGCAAACCCTTCGATTTCGGCCTGGAAGTTGGCAGCAAACCGGAATTGTTCGCCGGATTGGCGCTGCAAAACCAGGTGGGCAGTCTGATCATCTGCAACGGATACAAAGACGCGGAGTTTATCCGGATGGCGCTGCTGGGCATCCGGCTGGGCAAAAAAGTCATCATGGTGGTGGAAAAACTGGAAGAGCTCCGCCAGATCATCACGATTTCCAAACAGTTGTCGGTGGAACCCCAAATCGGCATCCGCGCGCGCCTCCTCAGCAAGGGCGCCGGCAAATGGGCCGAAAGCGGCGGCGAAAATGCCAAGTTTGGCCTCAGTACCGCGGAGATTCTTGCGGCCACGGAGATGTTGACCTCCGAAAATCTCGGCCATTGTCTCAGATTATTGCATTTCCACATCGGCTCACAGGTGCCGGATATTTTGACCGTCAAAAAGGCCGTGCAGGAAGCTTCCCGATTCTACGCGAAGCTATACAAGATGGGGTTCCATATCGAGCACATCGATGTCGGGGGCGGGTTGGGCGTGGATTACGATGGCAGCCGGACGGCTTTCGACAGTTCCACGAATTATACGCTGCAGGAGTACACCAACGACATCGTCTATTATGTGGCCGATGTCTGCAATGCCGAAGGCGTACCCCACCCTGGCATCGTCAGTGAAAGCGGGCGGGCCATTGTCGCGCATCACAGCGTGCTCGTCGTGGAAGTATTTGGCGCCATCGGGAAAATCCGTCCGGGCAATTTCCTGAAATATGGCGAGGTCGAGCATGCGCTGGTCCGGGAGCTGCTCGATATCCGTAAGAATCTGGCCAAGCTTAACAAGCTGGAAGCCTATCACGATGCCTTGGAACGGCGCGAGGACGCCCAGCACATGTTCACGCTGGGCATGATGGATTTGCCGGACAAGGCGAAGATCGAGGACCTCTACTGGCAGATCGGCCAGGCAGTCGTCGAAAGTTTCAAGGGGCAGGCTTATGCGCCCGAGGAAATTCGCAAACTGGAAGACAGCTTGTGCGATCAATACCTGTGCAATTTCTCGGTGTTTCAATCGCTGCTGGATCATTGGGCCTTGGGCCAGTTGTTCCCCATTATGCCGATTGAGCGTTTGGACGAAAAGCCGACCCGCGAGGCCACCCTGGTCGACATCACGTGTGATTCCGACGGTCAGGTGAATCAGTTTATCGATCTGCGCGATGTGCGCGATACGCTGCCGGTTCATGCCTTGCGGCACAACGCCGACGGCGGCCAGGAGCCGTATCGGATCGGATTCTTCCTCATGGGTGCCTACCAGGACATCATGGGCGATCTGCACAACCTTTTCGGCCGCGTCAATGAGGTGCACGTCTTTTTGGAACCCGACGAGCCCGCGGGCTATTACATCGAGGAAATTATCGAAGGCAATACGGTCGTCCAGTCCTTGGCGGCCGTCCAGTACGATGAGCATGAGCTAAAACGCAAGATGAAGTCGCAGATGGACGAGGCCATCAAGTCCGACCGCATGAAGCCATCCGAGGCCATGCGCCTGCTGGATGATTACGAGCGCGGGTTGAAAGCGTATACGTATTTGAGTTTTTGAACGGATTCCACCCACCCATCAACCCCAATTGGGTTGTGCCCTCCCGATTTTATGAAATTCATAAGAATCTTGCCCAGAAGAAGGCCGGGACGGTTGGGCCAAAGTTCTTGCGATACGGGCCAAATTTCAGCTCCAGCGGAGCGTCCTCTTTGTAGGAAAACCATACCCAACCATTCGTTTTAGCGCCGTAGGTGCGGTCTCATCCGGGGGATTTATCATGGGCTGATTCAATACCGGCGGGGATGAACAGAATAGGCCGCCCCTGATAGGGCTTGGATTTTTTTTGGCCAGGGTTTCTACAGATAGGTCGCGCCGCAGGCGCTGAAAAGAAATCGAAGGAACAATGACGAGGGCCGATCGCGTCTCCCTCCCCCTTCAACGGGGAGAGTGGCAGGGGTGAGGAGTGAGGCCACATCGATCGTTGAGAAAAGGAGCTTTTTTTGCCGGGATCGAAGAGAACATGGTTCAATGAACTCACGTAATCTCACCCCTCACCTTAATCCTCTCCCCGTTGAGGGGAGAGGAAATCACGTTCGGATGATATCGGTTTGTCCGGCGATTGCTGGGTCAGGTTCGATATGCCATGGAACGTGGATAATACGGATAGACGTCCCAACGCGGCACCCTCTCCTCTCAACGAGGAGAGGGGCAGGGGAGGAGTGAGATTACATAAGTCGCTGAAAATCAGCATCCATATTTTAGGATCGAGGGATGGGTTAGCGCGCTGGGAGCCGTTTTTTTCGTCGTACCAATATTCCACCGGGCGAGACGCGCCGGTTCTACGGCAGGCGGGACGCCTTCCTCCACGACGGATTGGTTCAAGGATTCTGCGGGCCGGCATAATGGCTGGCCACCCAGATCGCATCCACATTACCGGTATGCTGGGCGGCAGTTCTAGTCGCACCGCCATCATTCTTGTCGGTGGTGGTATCATTGGCAAAAGCGATGGTGGTGTGATCCTGCCATTTATGATTCTCAACATGGCCATCGCAAAAATTGAAATTGGCGGCGGCTACGTGAAAAGCGCCGGGACTATCGGAGAACTGCGCTGCGTGGAACGGGCCTCCTTGATCTTTTAACGACCCGTAAATGTTCATTTCCAATGAACCAAGATTCTCTCCCCGCATGTCACTCGCTTCGGTCCATAAGAAACGACCGGACGGATGCAAGATTTGGGACCGTTTCGTAAAGCCTCCGGCTTCGCCGTTGAGGTAAGCACTGCCGGAATAACTGTCCCAAGCAAACGGTCCGCCGTATGGTTGATACTTTATCGCGAGATTCGCCCGCCAGTCGGCCGGGCAATGAATGATGTCCGGGTTCGGAACGAAACCGTAAAGAGGTCCGGCAATATTGGGGGCGGGCCTTTCGAATCCCCATTCGATGAGAAATTTTTGGGCCGCCTGTGAGCCCGCCGGAATGCCCGCGGGAAGGGGAGGCGGGGACATGGCAGAAATCGAAGTTCTCCAAGGCACACCTTCCCGCGCATTATTACTGACTGGCGAAATACCTCGCGATACTTCATACGTACACAAATCGACCACCCGATCGTTGGACTCGTCCGAATACAAGATCCAGGCCGTGGCGAGCTGTTTTAGATTATTCATGCACTGGAAAGATTTGCTGTCGGTCTTGGTTCCCGCCAGCGCGGGCAGAACAACGGCGGCCAAAATTCCAACCGTGGCAACGATAACCAGCAGTTCTGTCAGTGTGAAGGCGTTGCGATCCGCATCCGCATTGTTTCGGCCGAGATTCTTATCCGCATTCATAAATTGTTCGTGGGTTCAACTCAGCTCCTTGGGCCAGCAAATCCTCAAGGATTTTTCGGTCCGGCATAGTGACTGCCGACCCAGATCGCGTCTACGTTGCCCGCATGTTGGGCGGTGATTTTGGCGAAACCGCCGCTATCCTTATCGAAGCTGGTATCATTGGCAAAGGCAATGGTGGTGTGATCCTGCCATTTATGATTCTCAACATGGCCATCGCAAAAATTGAAATTGGCGGCGGCCACGTGAAAAGCGGCGGGACTGTCACCAAATTGAGCGCTGGCAAAGCCGTTCGATATTTGGCCGACGTTGTTCATGGTCCATGATCCGAGGTTTTCTCCCCGTAAATCACCCCCTTCGGCCCAAATAAAACGGCCGGCCGGGTGTAAGACCTGAGATCGTTTCGTGAAACCGCCTTGTTCGCCATTGAGATAAGCACTGCCGGAATAGCTATCCCAAGCAAACGGTCCACTATATGGTTGAATCTTTACAGGGAGGTTGGCGCGCCAGTCGGCCGGGCAATGGACGATATCCACATTCGGGGCGAAGGCGTAAAGAGGGCCGGCAACATTTGGGGCAGGCCGTTCAAATCCCCATTCGATGAAAAATTTTTGTGCCGTCGAGGAACTTGCTAGTGTGCCAGCGGGAAGGGGGGGCGGGGACATTGCAGAAATTGAGGTTCTCCAAGGCACACCTTCGGGCGCTCCACTTATGACCGGCGCGTAACCTTTCGATACTTCATACGTGCTTAAATCAACCAATCGATCATTCGATTCGTCTGAGTACATTATCCAAGCGGTCGCCAGTTGTTTCAGATTGTTAATGCACTGGAACGACTTGCTTTCCGTTTTAGGGCCCGCCAGAGAGGGCAAAACGACGGTTGCCAAGATTCCAATCGTGGCAATCAAGATCAGCAGTTCCATGAATGTGAATGCGTTACGACCCGCATTTACATTCGCCCGTCCCCGAATGTTAACCTTGTTCATGGATTTCTCGTCCTTCAACATTCTCCTCGCAGCTTTCAGTTTGTCACGATCCGATAAAATCGGTGGCTCGAAGTCATGGTAGTATCGGTGAGGTAAGCGCGGTTGCCGTTGATCGTCACTGTGCCAGAGACGGTGCTCCAAGTGGGATCGGTCAGGTCGTCTTTGTATTGCACGCTGTAGGTTTGATTGGTGGAAGCCGGCCAGGAGATCGTCGGATTGCCGGCGCCGCTGGTGATGGCCGCCAAGTACTGCAGTGTCAGGCTGAACAGATCGTCGTATTGATTGAAATCTCCGGTCACCAGGTCGGTTGCGAAACTGGCGAAGACCAGCGTGTGGCCGTCACCACTGAACAGAGGCGTAAAGGAACCGTTGTCCGCTGCGACATTGCCGTACACTCCCGCGCTGACAATGCTGTTTGTTCCAGCGGCGACATCGAAAAGAATGATATCCGTGGCATTGTTTGTTTCTCCGGCTACAAGGTTGGTCGCCGCGCTGCGATACACCACATAATGGCCATCCGCGCTAATGTCCGGCGAATCGGAGGAGGCATTGCCAACTGTTGCGGAACTGGCATCGTGGCTGACCAGAATGTTGGTCGCCCCTTGGAAATCATAGAGGTGTACCTGGCTCACCGAGGTGTTGTTAGCTAACACGTTGGCGAGAAAACGACCGTCGGCACTGAAGCGAAGAGCGATATGCGAGGCGAAGTAGCCGGTCCCGACCGAATAGACCTGATTCGCTGCGCGGTCCCAAGCCTGCACTGCTGACCCGGATCCGATCGCATACGCGATCCGATTTCCATCAGGACTGATCGAAAACGCGGTAACCGATCCGCTCGTGGTGTTGGTGGCGACCAGCTGCGCCAGTTGTGAATCCCAGAGGTAATACTTGCCCGACGTACCGGTGAACACGACAACGTGCCCGTCGGGAGTCATCGCGTAACAAATCTCGCCCGCGGTGGTCAGGGCGTAATTGGTGCCCGCTTGGGTGTCGCGTAGGAAGAGATTGTCCGTTCCGCTGAATGTTCCTGCCGTCAGGTTTTTGGCCTTGCTGAGAAATAACACAAACCGCCCGTCGGAGCTGATCGTTGGCGTATAGGAATTCGTATTCCCCTCGCCGGTGCCTGCGGCGTCCACGCTGACCAGCGAGGTGGTCTGCGCCTGGAGATCCCGCACAAAGACGTCCGTGGAATTATTGGTGTCGCCAGCCACCAGATTCGTTGCCGCGCTGGTAAAGGCCACATAGCGTCCGTTGCCGCTGATCGCCGGTTCGGAGGAACTTGCGCTTCCGATCGATCCATCGAAGCCGATGCTCACCAGGAAGTTTGTCCCGGCGAACAGGTCGCGCACAAACACGTCGCGTGATTGGTTGGTGTCGCCGGCAGCCAGATCCTCCGCATCACTGGCAAAGGCGAGGTAGTGTCCATCCTGGCTCAGCGGGTGAAATGAAATGGTGCTGGGCCCGTTGGCAGTGCGGGACGGCAACGTCGGCTGGCGCACGGAAACCAGTTCGTTCGCGCCGGTGACCGTATTGTTCAGGAATGCGTCAAAGTCACGATTGGCATCATTCGGGATCAGGCTGGCCAGTGCGCTTTCAAAAGCGATGAATTGTGCATCCGGGCTCATTGAAAATCCGAGAATCGAGGGATCGCCTAAGCTTTCTCCATTCGTGTCTGTGTTGACTAAAGACGTCGTTCCCGCGGTCAAATTGCGGAGGTACAGGAACGGCCCGTTGCCGAAGGCGTGGGTCGCCAATTCAGCAGCACCGCTCAAAAACGCGACATATTGGCCGTTGGACGAAACCAGCGGGGCATCACAGAAGGTGGGCGCAGGCAGGACGCCGTTCGTGTTGGCGCTGATGAGGATGTTGGTCCCCGTTTGGGCATCCCAGAGGTAAATTGCCGTATTGGTGCCGGAGGTGTCGTTGAGGTCCGCGACGTAGCCGACGAACCGCCCATCCGGGGACATATCCAGGTCTTGAAATGATTCCAGCGCCGTGGATGGCAGGTAAGCATTGCTACAAATCAAGTCGGTAAAACCGCTGCCCACGTTATACCGAAAAATTGCGCTGACGCCGGTTTGATTCGAGGCCGTTTGGAACGCCACATAGTTTCCATCATCGCTAATGCGGAAGTTGAACGCAATGGAGTTGGTTCGTAAATACGGCCATTGCAACGAACTGCGAGCGGCGCTGCTGGCCGAGAGGGTGGTGCCTCCGGCCAAATCCCGGACATAAACATCGGCGCTCGTTTGGAAGCTGGATATGAGGTTGGTCGCCGTGCTGTAAAACGCGACGTAGCGCCCATCCGGCGTGATTTCCGCCGCATCGGAAAGACTAAGGGGACCAGTCCCGGTGTTGATCGCGCCGACACTTACCAAGACAGTGGTTTCCCCTTGCAAATCACGCACATAGACATTGGCAATTTTATTGGTGACGCCCGGGGTCAGATCGGGTGCCGTGCTGGTGAAGGCTACGTAACGGCCATCCGGCGTCATCGCCGAACTATAGGAAGCGCCACTGCCGCAGACCCCGTTCGTATTTACGCTGACCGGAATCGTAATGCCATTCACCAGGTCGCGAACAAACACGTCACTCGCCGAGTTCGTATCTCCAGGGACTAAATTATCCGCGGCACTTTCAAAAAGTACAAACTGCCCATTGGTTGAAATGGCAATCGGAACGGCATCCAGGTCAGCTCCGCCGTTGCCGGCGACATTGACGCTAACCATCACGGTCGTGTTACTGGAACGGTCACGGAGATAAGTATTAAGGCAGGTGAACTGCGGCGCCCGATAGGGGGTGTTGTTCGTCGTTAACGCCAGATTGTTGGCCGAACTGGCGAACAGAACGTAGCGCCCGTCCGGACTGGCCAGTGGGAGCGTTGAATCACCTCCGGCGCTATCGGATGGCGCAAAAGGTCCCGCTAATTGGGAGGCCAGTTGTAA
>Ga0302281_10002854_pt1 | contig 12100 bp, 12 predicted proteins | sample III_Fen_E1_2_FD_198762 | JGI IMG/M metagenome (GOLD analysis project Ga0302281, IMG submission 198762) | Peat permafrost microbial communities from Stordalen Mire near Abisko, Sweden - III_Fen_E1_2 | ecosystem: Environmental > Terrestrial > Soil > Wetlands > Permafrost | place: Sweden: Abisko...
GCAGCACGCGCAGGCTATAACGTAGATCCTCTAACAGCGTTTCGAAAAAATGGGTGCCGGCTGCTTGATGTATCTCTTCCTTGTACTTTTCGCGGCCGCCGAACTCGATCCGAGCGCGGCGTTCCGCTTCATCGCGGCGCAGGCCAGTGCGTTCCAGATCGTCAGCGCGGTGAGCAATGTGGGAGCGCAATTCCTCTTCCATTTCATCCCGCAGGTCCTCGGGATGGAAGAACGACGCAATGCGTGCACGAAACGAGTCAAGGGTTTTCATGCTTCCTCCGGCTGCTGCGAAAGTGCCGCAGCGATAGCTGTGGCAAGGCGATTCCAACTGGCGGTCTCTTCACTCAGGCGCTTGCGTCCCGCCACGGTGAGCTCATAAAACTTGGCGCGGCGATTGTTCTCCGACGTGCCCCAACTGGCCTTCAGAAGCCCTTGGCGGACCAGGCGAAAAAGTCCCGGATACAAAGCGCCCTGCTCAATCAGCAGCGCATTATCGGAGATCTGCCCGATCCTGAGCAGGATGCCGTAGCCATGCAGCGGGCCAAGCGATACGGCCCTGAGAATCAGCAGATCGAGAGTGCCGGGAAGAAGCTGTGCCTGGTCAGTCAAGAAACACCCCTAAGATGATTAGGAATGTACGCTCGCTCTCCTAAGCTGTCAAGGGGAAAGAACGATGCGAGATTCAAACCGAGAAAACGGGCAGACGAAAAAAAGGCTGCCTCGATGTGGAATCCGAGACAGCCTATGGTTGATTACCGGAGGGAACAGGGGATTTCAAACCCCTGAAAACAGGGCCCGAATGCGAGGCCTTCAGGCCCGGATAGGGGCAGCGCTTACTCGATGATGACGACGTTCATGCTCCACGGACTCAGAGTCAGAGTCATCGGCAGCGTTTGCGCTCCCATATCGGTAATTGTTGGTGGCGCCCAGGTGCTGGTGCCCGACGGGTCCGGCGGCGTTCCCGTCGGCGACCCCGACAAGTCGTATAGAGCCTTGTCGTAGGTCGTCACTTTCACGCTTGAAGAGGACGTCTTCCCCGTGAGCGTGACCACAACCTGCTCAGACGTAGTTTCATTTACGTTGAACAGTACCAGCGCCGTACCAGCCGGGTTGGTCGCCGCGTAAGCCCGCACATCCGTTGTATCTCCGCCGACAGTTGCGGTCAGTACGTGTTGCCCGTTAATCGCAACATTGCTGAAAAGCTGAAACGCGCGTGCCGTGGGCGACATGGTGCCGGCGGGCCCGGCGTCAGGACACGAGGAATCGGAAGCTCCATCCGAGAAGACGTTATAAGCCCCGAAATTCTGCCATCCGTAAACCGACGCGCTGTCATTTCCCGCCTGCCCGTTGCAGTTGCCGAAGCCGATCCACCACGTCAGCCGCGAGATTCCATCGTTCATCATCTCGCCCAGCACTTGCCCTGCATACAACCCCTGCGTAATCGACCAGCTCTGCTTCCCCGGATTGCTGTAAGGGCCGCCGATTTCGCCGACGTAAATGGGCGTATTGGGAACCCCCCACTTGGTCAACTCAGCTTTGATCGTGTTGATATTGGCGGTCAGTTTCTGAGGATCTTGCTGCACCAGAGCTGTATCGTCTTCCTGTCCAGGAGTCTCCGGGTACGAGTGGTATTCCACGAAATCATACGATCCCTTTGCGCCAGACATCACATCCTGATCCCACGGAGCATAACTCGGTTCAACATCCACACCTACCAGCGTATTCGGCGAGGCCGCCTTGATCAGCGAATAGTAGCCATTGCTTCCGACGACTGTGCTTGCATAAGTCGCACCGTCATGCTGGCTGGAATGTAGGTCAGTCTCCCAAGTCCCATATTCCTCGTTGCCTACCGTCATGTGGCTTGGGGTGATGCCGTCAGTTACGGCCGCAGCCACCCACGCGCCCGCCTCATTCGGATCGCCGGGGCCGGTGCAAGCCTCGTCTGTGCCATAGTTGGCCGTGAGAGCCAGATCATAAGGGCCTGCCTTCGGAATGGCATTCACAAATTCGGCAAAGGTGCTGTAGCCGCCCCAGCCCCCGGTGACCGGGGTCGCAGTCTGGCACATATACGACGTGACCAGTGTGCTGCTGCTGGTTTGGTAGCCCCAATGATAGTCGTCAGACCATGACCCACCCGGCCAGCGAATCGCCTTGATCCCCGCCTGCGAGAACGCGCTATTCACAGTCGTAGCGTTACCCACATCGTCATACCAGGCAGCCATGTTCATCCCGAGAATCTGATCGGTAACCGGAATCCCAGGGGTGGCAAGGTCCACTGAAACCGAGGTGGTAGCCGGATTCACGGTAATAGTGGCCGTCGCCGTAATCGCGCTGCCGCTGGCCGGGGTCACGGTGAGCGTATAAGTCGTGGTCGCGGTCGGGCTTACGGTAACCGCCGTCCCGCTGGTGGCGGCAATGCTTCCCGGCGTAATCACACCCGTGCCGTTAGCAAACACCCCAGTCAAAGTCGCGCTCTGTCCCGCCGTAATCGTCGCCGGACTGGCCACGAAGCTCGCGATCGTCGGCAACGGGTTCACAGTAACCGTGGTAGTCGCCGTCACCGCCGACCCACTGGTTGGAGTCACTGTCAGCGTATACGTCGTCGTCGCGGTCGGAGTCACAGTCACCGCTGTTCCGCTCGTAGCGGCAACATTCCCCGGCGTAATCATCCCGGTTCCGTTGGCGAACACCCCCGTCAGGGTCGTGCTTTGTCCCACCGTAATGGTCGCTGCACTTGCCGTGAAGCTGGTGATGGATGCAGCCGGTGGAGGCGTTGTGTTTGATGAACCACCGCAGCCAATGAAACCTGTCAGAACGACGCCAAGGGTCATAACCCACATTGCGGAAACAAAGGACCGTCTCATAATCTTCCCTGCGACAAGAAATTTGGTTGTTTTCCCGCCGCCAATAATAGGCCCTGATCACGAGTTTGGTAAATCGATTTTTTCATCGAGTCCAAAAATCACTGCCTGGGCCGGCCACTCGAGATTCCCACCCCGCCCTCCGTCTTGGGAAAGCGCACACGCCGGCCGCCACCCGCAGTCTTCAGCAAGCCGCAGGTAACACATCAAGCTAAATCAGAGTCTTTACGAGGCCAGCGCGCGGATGGCAGAGACGCCCGCACCCAGCAGCGCGGTAGCGTCGTCCGGCTCCAGAACTTCCAGCGAGAAGCTCTGCAGCGAACTCATCTTCACCATGGATTCCAGATGGGCGCGCAACACGGGAATCTCAAGGAAATGTGCATTGTGGCCAGTGAAATAGAACCGTCCCGGCCCTGCCAGATGAATGAAGGATGCGGTTGCGGCAGCCAGCGCGCGGTGCCACAAATCCACAAACTCGCGGCAGCGCTGATCCCCGGCCTTGGACTGTGCGAAAACCTCTTCCGGCTCCAGATCAAGAAAGCGCATGCGCATGGCGCGGTAACCCATAATGCCTTCCAGGTGCCCAATGCCGCCGCATCCGCAGTACTTCTCTTTTGGGTCAAGCGTCACGGTCACATGGCCGCCCTCCCAGATGCCATCCACGTAGGGCCAGCGCCCATACCCAATGCCGTTGCCCAGCGTCCACACGCGCGTCAGCTTGTTGAGCTGCCCCCGGGTCGCAGCCACTCCCGCGGCAATAGCGTCCGCATCATTGGCAATGTGGACCGGTGCTTTGATGCCGCGCGCACCAAGGGCCTTGGTCAGTTCCTCGGCCAGGCGCATTCCTTTTATCTGAGTCAGGTTGGGTGAATCTTCCACAACGCCATAGCGGATGATTCCAGGAACCGCCACGCCCACCGCGTCCACTGCGCCCTGGCCGTTGCCCGCAAGGCTGGCAATCTCGTTAGCCAGCAGCTCCACAAGGTCGCCGCCCGGTATGGCGATGAGCGAATCAAATTCGTGCGTGTCGGTGGGATAGCGGAGGAGTTCGCTGGTGAGCCGCTGGTCTTCAAGCCTGCCAGCCACAATGTGTTCGGTCATCACAACGCCGATAGCGGTGGTCATTCGGGGTCTCCTTGTGCGGGAGCGCAGCTCGAAGTGTGGGCAGGGGAGCTGAATCCGAGACAAGAATAGCTCAGGGGCGCGGAAGGCGTCGAGCCGGGCGAGCGTTGCCAGAGCAACCTGGGGTAACATTGATGCATGGCGACGCTCGTGCGAATCGATTGGGAAACGCTCCCCAGGGTGCTGGTGCTCGATCCCCCGGTTTCCGACGCGGAGTTCGAGGCGATGTGCCGGGAGAATGCCGACCTGCGCCTTGAGCGCACGCGAGAAGGAGCGGTGCGCATGAATCCTCCGGCAGGTGGATGGACGAGCAGCGGCAATCAGGAAATTTCCATGCAGCTTGGCAATTGGTGGGCGAGTCACGAGCGCGGGCGGGTCTTCGATTCGAGCGGAGGATTTCGACTGCCGGACGGTTCGACGCTAAGCCCGGATGCGGCCTACCTGTCCGAGGAGCGGTTGTGTGCGCTGTCTAAGGGAGCATTGCGGGGCTTTCCGCAGGTTTGCCCGGACTTTGTGATCGAGTTGCTTTCTGAGTCGGATACCGTCGCGGCGATGCGGGCGAAGATGGAGGACTGGATCGCGAACGGAGCGCGGCTGGCTTGGCTGATCGATCCTTACCGGCGCGAGGCATCGGTGTACCGGCCGGGGCTGAAGGTTGAGCGCATCAACTCGCAGACGCTCGCCGGGGAAGGACCTGTCGAGGGCTTTCAATTGAATCTTGCCCGGGTGTGGAAGCGCTTCGAGGACTGAGGTCGGCTTCAAAGCAACCGCTGTTGGTCGCGTCTGGCGTTCGGGTCCTCAACCCGACTGGTAGCGATTCAACCGCCCAACTCCGTTAAAGGCAGCTACCTTGTAGCACTCGGCGAGCGTAGGGTAGTTAAAGACTGTGTCGATGAAGTAGTCCACCGTGCCGCCCAGCACCATCACGGCCTGCCCAATGTGCACCAACTCCGCCGCCCCCTCACCGATAATATGCACGCCCAGCACCTTGCGCGTATCCCGATGAAACACGAGCTTGAGCCGCCCTGTTGTATCCCCGCGAATCTGCCCGCGCGCGGTTTCGCGGTAGTACGCCATTCCCACTTCGTAAGGAACATCCTCGTCCGTCAACTGTTCCTCGGTCTTGCCAATAAAGCTGATTTCGGGAATGGTGTAAATGCCATACGGATAGAAGCTCGGATTCGAACTGGTCGCGGTATCGTCGAAGGCGCGGGCAGCGGCAATGCGTCCCTGCTCCATGCTGACCGAGGCAAGCGAAGGAAAGCCGACCACATCGCCCACGGCAAAAATGTGCGGCACCTTGGTCTGATAGTGCTCGTCCACGGGAATGCGCCCGCGATTATCGGCCTCAAGACCCGCTGCAGAAAGGTTCAAATCGTCAACCGCCCCCTGCCGGCCAATGGCGTAAAGCAAGGCATCGCCTGAGACGCGCTTCTTGCTTTCCAGGTTGGCCACGACGGTGGCGTCGGGCAACTCTTCCACGCTCTGCACCTCTTCGCCAAGCCGCAGGGTCACGCGTGCATCGCGAAGATGATAGCTCAAAGCCTCGATAATTTCGCGATCCGCAAATTCCAGCAGACGGTCGCGTTTTTCAATCAGCGTCACCCGCACACCCAGAACAGCAAACATGCAGGCGTATTCCACGCCAATCACACCGCCGCCCACTACAATCAGCGTGCGGGGAAGCGTTGGCAGGTCCAGCACCTGGTCGCTGTTGATAATCGTGCGGCCATTGATGGGAACTTTGGAGGAGACGGCTGGCTTGGTGCCCACGGCGATGATCACGCGCTCAGCATCAATGGTGTAATCGTTCTGCGGACCCTCCACGCGCACCTGGTGGGGATCGATGAACCTGGCGATGCCATGAAAAATGTCGATGCCGTTGCGGGAAAGCTGCGCCTCTGTCACGTCTACCTCAGTCTTGATCACTCCCTGTACTCGGAAGGCCAGATCGGCCATGGTGATCTTTTCCTTGACCCGGTAATTCATGCCATAGACCGTGCGGTAGTTGTAGCCGGAGAGATGCATCACGGCTTCGCGCATGGTCTTTGAGGGAATAGTTCCAGTGTTGACGCAAACCCCACCAACCACGGAGCGCGCCTCCACAACAGCTACACGCTTTCTGTTTTTTGAGGCGGCAACGGCAGCCCGCTGCCCGGAGGGGCCGGAACCAATAACGGCCAGGTCATACTTGACGGCGCTCATTCAGAGTGTCTCTCCCTCACCCGGAGGCTACCATACGGCGCGGTCCCTGAGTCGCGGCAAGTTGTGTGAATTCTGCGACGCAGCAAAGCGGGATGGCTTGCAGTGAGGCTGCTCGTAATGATCCCTTAACGTGGATGTGCGAAGGTGCGGAACTCCACTGCTCGGCGAGAAACTCCGCTCTGGGCGTGCTTTTGTATCAGTCATCCATCGGGTTCGCCGACCCACGGGAAATGAAACTTTGGATCCCCACAAAGGTCGCGTGCCCCATTTTCGCGCCTTTTTTCTGGCGCAAGGGCGGGAGAGCACAAATGCCGACCATCCGCCATCGGGCTATTCGGTTTCTTTTTATGGCACAAGTTCACTCGTGCCATAAAACCCACAAAACGAGTTGGACTTTAGCCCCGGCGGGACGGCCTTCAGACCCATCCCATCCATCTAGAATTCCTCGCTCGATGGATCGGGACTCCATACAAACCAACCCTCGGCCATCGCGTCTTCTCGCTCCCTCCCGGAAGCGCGCAGAGATCGGGAACGATCAGGCTGCAAACCATCGAATGCGTCTCTATTTAATGAAAGTTCGGAAATAATCGACCGAACCCTTGATCTGTGCATCGGTCAAGTCACCTTTGTAAGCCTGCATCTTGCCTGCGCCGTTACGGACCATTTGAACCATCTCCGGTTCGGTGAGCTTCATAACCTCCGGATCGGTTACCGGTTTTACTTTCATGATCTTGCCCACGCCAGAGCCGGCCAAGCCGTTTGAGCCGTGACAGTTGAGGCACCTTTGTTTATAAAGCGCTTCCCCGGAGCTCTGGGCGAAGACAGCAGCGCATGCAAATGATGCAGCCGCAGCAAACATGGCGAAGGATCGAATCGTATTGGTCATTCAGTGGCTCCTGTTGGATTTCGTACAGAGGTACACAGCATTTTCGGAATGCCGCAAACCGAAACTTATCGCTCAAATCTCACTCATGTTCTCTTAGAAGTGCGCAGGCCTTAGAGCCGGCTGGACCGACGCCTGACTCCTGCCGGCGAAAGAGCTCCCCTGCTGCCTGTCTTCGTTGAGGCGAAACTGCCGAATCATGCCGTCCAGGTCGTTGGCCAGAGAGGCAAGGTTTTTGAGCGCTTCAACGGCTTCTTCGGCTCCCTGGGCGTTCTCAACCGATAGCTGGGATATATGACCGGCGGACTCCGAAATCTCGCTGGAGGCGGACGTCTGTTCCGTGGCGGCTGTGGCGATCAGATGGATCTGTTGTTCGACGTGCTTCGATGACTCAATGATCGCTTCCAGGCTTTGCCGGGCATTAGCTGTTTCTCCAATGCCGGCTTCAACCGCGGTGCGGCTCTCCTGCATCACCTGCAAGGTGGCCCGAGTCTCTTCCTGGATGCTGCGGATGGTGCCTGCGATTTCTTCGGTGGCGCCCTTGGTGCGCTCTGCCAGGCGGCGAACCTCTCCGGCCACTACCGCAAATCCGCGGCCGTGTTCTCCCGCGCGCGCCGCTTCAATCGCCGCATTCAGCGCCAACAGGTTGGTCTGCTCGCTGATCTCCTGAATCACGCTCACTACCTTGCCAATCTCTTCTGAGCGGTTGGAGAGAGACGTCATTTTCTCGGACACGGTGCTGGTGGCATGGGCAATTTTCTGCATGGTGGCGGCTGCGGCATGCATCACCGCTCCACCCTGTTCGGCAGTTTCGGCCGATTGCCGGCTAGCGACAGCCGCGCCCTCAGCGTTATGGCTGATTTCGCCAATGGTCGCAGTCATTTCCTGCGCAGCGGCAGCAATCTGGTTGGTCTTGCTGGATTGAGTGTTGGCGTTTCCGGCGCTCTGGACGGCTCGGGCGCTGATCTGGGTAGTTGCGGCGGAGAGAGTCTCCGCGCCCTGGGCCACGGATTGCAGCACAGAGCGCATTGCGGCGACGCTCTCGTTAAACGCCATACCAAGAAGACCAATTTCATCGGTGCCCGTCACCCGCACATTCGCGGTCATATCCTTGGCCGCCATTGCTTCCACGGCGTTCTTCAGGTGAGCGACCCGGGGTGCGATCTCTCGCGTCAGAAACATACCAACCACTGCGCAGAGTAGAACGATCAGGACCGAGATTCCGATGTCGATCCATGTGGCGCGGGTGGCGGAGGCGGTGACAGCATTAGACTCTTCGGTCCCATATTTTCCATTTAGATAGAGATCGTCGTTCAGCACCGACAGGGCCGTATCGAAGCTGGCGAGCACGGAATCCGAAGCGCACAGTTCAAGGGCGTCCCCGGTCTTTCCCGCGTTCAAAAGTTCAAGTGAGCGATTGCTGGATTCAAGGTACTGCGTGAACGCTGCGGAGAACTTCTCGTAAAGTTCGCGTTCCCCAGGATAGCTGACTGTCGGCGCATAGACCGCGACTGCCGTCTTATAACTGTCAATGGCTTTCTGCCGCCTGTCCCGATGCTCCGCCAGGCATGCTGGAGTCTGGCACAACAACATCTCAAGGTCTTCGCGGCGCACAGAGTTGATTCCCCCACGGGCATTCGCAAGGGCGATCAAGGCGGGCAGCGAGTTGGCGCTCACATCCGCATTCTTGGTGGCGATGTCGCGGAATGTGAAAAAAGTGTATGTCCCAAGCGACACGCAGAGAAAACAAACGATGCCGAAAGCAAAGGTGATTTTGCGGGAGATTGGTAGATTACGAACCATTGACATGCAGGCAGCCCCTTCTGAAACGACTCTTTGGTACTCATCGGCAGCGAGGGGGGCAACTTGAGAATATTGAAACCAACGAGGTCAGGAATCGCAGGCAGCCTTAATGTCAGCACTTGTGTATCCATTTCCGTGCGCAGTTGCACTACCAACAAAATTGAAATAAATAACATAGGATCAACGGTTTAAGCCGATAGACCATGCGAAATCAACGCGACTTTCAAAAAAACGGCTAAATCTCCACAACCCTCAACCTCGTTCAATTAAACTCTCTGCAACCGAAACATCCCAAAAAGGCTGCCCGCAAGGTACGTGTCTCAACGAGTCGCAACCACAGGTTCAACCCTTTCGCATCTTTTGTAACCTCTTGAGCGACCATTTCAGCTAGGTCGCGCAACCCTCCGAGCAGCCATTTGACCTCCTGGTGCCGTGATGCGGCGGCAGGTCTTCATCGCCGGGGTGTCCGACCCCTGACCCCTGATCCCTGTTCCCTGTTCTCCCTCATTGACGCGCGGGTGCCTGCGCCGTACGCTCAAAGAATGGAATTCAAGGTAATTGAACTGGAACGGGAACCAATCGACTTTGACCTGGAGCTGGCTCCGGGCGCGGTCGATCTGGGCGAAGAAGCCGAGCAGGTTGGCCAACTGGCCACAGCAGGCCAGGCCGAGGTGTTGCACGAGCACCGCGGACCAAAGGATATCGTTGCAGACATTCGACTTAGGGGTAATTTCGCGGGCAAGTTCCAAATCCCATGCGCCCGCTGCGTCGAGCCGGTGGAAGTTCCCCTGGCCGCCGAATTCGACCTCATCTTCCGCCCCGCCGAAGCCGATGCCGAGGCGCCCGAGCGGTCGATTACTGCGCCGGAAACAGAAATCGGGTATTATCAAGGAGACAGTCTGTTGCTTGAAGATGTGCTGCGGGAGCAGGTGCTTTTGTCTCTGCCAGTCAGAACACTGTGCAAGCCTGATTGCAAAGGACTTTGCCCGCGCTGCGGCCAGAACCGGAACAGCCAACCGTGCCACTGCGATGAGGGTCCAGGCGACCCCCGCTGGGAAGCGCTGGCTGGACTCCGTGGCAAGGTAAAGCCCTGAACCTAACCCCAAGAGATTGAGGGTGTTCCGCCTGAGCCGGAAGGCAGCCAGATCCCGTGTGGACTGGAAAGCGGGCGAGAACACGAAAGGAATTGCACCATGCCTAATCCGAAAAGGCGCCACTCAACGCGCCGCACCGCTCTCCGCCGCTCTCACGACTTTCTCACGGCTGTAGGCCTGTCTGATTGCCCCAACTGCCACGAGAAGAAGCTGCCCCACCGCGCCTGCCCCAAGTGCGGCGTCTATAAAAAGCAGCATGTTCTGGAAGTGAAGGAAGCAGCCAAGTAACGAGCCTGTGCTGTTGTAGACTGGTCAGGCCATGCTCATCGATATAGCGCTTGACGCCGTAGGTTCCGACAAAGCTCCTGAGCCTGAGATCCGCGGGGCGATACTCGCCTGCCAGACTCTGCCTGTGCGTGTCCATCTCATTGGGCCGGAGGCGGAGCTGCGCGATCTTCTGGACGAGCAACTGGAAAATGAAGACCTGCCTATAGTTATCCACAATGCCACCGAAAGGATCGGCATGGGGGAGAAGGCGGCCCAGGCGTACCGTACCAAGAAAGACAGTTCGATGCGCGTCGGTCTGAGGCTGGTGCATGACCGTAAGGTTGCGGGGTTTGTGACCGCAGGCAACACCGGTGCTGCCATGGCAACAGCCAAAGGGGTTCTGGGCACCATGCCGGGGGTAGATCGCCCCGCCCTGGCAACGCCAATGCCGAGTTCCACGGGAAACCCCTGCGTCCTCTTGGATGTGGGCGCAAACGTGGACTGCAAACCCAAGAATCTGGAACAGTTCGCAGTGATGGGTGAGATTTATGCCCGTACCGTGCTCAAGATCAAAGAGCCCCGCGTGGGTCTGCTCTCCATCGGCGAAGAGGAAAGCAAGGGCAACGATCTGACCCACGAAGCTTTCCCGCTACTGAAGGCGCTCCCCATCAAATTCATTGGCAACGTCGAGGGCCGCGACATTTTCAGCGGGCTCGCCGACGTCATTGTGTGTGATGGTTTTGTGGGCAACGTGGCGCTGAAGACCAGCGAGGGCGTTGGGCGGTTTGTCCGCGACGTGCTGCGTGAGTCATTGACGCGCACGGTGACGGCGCAGGTTGGAGCGTTGTTGTCACGCAAGGCGTTCAATGAATTTCGCCATCGCCTTGATTACAGAGAGTATGGCGGCGCGCCGCTGCTGGGCGTGCGGGGCGTGTGCATCATCGGCCACGGCTCGTCGAACGACCGGGCCATCTTCAACGGCATTCGCGTGGCTTACGAGTTTGCCGTTGCGGAGACCAACGCGCGCATAGAGCAGGAGTTCGCAGGCGTTGCCAAGCGTGTGCGCCCTGTGCCCCCGCCCAGCCAGAACCCGACTGCTGATTCGGGGGCCAATCCCGACGCGACTGTGCAATAGTAATGCCTGAGAAGCCAAGCCGACATGTTCCGCTGGATGCGGCCGTTCTCGACCTGCTGGCTTGTCCAGCCTGCCTTGGCGCGCTTTCAATTCAGGAGGAACAACTGGTGTGTTCAGCCTGCGGACGAGCTTATCCGATTGTGGATGGGATTCCGGTACTGATTGCCGAGCGGGCGCAGCTACCGGGTTCAGTTGGCGCTTAACTCTTCGCAGCGCTTCGGTTCAAGCGGGTTCGTCCGGGAATTCCATATCCCGCCAGTAAAACCAAAACAATATAGACAAGCTGCATGGCAGTGCGCGGAATGATTCCGGGCATGTGAAGACCGTCGACTGTCCTACCCGCTGCATAAACATTTGCGGGAATGATGGCGACCATCATGATGGCGATGGATAGGGCTGCGGCGCGGCGGAATTTCGGAACAAAGAGGCCGATTGCGCCCACGATTTCGAAAATGCCTGTGATGAATACAAGCAACAATGGCGCTGGAAACACTGGCGGAATGATGCTCGCGGTTGTAGTGGCGCGGAAGAAATGGAGCAGAATTCCGGAGATGAGCAAGGGAAGCGCGGCGATGACGCGAAGAACAGTCTGGAGGGTTCCAAAATCTGCAAAGCGCCCCCGGCCGATGCCGAAGAAGGCAGCGATGGTGAAGGTGAGCAGGAGGATGGGGACCGCATAATTCATAAGGTCACTTGAAGAGGTCCATCAGCTCGGACATGTAAAACGTTT
>Ga0302281_10002864_pt1 | contig 12088 bp, 17 predicted proteins | sample III_Fen_E1_2_FD_198762 | JGI IMG/M metagenome (GOLD analysis project Ga0302281, IMG submission 198762) | Peat permafrost microbial communities from Stordalen Mire near Abisko, Sweden - III_Fen_E1_2 | ecosystem: Environmental > Terrestrial > Soil > Wetlands > Permafrost | place: Sweden: Abisko...
CGGGATACGGTCGATGTGTTGCGTGCCCATCGACTCGTCCCAGTAGAAGGTTCCATCTTCTTCGTCTGGATTCGTGGTAACCATCCAGTAGTTCGGCGGGTCGTACTCACTGTGAAAGCTGTACTCAGCCTTACAGATTCGTCCGTCCGCGAGTTTGACTTCCAATACTTCAAAGCCGTAGGTCTCTTGGTAGATGTAGCCGATGACCGGGGCTTCGCTGATAGAGTTCCATTCACTCTTCATACTTCGCCTTCAGACGCTCGTACTCGTTACGGTCATGCTCTTCCCTCGCCGCTACAGCACGGGCAGCTTCTGCTTCCTTCCTAAGCTTCTCAGCAGCAGCCGCAGCCGCCTTGGCTTCCGCTTCGGTGCGGTTGGCGATGGTCTTAGCCTCATCCAGAATTGCCTGAGCATGTTCCTGAACTGACTCGTCCCAGTACCCGCCTTCCTTGCCGTCCTGTTCGACCCAAACCCCAGCGGGTTCCTTACCGTCAATGAGAAGGGTGATGTCGTAGTCGGCTTCACGGGACTCATGCTTCTCGTTGGCCTTGTGCTTGTCTACGATAAACTGGACAGCCTCGCCCCGGTCATCGGTGCAAAGCATGTCGAATTCGGATGAGTAGGAAGCCATAAAGCATCCACGGCAGTAGTCGGTGTTGCTCGGCTTGTAAGCGATAATCGTGTAGTTCATTTTTGGTCTCCTTCAAACTTCGCCTTCAGTTCCTCGTACTTGTCGCGTTCCCACTGAGCCTGACGTTCGGTCTCAGCAGCTTCCTCAGCCATCCGTGCAGCACGACGCTGACGCTGGGCCTCAGCACGTTCCTCCTGCTTCTCGCGGATGAACTCGTCTAAGTTGTCGATACGGTCGAGCGGGATGTCGATGGAGACGTAGTAATACTCTCCACCACCGACGTACTGAGAGCCACTGAGACGGATGCCCGTCTTGGTCATCTCAAACCCGGTGTACTCGTAATCCTTGGCCGGGTTGAAGCCCTCCCTGCGGGTGTTGTCATCGTGGATGACGTGTGCATCCTGAAGCTTCAAGAACATCGCCTTGGCTACGTGGTAGCACTGGTTGTCGATTGCCTCATGCTGTTGGAAAAGTGACTTGCTCATATGCCCTCGCCTTCTGTGTTGGTCTGAAACGGGTAGGTTGCGTCCGTGCCCATGAGAGCACCATTAGCGTCTTCGCAGGAGACCCACTTCGCCCACGTGGATGGGAGACTGTAGTCCTCAGGATTAGCGTCGGGGTAGCGTTTGAGGAGCTTGGCAATTGCCTCGTTCCGCACAACCACCTTAGACGGGCGGTTGCCTTCGTGAGACCATACCTTGTAGCCCCACGAGTAGTAGATGGGCAGGTTGCAGTGCATACAAGCGAGGTTAGGCTGCGACATCGGAGACCTCCAGAGTTTCCTGAGGCGTCCAAAGGCGGTAGACTCCCATGGCTCCACGAAGCTTCTTATTGGTAATGGGGTACGTCGCGACTGCGGTCAGGCCGAGGTCGAAGTCAGGCTCATAGAAAGCCTCACATTCAATGCCATAACGCTGGAGTCGTGCGATGACGGCTTCAAGAGCGTCCTTGTCAGGAACTCCGATGAGCACGAGCGAAGGGGTTTCGCTGCACCCGTCAAGCCGGGATGCCATCTCGTAGGTGGCGTGGTTAGACTGAACAATAGTTTGGGCAAGGCTGAGGTCCTGCCGGACGAAGAGGTAGTAGTGATTGACCTAGTGCATATGTATTCTCCTAATTGGTTATTGTAGCGTGAAACTTCTATTTATGCAACCAAATTCTTTGCATCTTCTATGACCTTGTACCGTGATTCCGACCCAATGCTCACAGACCACGGGGCTGTCTCTGCCGGTGTGATGCTGCGGCTCGAAAAGGAGGTTCCCGAGCGATGTAATATTTGTTCTCATTACGAGAACAATTGTACTTAATATGACAACACAGCGCTGGGGCCGGCTTTTTGAATGCAAAGGGCTGTGTCGCCCAGTTTGATTCCTCTCGTTCGACCGGGCCATTGGCGTGGCGCAAACCCCCTGCGATTGAGATTCCGGGCAGTAAAAGAACCGGCGTTATATTTGGTTTGAGGAGAACCAAAACCCGCCCGGAATGTGGTGCGAAGCCGCAAGGTTTCCCTTGTCCCTGAACACCGTTGTCCATGGCCGGTGCCAGTGCAGCGTCTATGCTGCTCGTTCGCATAACTTGTGCTGGCGGCTGTCGGACTTGACCCTTATTCCAATCTTCCCTGTCGGGCTCCATGGGGGCGGTTCCTATCATGACCAGCAACTTCGGCTGTGGACGTTCGATACAGGCTCCCGGACGCGACCGGGACGACCGTTGGCAAACCCTTACGTCCGCTACCCACAGCTAAACATTGGAGCAAAGTGAATTTCTTCACTGAGGAGTCCCTGCCTCCGCCGACTAATGGCGGGTGTGTCAACTATCACCGCCGAACATTGGGCACCATGCTCTCGCACAGTAGGACTCTTACCCGCCGCTTATAAACTCCCAAGGCTATGTGCAACATTGACAGTCCTACGCAAGAGCGGTAGGCTAACGATTCCGCCGACTTACTGCCAGACTAGCATCAAAGCCGAAGTGAACTCCGGGTATATGAATGCTAGACCACGGCTTGTAGGTTACCCTACTGGTCATTGCCTTTCGTGCGGGTCAGTCTCCCGCTCATGTACATAGTATACTGTAGTCTTTCCGTTTCTGAACAACTATTTTTCACAATCCCACTTTTTTCTTTCGTGGATACTTCCGTCCTATGGTTCTTGTGCCGGGAGGTCTTGCCACGGGCACTTCATCAAGCTGAGCCATACCCTTAGTATACCAGCCGGTACACGTTTCTGGACAACCTATTTAGTTGTATTTTTGTAGGATGCCGGGGAGCAGTCCGCGTGGAAGCACCAGCCGGTGAGACAGGCCCCGTAAACAATGGGGATGAGAGCCCACAGCTTATGGTCGAACACACCGATTAACAAGCCAGCCACGAGGACTAACTCTCCGAAAAGCATAAGAAACATGACAGTTACGCCGAGGGGCGAAAGCGGGGCTTGGTCGTCAGGGATGTCCATACGGTCTCCTTAAATTCGGTAGGGGTGAGCCAGTGACTCACCCCATCCTCAGATACCTATTGATTTACAAGGGAGGTACCCAACCTCGCCTTACGCTGGGTTAAGCAGCGATGGGGAGTGCAACATTGCTGTTGGCAGTTATATTGAACACTTTCCCCGTATAACGAACAGGTTTGTGCGAAAGTAAACGAGTTGTAGACCGCATCTCCAGCGTATCCCGTCGAAGCCGTGACATCCCCACAATTCAGCACACTATTCAGTGACCATCCCTCGTTCTAGCCCGAGATTACAAATGGCCCTTACTCCTATGTGCTGAATGGTGGAGATGGTGGGAGTCGAACCCACGTCCGAAACATCCTTTGACCGCCTTCATCCCCTTGCGGGGAAAACAACCATGTACTAATAGTACCACGAAGTTTCTAAAATGCAACAATCATATTTTTCTCGATGTACGCTGTCCCGAAGACTTCCATGACCTCTGGGAGGTATGTCTTCAGAGGGCGGTTCTCCTGCCAGCCGTTGCAGGTCTGACCGGGCTCGTCGCCCCGGCCCCGATAGCAGGAGATGAACACGTGAGGAGCATACTCCCGATTGAACCGGGTGAGCGTGCGGACATTGCGGAGCACGTTGTTGCGGATGTCCGCTTCCTTGATGACGTTCAGGACGTTGCAGAGAGTCGCGGAGTCCACACTAATCCTACCCGTCATGATGTCTTTGATAAGCCAGATGTTGTGATGAGTGGGGCGATTGAAGGGGTCATACACCAGATTGGTGACGCCCTGTGTGGCGAGGAACCCCGTAGCAGTGTCGTACTTGCCTCCGCCGAAGTCTAGGTTAGTTGTTCCTCGCTGCCAGACTATAGTCCGCATCGCAGCCGGTACCTGATTCACGCACGTCTTCGCCGATGAGTATTCTTGCTTCACACAGGATAATACTGGGTTAGAGGAATTCTATGTCGGAGTCGTAGACGTTGGAATCCCTGCCACCCTTTTCCCATTTCACGACGAGGAACCGGGGGTTGCCGCCGTGGTAGTGGCGATAGGGTTCTTCAATGTCCCGCACGCCGAGGATGGCTCCCTTCATACCGTCCGCCTTGCGTTTAACCTTGGAGCCCAGTTCACCGGGCTTGGACATCTTCTTGTCAATCTCGTATACCCGCGATGGGTCGTACACGCATACTTGGTCGCCATCCAGCACCTTACGAATGGTCTTACCCTTGAACCAGACCGCATCGAACTGTGACTTGAGATTGTCCGTCAACAGCTTAGTTGCCACTACACGGTCTCGCTTCGCCACGTCAGGGTTGTAGCCCATCTTCACCCACCACTTCATCATGGTGTTGGGTGCCGCGAAATTGATGGTCTCCAACCGAGGCACATCAAGAAAGTAAGTACGAAGGCCCTTCGTGGTGCCTCCATTAAACATCTTGGCGATGGTGGGGGAGGTTGTGAAATATACGCCGTACCCTAGATGGTGGACGGGGGCGGGGACGCCTTGTGCATACGGGGAGGTACCGGTGTAGCCGTTACTCATACCCTCGCTGCCTTCTTCGCCTTCGGTGAACTTGAATCCTTCAGCATCAATCTTCGCCCAGTTCTCCGCAGTCGTTCCATGGTAGACAGGCCCGAACAGCTTGCGGTCTTTTGCTTCCTGCAAGCTGATGGTGTGCGTCTTGGGGTACGCCTTATGAAGGAACTTCGCTTTGAATATCATTTCTTCACCCACACGAATTCAATAGTAGACCATCGGATGTACAAGCACGACTGGCCGCGATACTTGCTCTTGTAGAAGTGAGCCGCGTAGTCGTTGCGGAGAGTGAGACCCTTCCGGCCATCTCTGTTGTAGCTACGCTCTGCTTCCCATGAACGGAGGCCCTCACAGTGCTGCTTGATGAGGTTGTAGGATACCTCTCTCGCTATGTCCACCATATCTGTAATGGAATCACCGTCCGAGCTTACGCAGTCTGTCTCGTACCTATAGTCTCCGATGCACTGAGTGTAGTCTTCAACTTCAACTTCTTCGTAGTTTCGGTTGCCTGAGTAGCCGTACCCAGCGACCGTGGGCTTCTTCGCACGCGGTTTGGCTGGCTTCTTGGTCGGGTTGATAATGTTCTTCATCAGAAACGTCGGGGTCTCATTGAACATGACCTTCCACGTCTCCTCTGGAGAGAGCACAGTGACTTTGAACTCCTGCCCAGTGCGTAGAGCCTTCTTCGCACGGTGGTTGCCGTCGATGAGGATATAGGTGGGCTTAACCGTTGGATATTGCTTCGTCGCTTTATAACTGAACGTTGCTACGATGCCGGGACGGGTAATGTCTACTTTGTCAATGTGCTCTTTGTTCAACCCTACCTGCATAAGGTTCATATGAAACGTGCCTTCTGCGCTGCATCATCATCTTCCTGAGTACCAACGAATGCCTCCAGAAATGCCTTAGGAGCAACCTGAGTATCGTGAGGAGATGCGGCAATAATCTGCTCCGCCTTGTGGATGTCGAAGCCGAGACCGACGTAACGGAATACCTCGTCCATTACTCATCCTTCACTTTCTTCATACCTTGAATCGCCTTGAAATAAATAGAGGCTACCGAGGCTTTCATATGGTCACCACGGGTCTTGCCATCGAGCAGGTCTGCCTTGTTCGGGCACTTGCAACCCTCTGCATCCTTGTTACACTGAGGGCAGAATTCCTCAGCGATGCACGCCGTTATGTGCATACCCGCAAGCCAGTCTGTATCCATCTGACTGAACTCCTTGTTGTGAACGACCAAGGACTTGAATGGGTTCTCGACCCCCTCAAGGCGGTAGCCACCGGGCAGGTCTTTTCCGCGTACTATCTGACCTTCACCCAACACCATCTTTTCAGCAAGGACATCGCCAACAACCTCCTTGAGACGACCGGCTGGGACGTTCACATTGAACAGACCCTCACCATCCTTGAAACCGACGACGGTATAGTAATCATTATCGCCTTCATCTCCGGGAGACGGGCCGTAGTATACATAGTGAATCTCATCAACCTCTGGGAGATTGTCACCGGGCTCTACGTCTTCTGAGTAGCGGACGGGAAGGTCAGGCGTAGCGATAGCGGCTGTCTTGGGACAGCTAGGGCACTCGTCAACGAAGGTTGCTGTCTTCTTCGCCGAACAGCGGCACGTGCGAATGTTGCCACACTTACGGCACTCTACACGCTCGTGATGATGAGCGGCGGCCTTCGAGGCGACACGTTCGGCTCCCGCACCTTCAGGGGCTCCATGCCAGTGACCGTCCGAGTGTTCGTAGCAACAGTAATCCCCGTTATTGCGGTTGGCATAGAACTGTTCACCACAACCGGCGCATGTCTTGACTTCCAGATGGTCATCCCGTCGCACGTTCATCGCGTGCTCATCCTTCAATTTCTGCATCCACTGACGATGGTGCTCAGCCTCTTCCTTTTCGGTCATACCTCCAGCAGCGGTCTTGCTATCGCTGGGGTCATTGACGCCCTTGACGATTCCGTGATTCCAATTCTTACCGCACTTATCACACTTCGCTGTTTCGAAGTCGGTGGGCATGAGGCTGTATTCAGTTGAGCCGCACTCCGGGCACTTCTGCTTCTTGGCTCCGGTGATGCCCATGGACTTCAACATACCGTCCTTGTCTTCCTGAGAGAACGGTTCATCGAGTGTCGGCTTCTTCGGCATGGAATTCAGACCAGCCGCATTTAGCAACGCCTTGATGATGGTCTTCTGGGAAGGGATGCTCTGCCAGTTCTCTACCGTGTTGCCCTCTTGGTCAGTGACCTTACCGGAGCGAGGCACAGTCGGGTCAACCGCGATGCACGCTTGCCACAGGGTACCCATCCTCATGCTCTTCGGGTTGATGATAATAGAGTAGGCGTTCTCCCAGTTCTTCTCGTTCGGGTTGTTGATGACACGGCTGAGACGCTCGCGAATGTCTGGGGGGAGGTTGGCGTGCAGCATGTTGCTGAAGTGGTCGAGCAGGTAGTTGATGTCGTCCGGCGAATACTTCATGTTGCGAACAGGCGTAGGACGACCGTACCACGCCGGGAGACGACGTGTGGCAGTAACTTCCTTGTAGACCCGCTCCATGTTCTTGTTGTTAGCGATGACCGTCTTGGCGATGACCTTGATAGCAGCCTCGTGAGCAGCAGCATTCTTCGGAACGTGGAGCCGAGCCAGCTTAGCATTGACGAGACGCACAGCCGGAGACAAGATTTTACGAGTGCCTGCACTCGCATCCTTGCTGATGCTGTAACGGTTGTCCTCGAATTTGAGAATGCCAACTTGACGTGCCTTGTCCCACGCAGACCTCATGGTGATACCCATACTCTTGAGTAGCTTCTGGTCTTCCTTAGTCATCACTGGAGTGTGGTCTTCGGGAAGCTGCTTGGTGGGCAGGTTGAGCTTGACAGCGGGGTCTTTGTAGTAGGTTCCTACCGCCTCTTCAATACCCTTGTGCTGTTCTTTCTTCTGCTTTTCACGCTGCGGCTTGGTCATCCTCGCTTGTTCCGGACTTTGTAGTTTACCGTAGCTGAGATTCTCCTGACCCCACTCGCGTGCGGCTGGGGACTCTTCCATGAGAGTCCTAATTTCATTGTAGAACTTCTCATACAATTTCCAGTTCTTTGTCCACTGAGCACTTCGCAGTTTGCGAACCGCGTCCCGGATGTTGTCGAGGTACACCTGATTCAACTCTTCTTCACCTTTGCTCTGGTGATATGCTTCCTCATCGAATGCCGTCTTCTTGGAAGCACGACGCTTGATGCCTAGTTCATTTTCAATGTAGTCCTTGAGCAGGGGATTCACTTCATCCTTGTCAAACAAACCGCCGTGGCTGTATTGACGTGCATAGGCGGCGTCCAAAACCGTTGGCTTACGCTTGTCAACGTGACCGGGACGGGCCATCGAGTAGTATGCGTTCTTCGGCTTCGGCGTGGGGTCGTCAACAGCATTGCCGTTCGCTTCAGGGTAGAACGGGTCGATATGCTTGGGGGGCATACCTACCGTATCACTGTTGAACCCTTTTTCTTCTGGTGTTTCTTTTGGTTTGTTGAGAAGCGGGTTATCCATTCAAAAGAACTCCGTTAAACCTTTATTGACCAAGAGGTTCCGTCTGCATAGCTGATATGCCCGTCCTGCGAGAAGGCCCAGCCGGTGAATCCTCCTGAAGAACCTGATGGAGCCACAGGCGGACCTGTAACTAGGGTAGTGCCTAAATCTCCTGTTAGTGTACCCCCTGTTAGGAGCAAGGCTTCCCCACTGCCCAACGCGAGGATGTCCCAGTCAGGAGGAGAGGAGAGATTGGGAGCTATACCAATCTCTCCATTGGCGATGCAGATGTAAGAATTGCCGCTATATGACACACAGTCATAGGCATTGTACGTGAGGGTGTCCGACCACGCATTACGCCACGTGAAGCCCTGACCCGTGGCACCAGTTGCCCCTGTAGCACCTGTGGCTCCGGTTGATCCTGTGGCACCATCCTCTCCAATAGCCCCCATGGGTCCTTGAGAACCGGGGGTGCCCACAGCGAAGGTTGTCCATGTGGTGCCGAGGTAATACTGAGTTGGGGGCACACCCGTGTTGATAGTCAAGGCTACGTATGACGCCGTAAGATAAAACACGACATCATTTACCTGATAGGTTACTCCTGCGCTCCATGCGCCTTGCCAGTTCAACATAATTCACCCCTATAATAAATGGGGGTAGTCAACAAATTTCACTTATACCTGTAAGTGAGCCTGAAGGAACCAGACATCCTTGTCGGCCTGTCGAACCAGTTCAATGAAGACATCCGCAGAGCCTTGGTCGCCACACCCCAGACACTCTTCAATAGCTGTCCGCATGGAGTTAGCCGCCTGCCCTATGCGGACAGAGAGGGCGAGAATGTGGTCAGAGCCCTTCACCGTGTCCACCGGGTACTCGGGGATGGTGGAGTTTACAGCAACCATGCGTGCCGTGCCATAAGCCACACCGCCCAAAGCCGTGATACGTTCTGCGATAATGTCACTAGCCGTTTCCAGATGCTCTGCTACTGAGTCGAAAAGGAGGTGCAACTCGTAGAAAGCCATACCCTTTACGTTCCAGTGAGCCTGCTTGGCTTGCGTTTTCAGGTCGAGGGTGTCGGCCAGACGTGCGTTCAGGATAGCCACCACTGTGGTTCGTTGCAGTTCCGGGATGTTGACGGACGTGGGGAACATTTATCCAATCCTTATCTGGTAGTTTGGTGTCTTTCGTCTCACCATACAGTGACCTTCCCTTTTGAAAAGAGGGATGGATAAGTCAAAGTTTCCTTGGAACGTAAGATAGTAGTTGAGCAGCGGGTCGTACCCCGAGTCAATCAGCGTCATCATTCCATTCGCAATAGGAGGTGGTGGAGGAGGCTGAGCTATCAAGTAAATCTGTGACGAGGCCAGCAGCGGGTTAGGGGGTGGTGCCGGGAGTTGATACCATGGCAAACTCAAATTGTAAAATTGCTTACAGAAAAATGAGAAGGCTTCGAAGCAACTCAACTGACCCACGTCGTAGTGAATCATGTAAAGAGAGTTGCCATAGAAGGTGGTGGTCTGAACATCTGCGGAGATGCTGGTGACAGCAAGAACCGCACGCTGACCAGTGTCTACGGCACCGTTAGCCCACGTCTGTTCCTCACCAATCTGAATCGCTAGTATATTCTCAACACTCATAATTTAGGGTCAGAAACTTACAATCCAAGAAAAAATAACGGGAACGCCCGGAGGGAGGAGTAAGGGAGGAAGTGTCTTGTAGTTTATTAATGTAACTGTGTTCGTCGCCGCAGCCACATTGGCATAAGTCGTGGGATCACCTGAAAAGTAAGGAGCCGTCTGCATGTTGGTGCTTTGGCTGGCTGAGCCGCCGCCAATAAGCCCCATCTCACGGATGCCCTGCGTGAGGTTGTCAGTCGTAGCGTTCACCGTACATTGGAAATTTACATAGGTGGATAGGGTATTAGCCGTCCAGCCACCAGATGGGTCAGGCTGAACAAAGTTGATGCGAGATAGAGGCTTGCGAATCAACTCCTGAATGAGGGAGGTCTGAACTGGAGTCTCCTGAGGTTGAGTCTCGGGAGCCCACGTGGGAGAACCGGCACCGAGAGCCAAGCCCCACACCGAGTACAGAGGCTCGTGACCAAGCGGGTAGGGGGGATTGGGGTCGGTGGGATTGACGTTGGCCATCAAACGGGAGAACAGCCATTTAGTTACATTCACAATGGTATTGTGTGTTTCAAATAGTATCTCTCCAGTGTCCTCGCGAGATACTCGGATGTTAGTGGAGGGAGAATATTTCTTGAAATCTTCAAGCTGCATTTGACTGCTCCAAGTACACTTGGGGTTTTGGCTCACTAAATGGGACGCCCTTAGTCGCCGCCCAACGCTTCCTCACACACCAAGAGTTAAATTCAGGGCTACGTTCCCTGTTACGTGCAGACCGCTTTTGCCTTGTTTCTTCAGAGACAGGTCTACCAATTGCCTTCTGTCGAATCTTTTCTATTGCAGAATCTGAGGGTCTGCCGGGGCGGAGGTGCCCCTGTAGTAGGGATGTATAGCCATTACGTTGCAATTGACTTAAACACTCAGGTCGTTTAGCACGCTGCTTAGCTGAAACCGACATCCGAGCCTTGGCTTGTTCTGATTTTGCTACACCTTTCAAAGCAGTCGATAGTTTGGGGAACTTTTTGCCTAACTTAGCTGCGGATATACGCCGACCGGTTTCTACTGGTCGTTTCTGACTTCGCCACTCACCCGGTAGTCTGTTCGCCCCTTCCCAGCCGCCAGCACCCCCATCAATCAGGTTGTAACAAAAGGGGTCGCCCTTTAGTACGGTAAGGAGTTCAAACTCCTTACCATAGGCCGAGGTAGAATCTGGGTAGATAAACAAAATGGACTTCTGAAACTCATGGACGCCATACTTAGCTATCGCCTTTTTCAGGATAGAACCGGAACCCAGATACCTGTCATATGGGTCTTTAGTCTTATGGACGCCGATGTAATAACGGCCATTCACAAGGTTGGTCGTCTTGTATACCGTATAAACCATCAGTTCAATTCAACAATCGTGCCGACGTTGGACTTCACAGGCAAGTCCTTGCGGTTGTTCAGCGTGGTGAAAACCCGCCTGATGCGAAAGTACGGATTCTCTTCCAAAATCTTTACACCACGGCCCACGGCGATGTGGACGTTGAGTGAGTTGTGCCCGTGCTCTAGCCAGTAGACGCGGACTTCGTTATTCTGAGAAACAAGTTCGACCTGAGTAAACATAGTTAGACCTCTATCCCTTATTACTCACGGCGTCGATAATCTGACGGATGATTGCTCCCGAATTCTCAAACAAAGCGAGTAGGCCGGGGTGGAAATGACCGGGGTGCTCCTCAACCTCATACTTAAGGTCTTCCAAAGAGAACCATTTAATCTCATCGGTCTCGTCCGCGAAGTCCAAGTTGGCCGAGCCACCCGGCATCGGGTTCAGGCCGAACTCAGTGGGCACGAGGCCGAGGAAGTTGAAATACCTGAATGACCCATCGGTGAAGACGAAGGCAGGAATGAGACGAATACCGCCCTTGTAACCAACCTCTTCCATCATCTCGTGTCGAGCACTCTCAGCCGGGGACTTGCCCTTCTGGATACCGCCCCCGATGGTTCCCCAGCAGTCCCCACCATTCATCTCAGCGTTACGCCAAGCCAAACAGATGCGACCCGTGGTCGTGCAGATAGGGAGAATACCTGAAGCTGCACCCCCGGCACCAACCCAGTAGCCGTTCTCATCTTCGTAACCCTTTTTCACAGTCGATGTCTTAGACTGGGCCTCGTTACCGTCTGGGGTGTTGTCTTCGCCTTCTTCAAGCTGCTCGTTCTTCTCGTCGTCCGGCGTGAGGTCGGTGGTCGGGTTGACTTCGGTTTCAGATGGTTCGATAACCTCATTGCCCTGCTCGTCCACAGCTTCCGCCGCGTCAGAGGATTCAGGGATGTCTTCCTTGTCGAGAATT
>Ga0302281_10002869_pt1 | contig 12079 bp, 8 predicted proteins | sample III_Fen_E1_2_FD_198762 | JGI IMG/M metagenome (GOLD analysis project Ga0302281, IMG submission 198762) | Peat permafrost microbial communities from Stordalen Mire near Abisko, Sweden - III_Fen_E1_2 | ecosystem: Environmental > Terrestrial > Soil > Wetlands > Permafrost | place: Sweden: Abisko...
CATTACGCAAAGGAGGTAGGAGCTACGGCCATAGCGCATGGTAGTACGGGTGCAGGTAATGACCAGGTGCGCTTCGATATGGTTTTCCATATCATCTCTTCCGAAATTAAGATAGTTACTCCTATACGCGATTTGCGCTTATCCCGCGAAGCAGAAATAGAATACCTGAAGAAGAATGGCGTAGAGATGAACTTTGAGAAGGCAGCATACAGCATCAACAAAGGCATTTGGGGAACTTCAGTGGGTGGCCGCGAAACGCTGACATCAGCGGGTACATTGCCCGAGTCGGCTTATCCTACTCAATTAGCTAATCAGAAGAGTGAGGATATAACGTTAGAGTTTGTAACAGGTGAACTAACAGTCGTTAATGGTCAGCGTTTCTCTCATCCAGTTGACGCTATTCAGGAGTTACAGAGAATTGCTTCTCCGTTTGCCATTGGCCGGGATATTCATGTTGGAGATACTATTATAGGTATTAAAGGACGCGTGGGTTTCGAGGCAGCGGCGCCACTTATTATTATCAAGGCACATCACCTGCTAGAAAAACATACGCTTACCAAATGGCAACTATACTGGAAGGATCAGATGGCCAGTTGGTATGGCAACTGGCTGCATGAAGGGCAATATTTCGACCCAGTGATGCGTGATATTGAATCTTTCTTTATCTCTACACAAAAATTCGTTACGGGTAAAGTGTTTGTAAGATTGATGCCTTACCGGTTTGAGTTGATAGGTATTGAATCTGCGCACGACCTGATGTCGGCCAAATTTGGCAGCTATGGCGAAATGAATAAAACCTGGACTGGCGATGATGTAAAAGGCTTTACTAAGATATTCGGTAATCAAACCAGCATCTACTACCAGGTGAACAAGCTTACCCATGCCGATGAAAAAGATTAAGGCAGGAATTACCGGTAGTACTAAGATACCCCTTGAAAAAATAACCAGGGCGGAATCCAAAAAATTATTGCAGCAAGTTGCATCGCTCAAACCAAATCCGCTGTGGAGAAAAAAAATTAAAGTAGGAATTATCGGAGGGGCAGGTTATACCGGTGGCGAACTAATTCGGTTACTGCTATTGCATCCTTTTGTGGAACTTTCCTTCGTGCAAAGTAGTAGCAACGCCGGCAAAACCATTTATGAGGCTCACCCTGACCTGTTGGGCGAAACAAACTTGAATTTTGTTCCCACTCATCGTACTGAGGTAAACGTTTTATTTCTCTGTAGTGGTCATGATGCGGCTAAAAAGTTTATCAGTGAAAATGAGTTGCCGGAAAATCTTGTGGTAATTGATCTGAGCCATGATTTCAGGCACCATGCAACTAGTCATATTGGCAAAAGGGTATTCGTGTATGGTTTACCTGAATTGAACCGGGAGAAAATTAAAACCGCTAAAAGTATAGCCAATCCGGGATGCTTTGCCACTTCTGTCGAGTTAGCGCTGTTGCCTATAGCAGCAGTTCATAAACTGACTGGCGAAATCAGCGTGAATGCCACAACCGGTAGTACCGGGGCCGGGCAAACCTTAAGCAAAACCACTCATTTTAGCTGGCGCGATAGTAATTTGTCAGTGTATAAAGCATTCCATCATCAGCATCTTAAAGAAATTACCGAATCAATTACAGCGCTTCAACCGGGTTTCGACGGGGAGATACTTTTTGTTCCACAGCGGGGAAATTTTACAAGGGGAATACATGCGGCTGTGCAACTTAAAAGCAATAAGGAATTAGCAGAGCTATATGAAATTTATAATTTGTATTATGCTTCCCACCCATTCGTTACTGTCAGTAAAAATGAGATTGATGTAAAGCAGGTGGTTAACACCAATCGTTGTTTTCTGCATCTTGAAAAATATAAAGATAACTTGCTTGTTACCTCGGTAATAGACAACCTGCTGAAAGGCGCGTCTGGGCAGGCGGTTCAGAATATGAATCTTATTTTCGGTTTTGACGAAAGGTCAGGACTTCAACTTAAACCATCCGCATTTTAATATGGACCTGTTTGATGTATATCCGCTGTTTGACGTAACGCCGGTAAGAGGCGAAGGTTGCTATTTGTATGATGATAAAGGAGTCCGCTACATGGACCTATACGGCGGCCATGCAGTTATTTCTATCGGGCATAGTCATCCGCAGTATGTAGAGGCCATTAGCAAACAGCTAAAGAAGATAGGCTTCTATTCTAATTCGGTTAAAATACCCATGCAAGTAGAATTGGCACAAAAGCTGGGTGAACTATCCGGTTATACGGATTATTCATTGTTCCTGTGTAATTCTGGTGCAGAGGCTAATGAAAATGCCCTGAAGTTGGCCTCATTCAATAATGGCAGGAAGAAAGTTATTGCTTTTCATAAATCATTTCATGGAAGAACATCGTTGGCAGTAGCTGCAACGGATGATAAATCTATCCAGGCGCCGATCAATCAACACGATGTTATATTTCTTCCATGGAATGATGAAGGCGCTTTGATTGAAGCATTCAGCGATGAAATCAGTGCTGTTATTATCGAAGGGATTCAAGGCGTAGGGGGTGTTAATGTGCCAAAAGTTTCATTTTTAAAGCAGATCAGAACTTTATGCAGCCATAATGGCGCAGTGCTTATACTGGATGAAGTGCAATCTGGTTATGGCCGCAGCGGCTATTTTTTCGCTCATCAATACGCCGGTATAACTCCTGATATTATTACCATAGCCAAGGGTATGGGTAACGGGTTCCCGGTAGCGGGTGTGCTGATAAGTCCGGATTTCAAAGCTAAGCATGGTTTGCTCGGCACTACCTTTGGCGGCAATTACCTGGCTTGCGCTGCAGCTATTGCAGTACTTGATATTATAAAGAAAGAAAAACTCGTAGAAAACGCGCAGACCGTAGGGAGTTATATTATTGAAAAGCTGACGGACGTTAGGCATGTGAAAGAAGTAAGGGGAATGGGCCTGATGATAGGTGTTGAGTTGGAAAGCCCATCACAGGCAGTACGTAGTGACTTGCTTCATACGCACAAGATATTTACTGGTTCGTCATCCAACAAAAATACTTTGAGAATATTACCCCCGTTAACTATTACGAAGGCGGAAGCTGATCAATTTGTCAAAGCTTTCCAGCAATCGCTAAAAGGCCAACCACAACAGGTATGAAACAGTTTTTATCCGTACATGATGCAGGCGACCTCACAAGTTTAATTAAGGAAGCATTAGAGGTTAAGCGGGATGTTAACGCTAATGCAGAATTAGGAAAAAGAAAAACGATTGCCTTACTTTTTATGAACCCCAGTTTGCGTACGCGAATGAGTACTCAGAAAGCCGCGTACAATCTGGGAATGAATGTAATGGTGCTGAACCTGGATAAGGATAGCTGGCAAATTGAGTTTGAAGATGGCGCCATTATGAACGGCAATAAAAGCGAGCATATTCGCGAAGCGGCCGGTGTGATCTCGCAATATTGCGATGTCGTAGGCCTAAGGTGCTTTCCCGGTTTAGTTGACAGGGATAAAGATTACAGTGAGCAAATTTTGAACAGTTTTGTAAAGTATTGTACTAAGCCTATAGTTAGTCTCGAATCGGCCACACGGCACCCGCTGCAAAGCTTTGCAGATATGATAAGTATAGCAGAAACGAATAAGGGGAAAGCGCGGCCTAAAGTGGTGCTTACATGGGCACCGCATATTAAGGCATTACCGCAAGCAGTTCCTAATTCATTTGCGGAGTGGGCTATTGCATCTGGTGCAGAAGTGGTGATTGCCCAACCCGAAGGTTATGAACTCGATGAAAAATTTAGTAAAGGCGCAAAGATTGAATGTTCGCAAGATACAGCTTTAAAGGGAGCTGATTATGTCTATGTAAAGAACTGGTCTTCGTTCAAAGATTATGGCGCTATGCCCAATGTAAAAGGTTCATGGTTGCTTACAAAGGAGAAATTGAAATTGACCAACAACGCTAAAGTAATGCACTGCTTGCCGGTTCGCAGAAATGTAGAATTGCCGGATGAAATTATTGACAGCGATTCAAGCATTATCCAGTTACAAGCTGGCAACCGGGTAATAGCAGCACAAACAGTTTTGAAAAAAATACTGGAAGGCTTATAACATGGAGCAACTGCTGGTAATAAAGATAGGAGGAAACATTATTGATGACGACGCTGCTCTGAAAGCGTTCCTGAATGATTTTGCCTCTATTCCGGCAAAAAAAATACTGGTACATGGTGGCGGTAAAGTGGCTACTGAATTAAGTGGAAAGTTGGGGGTGCAGACGCGAATGGCGGAGGGAAGGAGAATAACCGATGAGGACACCATAAGGATAGTTACGATGACATACGCAGGATGGATCAATAAAAGTATTACTTCAAAATTGCAATCAGCAGGATGTAATGCTATCGGATTATGTGGAATGGATGGAATGATAATACCTGCCATAAAGCGACCGGTTAAAGAAATTGATTACGGCTGGGTGGGAGATATTGAAGCAGATAAAGTAAATGCGAAGTTTCTCTCTCAATTGCTAGAAAGTAATTTTACACCGGTTATTGCTCCGGTTACTTCTAATAAGGAAGGCAATTTGCTGAATGTGAATGCCGATACCATCGCACAGGTTTTGGCTCAGGCGTTGAGTGAATTTTATAACACTACATTGATATATTGCTTTGAAAAGAAGGGTTTATTGATGGATGTCAATGATCCGGCAAGCGTTATTGGAGAAGTGAATTATACCTTTGCTCAGGACCTTAAGCAACGGAAGATAATAGCGGATGGCATGATACCTAAAATTGATAATGCCTTTAACGCCATTCAAAACGGGGTTCAAAGTGTAGTGATAGGGCACGCAAAATTTATTAAGAATATAGCATCCGGCGAAAAAGGATATGGCACTTACCTTAAAAAATAATATTTCTGAGGTGGTGATTCCACTTTTGAAGGAACTGGTAGCTACCCCTTCATTTAGCAAGGAAGAGGGCCATACTGCAAGTAAGATATTTACTTTTCTCGAAGGGAAAAACGTTTCTGCTTTTCGAAAAGGCAATAATGTTTGGGCGAGGAATAAATATTTTGATGTGTCGAAGCCCACTATTTTGCTGAACTCCCATCACGATACAGTAAAGCCAAATACCGGTTACATCCGCGACCCGTTTGAACCGGTGGTAGAAGACGGAAAACTATATGGACTTGGCAGCAATGACGCCGGTGGGCCGTTGGTAGCGCTATTGGGTACATTCCTCTACTTCCACGAATGCGATAATCTTCCCTTGAACATTATTTACGCTGCTACTGCTGAAGAAGAAATATCAGGCAAGGAGGGAATTGAAAGTATTATACCTCAGTTGGGAAATATTCATCTTGCTATTGTTGGCGAACCCACACTGATGAAAATGGCGGTAGCAGAAAGGGGATTAATGGTATTGGATTGTCTGGCATCGGGCAAAGCAGGCCACGCTGCGCGAAATGAAGGCATCAATGCTATTTACTTAGCAATGGCGGACATCGAATGGTTCAGGTTTTACAAGTTTGGTAAAACATCGGAATGGCTGGGGCCGGTGACTATGAATGTAACGGTTATAAAGGCTGGTTTGGCGCATAACCAGGTTCCTGCTACTTGCGATTTTGTAGTGGATGTACGCTTAAATGAATGTTACACGCATGAAGAGGTATTGGCGACCATTCGCCAAAATGTTACTTGCGCAATTAAGGAACGTTCTACCCGCATCAAACCTTCGTTTATTGAAACATCACACCCGATAGTTGAAGCCGCTAAGAGATTGAATATTCCACTTTATGGTTCGCCTACTACTTCAGATATGGCACTAATGCCATGGAAGGCAGTGAAGATCGGCCCCGGTGATTCGTTGCGGTCGCATAGTGCAGATGAGTTTGTCTATCTTAACGAAATAGGGGAAGGCATTGACAAGTACATTCAGTTATTAGAGGCCTATTCTCAACAAATTAAACAAAACGGTGTATGAAACTTTGGCAGAAAGATGAAAGCAAGCAGGATGAGCAATCGTTGGCAACTGAGCGTTTTACAGTAGGTAATGACCGAATCTGGGATCTGCGCCTCGCCGAATTTGATGTGCTGGGTTCATTGGCTCATGCGGAGATGTTATCAAAGGCAAATATCATTTCGGTTGCTGAGTTTGAAGCTATCCGGAAAGGATTGAATGAAATATTAGAAACTATACGGAGCGGAAAATTTGTAATTGACGAACATGTGGAAGATATTCACTCGCAGGTAGAAAATACCTTAACCGATAAAATAGGAGAAGCAGGCAAAAAACTACATACCGGCCGCTCTCGAAACGACCAGGTGTTAGTTGACATCAAATTATATGTAAGATATGAATTGAAAGAAACAGCAAAACTCGTTTTGCAACTATTTGACCGGTTACAGCAGTTAAGTGAACAACATAAAAAGGACTTGCTGCCAGGTTATACCCACTTTCAATTAGCTATGCCATCATCCTTTGGTTTGTGGTTCGGGGCGTGTGCCGAAAGTTTAGTGGACGATATGGAATTACTGGTAGCAGCCTATAAAATTGCTGATAAGAATCCGTTGGGTTCAGGGGCAGGATATGGCTCCTCTTTTCAACTCAACCGGAAGCTTACTACAGAGTTATTGGGGTTTGGTGAGATGAATTATAACTCCGTATATGCCCAAATGACCCGGGGTAAAACCGAGAAGACCGCTCTCACCGCTTTTGCTTCGATAGCCGCTACACTTTCCCGTTTTGCTTATGATGTTTGTCTATACATGACCCAGCAATTAGCCTATATCTCCTTTCCTGATTCTTTGACCACTGGTTCCAGCATTATGCCGCATAAAAAGAACCCGGATATTTTTGAGCTGATACGCGCCAAGTGCAACCGCTTACAAGCCGCTCCCAACGAAATGACTTTGCTTTGCAATAATCTGCCTTCCGGTTACCACCGCGATATGCAATTGACAAAAGATATTTTGTTTCCTGCCATTGACAGCATCAAAGAATGTTTATCCATGTTCACTTACTCGCTTCAGGAGGTAAAAGTGAGAAAGAACATTCTCGACGACCCGCAATTCAAAGACCTGTTCAGTGTAGAAGAAGTAAATAAGCTGGTAGGGAAGGGTACACCCTTTAGAGAGGCGTATAAAATAGTAGGCAAGTCGATTGCAGAAGGCACCTTTAGAGCCGGTACGGCATTATTGCATACTCACGACGGGAGTATTGGAAATCTTTGCAATAAGGAAATAAAGGAGATGATGAAGAGAGTGAGTGGAAATATTTTGAAATGATGTTTTTTGTCGTCCCTGCAGGAATCGAACCTGCATCTAAAGTTTAGGAAACTTTCGTTCTATCCATTGAACTAAGGAACGTTTGTTGAAAATAGATGGCGAAAATAAAAAATCCTGCTTTATAGAAGAATTAATAACTGTCCCTTAAATAAGCTTATACCGTTTACCGGGCAAAGAGGTGATAATGTTGTTCATCTCCATTTCTAAAAGGATAGCTGCCAGCGAACTGGAAGCCAGCCCGGTTTCGGAGGCAATGTGGTCAATTTCAACTTCGCCTTTTTCGTTTAACAAAGCGAATAGCTTTTGTTCGTCCTCGGAAAGCGAAAGGTTGAGTTGACGCTGCGGTTTAGCTTTCTTACCATCCGGTGGGTTTTCCCAAAGCATCGCTTTTACAAGGTCATCGCCATTTTCGATTAAAGCAGCTTTATAACTTTTTACCAGGAAATTACATCCCTCGCTCATCCGATCGGTAGTGCGGCCCGGAAAGGTAAAAACATCGCGGTTGTATGAGTTGGCAATGTTGGCCGTTAAAAGAGCACCACCACCTAACTTTGACTCTACCACAACTACAGCGTCCGACATACCGGCAACTATCCGGTTCCGTGCCGGAAATTTATGCGGGCTCATTTCGTCTGTCGACTTATATTCTGTTAGCAGCCCGCCTTGCGCAATCATTTTCTTCGCCACACTTGTGTGCTGCGATGGATAAATTGTATTCATCCCATGCCCCAATACACCGACGGTTTTTAAATTATGCTCTAATGATGCCTGATGAGCCACGATGTCAATACCATAAGCTAATCCGCTCACGATAAGCACATTGAGTGACGAAAGTTTCTCCACTAATTTCTCCGTTAGCTCTCTTCCATATTCTGTGGCACGACGTGTACCAACAATGCCCACTACTTTTTCTGCATTCAGATCGGCATTGCCCCTATAGAACAACAGCATGGGTGCATCGCCACATTCCTTCAAACGTTGCGGATAATCTTTATCGGTAAAAAACAGGGTTTGAATTTTATATTCCTCAATAAACTTCATTTCTGCTTCTGCCTCTGCCATCACGTTGGCCTTAACAATGCTTTCGGCCCGATCTGGTCCTATCAGCGGTATCCTCTCTAGTTTCGACTTAGAGGTCTTAAAAACCTTCTCAGCGCTGCCACAATAGGCAATTAAATTTTTTGCCAGCACCGCTCCTATATTGGGTAATAGCGTGAGAGCAACCTGGTAAAGTCGTTGGTCGGAGGCTGTATTCATCAAAATCCTTTTATTTGGGTGGTCAAATTTATGAAACCAAAATTTACGGGATGAAAAAAGTTCTACTATTTGTTACCTGCCTGGTCTGTTATCTGCCGGTTGCGTATTGTCAAACCTATAATGACAAGGGGCCGGAAAATAATTACCAATCAAAGAACAATCCGTACTATTGGAAAAACCGCCCTCCTTTTGAAGGTTACTGGCAGCAGGACGTTCACTATAAGATAAACGCAGCGCTGGATGATTCAACGAATATTATAACAGGTGATGAAGAATTGACTTATTATAACAACTCACCCGACACTTTGTATTTTGTGTATTTTCATATGTATCAAAATGCTTTTCAACCGGGTTCGTATCTGGATAATCTGCAATTAAATAATGATGTCCATACTACTTATGGGAAATACGAAAAAGCCAGATTAGGAATTGCTATCAGCGAAATGAAAAGCGACGGTGAAAGCCTAAAAACCAAGTTGGACAATACCATTCTGAAGGTTTTTCTCGACAAGCCCATCTATCCCAATAGCTCGAAAATTTTTCAAATAAAATTCAAAACATATTATGATAGCGGCTCTACCCGCCGTAGGATGAAAAAATATAAGGCATGGCAGTTTACCCATTACAACGGTTGCCAGTGGTACCCCAAAATATGTGTGTACGACCGCAAGTTTGACTGGGAAACCGACCAGCATTTGAACCGCGAATTTTATGGCGACTTTGGAACATTTGATGTGGAACTGACCTTTGCACTGAATTATATAGTAGAGGCTACCGGTGTTTTGCAGAATGAAAAAGAAGTACTACCGGATAGTTTAAAAAAGAAACTCGACATCTATAATTTCAAGGATAAAAAATGGGAGGAGAAACCATCGGTAATAATTCCGGCTAAAAGAGGCGAGACCAAAACCTGGAAATATCATGCGGAAAACGTTCATGACTTCGCCTTTACTGCCGACCCTACTTACCGGATACATGATACCATTATTTATCCCGGAAGAATGAATGGCGAAGGAGTGCGTTGTGTTGCTATTGTTCAGGAACCGCACGCCTCCGGGTGGCAGAACGCTTCGGATTATCTCGCAAAGATCATTGCTACTTATAGTAGGGATTTTGGGGTTTTCGAGTATCCGAAAATCGTAATAGCCGATGCCGCAGATGGCATGGAATACCCAATGATAACCCTCGACGGCGGCAAGGACCCTGATTATCATTATTTATTAACCCATGAAGTGGGCCATAATTGGTTTTATGGAATGCTGGGCAACAACGAAACTTACCGCGCTATGATGGATGAAGGGTTTACGCAGTTCCTAACCGCGTGGGCATTAGAAGCCATTGATGGCGACACTATAATACAAGAACCTTCGAAGTGTTGGTATGTACGGAAATTTACTGTGCTTACAAATCCGCGCGACAGGGCCTGTTATAATGGATACTTACAGGATGCCATACAATTCAACGATGAACAACTGAACACGCATAGCGATGCCTTCAACGGAGCTATCGGACAAGGTGGTGGTTACCGGCATGTGTATATGAAAACCTCTACCATGTTATACAGCTTACAATATGTGTTGGGCGATTCAGTATTCCAGGCGGCTATGAAACATTATGTGGCGCAATGGAAATTCGCTCACCCTTATCCGGAGGACTTCAGAAACTCCATCATCCGGTTCACCCATGTGGACCTGAACTGGTTTTTTGATGAGTGGATTGAAACCACCAAGAACATTGATTATAAATTGGGTAGAATTAAAAAGGGAAAATCGGCCGACCGATATGTGATAAAGTTGAAACGGAAAGGCCGGATGCAAATGCCTATTGACCTGCGTGTGATATCGAAAAAAGATTCGGTGTATGATTATACCATCCCTAATACATGGTATGAAAAGAAACAGGATGATGACAAAGCTACATTACCGGTGGCATCCTATACTATTCTGCCTAAATGGTATGGATGGGATAAGCTGGAACCTACCTATAACGCCACGGTAACCATTCCCGGTGGAATAAAGAATGTGATCATAGACCCCAGTAACCGCCTGGCTGATATTAATATGATGGATAACCGGAAAAAGGACAAAACGGAATTCCGGTTCGATTCGCATATCAACCCGCCGCTGAGTTGGGAAAAATACCGGCTGTATATGAGGCCGGATGTATGGTGGAACGCTTATGATGGTTTTAAATTAGGATTCAACCTGAATGGCAATTATATGAACGTGAAAAATAATTTCTCGTTCAGTGCATGGTTGAATACACGTCTTGCACAGGGGGGAGCCACGTATGACCTGACACCGGATATAGAAAAGAAGGCTGATTGGTTCAGCTACCGGTTCGTTTATTCCGATGCTATTGATAAGGTGATACGAAAAGGCACGCTTTATGTACAAAGCGAATGGCTCGATGGCCTTGTATTGGATAAGGTAGGCTTAACCAAGCAATTTCCGAATAACTTCTTTGCTGATATTAATATAAAAGGGTTTACACGACCAACGAACAATGAAACCAATTATCTGTTGTACCCCGGTGAGTGGGATGCCGTTTGGCAGGATGGGCATAAGGTAAATGCCTCCGTCAATTTATCACTAACCTATACTTATAATCACGATGCCTACAACGGATACCTGACCGGTCATTTACGCTCCAGCGCGGTAGGCACGGGATTCGATTATCATTATTTCGAACTAACCTCGGTATTAAAACCCAGTGTTTGGAAATTAGATTTCCGTACGCGTGTTTATGGCAGAATAGGCACTGGTAATAATGTACCCAGCGAATCAGCATTATTCTTTGCTGGTGGTAGCCCGGAGGAAATGATGGATAATAAATATTACCGGTCGGCTGGTTTTGCACCGCCCGACTGGGTAGGCCAGTATGGTTCAGATATTAGTCATGTGCAATTTGGCGGTGGGTTGGATATGCGCGGGTATGCCGGTTATTTAGTGGCGGAAACGGATAAATACGGAGTAGCGGTACCTGCTTATAAAGGTAATTCGGGCGCCAGTGTGAATGCGGAAATGGATTTCAACCGTATTGTAAAGGTCAAGAATAAAACCCTGAAAGAGTATTTTAACCTCAATACTTATCTCTTCGGTGATGCGGGTACTATTGCTTATACTAATAGCGCCAATCAGCAGGAACTTTCTGCTATCAGGCTGGATGCAGGGGCGGGAGTGGCGTTTACTATAAAAAAATGGGGCCCATTGCAGAATATAAAGCCGCTTACCATGCGGTTTGACGTGCCATTTTATGTAAGCAATGCGCCTTATGCTGACCCAAAAAACGTAGCCTTTAGGTGGGTAGTAGGTATAGGAAGGACGTTTTAAGTAGGTAAGTTTTACAATTGCTGTTTATGGCAATAATTATGCCTCTAAGGATTAGCCAAATGTCAATTGAGTGTCAGATAGACATTAAATATGGCTGAATAGGTAAGAATTTCGAAATGATATTTGCCGCGAAATGGAACACTGGCTATATTTGTTTCGTTAAAGAAAAACAATACGTTTAGCAATTAATTTTTCAACTTAAAAAAACACTAAAATGAAAACAAAAGGACTCCAGAAAAC
>Ga0302281_10002875_pt1 | contig 12057 bp, 14 predicted proteins | sample III_Fen_E1_2_FD_198762 | JGI IMG/M metagenome (GOLD analysis project Ga0302281, IMG submission 198762) | Peat permafrost microbial communities from Stordalen Mire near Abisko, Sweden - III_Fen_E1_2 | ecosystem: Environmental > Terrestrial > Soil > Wetlands > Permafrost | place: Sweden: Abisko...
ATAAAACGCTCCCCATGATTAAGAAAAATCATCTCCCCAGTGCGTGGGTCGTGGTACCACTTGTCAGCTTCACGTCTACAAAGTGCCGACAATGAATTCAGCATCGATGCATAGGCGAGTTCACTGTACTCTACTTTATCAATATTTTCCATGAGTCTCCTTATAGTTCACATTTATCTCCCGTGCATGCGTAGCTGCGTGCGCCTTCTGTGTTGTCTTCTTTCTCATACTGACTGAGTTTACCATAATCAATTTTGGGGAACTTTGAAGAAAGAGAATCATACTGAGTTTGACTTATTTCTTCATAGGGAGCAAGTTGATACACTCCTGTGTCCTTAGGCAGAAAGCTCACTCCGCAAAGATCATCAAAGTTGCGGTAGCACCAAGCTGCGGTGTCTAACCACTCATCGTTGTCCACATACACGGTCACAGACGGGTTGTGCTCGCACCAAAAATGCCTGAATACTTTCCAGTGTTCAAGCTGCTGCAAAGCAGAATAATCCTCTTTGGTCTTTGCTCCTTCGGGACTTTGAAAAGGAAAATCAAGCACCATGGTGCTCGCTGTGTTTTCTTCCTCTCCAACTTCTGGATGATAAGGAACCCCTTGATCTTTCAAAAGTCTAAACAAAGGGTCTGTAGCACTAATCCTGTATCGACGTATGTACTGCTTAGCATATCTCGGATGAATACCACTAGCCGAGTTTACTAGCTGGCTGACTGTGCCGCTTGGTTTGACACAGGTTATGGCAGTACTCATGTTTATGTTCAGCTTCTTGCACCATTTCTCAGTTTCCGACACGGCTGCAGCCTTAATCTCTCCAAGCCACTTTTTCATCTTATCATTCACATTGTTGAGCACAGGGTGGTCCATTATTCCTGTCATTGATACCCCCAACAACCTTTCCTCATTACAATTCTTTGTCCACTGAGGACGAAGATATGTAAATTTAGTGAATGAAGCTTGCCAAACACCAAACATAGCGGCAACTTTGGCCTTCTGCCTGAGGTCTTCTAGCTTGTCTTCCGGTCTCACCACAATTTCAGAGAGATTGCAGAATTGCATAGGTCTAAGAAGTATCTCTCCACAGGGGTTGGTACCGACATCCTTGCAATCTTGTCTGCGTCCCGAGAACTGCATCTGCTTTCGTGCTGCTTGTCGATTGAATATGCCTCGTTCCCCACTGCCAGACTTTATGATGTCCAAAAATTCTTCAGTAAAAGTTTGTACTTCTGGCTTTAAATTATATGCAGCACTGTTGTTGGACATTGAACGGTGTCCCATGCCTCTTTCCCAGAACTTACCTACTTTCGCTTCTGCGATCAACCTGTCGTCTAGGTCACTTAAACTAATCTCGGATGAACGGCGCACACCTCCGACAACAACAATCTGAGCCACTTTGTTCTTTATATCCAAAACATCTATGGATGTGAGCTTGGTTTGTCCCTTCTTTCTCTTCTCTTCAAAAAGATTTGTACAGAAGTTAAAGAGATCGAGCAGAGGTTCTGGTCCTGAACTCCTCCCTCCCATAGTAAGAAGTCTGGAGCCACGCTTACGAACTTTACTGACATCAGGCTTTATGCTGTCCCCTCTCCACAAGGCCCTAAGGGCTTTGTTGAAACTGTCTGCCCAACCTTCCTTACTATCGTTTACTAGGACATCTACAGTTTTGCCTGTAGAACTTTTTATCTCTGGTAGTTTGTCTATGTACTCTCGCTCGATGCTGAAGCCTACCCCTGTGCCACACATTAGTATATACAGTACCTCGCTGAATGAGTCTATTGAGTCCACAGTGAGATAGCTGCAATTGTACATGGATACATGAGAGGCTTTAGCTGCTGTACCTGCGGCCCACATGGCGCGCATTGAAGGCATCACAGTCATGCCCAGAATAGCTTGGAGTCCTTGTTTGTAAAAATGAGGAGATACTGAGTCGCCTATTTCTTCTTTCATGAAATTCATGAAGCGGTTGCAGGTTTCTTGGTAGTTCTCTCTTCGTCCCAACTCTTCTACCCAGCGCGAGTAAGTGCGCGTGTAGACAAACTCTTGCGATGGCAACATTATTCTTCTCTTTCTTTCAAGTTGTTTAAAAAAGCAAACTCTCCATGGTATATTTTGGCTAACTCATTGTACTTGGCAGCGGCTTCTCTCGGACTATCAAAATATCCTCCGCTAATTTCCTTACCGTTATGTATTGTTCTGGCATGGTATTGCCCATGGCTTTTGTTCCAATGCACACCCTTATAACCTGAAGTGTTATTCTTTTGTTTTCCACGGTTCCTTTGGTTTTCTGCTCCAGTTGCTATTCTCAAGTTACTTCTTCGGTTGTCCAGCCCGCTTTCTTTCCCAGAAGAAATGTGATCAACCATTACCTTAGAGTCAGTAATCCCAAGGATAAATCTGTGCATGGCTTGACGAGTACCTAGTGTTTTCTCATCAAGAGTGGTTCTGCGTACGGCATAAAATCTACCATTCTTTGTATCCACAAAAGTATGCCATACATGTTGATTTACTCTTTCAAAATCTTCATCATCAACCACAGCAACTTTTCCTTGTGTGAGGATTATTTCCCTCATTGGCTTTCTCTTTCTTGTTCGTTGTGTATGAAGTCTTGTTCAAGCACAAATGTGCTGTGTTTAGCTGGGCAGATAAATCTGAAAAATTGTGGCCTAGTCTGAACCGCAGCACGGTATGCTTGGGCGTTACACCAAGCACAGTTGAGATATGGCGTAATATCCTTGGTGTTCATGTAGTCTCCTTTACTTCTGCCAGTGGTCTGATATGTGGTACTCACTCGTCATTTTTACCTTTGAAATAACCTCAGCTCCAGCCCTGAGAAATGCATCAGACACAAGCTCGGCTACTTCCTTGCTGTGTCTCTTAGGGCTCAAAATTTGAAGCTCATCGTGGACCATGCTGAGCAGCTTGGCATTGTACTGAGGAAGAACGTGCCAGAGGTATGGTTTACCAGAAGCATCTGCGCCAGCTCCCATCGCGCGTTTAACAAGCGAAGCGTTGGTCCCTTGCACCCCATGATTCTTGCCCCTGCGTCCGATACTTCCCCACAGGCCACGCATAGCTGACTTGACCTCTGCTTCTGATGGTTCCCTGTGTGTTAGTTTGTATTTTTCATCAACTGTGGGGTCTTTAAGGTACGCTGCTTTGAAGTTGAAAATGTTTTTCTCTTGTGCTTCTTCACTGAGTTCCAATCTATCCGCGTGTTCGTCCTTGTAATATTCTTTTGCTGTCTCCCATGTCGGAGCGGGCAGCAAACGTCGTCTTCCGTACATGTCTCGTGCTTCATTTAGACGCTGCGCTTGTTCTCCTGCCTCCTTAAGGTATTTCCACACGAATGGGAAAGCCTTCTCGTGCTGACGCATGAGTTCTTTTGCTGCGTCTACAGTGATGCCAAGTTCATCAGCTAAGGCATCAGGGCCCCCGCCATAACAAAGCAAAAAGTTAATCGCCTTGGTATTTTTACGCAGCTTCTTATGCTCTTTACATTCACATTTCTGCCTTTCAGGTTTACCCTCTGCATCTAGCTTGAAGTAAGCGCAGCCGTCCTCAGTGCCCGCTTTCCATTTTTCAGACTCTAAAATCTCGGTTGAAACCGAGTGGACATCTTGGTTGCTGTTAAAAGCCTTAATCCACGACGGCTCATTTGAAAGCTCTGCGATGATACGCAACTCACAACCTTCAAGATCAATTGTGATTATATCATAACCTTCTGGAGAAAGATAGTCTGGAGGATTAGTGACAAAGCATTCTCTGACATCATCTTCAGCAGGTAAATTTTGTGCGTTAGGCTTAGACGAGCTTGTCCTCCCAGTTTCCGCTTCGAGTTGTGAATACACACAATGTAACCTGCCATCCCACGGATGTAAAAACCCTTCTTCCTTGCACGCCTTGGTGACCCAAGTCTGCGTCCATTGAAGTCCGTATGTAGAGATAGTTTTCCCATCTTTCCTGAAGTTTCGTAAAAGATGAATCAAGGGACGATCATTGAACTTCAGGAGATGCTCGTCGGCAACACTCTCTAGGCTCTTCAGCCCTTTTATTTGCTTGAGAGCAGAAAGCAACTGTTCGTGAGAGTCGTAATTTAGAAATGCCTCACCTGCACACTTCGGCAATGCAGCTTTCACTCTGGTATTTTGCTTGCTTAGTTCGGAGTATGCCTTGCGTGCATCGGCCTTCTTGGCCAACCGCGCATCCTTCAACATTTTTAATTGTGCACGTAGTTCGGCCTTCTTGGCATTGTCGCGTGTGCTGCGTATCTCGTCAGCTTTTGTAGCTTCCTCTGGGGTGAGCAGTTCAAACCCCTTGCGCCAGTTGTCTTCACGGCGGGCGAGTTCCTCAAAGTCTATCTGCTCAGTTTTCCTGCCCACAACGGGCACAAAGGTCTCGTCCAAAATCTTAAATGCGGCGTTACGACGTTCTGTCACTGCATCTATGCGCTTCTTCCAGCGCTCACAGTCAATTCTCTGCCCCGTAAGATGCATGTCTTGGAAGCTGCCTATGGCGTCGTTCTCAATTTGTACTGTGGTGAGTAGTTGGTCTGTTGTCAGCTCACGAAGTTGATGCTCGCGCATTGACAACGGCATTCTGGTGTCAAACGCTGCGTAGGCAATCATCTCGGTCGTCAGCGGCCCATCGAGCGTGAACTTGTCCTGTTGTTCTTTATCTACGAGTAGCCCAAATCGCCTCGCTACAATGGACGCCATGGAGAACTCAGTCATGCGTTTCAAGCTAATGTTCCCTGCTTGTAGCACTCTTTCTGCCAAGTCGGTTGAGTAGAGGTGCCAGATGCGCTGCCCGAAGTTCCACCAGAATACCGTATATTCAAACGACAGGTTTTGTCCCACCTTTAGCACAGCGTTGCTGCAGATCGCTGGGGTGAGAATATCGAACACAGGTTTGTAGCAGGGATCGAGTGTGTAGAGACCTTGGGATTGACTCAAACGCTCGGGGGACCCTGCGAAGGGTAGGAGGTCGATCACGAACTGCTTGGCTTTGTCCCCAATTTGGATTGTACGTACTTTGCGAAAATAGAAATCGCCACACCAGTTGGTCTCTGTATCAAGGCCCACCAGCCCTTTCGTTGCAAGTTTTTCTGCCACAAAACTTGACAATTCGGGCAACCCGGCATCGGGCGTCACTAACGTAATGTTCATTGGAGGGCTCAGCGTGCTGAGGTCCAGCGGCTTCAATGTTGATGTTCCCATTCTGAGTCCTTTCCTTATGCTCGCGCAGATGCAACGGCATCACTTAGTTTTTCCAAAACACGCGCATGCCCTTGCTGCGCAACGCGGCCATCTTCTTCTTGCACTCCAACAATTGAGCGTTGCCGAAGGCTACCTGCTGCTCAACTTTTAGGCGGGAGGCGCTATCTAACTGAAAACTCCCTACAGCGGACGCGATCCCGGCGCGCCATTTCTCCATTTCCTGCTGAATTTTCTGCCGTTCTCGGGAGACGGCATCTGGCGTCTTTCTCATGAGGTTTGCCTCAGGTCTTTCCTTTCATACAGATACATGTCTGTTTGTCGGTAAACTGTTGATTCCCTAGGGAAAACCCTTGTAAGTTGTTGATTCCCTTAGAAGTGGTGAGAATTGGTGGTAAGTCCTTTGGAATCCTAGGCACCCTCCTAAGTACTTGATTCTTATAGGGTATACTATATAGTACTCTCCCCCAAGAGGTACTAGAGTATGGTATCACAGGTTTTGGCTGGCGTCAATAGGAAAAATTTACACGGTCCCCTAGGATAAAATTTACACTTTATTTTCGTCAGGGTATGATTCCCCTTGACAGGAGCCCCTAGACATGATACACTATTCATAGTTGAATAAATCTGTGGGTGGGGTGCCTCTAACACCCTGCCCACTCCCTTTAGAGGAGGGACAACATGAATCCGAAAGAAAAGCAAACAAGAGAAGAGCGGCAGTGGTCAGATACCAAGACAGACGCATTTTACAGACAGGGGCGACACGCTGTAGACCCGTATGTATTCCCTGAAGATGGCAGTCTTGACGTAGTACACGAAGGCGTTCTATCTCAGATGATAACGCTATTCGATGTCCCTTTTCATGAAATGGAGGAGTTACAACTCCCAGAGTGCTTTGGAGACAGACACTCCCTTGCAAGGGCTGAGGGTTCCTTCAAAGCATCCAAGACACAAAACGGCGGTGCCAAAGTAAGGTACACATACAAAGAAGCCAAAGATTGGAAAGAACAAGCAACAGCTTGCGAAATTTGCGGGACACTTTTTGAGTTTTCTAGTGATAAACACGGAGACCACAGTCACAAAACTGGTGAATGGCGTGGGGTTTTGTGCAACAAGTGCAACATGGCCATTGGTATGCTGAAAGATTCTCCAGAGTTGTGCGAAGCAGCCGCAGAGTACCTTCGCAAGAGTTTATAAGTTTGGGCGTAGCAGCAGTAATGTTGTAGGCATCGCAACAAGGTGCCTGCCCAGCGTATTTGTTCCTTCGCAGCGTTGTCGCGCAAAGCCAGCCTCAGGAACGACGTGAGGAGACCCCACGATACAAAAGGGTCTCACATTTTAGTTACAGGATTTTTTGTCAGGTAGTATTGGAGGCAGACATGGTAGTCCTACTTGTTCTTTTTACCATCGCAGTTTTCCTCAGTATCGACTCATTCAGAAACTGGAACAAGAATCGCATTCGCGTACCGCGTGGCACGATGTATACGACTCCCGGCTTCGAAGCGCTTGGTTGTTTGGCACAGGATGGACCACTTCCTGAAAAGAAAAAGAGTCATAAACAAAATCCCAAGGCTTAGCGGCCTTGGTCTAGAGGAGCAAGCATGGAAAACCCTATCACACCTTTGACACCTGAGCAAACAGCCAAGGAAGAATCTCAGGCAGCTAAAGAGAGATACCTGCACAGGACACTGGTTGGCTTGGATCAATTTGTAAATGTGCTGGCTGGTGGGCATCCCGACGAAACGATCTCCGCGCGGGCGGCTAGGGCAGCTGAACAGAACAAGATGTGGGGAAAAGGAATGTCTTCCTTTCTCAACTTGTTTCAGAAAGACCATGGGCCAGACGCACAAGCAGGAGATTTAGAGCGCGCCACAGCCGTCGCCAAGATTGAAGATCAGTCAGGTGGCATCGACAAGTAAAGTTACCTTTCTACATACAGGGGAGTCCCTGAGTAGGAAGGTTTGCGGCGTAGCCATACGCCTTGTGCGCACACAATGCTGGCCTATACCAGCGAAATGGCATAGAGGTCTTTGGTAGATTCTTTCCTCGCATGCAAATGAATCTCCAGCTTTTAGTTCACCAAGTTTGCCCGTCAGTGCATTGGTCACTTTGTGTGGCAACTGACCCAACGCCCAGTTGGCCCGTGAGGGGACGAGGCAATATCATCATAAATAAGTCATACCAGCCCAAGCCTAAACAGCTTGGGCTTTTTCGTGCCCGAAAACGCATAGCGCGGTGGGCTCGGAGAAAACCCTTGACCACCACATATAACCTCTTAGAACTAGATCCTCTGGCTAACCCCTATTGCTTCGCAGGGTGTGCCGGGGATACCGCATTAGACCCAAACGAATTGCAGTGCAGGAAACACAAACCCAAAATAATAGGAGACTCAGATGGCAGAAACAATCGAAGCAGTCGTAGCACCTACGTCTAACCCCGTGACCGAAGCCACACCCGTGGCAGAAGTCCCCAAGCGCACCAAGCAGGCATTGACCGCAGAAGAACGCGAGCCGCTGCATAAATTTGAAACGGCGTACCTCAAGGCGCAGATCCAATTGAATGCCTTGACGCAGCAAACCCAAGCGGCTCAGAAGGGCTTCACGGAAGCTGTGGAGGCCCTCGGCAAGAAGTACGAAATCAACCCCAAAGAGATGCAGTTCGACAATACGCAGTTTGAGTTTGTCGCAATCGCGGGGCAGGCAGCGCCGGTGGCTATGAAAGCCGTCAAACAGTAAGGAGCCAGAAAATGGCCGACTCAGAAAAGCTAGTAGACATCACAAAACCCGGTGTGTTCAAAGACACACCGGGCGCTTCAGAAGGTATCATCATACGTAGGGATGTTCCGGTAAAAGTAGCTAGGGGTGAGGGCGGGAAGTTTGTCAAGCAAGCAAAATCCATGCCCAAGACCCAAGATGTCACTAGGCTTCTAAGGAATTTGCTTAATCAGGCCGAGGCAGGACCTGATGGAGTGCTGCGCAGAGGGGGTAAGACTCGCCTGCGAGCGATGTTCGACAACATCGTGACCATTGCAAGCAAAGACCCCAATATACCGCTCTTTGATAAAGAAGGTAATCCCGTATTGAATGCAGATGGCACGCAGCGCACGTACTTCAGCGACAAGATTGCGGGTGTGGCAGTACAGGCATTCGATAAACTTGCCTTGCGCGTATACGGTGCGTATAACAAGAGCGATGAAGAATTGGATGCAATGAAGTCCCAAGGCGTCAAGTTTGTGGTGATTACACCACCTGCTGAAATGATGAATAAAGAGATCGTGGAAGACAAGCCGAAGGATGCATTGAAGCCAGCATTCATAGAGGGAGAATTTACGGAAGACCCAAAGTATTAAAAGATCTCCGAGCTTAGCGGCTCGGGGCTAGAGCGGGAGGTGCTCCAACATCTCCCTGCTCGTCCTTGGAGGGACACATGCTAGTTTACTTGGCAACTAACAAAATCAACGGCAAGCAGTACGTAGGCCAGACCGTAAAGAAATTGAACCTGAGATGGAACGAGCACACTTCCAATCAGAGCAACAGTGTGCTGCACAAGGCCATCAGGAAACATGGCAAGGAAAACTTTTCGGTAGAGAAGATCCATGATTGTAACAGCAAAGAAGAGATGGATTTCGTGGAGATTTTCTACATTATATTGCTGGATACCAAGGCACCGAACGGCTACAACTTGACTGACGGTGGAGAAGGAAGATCTGGTTATACCCTCTCAGAAGAATCTAAGAGAAAAATCAGTCAGAAGAACTCAGGTAAAGTCATTTCTGCAGAGCAACGTCTGCAAGTAAGCAAGAGGCACAAGGGAATAAAACTAGGACCACGTTCCGAGGAGACTAAGAGGAAAATCAGTGAATCCCATATGGGAAAGAAAGTTACTGAAGAAACTCGCCGCAAACAGAGCCTAGCAAAACTAGGAATAAAGCGTGCAGCATTCACGGAAGAAACACTACTCAGAATGAGCATCGCACAGAAGGTCAGGCATGCCAAGAAAAAAGATTGTGCAAGAAAAGGAACGTCCACCTTATCTTAACGCGGACGGTACCATTGATTTCAATAAGGTATTTAAATTACAGCCCAAGCAAACGGAGTTGCTACAGATGCGCACGCGCGACGGTGCGCCTTACTTGATGCCCGTGGCCCCGCAATGTCTCAGCGTGGGTGGGTTTCGTAGTGGCAAGACCACAGGCTGGTTGATGTACTTGATCATGAACTACTGCCTAGCTTGGGAATGCTGCGATATACTTGTTTTGAGGCGCACATTCAAGGAGCTTGAAAGTGGGGCCATTAAGGATTTTCTAACTTTTTGCCCACCTGAAATTTACAAGTACGATCAGACGCGTCACGTTGCGGAATTTACCAATGGATCGCGCGTAGTTTTTGGACACTGCGCCAACAATAAAATGCGGGATTAACAACATCAGTCCCCTCACTCAGAAATGGGTGTTGAAGAATCGAGAGAATTCAGGGAAACACTCGCAAGAGTCAATCCTGAGCCGAGCGCACAAGTATGTGTGAAGGTGCAACGATCATCCCGTCGCTGGGAGTAGGGAACAGTGTTCCCGAAGCACTCGACATCCGAAAGGATGATGATATGATCTGGACTTACAGGTGACTGTAAGAGCTTGGGTGGAAACGACCCAAGCGCAACATAGTCGATTGAACAGTATTTAGGTTCGGCTTACGTTGGTATATTAGTAGATGAATGCGGTCAATTTTCTTCAGAAGCTTGGGGCATGTTGTATTCACGTAACATCGTGAACGCAGCTTGCAAACCAAATGCTCATGGGCACCTACCAATACCTGTCATAGTTGGTTGTACGAATCCTCTAGGTCCTTACTACGAGTATTACCGTACTGTGTTCGTGCAGAAGGAACCCTTTGAACACCCCGAGGGCGCGCGTAAAGATATGAACGGAGCATGGTGGGTGATGGAGACAGGGGAACCGTACAACATTTACGACCCGTCACTTTACGCCTATCAGCGCTCAACAGCAATGGATAACCCAGAATTCCTAAAGAGAGACCCGGGATTCATTGCACGCATGAACAGCTTGCCCAAAGCCCAAAGAGATAAGAAGCTCTTGGGACTTGATGGAGCTACCGATGGCCAATATTTTTCTAACTTCGATCCTTATGAGCATGTGGTTGATCTCAGGGAAGACCCTGAAGCCATCATTTGGCAGCCGTGGCAGTCAGTAGTTGCGGGGCAGGACTGGGGAATGTCCCATGCTAATGCCGCGTACTTGTTTACTAAGGCACTAGTGAGGACCGTAGGCAATGATTATCGTTTGAAAACGGTGTGTTTCAAAGAACAAGTCACACAGGGTGGCAAGACACACAAGGAATGGGCATCTCTGTTCAACAGTATGTGTAAATTGCCTACAGGAGAAAGATGTACACCCAAAATAATTGCGTTTTCTCATGAAAAATTCTCTAAGCAGGTATCTGCACACACCCCCGCTGATGAATATTCAAGAGAATTGCGTACATACGGTCTGCCTCCAGTAACACGAGCTACGCAAGACCGAGTGGGCAGGGCATCCTTGATGTATAACCTCCTGTCCAACGGAGATTTGGTAATTCTTAGTGGATGCAAGGACATTATCAACGCTATCCCGTCTTTGATGATAAATCCAGACATGCCCGACGATGTTTTGAAAGTAAACACTCGCGGAGACGATGCTTATGACGCATTTTCTTACGGCTTGTTTGCAATGCTGGGCAACCGTAAGAAGCCTGATGTATTAACCATCGAAGAGCACGCAAAAACGTTAGATCCTTTGAGCGCCTACTTCTATAAAATGAAGATGCTGAACAGAAAAAACGAAAATACACCCTTTGTTCAGGCCGAGCAACCCGTTTGGCTAGGAAAAGGTGTATACTAAGGAGACTCAGCGTGGGAATCGAATATGAAGAGACGTGGGGAGCACTCATACGTCAATTTTTTCGAGAATTATTCGGAAGTAGATATGCCGACCACCTCGAAGGTGAGATTTTGCGCTTGCGCAATGACCACGACAGAGTTTTGCATGATCGAGACGTGCAAATTGCATCTCAGAGGGAAGAAATCGCGCGCTTGAACACCAAAATCATCGTGTATGAGAACACGGTGATGTCTCACAGCTCGAAAATGGGCGCAGAAGTGGTTGCTTATCAAAAACCAGCTCCACCGAAGCCCGCGTTCAATTTTGTAGACATGCCGCAGACGAAATCTCGCTGGCAAGTCATGCAAGACGAGCATGACGCGCAAATAGCCAAGGAAGAAGCTGAGGAACAAGCACAGAAAGCTGCAACTGCAGCGAAGGAGTAGTTGTGGCTGAAGAAAAGAAGCAAGATGTGTGTCACGTTTCCGTGCACGTCGTCGAAAATGGGTACAAGCTCGACTGTTGCTATGAAGCTCCTGAGAAATCCCTAGGTGCTCGTGCAGGTTGGTACCCGGCATCACCGGGAGAGTGTAAAACGTACGTGGAAAAAACTCGGGAAGCTGTAATAAAGCGCCTCGAAGAGATTCTGTAAGCGGCAATTGCCGAGGAGAACCCTATGTATCAAACTAAGAGTGGTAAGAAGTTCGGCAGTAGCATGGTCGGCAAGAAGTACGACAGCATGCACCCCGAGGATTCCAAGGAAAATCAGGCGACAGGCCCTAAGGATTCTACTATGGGTTCTACATCCAAGAAACCCATGGAACCCAAGGAAGAACCCCGGACTAACCCTATGGGTGAAGCCAAGTTTTCGGCTAAGGAAGCCACAGCTCCAGACAATGATGTTCTAGGGAACCCCGAGGGCGTCGATGCAGGTGCAGTGGCAGCTGAGCATGGTCCGGCAGAAAACG
>Ga0302281_10002891_pt1 | contig 12027 bp, 10 predicted proteins | sample III_Fen_E1_2_FD_198762 | JGI IMG/M metagenome (GOLD analysis project Ga0302281, IMG submission 198762) | Peat permafrost microbial communities from Stordalen Mire near Abisko, Sweden - III_Fen_E1_2 | ecosystem: Environmental > Terrestrial > Soil > Wetlands > Permafrost | place: Sweden: Abisko...
CCACCCAGCAGAGAAGTATTCATGTTGAAGACGGTGTGATCGCCTTCGTTGCCTCCCCATGCGAACAGGATCGAAACCATGGGAAACCCTCCCGCACGCAGCGTAAGTCCAGTCGCGAAACTATGTTTCAGGTGATCGAAGCCGAGATCTCCGCGTGTAAGTGCGACTCTCCCTTGATCGGCGAGGAAGCGAAAACCGAACGGCCCCCAGATCGAATGCTCGAAGTCTTCCTGGAGCAGCAGAACGTTGGGAGCGCGGAAGCGATAGTCCTGATAACTCGCCAGCGACGACTGACTGTCTATATCGGATCCTCCGAGTGTCTGCTGAAAATAGAAAGGTACGGTGCTCGAGCCCGAGGCAATGGATTCGGAAACCAACAGGCGCAAATTCAGCGAGCCGTTCAAGTTATGCGAGCGCGAAACGGAAGCGGGCACGATCGGTGGACACTTCTCGCTGACGGGCGCGCATTCGTCGGGACCGTTCGTATCGGTGGTAATCGGCGTCGAATGCGTGTAACCGTAAAGATTAAATGTGTGATTCAGATCGGTTGTCCAGCGCCGAAAAGAGTAGTCAGAGTTGGAGGGGGCGAAGAACTGCTGAAAATTGGCGGAGTAATTGAGCTGGAAATGTTCCCCGAACGACGGCTGTAGGCGAAAGCCTTCGCCGAGTTGGATGAAACTGGGCTGGCTGGTCAATCCGGGCGCTGTCGCATTGGTGTAGAGAGTTTCGATCGAGGGGAAGGATTGTCCGTACTCGCCCCTGAGGTTGACGAAGCGCCCGTTCACTTCGCCAAGCAGCGCTACGTTCAACTTGCGAATGGCGGACCATTCGAAAACTGGTTTAATAACGTTGCCTCCAATAATTGTTTGCGTCATGCCGAACACGGAGGCGCCGGCCTGGGTGGAGTTGTTGCCCAGTCCGTAGAAATTTATTTTGTTCAGTGAAATCGACTGCGCATAGAGGTTGAAGACCGTGTAAGGATGTACCAGGTTGACCTGGGGCTTCCGCTTCTTAGCAGGAGTCGCTTCGGCTGCTAGCCCAGATGGCGGAACTGTAGGCGTGATGACGTGAATTTGCTCATGCGGAGTGTGGATCATCTTCATGTAACCGCCGGCCCGCCATGAGGCGTTGGTCGAAGCTACGGCGTCAACGTCCCAGGTCATCCGCCAGTTCCTGGTGTTCTTGTCAGCAACGAATGCACCGCCGAGGCCAAATCCGTTTTGTGGGGGCAGGCTTCCCGCGGCAATGTGCAGGGGATGGTCGGTGAAGAGTTCGTAGGCGCACCCGGTCACCAGGCTGAAGTCGAATTTGTTGCAGGCGTCGGTGACTCGTTCCCCCTCGCGGCGAAAATCCGCCTGCAGCCGGCTCTCTTGAGCAAGAGCAGCCACAGACGAGAGCAATATCAAGATGAGCACACTCCATCGCATACCGTCTCCAACAACGCCGAGAGTTACTAAGTCGTCGATCCAGTCTTTTTCTTGGGACTACGCTTCTTTGCTTTCCGACTTACTTTGGATTTTTCTGGTATTCCGTCGCTAGCAACTGCCGCGATGGCGATTCCGCGAGTGGGTTTTTTTGCGGCAGCCTTATGCGCCTCGTGGATTGCAGTTGTCACCTGCCGAATGTACTCGGCCGCCTCGCCTTCCGTCTTAATGGCATTGATGTAAATGTCAGTCCGGTGCCGGACGGGCAGGTTTCTCTCGGCGCCGTGCAAGTGCTGCACCTGTGCTTTCAGCAGCGCATTCACCGGCCGATCGGGATTCATCGCGATCTTTAGATCTGGCCTGGGTACGTGGATGAGAGTCATCGACTCGCTCCTCCTTGGTGGTCTCTTATCAGAGATTTCTTCAGCACAGCTGGAGTCACGTAAACACTAAACGTCGAAGTCGGGACAGTCGGTTCGCATGGTATCCAGCGAAAGCAGATTGCGCGCGGGGTCGACTGGCGCCACATTTGGTTCAATGAAAACATCAGCGTTGCTTTCGCGTGGCGAGCGCGGCGAGTAACTGCCGAGAAAAAACCTGGTGATCGTCGCGGGAATGGAAGCGTGATCAAAGACGCGGTTGCTCACCACGGTTCCCTTCGGAATCCACGGCGAAACTAGAATCGCCGGAACACGCACGCCCAAGCGGTCAAAGGCAAACGGCTGACCTGTCCCTGTGTCATTCGCCGAGGCTGTAAATTGGTCGGGCGGACAAGCCGGAGGGACAACGTGATCGTAGATACCTCCATGTTCGTCGTAAACGATGAGGAGAGCGGTGCTTGTCCACAAGTCCGCGTTCTGCTTGATCGCGTTATAGACAGAGGCGATGAACAACTCTCCTGCCTGAACGTTGTGATCGGGGTGCTGATCGTTGGCGACTTCTTCTCCGCTATCGCTGTCGTGGTCGTTGTAGTTCGGCTCAATAAATGAGTACTGGGGTAAATTTCCTGAGTTACAGTCGTCCAGAAATTGCTGATAGGTGCCGAATAATTCCGGCTCGTTCTGAAGCAAGTTTGCGACTTCCATCGTCGAACTGGTTGCGTCGTAGTAATACAGCTTAGCTGTGTGCTTGGGATTCGCGTTGAGCAGGCGGTCGTAGATGTTCTTGAAGGGCTCGTTGATGTAAATCGGATTCATGTCAACGCGTCCGAACGACGTTCCGTAATGTGCGAAGGCACGATTGCAGATGGTTGGACCGGGAATCGATGCAAACCACCGGTTAAAGACCGCGAACTCCAACGCAAGGGTAGTCAGTACGGGTAATTGGCTCTGCGTGAAGTAGTACATGATTTTTTGGGAATGCCCGACGTCTTCCTGTTGATTGAAGTAACTCTTCACAAATCCCTGCATGTTGGCGGTGCGCGCCGGACTGGTATCGCCGCCGAAAATCTGCAGGTCAACGGCAGGGAAATGATGATCGGGGTCTGGATCGAGCTGACTTTGAAATTCCGCGAGCGGTTGTGGCTTGACCGACGCGCCCGTCGTGTCGGGATTGCTTAACGCGTCGGTGACGCCGTCGATGCGGGGGTCCACGGCGGCGAGGGATCCGAGCATGTGGTCGAACGACCGGTTCTCCATCATCAGAACGACGATATGTTTGAGATTGTCGAGTCCAGGCGGCATAGCAATCCTCGGCAGCGGCGGATTTGCAAGAGTTTATCCAATAACCAGGTCACAACGATAGCATCAACCTGCAGGGCAGAAACCTAGCGAGAATCTCCCGCGTAACAAGTTTGATAGCTAATAGTGCATGAGCGGAGCCTTCCGTTTCGCGGGGGATTCCTGGATTTCTGGGACTTCGGGGTACGCGTACGGTCGTGGTTACTTCTTGAAGCGACCCTCCGATCTGAATTTCTCTCGTCGACGATTCTTTTTTTCTTTTCGTGGGAAACTTCCCGGCAGGGCGTGGGTTTGATTCAAACGAAGCGAGACCGCTTCCCGGTTGAGATCTCAGCAGTGAATTGTGGGCCGTTCTGACGCAGTCTTCCCCTGCGAATGCGCGGTCATCCCCCAAACCAGCGCCGCAACCTTCTGACAACTTTAAGGAGACTTATGAAACTTCGCACACGTGTCGTTATGCAACTTGCAGCTCTATGCCTGATTCTGGGCGCATACAGCTTCGCCTCGGATGAGGCTTATCTTTACATCGTGCACGGCATTCCAGGCCGTGATATCGCCGACAACCTCAATCCTGGCCTACCCGTCGACATTCTGGTAAACGGTAAAGCGTGCCTCGTCCACGGACTGACCTTCGGCAACAGCACTGGCCCGTACACTCTCGTGGCGGGCACCTATGATGTGCAGTTCAGCCTGGCGAACACGCTGGCACCCTGCACGAATGCGGTGTTAATCGATACGCAAGTAGCGTTGACAGCAGGGGAGAATGCCACCGTTGTCGCAGCGATCAACGCCACGCAACCTACGGCGCTGCAACTCGTGGACTCCTTGTCGCCGGTAGTGCCTGGGAACGCGCGCTATGTCTTCGCGAATTCCGCCGACGCTCCGGCATTGCAGGTCACGCTGACGCAACTGGGCGTTAAGCATCCGCAGACCTTCACCGGTACGGCGGCTCCGGGCACGCAAACCCCGATCCCTGTAACGGCTGGCACCTATCTGGTGCAGGTGACAGAAGTTGGCAGCACGACCGTGCTGACTTCGCAGGAGATCTCGTTGCCGGATCAGTCCCTGACTTTTGCGTATGCGTGTGGTGAGGCACTCAACAACACGGTAGGCTTGGTCAACCGGACAATCCGCGACGTGTTCTAGTCGCCAGTCGTGGTGAGTTCGCTAATGGTCCGCGGATTCCCTCAGGGGCTAAAACCCGCGTTATTGTTAGCTCTGGGCGGCACGGCTAAAAGCCGTGCCCTTCCCAGAAAGCGACCGATAGTTAGTAGTAAAGAGGGGGTCGCTAATTTCGCGGCGTGATGCGCATAATGTCGTATTTCACTTCGACGGTGCGCAGGGGAAACTTGGATTCGACATAGTTCTTCACATCATTTACCGAGGGAATGCCGTCCTGGCCAGTGAGCCCTCGGGCGTCGTCGAGCAAAATGATGTGCGGATAGGGATGGCTCAAGATCATCTCCAGTTCAGCTGACAAACGCTCTTCGTTGCCCCGAACTCCGATCCAGCCGTAATAGCCGGCATCGAGCCAGAAGAGCGCTGGGCCGCGCAATAGAGTCAGCACTTCGGGCATCACCAACTTGCTGTCGCCACAGAAAATTCGCACATGCGGCAGGTTCGCGAATTTATGCCTTGCGCGTTGCGCCAATTCGGGAACGAATTCGATGGAGTAAATCTGAGTGAAGCGATTTTTCATCGCGGCCACCATCTCGCCGTAATAGGTCCCGGTCTCGACCAGTGTGGTGAGACCATATTTCTCGCCGTAGTGGCGCACAACTTTCTGCTTCAAGAGATGAGGAGAGCGCTGCGGGCGGCCGCGCAAGTTCCAATACCAATAGTCGGGATAATGGCCGAGCGCTTTGTAGGCGCCGTAGAGCGGGGTGCGCTGCAGCAACCGCCGAAATGCTTTCAGAATTCCTCCATGGGAGAACGTCAAGCATAGGGGCGCGCGAAAAGCGGCGTCAAGGGATGAGCGTTGTCATCCCGCCGCGAGATGGGTATTCTCACGGCGAACTACAGACCCCTCGCCTTGCTCGGGATGAGAATTCATGAAAAGTGGCAGCTGCCCGCGGCGCTTCGACTTCCCACGAGCTTTTAGCACAGATTTGCCAACCGCTCGGTCGGTTAACGCATTTTGACGCTTCCGGTTCCTCCTCTATCATCTATCATCGGGAGTAGTGGGGAGACGCAATGCCCGAGAAGAAATCACCAGCTGATCCGCTGAAGGCGGCAGGGAAAGCCGTTGCCGAGAGCCAGATTTCCGACGTCTTCGAGGGCCGGCATCCCGTGGCTTCCGAAAAAGAGTGGGCCGAAAAAACGCTAGCGCCAACGCTCGACAAGTCTCCGGAAAAACCAATTGGTGCTGCTACGGGCACCAATGTGGACGAGCATGGCCGGGCGCGATTCAGCACCATATCGAATACGCCGATTCGCCGTCTTTATGCGCAGGCTGATCTTCCGGCCGATTGGGAGTATGACAAGTATCTTGGCTATCCCGGCGAACCGCCCTATACGCGCGGGATTCACGCGACGGGTTATCGAGGCAAGCTGTGGACGATGCGTATGTTCTCGGGCTTCGCTTCTCCCGAAGAGACAAATCAACGTTACAAATATCTGCTCGAGCATGGCGGCGGGGGGTTATCTGTGGCGTTTGATCTGCCGACGCTGATGGGATACGACTCCGATCATCCGGCGAGCGAGGGCGAGGTTGGCAAGTGCGGCGTGGCCATCGATTCGCTTGAAGATATGGAGATCCTGTTCGACGGGATTCCGCTCGACAAGATCACCACGTCCATGACGATCAATTCGCCGGCCAGCGTGCTCTGGGCGATGTATCTGGTGGTCGCGGAAAAGCAGGGCGCGGACTGGACGAAGATTTCGGGCACCATTCAAAACGACATTCTCAAGGAATACATTGCGCAGAAGGAGTACATCTATCCGCCAGCACCGTCGATGCGACTGGTGATCGATACCTTCGAGTTTGGCGCGAAATTTACACCGCGCTTCAACACGATTTCGATCAGCGGCTATCACATTCGCGAGGCGGGATCGAGCGCTCTGCAGGAGCTTGCCTTCACCATCTATGACGGGGTCGAATACGTCGAGTGGGCGCGGCGACGCGGTCTGGACGTGGACGATTTCGGGCCACGCCTGAGTTTTTTCTTCAACGCGCACAATGACTTCTTCGAAGAGATTGCTAAGTACCGCGCCGCACGCAAGATCTGGTATCGCTTAATGAAAGACCGCTTTGGCGCGAAAAACGATCGCACGCGGCTGATGCGTTTTCACACGCAGACCGCCGGAGTATCGCTACCGGCGCAGCAACCGATGAACAACATCGCGCGGGTCGCCTTACAGGCGTTGGCGGCGGTACTCGGCGGCACACAGTCGTTGCATACCGACGCGTATGACGAGGCGCTGGCGTTGCCGACGGCGGACGCGGCACGTATCGCTCTACGAACGCAGCAGATCATCGCTTTTGAGTCGGGCGTGGCGCAAACCGTAGATCCGCTCGGCGGCAGCTACTTCGTCGAAAAGCAGACGCTCGACATGGAAAACGGAGCTTTCGATTATTTTGAGAAACTCGATCACATGGGTGGGATGGTGCAGGCGATCGAGCGTGGATATCCGCAGAAAGAAATTGCCGAAGCCAGCTACCAGTATCAGCGTGCAGTCGAAGCCAACGAAAAAATTACAGTGGGCGTGAACGATTTCGTGATTGAAGAGGAGTCCCCGCACATCTTGTACATCGACGAATCCGTGGGACGGGCGCAAGAGAAGAAACTCAAAACCCTTCGGGCCCGCCGCTCTAACGACGAAGTCATGCGCCGCCTCGACGCCCTCAAACGGGCCGCCAGTCAAGAACCCACGGCCGGGACCGGCGGTAATATTTCCAGCGTGAATACCATGCCGTATATCATCGACGCGGTTCGGGCCTACGCGACGGTCGGCGAAATCTGCGAGGCGTTGAAACAGGTGTACGGGATTTATACCGAAGTCAGTGTCACGTAGCCACGAGAATCCGCGAACTTCGTTTCCGTTTTCTTCCCGCAAGGTCTGGCGACTGTAGGGAAGAAGTTTGTGGAGGCGCGGGTGAGAATCGAACTCACGATGGAGGTTTTGCAGACCTCGGCCTTACCACTTGGCTACCGCGCCCAATCGTTTCTTGCGACGTTCGCCGGAACGCCACTCTAAAGAAAGAAACGCTAAAACAAAAAGCCCTCCGCGATGTAGGGCTTTGAAAACTGGAGCGGGAGACGGGGATTGAACCCGCGACTTCGACCTTGGCAAGGTCGCACTCTACCGCTGAGTTACTCCCGCTCGTCGTTTCTTATTCTACAGCAGCGAATATTTGCTGACAATTCACAATAACCCTCTTTTTCTCATAGGTCTATGCAGTCCCATTTTTGCGGAGAAGCGAATTACGGTCGACACTTGGCGCTCTCGAGGCTTTTTTCGGGACTGTGGGGGCCAACCCTGCCTCCAAAAGTTGAATCGTATTGGGCGGCTTGGAATTGCGCGAGCCGCCTTCGCTCAGGTCAGAGACGGCTCGAATCGGAAATCGATCAGAGCTGCTCCGGAATAATAACGAAGGGGCGGCGATGCTCGAAAGCAGGAAGCTCGAAGAACAAAGCTCGAAGAACAAAGAGTGATGCTCGAAGAATATTGAGGACAATGCAATGAAAAAAATAAAGTTTTTCGCGCTGGCTGCGTTGGCCGCAGTCTGCTTCACCGTCACGGCACCCATAACGGAAGCTCAGGTCAGTGTCAACATCGGAGTCGCGCCGGAGTGTCCCTATGGCTACTACGATGTCCCACCCTACGATTGTGCTCCCTATGGCTATTACGGCCCAGAGTGGTTCACTGGGGGCATCTTCATTGGCGCTGGCCCCTGGTTCCATGGTCCCGAGGGCTTTCACGGCCACGTAAATAACCGCTTCCATCCCGATCACGGCTACAACGGCCCGCGGCCAGCCCGCGGAGACAAACCGGAACCGGGCAAGCGTCTCGATAAGGTTTCCCACTTCAAGGGAAACGAAGTGAGAGATGGCCGAGGACACGCGGTCGGCGGCAAACGTTAAACCAATCTACGTACGGGCGGTTGTCCAATCCGAATCGAACGAGCTGCCAGTCGCTCCTTCGTTTCACCATCGTGATCGTACTTGTCAGAAGACAAGTGGTGGACGAATATCGTCTCGTGACAGGTTGAGATAAGTTTTCAGGGATGCCGCCGATCGTTCGTTATCGATGCTGCCGATCTTTCGTTATCAAGGAGTAGTCGCGGAATGCGCTCCCGGCTGGTGACGAGCCCACTGGGGATCTTCGTCGGGCGTGACAATCTGGCCATCGCGCATATGAATGATGCGGTCACCGTACGCGGCGGCCTCGGGATTGTGCGTAATCATCATCACCGTCTGGCCGAGATCTTTGTTCGACTGACGCAGCATATCCAGCACAACGCTTGAACTCTTCGAATCGAGGTTACCTGTGGGCTCGTCGGCCAGCACAATAGCGGGCCGGTTAATGAGCGCGCGGGCGAGCGCAACTCTCTGCTGCTCGCCGCCGGACAACTCGTTGGGCCGATGCTCCAAGCGGTTTGCGATGCCGAGCATGCCGGTAATCTTTTTTAGAAACCCGGAATCCAACGGCCCTTTGTCAGCAATGTCGACCGCAATCTCGATATTCGAGCGCGCGCTAAGCGTGGGTAAGAGATTGAATTTTTGGAAGACGAATCCGATTTTGCTTTTGCGCAGGCGCGTCCGCTCAGCATCGGAAAGAGTGGCGAAATCCACTCCGTCAATCGTGACACTGCCGGAGTCCGCTCGAGTCAATCCCCCGAGCAGATAAAAGAGCGTGGACTTACCGCTTCCGGAAGGGCCGACGATGGTAACAAACTCGCCCTTCTGCACATCGAACGAAACGCCGCGCAGGGCGGGCACATCCAACTTTCCGATGCGGTAGGTTTTGCGTAATTCTCTTGCTTCAATGAAGGCCGACATCCAGAGAAAACGATATCACAGGAAGTGGATCGATTCTGCCCGAGTTACGCGACACTCGCGCGCTTTGCCTGCAGCGCCGGAGCCCGTAACTCGGGCGACCGCTTGGGACCGCGCTTGCGCACCAACAGCAAGCGTATACGCTCCAGCAAGTCTGCCGGTTCATACATGCCCTTCGGTAGAAATACATCGGCGAGCGTCTCACGTTCGTAGATTTTTACGCGCCCGGAAATAAGCACAGTAGGCGTATGCGGCGAAAGATTTTTTACCTCTTCAATCAGCCGCGAACCGTCGCATCCCGGCATGATTAAGTCAGTGATCACCAGATCGACGCCGCCGCGACGAAATGCCTCCAGGGCTTGCGTGCCATTGTTAAATGCCAATACGCGGTAGCCGCGTGTTTCCAGCATGACTTTACGTATAGAAAGTGCCTGTTCGTTATCGTCCGCGCAGAGAATCGTTTTCTTAGGCTTCATGAACCTGACCGGGAACTATCATCACATTTTTTTGTGATTGTGTTCCTAACTTTTTTTTAGAATCGCGAGCGAGTTGAATGCTAAATTCAATCCGCGCGCAGGTAAAGTAGCGTGCTCGCCAATGGCACTCTGGTGCTTGGCATGAATGTGCTATCGCGAGAGAAGCCGCAACTGTCGCGGCGTTGAGACGTGCTAGAGCGGAAGTGTAACTTCGCCGCGCAAGACTTCTACACAATTTCCACCGACGCGCACATTGACGACATGGTTATCTTGACCACTGATTGCTTTCGTGGCACGAACAAAAATGCTGCTGGGACGGTGCATTTCGAGACCTTGCTCAATTAAAACCTGCTCATCACTCGCGGCAACTCCGTGCGCGACCATCCACGCGGCGCAACACCCGGCGGCCGAACCGGTGGCGGGATCGTCTCCGTTGTAAAAAATCATGCGGGCGTGCAGGCGAGTTCTGGGATCAACTGTCTCGCGACTCACAAAGTAGAGAAACTTGCCACCGCTGCGCGCGAGATATTCACCGGCGCGATCCAGATCCAGGCGAAGTGTCTCGACCGCCTTCAGGCTGCGCAATGCGACGATGGTGAAAGGCATTCCGGTGGAAACCGTTTGTATCGGCGCGGAACTGTCAAAGTCGGCTGCACTTAAGTTCGTGAGGCGAGCGATGTCGTCAACCTGGTGGATCGCGCCAAACTCCGGGTTCTTCTGAGTCATCTCTCCGAATGCAGGCAGGTCTGGTTGTTCCGTGAAACGGACGGGGACAGTACCCACGTTGAGGTCGAGAAGAATTTCGGACGAGGGAGTTCCCTGCGTTACGGTCTGATTTCGCAGCACAAACGCAGTACCTAACGTCGGGTGTCCAGCGAACGGCAGTTCTTCCTGCACGGTAAAGATTCGCACGCGAACGCCGCGCTTGTCGGCGGCGCCCTTCGGGTCACTGGCACCCTTGGGCTCGCCTCGGTCCCCTGGCAGAATAAAAGTTGTTTCCGACAGATTCATTTCGCGAGCCAGATCCTGCATCTGCTCCGTGCTCAGGCCGCGCCCGTCAAGAAAGACGGCCAACGAGTTTCCAGCGAGAGCGCGGCTGGTAAAGACGTCAACCTGGACCATGGGTAGGCGGAGACTCTTGGCTAGCGGGATTCCGTTGGCTGCGGACATAACTAATATTTTATCGTGGAGTGATGTCGCGGGATCAAGCCGGAAGGAGCCGCGATGCGATACCATCATCCGAGGCTGGACGCGGGCTTGCGTGTGGTTGACGGAAGCGGATCCGCTGGATATTCTATTCCCTACCAATAGAGTAGGGTTTGGTTGTGGCCCGCGAAAATTGCTGTATGAGCTGTCCAAAAATTGAGACGCGAGCCGGCGAACCGCCGCTCACGCTGACAATCGAAAACGATTCGAGGAACGTACATGTCCCTGCGCATTAACTCTGAAGCTCCCGATTTCACCGCCGAAACGACTCAGGGCACCATCCATTTTCACGACTGGATCGGCGACGGCTATGCCATCCTGTTCTCGCATCCCAAGGACTTCACGCCGGTTTGCACCACCGAACTCGGCTACATGGCCGGTCTGCAGCCGGAGTTTGCGAAGCGCAACACAAAAATTATCGGACTGAGCGTCGACCCGGTCACGAGCCACGGCAAGTGGACGGCGGATATCGAAGAAACCCAGGGCCACAAGGTGAACTATCCGATGATCGGGGATCCGGAACTCAAGGTTGCCAAGTTGTATGACATGCTGCCGGAAACTGCGGGCGCGACGAGCGAGGGACGAACCGCGGCCGACAATGCAACCGTGCGCACGGTTTTTGTAATCGGTCCAGATAAGAAGATCAAGTTGATGCTGATCTACCCGATGAGCAGCGGGCGCAATTTCGACGAAGTATTGCGTGCACTCGATTCCATCCAACTCTCGGCAAAGTACAGCGTCGCCACGCCAGTGAATTGGAAGCCGGGCGATGACGTGATCATCCCGACCTCGGTATCAGATGATCAGGCCAGACAAAAATATCCAGCCGGTTTTAAAACGCTGAAACCCTATCTGCGAACCGTGGCGCAACCAAAATGAGTTGGCGTGTTCCACGCGGCGCCGACTTACAAAGTAAGACTTCAAGACCTGGCAAAGGTCGTACGGAAGCGCATGCGGTCCGGTGATCGTCCCGGTCTTCAAAACCGGCGGGCGGCATCCACGATGTCGCCGGTGTGTTCGACTCACACACGCTTCCGCCAAAACAAACGGACTTAGCTGGGAGCGCGATCCGCTTGCGATCCGTTAAGGGCCAGAACCGCCACTTTCGAGGCAGCGCTGGCCATTTCATTAGTGACCACATCCCCGTAGACGTTCATCGTTGTGCGAATGTCCGCGTGCCGCATTGACTTTTGCTGCACGCCTATTGGGGTTCCTACACCGTCAAGCCATGATCGGTACGTAT
>Ga0302281_10002896_pt1:5000-7500 | contig 12004 bp, 8 predicted proteins | sample III_Fen_E1_2_FD_198762 | JGI IMG/M metagenome (GOLD analysis project Ga0302281, IMG submission 198762) | Peat permafrost microbial communities from Stordalen Mire near Abisko, Sweden - III_Fen_E1_2 | ecosystem: Environmental > Terrestrial > Soil > Wetlands > Permafrost | place: Sweden...
AAAGTCGAACATGTACTAGGCTCATACATTGACGAAGAACGCTGCACTACCCTAAGGGTATTGTAGGGACTTGGTTGGTTTTACTTTGTAAACACTTTGATCAAAAACATAAAGTCGAAAATGTCTATGCACTAAACTCGTATATCGACCAAGAGCTCTACACTATATACCTTAAGGGTATTGTAGGGGCTTGGCTGGTTTTACTCTGGAGTATCCTAAAGTCGTTGTAGCGACTTGGTCGATTTGACTCTATGAAAAGATCATGTTCGATTGGAGATGCAGTATGCGCCTTAAGGGTATATGCCTTAAGGGCATGTGCCCTAAGGGTATTGTGGGAATTCTACTTTGAGAAAACAAAGCAGAAATTCATTTTCGATTGTAAGGCCATAATAGGAACTTTGTTGTTTTGACTTTACGAGAGATATCTAGCTATTGCCGTAGTAAGAACTGGAATGTCGAAAGTCAGAATGAATGTGCCTTGTATTTTTAATGGTTTTGACGAATTTCCTTGGGTAAGTACCCGTGCAACGAGGCGCACCAAACTTTCAAGTCCAATTTGGTGTCTCAACTATAAGTGTTTGTATGTGGAGCAGTCTCTCCAAAGTTAGGTGCGCCCCGTTGCACACACTGCTTTGTTGAATTTGGGGTCCCAGGAAGGTATCCTTTAAGCTTGCAAAACGGGATTTATCTGAAATAAGTACCCGTGCAACGAGGCGCACCAAACTTTCAAAACCAAATTGGTGTCTCAACTATAAGTACTTGTATGTAGAGCAGTCTCTCCAAAGTTAGGTGCGCCCCGTTGCACACACTGCTTTGTTGAATTCCTGAAAATGAATAGAATCATGGTATTGTATGAGTCAGTATATATTGTTCAAGATGAAAGTGGTATGCTAATGTTTATATGTTGATAATCGAGAGATTGTACAGTATAAATTGTTGACCTCTTGTAGGTGCTGTTTAGAGTCAAAGGGATGTCAATATACAATCTTCAAGATGAAAGTAGTATCTTGAAATTTGTATCAAGAGGATCGACAGATCGACAAATTGTACGGTACTTTTTTTTCCAATCCTTTGTAGAGTAGATTTTGTTATGATACGTGATATAAAGGGTTCACAAGGTGTATGTATTGTAGGCGTTTCTGGGGGGGAGAATGATAGAGCCAAAATGAATCGATTTTCATGCCTGTCGGGGGGTTACGATGCATGGGAAAAGTTGAATATATAGTTGTCGAGAACGTTTGAGGAGTTGTCACTTGGTATGGACTCATATACTACTTACACTACTTACATACCCTAGGAATACGATAAGTAGCCAAGCGATTTCCTGAAAGAATTCGTCGATTGAAGTTTTGGCCATGGTGGCTGTGCTACATCAGTTGACATACTTGTAGGCCATGTCAGGGGTTGTCCTTTTGCACCGAGTATATATAGGGTGTCTCTAGATAGCTCCGAAAAAAGAAAAGCATTTCACGCAGTAGTTTTTTTATATAGCTGTAAACGATTGTTGAAGTGAAAATACAATAAAGAAAAGATTACGATGGCTACAAGGTTCCAAAAGAGTTGATTTTTGGTTTCCAGGTTGGTAGATATGTTGGGTACTACGTTGTATTTTATTGAAGTATTTGAAACTATATCTCGACAGAAAAAGACTTTTGACATGTCATATTCAATACATCTTTACAAACACTACAGAATATCCAAGGTGCTCCTATTGTGTCCTTAGCTAGTTTACAATGTTGACAAACGATACCTAAAGTATGGGAATGATTGAAGCTATATTTGTATGTATCTTTTGTTTTGAAGCATTTTTTAATATTATATATGAAAAACATAACATGGTTTTTTTAAATGGTTATACGACGTTTCATAAACTTTCCCTTTGCATACAGTCTCTTGATGACCTCACATATCTACTGTAGTAATATGGAAACGTTTGGAAGACTTGACTTGATCGGTGAAAAAGCCCATCCCAGAATCGATCCCACACCAAGTTACAAGTTGCTGCCAACAATGGTCATACACATAGATATCAAATCACATATCCATTGTATGATAAGAAGATAATATAGAGATAGATACATAGTTACAACATTAAAAGGTATAATCGGCCATATTAGTCTGAATGAACTGCATCCCGTCCGCTCTGCAAAGTTAACCAGACTCAAGCGTGGGTAGTACTCAGGTGGGTGACCACTGGGGAAGTCCACGTGCTGATTATTTTATACAATTTTTCGCTTTCATCTTTTTCCATCTTGTTTTCCTTTCTTTATACACTTGTATAGAGTTCATTAACGTCATGTAAAATCATTATCTATCATCATGTACAACCTTGAACCTTTGAAAAGGGTACAGACATCTACCAAGTTGAGCATTCATCTTTTCGACACCAATACAAAGTATATTCATCTCGTACAAACCATATAGAGGTTATAGCATCCTACTTGGCTTATCTCAAACACATATCCAACGTTCTCAAACAAAAAACTGGAGCTCTACATGG
>Ga0302281_10002913_pt1 | contig 11967 bp, 16 predicted proteins | sample III_Fen_E1_2_FD_198762 | JGI IMG/M metagenome (GOLD analysis project Ga0302281, IMG submission 198762) | Peat permafrost microbial communities from Stordalen Mire near Abisko, Sweden - III_Fen_E1_2 | ecosystem: Environmental > Terrestrial > Soil > Wetlands > Permafrost | place: Sweden: Abisko...
ATTCAAATCTAAACCTTTTTCAAAATTTTTAATGCCTCAGAAGTCGGCGTTTTAAATATCTAAAGGTGTAAACAAATCACGGAAGAACAACTTCCTAACTTTACAGTAAAAGTTGAAGAACAAGTAGTTTTCAAAAATTGGTTTGTAGAGTGCATGATGAAAATCTAAATTAAAAAATTTGTCACCTTGGTAAGATCCTTACCAACTAGGTCACAATCCGCCATGTGTACCAAACCTACCAGACAAATGGACGAATACCTCGACTATGTCTTCAATGGTCTCCTAGTAGACTTTAGCGATACCCCATCTCCGCCGTATGCCCCTCATAGAGAGGTTCTTGAAGAGTTTCTGTACAGGAGTCTTATCAAGAAGAGGCCAACCGTGTTCCTAAAAATGAAGCACATTGGCGACTATATCTTCCCAGAACGTTCTGATGTCCAACACAATGCTCTGGACGTTCAGGTCTCAATTGGTTGTAAGTCCCCGGATCCAGACATCTTTGGGTCAGAAGACAAACTCAGAAATATGGTGAGAATCAGTGTAAATGACGTCTACTACGAGTTCATCAAGAAACACTACAACAGAGGGTTTGTCTTTGAGTTTCCCTTTAATTCGTGCAACGTATCAGCTTATTTCGGCAGAAAGCACAAGTTTACTCTCAAGAATAGGCCAGACGAAGACGGTGTCATCATCTTCAGGTTCCCTGTACCTATCGGAATCTTTGAGCAAAGACGCAAGCGAGAGAGGTCTCCGTCGCCGTACTACGAAGTCGACAGATACATCGAGAGACGTGTCGAAAAGCAACCTCGTATTCGTCACCCCCCTCCACCACCTCCGCCACCGCCTCTGCAAGAGAAGTATAAGTCACGCATCGATGACATATTGGAAGATTTTAAAGGCTTCGGAGAAAGCCCACAAATTCGCCCTTACAAACCTAGTACTCGTCCTCAAGCACCTCAAGCACCTCCACCTCCGCCGCCTCCTCCTCCTCCACCGCCACCAACTCCCAGACCTGCTTCGCCACCGCGATATTCTTTGTACCAACCTCCTACCCCACAGTATCAACCACTGCCCCATTATCACCCCATTGGACCTCAACAAACGTATCAGTACGTTCAGCCTCAGTACCCTCCGGACCACATTTTTTGTCAGTGTTCTTACTGCGCAGGTAGGTAGGTAGGTAGGTAGGTCAGACTACTTCTTCCACCATGTGTTCTAAGTCGCGTTCAAGTTCGTTCTCGAGGGTCATTTTGAACCCTGACGCACCTTCCAACCGACTGATCCTTTTTGTAATGACATCTTGATGTCTGTGGTGGTCATTCATGTTCTGGTGGTCGTAGTAAGTGCACAGTACGTGGACTAACTGAACCATTCCGTAGAGGATCAAAATGGCCGGAAGGTGGAGCATTTATTATTGGTGGTATTTATAAATGACGCCGATCAAAAGAAGAAAGTCAAACAGTTTGCTTCGAGGGGCTCAGACCGCAGTTGTGTTAGTTGGAGCTGCCACCGCAGCTACATTACTTGGAGTTGGGCTTGAAACGTTGACGCACTATATCTCTGGTAATCGTGTGAACCTACCTCCACCGCGTATTTCTAATCGAATCCCTATCATTCTACCTCTGCCTCCTCAGCCTCAGACAAAACTAAATAGATACCCGTACTTGAAAGAATTCAGGGTAAGGGCCAGCTCGGTTGGACATGGACTGATCCCAGAATATTGGAGATATAGACCTACGCGCAATTTTGGTAGGTCAAGACGCAAAATACCTCGCAAAATACCTCGCAAAATACCTCGCAGACGCAGTCTAAGCCGTAGATCCCAAAAAAATCGCTCTATCTAGTAAATGACCAGGAGGTCTAAACCGAGGCAAAGGTCTAAACCGAGAAAGGCCAAATCAGGCGGTAAACGCAAGTCACGCAAACAGAACAAACCCTCAAAAAAGAGATCACTCACAAAACGGGCATTGGTAGGAGCCGGTCTAATTGGAGCAGGACTACTTGCGAAGAAATTGAGACAACCTGTCAACAATAAACTAGACGTATACGAAGAAAACATATTAGTCTCTGGTACTGGTACTGGTACTGGCGGTACTAATGTACCATTCAACGATATTACCAAAGACAACAGTGAGTTTGTAGTCAGATCAACTGATGAAACGGTCAAACAGAAGAGTTCGGATCCCCTTTACTCTACTTACAGAGTAGAAATACTGAAGGGGGGTGGGCCCTTTGAAAACGTAGTGAACAGCACTAAACTACCAAAAGGTCAAGGCATATCGTCACTCCCACCCATCACAAACAAGTCATCACTACCCACCTACTTCATTATTAACACCCAACTACCTCCACTCGACGGAGTCTATTTCTCAGTTGTAGTGTATTACCAAATCAAACAACATACCATTGAAGCTGCATTGAATCCAACACTTGATACGGGCATAGCTCCCGCAATTGGTCTGCTGACTAAGTTCACAAGTGACAACGAACACGGTGGGTCTGATTACAAAGACAGACTCAAAGCCTTTGCGACAGTGGTTGACACCGGTTCATTGGACATAGGCGATGGCGGTCAGTGGGTAATCAAGAAGTTCAAACTAGACAAACAGATAGGGACGATCCTGAACAAAACCGTCAAACACTACCGAAATGCAAAGTACTATGAAATAGACATTCACATCACAGAATTCGATATACCTCCTCTATTGTCCCAGTTGATATCGATGAAAAAACTGACAGAATATTACGATAAGGCCGACAACTTTAAACTCAACATGGGGTTCCTTCTAGAGGGAGGACGTAGCAAAAAACATGAGAAAGAAAGAACCCACGAAGAGGGCGTCGTTGAACTGCCAGAAGTGTTGTTAGGAGGGACCCAGTTCTCAGGGTTCAAGTTCTTGGATTCTGCAGTAGATACGGAGTCACGTATAGTGGGACATCCAGACGTCATTGCCAAAATAGATTCACAACTGATCAATTTGGAAACAATGCAACTCGGGAATAAATATGCAGGTCATGTGTACAACGTACTGGACCTCGTCAAGACAATGGATATTCACAATAAAGTGTCAGAAAAGCTGAACAAAGTCATCATCCCCAAAGACCCACGCCCCCCTAAGTCAGACGCAAACCAAATCTTCTTATACAGTCGTTGGTTCTACTATAGTAGACTACACAACAAGGAGTTCAAGTTGAGTTCTAGGTACATCAACTACTCCGCTGGACCTTCTCAGTACATAGCGAAGGGTACTTGCTTCACCAATGAAAGGATTTTCAATATGTACCAAGTCACCAACGGATCCACTACAACATACCGATTTGGACTAGGGATCAGAAATGCCTTCGGCAGTGATGTGGACTTTACTGACATGCTGGTCAGTAAGTTGAAGACCTTCAGTGTATGGTGGAGAAAGCTATTTAATTCACACAAAAAACTAGTGGTGGTATGCTTACTCAGTCCTTGCAATACAACAGTATGTAAGACAGTAAAAAATGGCGCCAAACTACTCCCTAAAGAGGCCTATATGGGACTCACCGAAAGTAACATCCTCGAAGTGGAGAATAACCGGTTCAGCGAACTTGGGGACATCTTCCTGAACGTCCCCTTGTCAAAAAGTACTAACGTAATACCCTTGTTCCAAGGAGGTGTCAAATCACTGGTAAATTCAGAATTTGAACAGCTTATTGATGTGTCAACACCGGAAAAGACCTTCAAGACAATTGTCGATATCGCGACTTTATACACAAGTAAGTACCAAGATTCTCGTGCTTTATGTATACATTGCCGCTCGGGAAAAGACCGTACAAGTATCTACGACTCTGTTACTCAAGCTACTATATACTACCTAAGAACGACTGGGAGTAAAACGATTGACTACGATCTTATTAAAGGCTACGCAAAGTACTTCCTTATGTTTAGTTACGTCATTACGTTCTATTCAAGTGGTATACCAGGCCTCAAACTTACTAACATCCCAGTCGCTAAGTACCTTCTAAACCCCGACGAATATCAGTTCTTCTTGGGCAATTCTAGGTTGTCGAGTAGTTGAAGTAAAGATCTTAAGGACTTAACTTCTTTGTAACTAAAATGTACAAGCTGAATGTAGGTGGACAACTGGTCCAACAAGCCCAAACTTTCGAAGGTCTGACTCTACTAAAGGACCCCAAATTGAGAAGGGAATGTATATTCCATCAATGGGTAGTTCATTGTCCGAACGGTACGGTAGTACCTTTTGATGTACCTTACAAAAATGAATCAAAGGATTTTACAGTACCTTATTTTGACGGGGTTGTCGACAGTATATTTCTAATACGTTGTGGTATGGGCGGGAAGATGTCAATATATATGTTAATAGATAGAGACCCTTTGGATAATCCCGAAATGTTCAGGGAGCAAATGAAGGATCTCGTACCGAATTTAAGGAAACAACTCGCCAACGACCTAGACATATCGAAGTTTATCCTTAGTTCAGGAGATACCACGGTCATATTCAACCTCGCAGAATACGCTCCGTCTAGCTTTCTGGATGTCTGGTTAGGCACATTACTGGACAACGACTATGTTATCACGGAGGTGACAGACCAATCCTTCAAATTGAGTCATCTGGACCTCTCTAAGGTTGTCAAAATGGACATTACCCTAGCGCCTTCGGCGCTCACAACATCGAAGCGCCGGAGGAGCGAGTTGTAACGGACCCACAAATAGAACGTACTTAAGGGAATGACTTAATCATCAATAAATGACCTACGTGATAGCATTCGACTTCGAAACTTTTGGGCCAATTCCTTCAGTGAATGGATTCACCCAACTTGGTGCGGTGGTCGGATGTCTCTCTACTGGACGCGTGGTGGACGTTTTTGGTCAGTATGCATCCCAACAGGGTTATTATCCAGATAATGATTGCATTGAATCGTTTTGGCTCAAGAACCCGGAACGTTATCAAGAAACCCTGACGGCCTGTAGTATCAGCACTTACACGCCCTACGACGTAATTGAACTCTTTTTGAAATGGGTGTCAAAACACGTGGAGCAACGAGGATCGTCGATATATCTAATTACAGACTGTTCGACGTTTGATTCTGGTATCCTGAAGTCGTTTTCACTTCAAAGTACCCTAAAGATCGTAACAAAATACCCCAGGGACATCATTGATACCTGCCCATTCTACTTAGGCGTAGCTGGTCTTTATATGACCGAAGAGCAGGTTGATTCATCATCATTCGAAATGGCTCGTAAGAAGCTGGGTCTGCCGGTCTTCAAAAGTGCCACTCATTCTGAACATGATCACAATCCGATCAACGATTCCACGGTTATATTTGAAAAGTGGAAGTTCATCAACGACGGACTGGTGGGCAATTAAAATCTTTGTTAAGTTCAAAAGATGCAAACGCCAGTCCCCCCAACCGTCCCTGGAACTTCCATGTTTGCCGACACTCGTATTTCCAAGCTGTCGGTTGGTAACATTGTCAACAGAACCGTTGCCGGCACGTTGACACTTGCCCAGATGCAAACCCTCTACACCACTCCAGTTCAGGTTCTCCCGCCCCTTAACACTGGATTTATGTACGTCGTCGACAACATGGTACTGGAGGCCGAGTATGGAACTGCCGCCTTCACCGGAGGTGGGAATATCTACCTTCAATATGGCACAACTCCGGCCGGCACGACCCCCGCGAGCGCTAACGTCGCTGCCGCGTTTCTTACTGGGCTCTCCGCCAACAGCGTGATTTCGGCCACTGGGTCCATCAACAGCACAACTGGACTTGCCGTCTCTGTTGTCAACGGTGCCGCTATCACCCTGACAAACGCCGCCGCCGTGTTCGCTGTTGGAACAGGTGGGTCTGCCGCGTACACTGTCTACTACAAGGTCGTGCCTGTTGTGTAAACGACTGGGTTTTTAACCTTTATTCTTCCTAAAATGGATCACTTGATTGACATTCTAGTAAGGATACCCCGTTTGATATTGATGCATTGTGTAGTGGCTCTGGTCCAAAAAACCAGTAAGCCTAGGCTTCGTGGTAAGTCACTTCTACCACTTCCATACAAGATGACAACAATCGACACCACCGGCGTATACGACCCAAAGAAAGGTGCCTACATCATTGTTACGAAGGTAGACAATACACCGCCCAAAGCCAGTACCAAAGTGGCTGCGTTTGATCTCGATTATACCCTGATAAAGCCAAAAAGTGGTAATAAGTTCCCTCGTGATATCAATGACTGGGTAGTTCTGCCAGGGGTTGGCGGTAGGCTCACCGAACTCTATCAAAATAACTACAAGATTGTAGTGTTCACCAACCAGGGTTCTTCTTCATTTGACCCTACGGAATTCGCCAAAAAGATCAGGGCTATATCCAATGACATTGGCGTCCCACTTCAGTGCTTTGTTGCTTCAGACTATGGGTATTGCCGCAAACCCAGTGTTGGTATGTGGAGACTTCTTACTGAGGGTAACGAAGACGTCGAGATAGATATGTCGAAGTCATTCTACGTAGGGGACGCCGCAGGTCGCCCGAAGGACTTTTCTGATTCCGACCTCAAATTCGCCTTCAATTTGGGTCTGAAGTTCTTCACTGACGTGAGGTTACTTCAGGAAAAACTGGCCAAACCAGTCCATCCATTGGACGACCTAGACCCAGATAACAACACTGTAGTAAAGCCCAGCGGTGGTCAGGAAATGATCATACTTGTCGGACCTCCGGCTAGTGGCAAAACTAAATTCGCTTCAGAATTCGAAGACTACGTTGTCGTCAATCAAGATAAATTGAAGACCAAGCCTAAGGTAATCAGTGTAACAAAACAGGCCCTAAAGGATGGTAGAAGTGTGATCATTGATCGCAAAAACGAGTACATTGAGGACCGAAAGATCTTCATTGATATGGCGAGTGACCACGAAATCCCCGTTAGGATAGTGTGGTTTGATATACCCAGAGATGTATCGGAACACCTATGCGTATACAGAGAAATTATGACAGGGACTCATATCCCTGCTATTGTACTGAACAAGTACTACAGTAGGACCAAAGGGCTTGAGATACCTAAGGATAGTGAAGGCGGTGAGGTGATTAGACGATGGTTCAAAACGGACCTCGCGGTGGTCAAAAATCCGACGATATTCTTCAGTTACTTGGTTTAGGTTGGGTTGTCCTGAGCGAAATTAGGTATGGGTTGTCCTATGTAGGAGGCCTGGGTAGGGGTAGTAGGTCTCAACCAAATTGGTAAAAACGGCCACAACAGACAATCCAACGTGGCATTTCCGATCTTGTTGTGTGCAGTTAGGTACACCCTATATTTTTTGGTGATTGCGTTGGTTGCGGATATGCCGTTCCACTTAACCTCAGCATATTTCGAAATTTCTTCCTTGGTGATCCACAGAATCCCTCGGGGACACTTAGGGTCATTTCTGTCGATTTTCATTAGATACAAAGCATTTGCGCGATCAAACTGGACCAATAATAGTAGTGCATCAACAGCTTCGTCGTCTGTCCATTCTTCTTTGTCGCCTGGGGTGTATACGTCCCTAATGTACCCTAGTAGTTCACGACGAGCTTTCTCTACGGTCTCGAGTTTAATACTAGGTGGTTCTCCTGAGTCCAGTCGTCTGGCGCGTTCTATAGCCCATTCACTAGCAACCTTTTCGTAACCGTGAGATGCACTGTTATTAACTATACAGTAGGCCTTTAAGATCAGATAATTCGCGTAGTAATTTGCTCGATAGTTCTCGTGATCAGCCATTTTTCTCTGTTTGGTAACATATCCTTAAGATGTTTAAGGTATTTTAATCGGCGTTTAAATGAATTATCGTTTAGCTTTAAAACATGTATAACATCTTGGTTTGTCAGAATTATTTGGAATTACTGTCCCACAGCCTAAACAATGTTGTTCTGTTTGTATATTCGGTGCCTGATTATTTTCAAATCTAAGAATTATTACTCTACCATATTCCGGAACTTGTGTTGGAAAAGTAATTTGCTGATTTGTATCAACATCATAAACATGTGCACAGTAATTAGTTGGATGTGATCCCAATTTTTCGAAATTTATCATATATCCAATTTTACAATTACAAAGCTTCATATAATTTGATAACTGCCACGGTTCTAGTGGGATATCTATCCATTTTAATTCTAATATGATTAAGGGAGTTTCACCATTGTCTTTAGAATATATACTTATATCTAGCCTTTTTGAAGACATTTCTAGACCTTTGTATAATTGTGGAATTACTTCTTCCTCGCAGATATTGTATTGATTTTTATAGAGTAAATTCAACTCATATAGCAATGCTTTCTGGTAAAATTTTTCTGGTCCATATCCTCCAATTTCTTTGTATATTTCATTACAAAGTCTCACGAGATTACTCTGAAAGGCATGTAGCATTTCGTCTGTTTGGTGGCATAACCTTAAGATGATTAAGGTAAGGTAAGGTAATTTTTAATCGGTGTTTAATGTCTAAAGGTGTGCCATGGGGCCGTAGGCCATTTGGCACTGATTGAGAAGCCTAACAAACCTGATAAATCCGCAAAAGTCCTTCCGAAGAGGTTTACTGATTTGCGGGTTTGTTTTGCCTTGACGATTACCAAACCACTAAATCCTGTGTATAGTACCCATGATCTCTGGTTCACATGGATCGAGTCCAGTTATCTGGGTATAGAGTACTGCTCCGAAGTCGAAAACAGACTGGTTCTGTTGATGGATTTTGACCAGTTTGAACGGATTTTGGGCAGTATTGTCGTCAACTGGATAGTACAGAAACACTTCGTGGTTATCGTCAGTAGAGGACTGTGCGTCGTCAGTAGTAACTATAATTTCAAGCCCATGGAGATTAGGCAATTTCCAACAGCTTCGGTGTAGACATTGGTACTGAAATTCTTCCCTTTTGGAGACCTCTGGATCTCGTGGTATCTTCTTGCAGGATCCAACTGTGTTATTGTACAACCATCTCTTGAAATCATACGGGTCAATAAACCATCCATACAGTATATACGTAGTAGTTCGACTACCCATTTGTTGGAGCCTTTTGTGGGTCGTCTGAGGAGGCGTACTAGGCTGCTCAGATTTTTAAATTCTTGACGTTCATAAATGGCATTAACGGCTGCACAGAAGACCTTGGTCGTATTTATCGTAGTGGCGGTGGTATGTATCAGTGTTGGGTGTGGCGTGGCCTTTGGAATGAAAAAGCCTGGCACAACTGCTCCAACAACGGCTGCAGATACTACAACGGCTCCTATTACTAATCCTCTAAACCCTCTTTACCCTTGTTGGCTCAATGGAACTTGTAATACACCTTCGGCAACCCCGTCTCCTACACCTTCGCCTTTTTCGACAACTGCTCCGATCACGGCGGCTCCAACGGCGGCCCCTACGGCGGCCCCCACAATGACCCCCACAATGGCTCCAACAATGGCTCCAACAATGGCTCCAACAATGGCTCCAACAATGGCTCCAACAATGGCTCCAACAATGGCTCCAACAATGGCCCCCACAATGGCTCCAACAATGGCCCCTACGATGGCCCCTACGATGGCACCAACCTTAGCACCTATCCTACTGGTTTCGGGCGTATCAGGTCTCTACATTATCCCGGCAGGAATAACCAGTATCAATGTTACGTTGATAGCTGGTGGAGGGGGTGGGGGCGGTGGCGGAGGTTCAACTTACTACAACACCACTACAGTAAACACAGACGGCGGCGCCGGTATGGGAGGGGGGTCTGGACAGATGATAACAACCACATTAAGTGTACTCCCAGGTACTATATTGTCCTACATAATTGGTGCTGGAGGCAACGGAGGAGCACCTGGAGCATCCATTATATGCTCAAGTTGGTGTGCGGCATATTCTGGTTCAAGTGGTGCCTCAGGAAGTTCATCGTCGTTGACGTACGGAACCACCTACATTGTGTCAGGTGGTCAAGGTGGTGATTATGGATATGGCGCCGGTGCAAGTGTAAGTAACAACCCAGCCTCGTCTGGTAGTGGAGGTAGTGGCGGATCTACTGGCAGTGCAGTTGTGACCAATGGGAACAGTGGGACAACCGGCGTTGGTCCCAATTGGGATGGAGGACCTGACGGGATGGGTGGCGTGAGTGTGTATGACAATACGGCAACTGGGTATGGGTCTGGCGGGAACGGCGGGGTGTGGGGATCTGTTCCACCCAGCTTCCAAAATGGAAACATTGGTTCTACCTGCATTACATCGAGTCCAGGCACTCCAGGACTACAAGGTGTCATCATAATCAGTCACTGAGTTACTGAGTCACTGAATGGATACTTAGGTATCCGAGGATAATAACTGTTAATTTGGGTGGGTGGTAATGTACTCCATTTTTTATCGAAACCTACTTAAGGATATAATTACAACTATTAATAAATGTTTTATGTATTAGAAGTACAACATTTTCAAAAGAAAGAAGCGGGTTTTTTTTATGATGGAGATGTACACATGGGTTATATGAATAAAGTTTTTAGAACAAAAAAAGCAGCAGCAAATTATTATGATTTACATAATACTCACATGAGAAAATTAAATACATTTGATACATGGAAATCCGACTGGGATCCAGTAACAAGATATAGATATGTTGTTCGTGATTTTGATACAGAACTTTGTCTTATTCCATCTTTCGAAGAAAGACTGAACAGAGATTGAAGAAACCTCTACTACCTTTACGGCCGCGATTCTACTCGTACGACGTTTAATTGGATTAATCTCATATAAAAAGCTCATTCAATAAGGGTGGTCTTAACAAGACAACATATGCATAAGTTTATATGCAGATGTGACAATTTCACACAACACCTATCATTAAAAATAGTGTCAAGCAATTCGTTCCTAAACAATTTCTTGACAGTAGCCTGTTCGAATCTCTGGTAAGTACCAGAGCCGTTAATTAGCTTCATATAAGAAGTGCAACCGTCGTTTCCGAAGCTATATAGCCTACTGACAAACTTAATTTCTTCCATGTCGACGTTCAGATCGTCGTCTTCATCGTTGTTATTGTCGATGTCCTTCTCTACTTTGGGCATAATCAGCGATACATCGTAGAATTTTTCAGTGCCAAGTCTTTTGAAGTCCCTTCCAAGGGCTTCGATGACTTCTTTATAAACCTGGTCAGTCAACTTGTCCTTGACTTTCTCTAGAACTGCGACAGTCTCCATCCTGTTGTCACTAGCCACCACGAGCAAGCCTAGACTTCAAAATTTTTTTGGACCGATCTCAGTTTTATCCAAAGTTCGAAACTTCTATCCCAACTTCTATCCCAAGTTGGTTAGCAAACTGTTGACCAGTGGCACTGTAATCGTTGGAGTACCTGTTGTCGAGGCAAAACTTATACCTAGTCCAACCCCAACTGTCGTAGTATTGAGTGATGCAACTGTACCAGAAAACAGTGTTCCGGTTGCGCAGCCGAATCCTGTGGCTGTAATGGCTTTGTTTATTGGACTTATCGACCAATACAACGCTCCAACAGTTGAACTTACTGCAGTGAAAGTGACTGAAACTATCAAATGCATAATGTAGCGGTACCTCCTAGACTTATTTCGGATGCCCAGTTTTCTAATCTCTTAATATCTCGTCAGGCCGAATTTCAGGCAACCGTTACGGTCCCAGAACCCACCCTTGCGTCGAGTGCTGCAAACAAAGAATATGTCGACGGCGGAGGTGGAGGTGGAACCCCTGGTCTTCCCTTCAACTCAGTTCAATTTAACAACACTGGGGTATTTGCCGGAACGTCAGATTTCCTGTGGGACAATACCCTAAAACAACTTACCGTACATAATTTTTTAAATATTACTTGATTCTTGAATTTTGTTTAACTAATTTAGTTGTTTGGTCTTAAATTTGGACTTATTTAATAACGGATTTATACAGGTTATTCATTTTTTTAACTTCGTTTAATTCAAAGAATAAATATTTAGTATACTTGTAAATAAAGTATACCGGAAGTTCATGGACAATGAAAACTA
>Ga0302281_10002917_pt1 | contig 11959 bp, 11 predicted proteins | sample III_Fen_E1_2_FD_198762 | JGI IMG/M metagenome (GOLD analysis project Ga0302281, IMG submission 198762) | Peat permafrost microbial communities from Stordalen Mire near Abisko, Sweden - III_Fen_E1_2 | ecosystem: Environmental > Terrestrial > Soil > Wetlands > Permafrost | place: Sweden: Abisko...
ATCGGTATCTTCGGCGAGAATGTCGTCGTCAAATCCACCGATCTCATCAAGCGCCATTTTCCGAAGAGCGCCTACGGTTCCTCCGTATTGTGGGAGCAGATGAAGATTCATGCGCGCCTGTTGATCCACCTGGTAGCCCGCGGAACGCTCGAGATCAAGCACACGAGTAAGCAGATTCTTGCCCGCGTTTACTGGCACCACTCTCCCCATCACTGCGCCAACCTCCGTATCAATAAACGGGGCCACCAGATTTCGTAAAAGCTTTGGAGCAGGAATATAATCTGCATCAAAAACGACGATAATTTCGGAATCAAGTGACGCGCAGACTTCTTTGAGTGCGGCAGACTTTCCGGATTTTCCTCCGTCTCGGTGATAAGGCTTGATCTTTCCTGGATGCAGGAACGCGAAGCGATCAATGATCGAACGAGTTGCATCGGTTGAACGGTCGTTTAATGGCATGATGTAGAATAGATTTTGCGGGTAATCTTGGTTAAGCAATGCGGTCAAGGCGTCCGCGATCACTTTCTCTTCATTATGAGCCGGGACTAAAATCGTAACCGTTGGTAAAAAGGAGTCTTCAATCCCGATGTAAAGCGAACCCTGCATGCGAAAGGCACGATTTAACGTGAAGAGAAAATGCCTGAAAAAATACAAAATCAAGAGACCCAAGAGCGTATAAAGAAAGGCATAAATGACGGTAAACATCAATCCATACTCCCCGAACTCAAAGCGAGTGAATAAAAAGCAACGAACCACCCGAGTTGAATCAAAGGCGCAACTGCCAGTGCCACGAGTGGCAAAAGCAAAAGAGAGCTTGAGTTCAGCAATAAAACACAGAGAAACAGCAGTAATGGAACACAAAATGTAAAATAAATAAGGAGAAGCAAGCTGAGAGAGACTTTTACCCAGGTTTTAATCGGAAACCAGAGAACGCTTGTGATCCAGATCACGGCGTAAACCACAACGCTTCCGTAGGCTCCCAAGAAATAAATTTTTGACCACTCATCCACCGAATGTTGAAATTGGGTTGGGCTAATTGCAAAACAGGTCAAAGAAATCCAAAGCAAAAATAAAGTGAATCGCGTGGTCGCACGAACGGGTAAAAATACAGATTTCCAAGTACCCGAATAAATAAAAAGCGCAATACTCCCAATCGCAAAGCTCCACCAAATTACGGGGCTTGGCGGAGGAATCGCCGCCGTCAATTTCGGAAGCAGAATAATGGGTTTCGCAAATTCGGGCCAAAATCCGAACCCCACCTGCCAAGGCTTTTGAGTAATCGAAATCAAAAAATTCAAGACTTCCATCCAAAGCCGAAATACAATTGACTTGCTACGCCACCAAACCATTAAGAATATCAGGAAGCCTAAAGCACTTGAAACCACCATCGCTGGGGTAACGGTCAAAAACCTAATGGCTCGAAAAGGCTCAACTAATCTCTGCTCAAGAGAATAGGGAGTAGACCGGATCATGGTTGAAATACTACTTCAAATCTCTAAAAACGCTTGATTTATTTCACAAATATTTAGATAACGCTAAAGGACATGAACTTTTTCGATGCCTTGCTTCGATTTTTTCGACCTACCCCTCCACCCCAAAACCTAACCGACTCCACCCTGTCGTTTGACGGACTCAATCCCCTTCTTGCGAAACAGTTGAGTGAACTCGAGTCCCAAATCGGGCAACTTGCTCAAGTCCAATTCGAGCTCTCAAATGAACGTCAGAGGATGCGTGTCGAGATGGAAGCCTTGAAAAAAGCTGTGGCTCAACCTAACCCAGCGACTCCTGCTCCCGTGATCATTGCAAGCGATGAAACGCCTTAGCGCCTCATGGATCTATCTTTTATTTTTAGCGGCCCTCACGTACCCTCTCGTTAGGACATTCCGTTCCTATCACCATTCACTCCCCGTCTTAGCCCTTTTAGTTCCAGGCGGCTCCGAGAATTCGATTACAACGCAAATTTGGATGAAAGCTGCCGAGGAGGAAGGAATCCCGCTCGAACGGCTAACGGATGAAGCACTTCTTGACCCCTTTCAGATTGGATCAAAACCCAAAGCCATTATCGTACCAGACGATATTGCGCGAGATGCCTCATCGACGGTCGTCTCCTATCTTCAAAATTATGTTAACCAAGGAGGGCGACTTGTTTTGGTGGGTGATGCCCTCATGCATGATCTGAATGGGCGCTTGAAAGAGTCTTTTCCGGCTGAAACTTATTTTGGATTCCCGACCCTCCTCGGAAGACAAGGCGACACGCTTCAACTTGCTCGCGACACCATCCGCATCACGGATGAATGGAAGCAAAAACTTCGAATTCCGCCTGGGCAGTACTCTCCTGCAGATTCAAAGCAAGCCTGTCCCTTTCGCGAGCTTTGCACCTATCAGTCACTTCACTCAATTTATCCGCATTGGAAAACTGATCATACCGCTTATGGAGGCACTCGAATTCTTGAGGCAGGAGACGGAAGCTTAATCGCAGGCCTCCACCCTCTCGAACAGGGAGAGGTCCTTTGGATCAATTTGCCTCTCAGTTTCCTAAAGAAAAGAACAGACGGGCTCCTCATGCATTCTTTTTTGAGATGGATATCGGAGGATTGGCTTGGGCTTCCGCGACTGGTATCCGTCCCAAATGGACAAGGAGGAATTGTACTCAATGTTCATGTCGACTCAAATGCCGCGATTCCTTACCTCACTCGTTTAAAAGACGAGGGATTTTTTGCCGACGGACCTTTCTCGATCCATGTCACCGCAGGACCCGATACCCGTCGTCCTCACGATGGATTGGGAGTGAATCTATTAAAGAATCAGAAAAACCAAGAATGGGTACGCTATTGGCTTAAAATGGGCCATTCTGTAGGATCGCATGGTGGCTGGATTCACGATTATTTTGGACTTCATGTGGGTGAAACTTCAACCCCGGAATTTGTGGGCTATCTCGAGAAAAATTACGCCGCTTTGAAAGAAGTGATGAAGAAACCGCCAAGCGAATATTCGGCTCCGATTGGCCATCAACCCATCTGGGTAAATGACTGGCTCTCCAAAAAAGGATACCGTTCTTACTACTTCGTCGGTGACAGTGGCATGGGACCCACGCAAAATTTCAGGGACGAAACCTTCACCGATGAACACCTTTGGTCCTTTCCCGTTTCTTCTTATCTTCAAGCAGCTTCTTTTGAGGAAGCCCATAACCAAAAAGTTTCAGAAACCCACTTTACGAACTGGCTTAAGGCGCTCAGTCACTACGTCTCAACTTATCAAAGTGCGAGGCTTTTTTACTTCCATCCGCCTGGAATAAAATTCTATCCAAATGCACTCTCAGACTGGAGAAAAGAGAATCAGAAGCTCATTCAAGCTCATCGTTTTCAATGGTACACAATGGAGAGACTGTCTCGTTTCTTAACCAATCGAAGCCAGATCTATTGGACTCTGAAACCTCTACGAGGCAAAGACACCTTTGAACTTGCGATCGCAGGACAAAACAACCTCCACGAGATGGTTTGGCGGCTTCCCGTGAAAACTGCGAAAAATGTTCGAATCGTGTCAGGTAGCGGACGCATCGAGACCCTAGGGCCGGAGTTCCAGATTCAACCCACTGACGACAAAGGCCTCAAAGTTCATTACGAGGAAATACATGATTAGGAATCTTGTCTTTTTTGCCGCATTCTTGGTCGGAGCACCATCCGCTCTGGCGCAAAATCAGGTAGAAGTAGAATACGCGCACGCTACTTTGACATCGGGTTACTCCGCCTGGAATGATGTAAATACGTTTAATTATTTCGCGCTCGGTTCCCAGCAATTTGTTTTAGAAGCCGATTACAAAAATCACTTTGACGAAAGTGCTGCTCTGATCGGTTTAACCTACACTCATGTCTACGATCCACTTTGGTATCAAGATTTTAGCCTTTCTTTTTCGACTAACTCTTCTATCATTCCTGCCCTCGTTGCCTTCAGCGAGCTTCATCGCAAGCTTCTTTCTGATCAATCCTTAGTGGTGGGCCTTGGAGTTGGCTATAACATCGATAAAGATCCGTATACGGATGCTGACTTACTTGCTGAGGCCGTCTATTATTTAGACGCGCATTTTTCGCTTCAAGCGGGAGCCCGGTTCAATTTAAGCTCACCCGGAAGCGTTTTGACCGCGAGAGGTTTTGGGAGTGTTAATTTCGGCTATGAAAAGTGGCAAGCCTACCTTCGCTTCGAAGCCGGCCGTGAGGGATACACAATCGTTGCTGATAATGACTTTCAAAACGAATTCGCTAGCCGAGACGAAGCGGCGTCCGTGCGATACTGGTTTAAAACGAGCATGGGCGTGGGTGCGCGGTTGGACTACTATCAGTCAGATTTTTATAATCGAAATGAAATTGCGATCGATTTTTTACTGAGGTATTAGGTGAAGTACAAACGAGACTCAATCAAAGGATGCAGTTATAAAAAGAATTGACCCATAGCGTTATTTGTGTTAATCCCATCACTTCATCCATTAAAAAGGAGTTACCCTTGAAGTTTTTTAATATCCTGATTTGCACAATAAGCGTGCTCGCAATGAATTCCGCCCTTGCTGATGGGAATTGGCTACACAAGTCCCTCCAACTTTCCGATTCAGTCAGTCTTTCGATCGATTATACTTCAAACTTTATCGATCACAATGATGTGGGGGGTCCGTCAGGTTATGTGACCTTACCTTGGATCAATGTTTACGGACTAAGCGCTTCTGACCAAGTCAGCGTCGTCCTCATCAATTACGATATTTATGCGCAAGACAATATTGACCACCCTACGATGGCGCCTACTCAAGTTTCAAACCAAACCATTGCACTTCATTACAATGCAAGCAGCAGCAAGTTCACTGCACAGGCCGGCGTAATCTGTTTACAATCACCCGATGCTTATGAAAAATATTTTCAGGAGGTTGCAGTCGTGATTAACGGGAAGTGGTACAAAAATAGCGGCCAGAATTTCAGATTCCAACTTCAGCATTGACCACAGGGCATTCAATTCGCCGAGACGATAATCTCTGCTTTAACCATTTTCGAGCGGGCTCTTCGACTTTGAGGTACACCGCAATCGAAACCGGGATGATTCCCGCGATAAAAACGAAAAACCAAACGCTCGAAGCTAGCCGTGCGGCGAAATCAAACTTGCGGATGAAGGCTAAATTCAAATCCCGAAACGGCACGTGGAGGATGTAAAGAGCGTAGCTCGATTCTCCCAAAAGCAGGAGGGGGCCAAAGGAAAGCATGCGCGCCCACCTCCCCTTGTCTTTTGCTGAAAAGTAAATGATCCCTAGAAATGGCAGATCGAGTAAACCATTTCTGAGGAGGAGACCCGGAATAAACGGACTAAAGCTTACGACGACGAAACAAAAAATAATCAGCGAAAAAACTAACCAACCATACGGACGATCCTCGGACGAAGGGCGAGTCAGAAAGAAGCGTCCGGCCGCAATTCCGAGCAGAAACTCTGTGGACCGGATGAGCGGGTTATTCCCGATCAGATCCGCAAGAAAAGTGTCCGACCCGAAACTTAGGTCTGGCCTAAGCCAAAATGCGATCAAAGGGATGAGGACTGATAGTGTCGCAATAAATACCATAAATCCAATTAAGCGAGGTCGACGAATCTCCCATATCTTGAGAGCCGCAAATGGAAAAATGCAGTAAAAAAATGCTTCTGCAGAAAGTGACCACCCCGGATAATTCAAAATACTCGATGGATAGTACCACGCGTTTAACAACGACAGATTCATGAGCGCATAAGATCCAAGTTTTAGAATGCCCGGTGCGCCTGGATCACTTCTCTGTAAGCTCGCGAGAGCCGGAAAAAAACCGACGATCAGCCCGAGCAGGAATACGGGATAAAGGCGAGAAAAGCGTGCGATCCAAAACTTTTTTAGGTCAAGTTCTATGTGTGACTGTTCGCCGTAATTATAGGCCAGCACAAACCCAGACAAGATGAAAAAGAAACCAACACTGATGTATCCGCAGTGAATGATATTTGCCGTCCAACCCAAAAGGAATGATCCTTCCAACGTAAGCCACCTCGGTTCCAAGTGAAAAATCATCACATAAAAAGCGGCGAAAAACCTAAGCGATGTAAGGGAATTGATTCGAGACCGTGAAGTGAGAGCCATTACTCTATGATCTAATCAAACCAAAGGTTTTTAAATAGAGAAGTAGACCGCCACTGCAATGGCGCCGAACGCCGTTTAAACGCCTCAGATAAAGAAAAGCGCGCCTAAACCGAAGATCGCAAGCAAGCCAAGCGCGATTGCGGACTGACGCCTCACCACACCTGAGCTAAACCCAAAAGCATAAACTCCCTTAATGAGATTGTTGCTCGCGGTTGCAACGACAATTGCGGAAGCTGCGATTTCAAGCGCCGTCTCATGTCCTGCAGATTGAGACAAACTCATGATAAAGGGATCGACATCAGAAACTCCGCTTAAAAATGCGAGTCCAAGCACTCCTCCGTTACCCAGCCAATGTGCCACCGAAGCGGTCAAGATGGTCATGAAGACAAAAAGGAATGCGAAAATTGCTGCGGCTTTTAACTCAAGTGGATTGTGATTGCCTTCATCCTTTTGAGTGACCATTGTAGAATGCGGTTTAGATTTGGAATAGGCCCAGATGACCCCCAAAATACAAGAAAGCACTCCAAGCGCGATGAAGGGCATCGCAACTTTGTTTGCTAGCTCTTTATTAAAAAGTGTCAAAAGCGCAATCACCCGAAAGTACATGAGTCCTGAGGCAACGAGCATCGAACCCACATACACGCGCGGAGAAGAAGGGTCAAGTCTTGACCGCTTTGCTAAAATGACGGTTGTAAAGGTTGAAGAATAAAGGCCGCCCAGTAATGCCGAAAGCAACACCCCCCGGCCCGCGCCCAAAAATCTACCAATTCCGTAAGAGATATACGATAGCCCACTGATTGCCACGACGATGAGCCAAATCTTGTGGGGATTAAACGCAAACTCGGTAAACGATTCATTCGGAACAATGGGCAAAATCACAGCCGATAAAAGCAAGAATCGAGTGAAAGTATAAATCTCTGCAGGTTCAATTTTTTTGGCGAGCCTTTCCAGACCGGTTTTTAACTCCAGAAGCAAGAGAGTAATCACCGTGATTGCCGTTGCCACCCAAAACGCCCCTCTAAAAATGAGCGCGCCAAGAAGGAAAGTAAGAAGGCCAGATATCTCTGAAGTCATCCCGGCAAGAGAAGATAACTCAAGCTTTTTACGATAAGAGAGCCAGAGCATCGCACCAAACGTCGCAAAGACGAGCGCAAGCGCAATGAGCTGATCTCCAAATAGGCGTGCAGCCAGATATCCGCAAAGGCCAATCACGGGATAGGCGCGAACTCCACCGAAAGCATAGCTCGTACTCGAGCGATCACTATGATGCTCCTCACGCTCAAGGCCAATCAAAAACGAAAGCGCTAGCGTGAGCCCGATCTTGATGAGGTCATCAGAAATTGTATTGAACACAGACCTAGTCTAGCACAACTAATATAAATCGCTACTCCGCGCATGACCTTCTGTAATCATCCCATCAATCCAACCTTTTCGAAAAGGCACGTGCCCGAGAATCTTATTTCCCTCACGGACGGAATGAAACAAAACCGATACTTGCTGATCATTCAAATCCTTCATACGCTCGTGGATAAGGTCGATTTCTTCGTCGTTTTCCGATTCAAAGTCGCGAATCAAAATATCACGCAACTTGAGGGACTCTTGACGTAAGGCAAGTAATTTTTGCGCTGTTTCTTTCCTTAATTTCGTAAGCTTCTCTTTTTGATCTGGAGTCAAACTTGAATCTTGATCAATGGTAGTCTGAATCTCTTTGTTGAGTTCAGATGTGTTCTTTACCGGCGGCTCATGCCCTATCTTCTGATCTAAACGCTTGTTCGCATCACTTGCACATCCTTGAACAAAAAGCATCATTCCCGTAACCATTAATCCGAACATTATCTTCATTTTCATTTTTTTACCCTACTCTCGCGACTAGCTAAAGCAAGACCTAAGCCATGGTTTACTTAAATAAAACGGACTTCGCGCAAGCCCAAGGACACTTTGTCACACGCTTAGGTCAAATCGTCCTAAATCGTTGGTATAAATACTGCTTACTCGAAGGGAATGAGATCTTACTCAACTCTTCTTCTAATGACCATGAGCTTGCTATTGGGCTGTTCTTCCCAGGATTCTGACTCTCTATCGGGAGGAGATCCAATTTCGTATCCGGACCCAACGCTGAGCGCTTGGGGCAATAAATGGTGGTTAGAAAAGACTTCAAGAACATTACGGGGCGGGATTCCCCTCTCGGACGAAGAATCGGCGCGCTATTCAACCCTCAATCATGCCCAAGTCGTGGATCAACTCCTTGCCGACCCTCATTTTTCGGACACCATTTTGGATTTCAGCCTAAACTACATCGGCTTCAAACAGGATTTAATCAAAACTGAAGATCAAAGTTATCAGGAAGCAATCTACCAACATCCGCAAGCAGTACTCGCCGCAAAAGAAGCAGCGGCGACAGGCGATTTTTTCAAGATTTTCAATATCCCCCAAAAAATTTATATGCCTCCCCTGAAGCGTCCGGTCTCAACAAATAGTGCTGATGATCAACTTTCCGATGCGGATCTGCGGGAAAAAATCTTTTCTTCCGATCAAGGAAGCCTAGACAACCTCATCCAACTTGCCTCAAACAACTCATCTCCTACGGATATTTGTACAGCTTTAAAAAATCACCTCATTACCTATGTGGATTCCGATCCCCTTCGAATCACTAATGAAATCCCTTACGAACTATTTTACTCTCCAAACTATTACTCTGGTCCATTCTCATACTGTTCCACAATCATACCCGGTTCTAATCCCCCGCCCTATGACTTCACGCTTGCCTTTAATACGATCAAGAAAAAAAATGAGAAGTTGTTCGCACTTTTAAGAAAATTTGATCAAGCAGTTTATCATCCGACTTCAGTTACCCAAATCGCAGCCTTTGACTTCACACAAATAGAGCCTAGCTTTTCGTTTACTCAATTCAATCCTCAGGTAGTCGCACGCGCACTCCAAAATTCCTCCACGAACTACAATCGAAAGCGCGCGGCATACGTCCTAAAAAGATACCTGTGCGATGACCTAACTCCCATTGAAGTGGAAAATCCATCGGCCCATGCGGGGGATGTGCATGGCACAAACCCGTCGTGTTTCGCCTGCCACTATAAACTTGATCCCATGGCCGGTTTTTTCCGTTACTACGGCGGGAACTTTACGAAATTTTCTGACGATTCGATGATCTCGTTTGATGACAACTTTTCGATGCCAATTGCAAAATACCTGACATCTTGGCAAAACGGGACTGACAAAAATCATCCGCTCAATGTAGGCTATATACGCTCCACTGAATCCACTGCTTCAAATTTTTACGGATCGAGCCTGGATGACCTCTTTAATTTTTTAAAAGTCGCACCCGAAGCACGGCGTTGTCTCGTGAAACGGGTTTACGAATACACGGTCTCTCCTGAACAAACTTTGGATGGCCAGGAGCTCGACTACCTCACTGATATTTTTAACAAGGTCACCGCGACTTCCGGCTCCATCGCGGGACTCAAAACCATTTTTAAAACAGTGGCCCTTGGACATGCATTCAGTACTCAGAATGCAGATCATGATACCTGTTATGATCTTAGGGCAAATGCAACACCTTCCACAAACGGCGTGCCTTGCAAAGTCTCATCGATTCTCGCCCAAAATTGCGTCAAATGTCACTCTTCTGTCGAAGGTCAATCGCATCTAGACCTCTCCCGTTGGCAAAAATTCGTAAACGGAAGTTATGGATTTCCGCATACGAGAGCCGGAGCTGACGTTCTCCCAAGCAAAACTTTTTTATCGATTATGGATCACTTGAATACGACCGATCCTGACGAACGTATGCCTTATTTAAGCGATATGCCAAGCCAGGACCGCCAGACACTTTACACTTGGGTAAATGGAATGCTTTCATCCGGAGGATCAAAATGAAGTGTTCATTCATTTTTCTAGTTGTTTTTTGCGTGTGCTTGATTGGCTTTAGCTCTTCGGGTCTTGCAAATCCGCTCAAAGGATACGCGAAGATTAACTCGATTGTTCACGAACGGATCGCCAAAACAAATGGCTTCGAGCTTGGGCAGTACTTGGATAAGGTCGAAACCATACCCAACGGAGATTTATTAAGTTTACTCGGCACCTACGACGGATCCGATACCAATTCCACTTTCCATAACGGAGCTCCAAATACATTGAATATGCTTTTGTGGTATATCGCATTTAATAAATTATCAGACGCGATTGCCTCAAATTGCAGTGGCATGACAACGGATGGAAGCAATCTCGTGCTCATTCCACAATTCGCTGCAGCTCTTAAACCGCTCTGTGCTTGGCCAGCAAAAAGCGCGCAGTCAGACGGCGTTCTTTATGGATTTTGGAGTGCAATCTTAAGCTACGATGCGCCGCCGGAAGAATTCCAAGCCTGGAAAACTTTCTTTTTAAGCGAGTCTTCTTATCAAGGTGCAAATGCTTCGACTGTCATTTCTGATATGGCTCTTTCGGCCCTCTACAACCCCTATTTCCTTCTCGAGGATTAAATGAAAAACAAAACCGAGCTCAATCGTCGCGATTTCGTAAAACAAGGCTTGTGTGGTGCAACGGGGTTGTTTCTCTTGCCTACCCTCCTTCAAAGCGCTGCAGCCCAAGCCATCCTCAGATCGGATTTGAAGTCGCTAAGAAAATCCCCACTCGATGATGATCCACATTTTTTTCTGATGATCACCCTTCCAAACGCCTCTGGGGTCGACGCTTCCTACTTATGGGATGCCCGTCCTCTCTCAATGACTGCAAGTAATCTCATCCAAAATTATCGAAACGTCGACCCTGAAACATGGACAGGCACAAATGGAGTATCCACACTTTCAACAGATATCGTGAGGCCACTGAGAACCTATCAATCCGACTTCACGGTCTTAAACGGCGTAATGATGGATGTTGGTTTTGATGGCCACGAACAAAACATCAATTATTTATTTACAGGAGATCCATTCGGTGGCGAATGCTTTCTTCCTCATCTCAATATGGCGGCAAATCGCAAGCCGCTTGACGCCCTCGAATGGGGAAGATACGGCGTGACTCAAACGAATGGATCTCAAATTGTTCCTCTGAATCCGAGTTCTGCGCGGTCATTGGTAGTGAGTCTCAGTAAAGTATCAGCGGTAGATCCCTCCACTAAACTCATGCAATATTTATCAAACCGATTCACGTCTCTCGGCCAAGCACCAGGCGGTTTTTCGGCGAGCTCCGCCACAATGGCAAAAGCTTTTCAACAGATGCCGGGACTAAGTCAAATGCTCAGTCAAATTCAAACCGATGGTTCAGATACAATTCCTGGCTTCATTGGGCTATTAGGGCAGGTCTTTAGTCTTGGCGCTGCCAAAGGTGCGATCCTCGTGCTTGACCCCGCAGATAATATTTACGACAGCCATGACCCGGTCAGCGCCTCCAAGCAACCGAAGAGTAGCGCAGATCTGGTACGGCAGTTAAGTACCGTGATTTCGAGCCTAAAATCGACCGCCTATGACTCTTCTCGTAGCCTGATGGATGTGACGACCTTTATGTTTAGCTCCGAGTTTGGAAGAACCATGAGGCAACTCAATAATCCAATTGATAAGACAGGCACCGACCATAATCCACTTTCTAACACCGTGATCGTTGGCGGTAAGGGCATCAAAAATGGACAAGTGTTAGGGTCGAGCGACTTTAATTCCGCTGACGAGGTTTTGTCTCAAGCTCACCTAAGCTTAGACCCGACTCGAGTAAAATGCGTAAGCCGCCCTTATGATTTTGCCAATGGAATTTCGCGAACCGACCTTCCAGCCGCATTCCAAGCATCAGATTACCTCAGCATCAGTTCCGTGATGAATACGATTTACAATA
>Ga0302281_10002919_pt1 | contig 11956 bp, 8 predicted proteins | sample III_Fen_E1_2_FD_198762 | JGI IMG/M metagenome (GOLD analysis project Ga0302281, IMG submission 198762) | Peat permafrost microbial communities from Stordalen Mire near Abisko, Sweden - III_Fen_E1_2 | ecosystem: Environmental > Terrestrial > Soil > Wetlands > Permafrost | place: Sweden: Abisko...
ATATAAAAAAAATCCTCCGAGAGCTTTGGGTTTGACCATCGCCTGGGCAGGATTCATCGCCGCCGTGAGCGTCTTTTCGAAATATTCAGGAGAAAAATTGTATCTTCTCCAGGATTATTCCATTTCCTCAATGGTTTTCGTCCTGCTTTTCTCCGCCTTGGGCGCTTGGAGTTGTATTGCTTTTTTCAAAGGTCGGTTGGCTATCACCCGGATTCTCGCCCGGCTTCTATTGGTGCTCTGCTTGTGGGGTGTGGGTTACCGTGTGGTCACTCAGGGCGAAACTCATTACACCTATACCTATGATTTCGCGCTCAACTCCTGGAAGTCTCTTCCTTCCAACAGCCTTTATTTTTGCTCGGGAGACGCAATTGAATTTCCCTGCTGGTATCTGCAATGGATTGAGGGGAAAAGGTCGGACATTTGCGTGGCCGGTTCAAGCCTCAGTATGGATTGGTTTCGTATCCACTTAGCCCTTTCCCATCCAGGGCTGATGGTGCCAGAAGCGAGATACAAAGCCAGACAAGCCTATTTTTACGGACCCCTTTCTCTTGCATTGATCAAAGGAAATTCCGAAAAAAAAGTTTATTATTCTTATGTACCAGTGCCGCAGGAACAATTAGGCGCTTTGGACATGGTACCCCTCGGGCTTGCGCTTAAGATTGCCTTCGCGCCTCAAAAAGCCCTTTTTCAGGAAGGATTCAATAATTTATTCTGGCGAACAGTCCGCATCAGAAATATGGAAAGTTCATCCTCATCCATCGACCCGCGCACTCAAAACAATTTTCTTAAGAACTATGGGTTGATACGCTCATGGACCGGTCTTTACTATGTTAAACAAGCCGGAATTTTAAAATCCAAACCCCGCCCCAAGGCGGAGGAAATCCGCGCTTTGTATGAGAAAAGCCTTGAGAGCTTTTTATGGGCTTACCAGTGGAATCCAGCCAATCCCGAATACGCGATTAACATCGGTGCCAATGATTATTATTTGGGTGACGTGGACGGCGCGAAAACTTGGATTGAAAAAGTCAACCAATCCGTCCCTGGTGATTCAGAAATGGAATATGACGCCGGAGTATTGGCCTACAAAGCTAATGATATTCCCGATGCAAGGGAATGGTTCCTTAAGGCTGTACAAACCGATCCTTCCCACCAACAGGCACTGCAGGCTTTACAACAACTGTATCAATCCACCACCAGTAACCCAATTTCAGGGTTTCCATCCAATTAGATTAACCTCTCGTTCAATGCGGGGCCGGTGGATAGTAAAACTTTCTCTACTTTGAAAAACGTTTAAATTTCTTTTTAATACTTTTCTCGACTTTTTGAGCCAAACCTACAGACATTTCCGCCTTTTTGAAATCGACTCGTTGGGCATCATCTGGATATCGAACCAATACCCCGTAAGGGGTCAAAATCGTAGATGACTTGAGGTATTGCGCCAACTTCTTATCGACACCCGCGACGATTCCTAGTAATTCACGGATGTTATGGGTTTTTGGGATTTCTATTTGGTGACTGACAAGAAAGGCTTTCAAATACTTTTCAGCGGCTTGTTGGCAATGAAAGGCTATGGCATCCCAAAAGGTGGTGTTCTCGGCGAGGAGGAATTCCGCTAGGCGGATATCTAAGTCGGCCTTTCGAAGCCATTCATCAATAAACTTTTGGACGACCCGATCAGGCGGTTTTGACATAAATGACTTTGCCGTACTTGTTGGCGGGATAAGCAAGACCACCGATGTAATTCTTGGTTTCCTCAAATCGTTCAAGAGGCATGACGATAACATCGAAAGGGTATCCCAAACCATCCAAAGCGGAATCGATTTTGACGCTTTCGGTGAACCTGTCCTTTACACCCTTCTTGACGATCAATAAATCAATATCACTGTCAGGAGTCATGCGGTCAGTAGCGGCGGAACCAAACAAAATAATCTTGTCGGCTTTATAAACCTTGAGAATACGCCGGACTATTTTATTTAAAACATCTTCACTTATTTTCACGGTATTACCTCAAGACTTTCAACTAATACTCTAACCAGAATTCGCACATTATAGCCCACAGACCACTACCCGAAAACACCTATCCCCAATACTTAAACTACTGACCTTATCCATGCCTTTATTATAAATTTTATCATTCTGCTTTTTATTCTTTGGTCGTTTCATTGGCTTTTATCGGAGAGGGCGACCCCCCCTATCGTTTCTAGCATCCTTCTTTGATGCGTAGATAGGGGGGGTCGCCATCGGAGTTTTTTAAAAGCCAATGAAACGGCTTATAAATTCACATTTTCATTTCATACTGTATGACATTTTATTTCAAATCGTTTGAAAACTTTTGGAAGGGTGAAAAACAAACTTCGACCTTAAACAACCTCCTGCACGAAACTCAGAAGGTTGTTCGATAAGAGTCCGTGTCATATACGTGTCAAACTCTGTCATACTTTACCCTTCCTCACCGTCACTAACCGTTCTTGTCCGCCACTAAAAAAAAAGACCCTTGCTCGTTTAGGTTGTGAAACCCTTACAGGCAAAGGCCTTTAGAACTGTGCTGGGGACTGTGAAATTTTAACTACTACTCGAACTGAACTGGCGGACCTGCTTCAGGTTCCTGTCACGCAGGAGGTCGCGGGTTCGAGCCCCGTCAACCCCGCCATTTTAAAAAATGAATGTCACTGCCGATTTTAAAAGCCTTTGCCTGTAATGACTTTAACGAGTCTTGCAGACAAGGGCTTTTTTTTAATCCATGACCACACAGGGTCATCCATGGCTATTTTTGGCAAAATCGTACTGAGTAAGACTCCTGCATTTTTAAACTTTTGGCTTTATATAATGCTTTTGTCTCTTTGGAGAAAAGAAGAATCGAAATAAGATACCCAGGGATATTGGATTGAATTCCAATCAAGAGGCAAGGGCACAATGATCGATTTAGAAGATATCGAAAGACGAATCAAACGCATCGAGGATAAGCTCGGCATCGTCGACAAATATCTTTACAACTTTGGAGCCCTTCCCTTCATCCTGGATCATAGAACTTGGGAACAAATTTGGCAGGGAATGGACACTCGTGGAATATCGTTAGCTTTGATCGGGCTTAACCGGGAACAACTCCTTCGAATAAGACCAACCTTTTCTAAAACACGTTGGTCAGAGATAACTAAGGAATTAGTCGAGGCAAAACCAGATGAAATTACTGAAGGTACAGTCCAGAGTTTCCGCAAAATAATTATGGAACGAATTCATGAATTGGAAAACATGGGCGAAATCGTCGTCAGCCGCAATGAAGACAGACCTAATAGCTCACTCGATTCCTTTGAAGACAAAACCAAAGAGACCTTCATCGAATTTCAATCTTGGCTGAATTCCGTTTTCGAAAAGGCTTAAAGGTGGGCAGAATACTGTCCAATCCGGGAAGGTGGATTGGACGGGAAAAGCCCTTTAAAACTTGGCCCCCGTTACACTTCGCTTGAAGTGTAACGGCTTGATATCTGCGACTGGTCTTTTCGGTTGAAAAAATTCAATTTTCCAATGGTTTATAAGTGATACCGAATAGTTTTATAGACATTTTTCGTGGTTTTTAGATTAACGCAGTTTCGTTATTGAGCTTTTGTCATAGGTTTCAATAACCTTTCCTCTAAAATGCATATTGTTAGCGACTTTCATCTGCGGGAAATTTTCCGGAAAAGGGTTGGCGATGAGCTTTTGGAAAAAAATGAGCGGTCTTTTGTTTCTCAAAATCCAATTCCCAAAGAATTTTCTTTTTCACATAATGATTCGAACTTTTTTCTGCAGTCTTTTTTTACTTTTTTCCGGAAGTCTTCAGCCTCTCTTGGCCCAAATCGCGATTACTTCCAACGACGGCGGTACCAATACGGCCGGCAATCTCTATAACGCAGTGACCTTCATTAACGGAGTTGCAGGTGGTGGTTCGGTTACTCTCGATATGAGCGGCGCCAATTCGGTTGTTTTGGGACAGGGTCTCCCTCTCTTCACACAAAGTATTACCTTTCTTGGTACTTCCGGTGCGGACCAAGCCATCAGTATCGTAGGTGAGAATGAAGCAGAAGCGGCGGTGACCTTCCAGCAAAAATTGACCATTGGTGATGGGGTCACTTTCGCGTTATCAAATGGCGGTCTTGGTGCGGCGGGGAATGACAGTTCGATTTCAGTGGGCAATACGTTTGATACCGGAATTGTTTTATCGATGGGTGGTGATTCGGTTTTGGAGGTAACAGCAGCCAATGGCTTGGGTGCTGGCGGATCAAGCGGTGCGCCGGGCGATGGCGGCGGAAATGCCTGCTTCACGGATAGTCAACTATTGATGTCAGGTGCGTCAGGCGCTATCAGTGTCACCGGTGGAATGGGAGGCGTTGGCGCAAATGGAACTTCAACAGCGGGCGGCGCAGGTGGTGGGGGTGGAAATGCCGCGATAACGGTGGGTTCTCTTAACCTTCAAGGTGATGAAGATTTGTTTAATGTTTCCGGCGGGGCAGGTGGTGCGGGAGGCAGTTCAACGGACACAGGCGGTAATGGTGGGTCAGGCGGCAACGCTTCCGTAACGGTAGTTACTCTCAATCTCGGCTTAGCGAATACCAATAGTGAAAACTTTTCCTTACTCGGCGGCGCGGGAGGCGATGGCGGTACCGGAGACGTTGGTGGTGGAACTTCAAATGTCGGGGGTGCCGGAGGTGCGGGTGGTAATGCTTCGGTAACTGCAGGAATATTTAATCTTCAAGGTTCTGGGGACACTTTTAATTTGGCCGGCGGAATAGGTGGCCTTGGTGGTAATTCCACTTTTGTAGGTGGTGCTGGTGGGGCAGGCGGCAGTGCTTTCGTAACAATGGGCTCACTTACTATCGGAACCCAAAATACTTCTGGAGAAATCTTTAATCTTATCGGGGGAGCTGGGGGTAATGGATCGTTTGGCGGTGTGGCTGGTGGCGACGGGGGTGTTGGCGGTAGCGCCTTATTATCTGGCGGTATTATTTCTTTAAATGGTTCTTCTGTTTCTGTCAGTGTAACGGGCGGCGCAGGCGGAATAGGTTTTAACCAAGCCGCTTCCAGTAATGGAGGGGGAGCTGTCGTAATGATGGAGACGGTAACTCTTTTGAATTCATCTGATCTTTTTAGCATAATTGGCGGCAATGGGGCTGATGGGGGCTCTGGTGGATGGGACACCATAGCGGGTTCCGGGGGTAGTGCTTCTGTGTCAGTTGGTTTATTGGCATCATCCGGATCGGGCGATAACTTTATCTTAGCAGGTGGCACTGGAGGTGTTGGTTATGGTGATAGTGGCGGTCTAGGTGGTAGTGTTTTCATAGCAGGGGTGACCCTGAATTTGACCGGTTTTGAAGACACGATCACTCTTACTGGCGGCGAGGGTGGCGATGCCGGCGCTGGAGTTTGGTCTACCGCTGGAATTGGCGGAAACGCCAGCGTTTCGATGAATACTATCCTTTTAATGGGTCAATCAGACTCAATCGTTTTATGGGGTGGTGATGGTGGCGGTGATATTACTGTAAATAATAATGGCGGCACAGGTGGTAACGCCTCAATAACAGCCGGAACATTTTTGATAGGTGCGGGCGAAAGCGTATCTCTTTTAGGGGGCATGGGCGGCAATGGGGGTTATGACAATCCAAATGGTAATAATGGTGCTTCTGGAGGCGATGCTTGGTTATCAGCGGGAGTTCTAACATTATTTGAAGATGATATTTTAAATGTGAAAGGCGCTCAGGGAGGCTCTGGAGCGGATGTCGATGTTTATGACACTCCAGGCAGCGGCGGCGCGGGCGGCAACGCATCTGTCACCGCCAATAACTTCACCCTTGCGGGAGAAAATGATTACATCTATATCTCTGGTGGGAACGGTGGAGCGCGGGGAAGTGACGACAGCGATACTACGGTCGCGTTAAATTACAGCGGGTCGGGCGGTAGCGCTTCTCTTAACGCAGGCACCTTAAACTGGTCGGGATCGGCTGGCGCCATTTATTTGAAAGGTGGTAACGGGGCATCCGCCCTGAACGGAAACACGCCCTCGGTGGGTGGCAATGTCTCTGCTGTCATCGGAACCCTCAATATAAGCGGGTATGGTAACAACAACTTGAGTCTGAAAGGCGGCACGGGAGGATTCGTTCTTTCGTCCTGCGGTAATGGTGGAAACGCCTCCGTTTCCATCGGCAATTTCATTTTAGGATCACTCAATACGCTCAGTGTGATCGGCGGGACGGGCGGTGTTCAGAGTGAAATAGGCCCCGACCTGATTCCTAATGGACTGAATGGTTCGGCCCTGGTAACTATTGGCAATTTGCAAGGGTCGGGTACCGTGACCCTGAATGGGTCGACGGAGTATTTGCAGATTGGCGGCGGTAATTTCAGCGGGATCATTGAGGGCGATGAAAACCTGATGATCACGAGTGGCAGTCCGATGACCTTATCAGGCGCCAATACTTACGGCGGCGGTACCTCGATTGTGGGTGGGGTTTTAGTGGCGGCGAGCCAAAATGCCTTTAGTACGGGACCGGTGGTGAATGAAGGTACTTTGGGTATCAATGGTCCCATTACCGTCAATATCGGCGGGAATTATACCCAATCTTCCAACGGAACTTTTCAGGTTGGTCTGGGCGGTTATATACCGGGACTGCTGAATATCAATGGCACCGCTTCTCTCAGCGGAACTCTGCAGGTTGTTTCCCAGATGCATGGTAACGATACTTATCAAATATTGAATTCCGCCGGATTGGGCGGGACCAACTTTTTGTTCTTGGTGGATACGACGGCGGGTGATTCGATATCCGTCCTCTACGGCGCTGACGCCGTGACTTTGGAAACTTTCGCGCCCACATTCGCGCAACTGGGCATTACGGCCAATCAAAAAGCGGTGGGTGGCGCGTTGGATAGCCTTCAGTCGGATTCAGGGAACCCCAATTTAATCAACACGCTGACAGCTTTACCCAATTCGGCTTTGCCATCGGCTTACGATCAACTTTCCCCGTCAACCCTGACGCCCCTTTTCCAAATGGCCTATTCCAACGCCGGGTTGGAAGCGGGAATGGTAAATCAGAGAATTTTAGAGATTGTGGATGATGGACGGTTTAATTCGAATGCTATGGCCTGGAATGGAGGCCCCCAGTTCGCGGGCAATATGCCCGCGGCGGAAGAAGTTCAGATCGCTCAAAATGACCAACCCAATCGTTTGGGAGTATTTGTCAACGGCTTGGATAACTTTGGAACGGTATCGCCGGATGGAAATAGTCCGGGTTATCAGTTTTCCGCGAACGGTTTAATAGGCGGGGTGGATTACCGCTTCACGAAAGGTTGGGTCGGCGGATTGTTCGCAGGCTATGACCAGTCCTACTCGAGTCAATCCACCGGCTCGGTAAGCGTGACTGGCGGCCAAATCGGAATCTATGCGGGCTGGAAAGAAAATCAGGCGCACATCGAAGCCTTGGTGGATGGCGGGCTGGATAGTTACAGCACACAGCGCGCGGGTTATGAAGGGACGGCCACGGGGAGTACTTCCGGTCTGGAATACACCGGCCTGCTGGATATGGGTTATGACTTAAAGGCGGACGACTTTCTGGTCAGCCCTTTTGTCTCGGGCCAATGGACGCAAGTTAGCGTGAACGGATTTAGCGAATCAGGCTCTCTGGCGCCTTTAACTTTCACCCATCAGAATGAAAATTATTTGAGTAGTGATTTGGGAACAAGAATGAGTTTGAAGTTTTCAGCGTTGGGGATCAAATGGTGGCCTGAGATCAGCGCGGCCTGGGAGCATGTATACCAGGGTAACGTGGATAGTTTGACTGCCAATTTTGGATCGGGTGATAATTTTACCGTGAATGGTCCGGCTACTGGAACGGACGCGGCTGTTTTAGGCGGTAGTCTCAATGTCGAGTTTGATAATGGTTTAAGCTTGTATGTCGAGTATCAAGGAGTATCGGGAATGGCCAATTATACGTCGCAAAACTTTATGGGCGGCATCCATGTGGCCTATGGTGGATCTGAAAAAATCTACGGAGATCCAAAACCAACCGCAAAAGTTGAGGCGGCAGCCAGTCAGGTACCCACGCCTTTACCCGTTATTACTCCGGTTGAGAACCCATCCGTTATTCCGACTGAAACACCAACCGCTGTGCCAACGCCTGCCTGGTTTGGTCATATCCCTTTTTAATGGATGAGAATCAGACCAATCTATCGGTTGCCCATTACGCTTGGGAAGAAGTGTTACGGGGTTCTCCATGATTGGGAGCTATCGTGGACAAAAGGGGAAAAGCCTATTGGATCAAGGAAGCTTAAAGGCGTTTACTAAGCTTTTTAGGATCTTGCTTTAAATGGAACACTGCCAGGATTTGAATGTTAGAAGCTCCGTGAAGGTAAAAGACGCCATAAGGAAACCTTGGGACAAGGGCCTGCCTCGCGGACTTTCGGTAAATGGGAAATGCCTCAGGAAATTGACTGATTCTGTCGATTGTGTATTCAAAGGCCGTAATAAATTGCTCGCCTAAATTGGGAGACTTTTCTCGGTACCAGATGATGGCATTTTCTAGTTCTTGAACCGCATCCGGAAGGAACCGGAGGGTGGGGCTCAATGGCTAGGGCGTAGCTTGGATTTGACCTCTTCCCAAGGAATACCGGCCCCAGGATTTTTTTTATGGAACTCTAACCGCCGGTCTAGTTCGGTTTCCTGCTCCGGCGACAAACGGATTTCATTGGGGTGGAGGGCTATATCGTTCCAAAGTTCTTCCACCAATTGAAGCTTTTCGGGGGTGCTGAGTTGGAGGATTTCCTTGGGGATCATTCCGGCTCCTGAAGTATTCTTTCCCTAAATCATAGACCTAGAGGAAGGGTTGGTCAAGATTCGGTGTTTGACGAAAGATGAACAGTGGGAAAGAAGCCCAGATGTTAGGGTATCATCCGTTTCGCAGGAAAAAAGTTGTGGAGATTCTGACCTCGAAAAAATGATAGACTCGAATAAGACTCCTCCGGAAAATTGGCCTTCAATTTGGGAGGTCAGTTGAATAAAGCTTATAGAACTAGCCGTCTGTTTGAATTATTCGGAAATCAGTGTTTCGCAAAAATTTTGAGCTCCTGCCAAATTAGCAGGAGGTCATTGGTCTCAAAGTTGGCCTCAAATAAGAGTTAAAATGATCGTGCTTCTGTCACGCAGGAGGTCGCGGGTTCGAGCCCCGTCAACCCCGCCATAAATGTAAAAGCCCATCACACGAAAGTGTTGATGGGCTTTTTTGTTTTTTGGCGGTTCGCGGTTTTGTTTACTGAACCGTGACCGAGAAGCTGTTGCTGGTGAAAGGAATGCCGCCCTGCCTTATTTCAATCCCCGCGGGTATCTGAAACAGATAATAAGTCGAGGGGAGGAAACCTTTGGTTACCGCGTCCTGGATAAAGGTCAACAAGTTCAAGTTGGTAAGGGGAGTCGCTGAAGGAGTTTCGGACAGGTAAGAAAGATAAGTCCAGGCTCCGCCTCCGCCCGGCGCTTTCCAAAGATCCCATTTAATTCCTCCGACAGAGATAGTCCCTTCAGGCGTTTGGTAGCCCGTGAGGTTCAGATAATCGGCCCAGATCATCAGCTCCACGCCCCCGTTAAATCCGCTGTTGCAGGTGCCGGTAGGGCAGAACCAAAGGTCATAAGCGATATCCCAGGAGTCAGCGGATGTGCCGCCGGGAGAAAAGTTCCAGCTGCTGGTCACGCCATTTAAAGCGCTGACCTGTTTGGGCAGAACCGAGCCGGGACTGCAGGCGCCGTAGGCACAGCCATAGTTGATGTTGGGATAACTGGCCACGTTACTGGAACTAGCGCAATTGGGACCAGAGATCACGCTGAAAGCTCCAGTCACATTATTAATGTTCATGCTTTGGGTCGCTGGACATTGGCCCGAATTCCAATAATCGTTCTGTACTATATAGGAGCCAATGGACCAGGATTGCTGTTTGTTCCCGGGAGGGGCGGTGGAGACGGTAGTTTGCCCCGGCCAGGTGACCGGTGTGGAACTAGGAGCCGCAGTTGGATTGGGAGGGGGAGTTGGTGTGGATGTGGGTACAGGCGTAGAAGGGGTAGGAGTAAAGGTAAGAGTGGGAGTAAAGGTAGGAGTCGGTAATATACCAGCGGGTACGACAGGATTCCGGTTACACCCTGTGGCAATCATGATGACGCTTAAAATGAATGCCGACAGACAGACTAATAATGTTTTTAACCGCATTTGCTATACCCCTATGTCCTATGATGAAATGAATTTCCCGGCGGCCGAATCTGAAAAGCCTGATTGGGCGCTGATAATCATATCACTCCACCGGCAAAGGGGACCCTAAGAGAAAAAATGATGATTAAAAAGGAAAAAATAATGGTTTGGAGTTCCCCCGATTTAATGGACAATCTAGTTTAATGTAGTTTGCTTCTCAAACTCCACCGGACTTTTGTAGCCCAAGGTGGAATGCAACCTCTTCCGGTTATAAAAAACTTCTATATATTCAAATAACTTCGCCTTCGCTTCTTCCTTGGTGTTGAACCGCACCGTCCTCACCAGCTCCGCCTTCAAGGTTTTGAAAAAGCTTTCAACCACTGCATTGTCGTAACAACTTCCTCTTTGATTCATCGAACTTTGGATTTTGTGTTCTTTCAGTTCCGCCATAAAAGCCCTGGAAGAATACTGACTGCCCTGATCCGAATGATGAATCGCCGGCGTTTTATCACCCCTTTCTTGAACAGCCATCTTCAACGCGTCAATCGCCAGCTCTTCTCGCAGATGAGATTGCATCGACCACCCAATAATTCGCCTCGAAAAAAGATCCATCACCACCGCCAAATACAGCCAGCCCGACCCTGTCCGGAATTGAGTAATGTCGGAGGCCCAAATGTGATTAGGCTTCCGGACATTGAAATTCTGGTTCACCAAATTCTGGGTCTCAAATCTCCCGTGGCCCGTCAACGCCAAGGTGTGACGTTTGTAGTAGTACTGTCTCAAGGCCCGAATACCAGCCATTTTCATCAATCTGGCGATTCGATTACGCCCCCAATCAAATCCCTCTTTCTTCAAAAAGGCATGAACTCTGGGTGAACCGTAAGCCTTTCTAGAAATCAAATAAACTTCCCGAATCTCCTGTAAAACCAACAAGTTTTCTTTATCCCGCTTCGATGGTTTTCGAATTATCCAGGCGTAGTAACCGCTACGGGAAACCCCAAGGACACGGCACAACATCGTTACGGAGTATTGGTTTTGTTGTTCTCGGATGCATTCGAATTTTTGGCTTCTTCGGCCGCAAAGAAAACTAGAGTTTTTTTTAAAATGTCTCGCTCATCTCTGAGCTGTTTGTTCTCCCGGCGTAACCGAACGATCTCGGCGTTTTCGGCGTTTTTGACACTCTTTCCCGTTTTCCCAGGAAAGGCTTTCGCCCCATCCTTGTGCAGTTCATCCCGCCAGCGGTATAAAAGAACTACCGGAATATTGAGATCCCGAGCCACCTGGGTAACAGGTTTCCCTGATTCATTTGATAAACGAACAGCTTCTAATTTGAATTCAAGACTGTATTTCTTGTTGGTTCGACGTTGCATGCTGGACACCCCTGTTCTCTGTATTCTACACTCATCTCAGGTGTCCATTTTTTCGGGGGAAGTCCAAGGCTATAGAATATACTTTGAAACCAGGTTGCCAAACACTGGGCTCAAATGGGCCCAAAAGCCGAGCTTTTCCTTGATCTTCCCAGGCTTATCCGCTTTACACCATTTCTCAAACCCCCTAGAATGACGCACCTTGCTGAAGGAAATTCCTTCACAAGGGCAAGACTTTGATCCTTTTCTTGGTTCCCGTCCTCTCTGACGGCTACTCGGATGAAGGGGAGTCCGGCAATAAATTTCAATTTGAGGAGCCGCACCATGATGACGAAGGAAAAGAAGATTCAGTTGGTCCAAGATTTTAAGCAAAAAGAAGGAGACACTGGGTCTCCGGAA
>Ga0302281_10002925_pt1 | contig 11947 bp, 24 predicted proteins | sample III_Fen_E1_2_FD_198762 | JGI IMG/M metagenome (GOLD analysis project Ga0302281, IMG submission 198762) | Peat permafrost microbial communities from Stordalen Mire near Abisko, Sweden - III_Fen_E1_2 | ecosystem: Environmental > Terrestrial > Soil > Wetlands > Permafrost | place: Sweden: Abisko...
CGGCAAACTTGGCCATGTCGGCGCGGAACGCGTCCATCATCGACATCATGTCTTCGTCAGCTTTTGCCACGTCGCTATCTCCTCTGGTGGAAACGATTCCGTTCGGTTCGCCGCCCTTGTCCCAAACGCCTACGCGACATATCGCGAGATGGTCCAACGAGCTTGGCGGCCCCTCGACCAGAATCTTCTGGCCGTCGATGATATGCGCAGTATTACCATCACTCTTGCGAAAAACAACTGCCGGTGAGGTCGAGTATTCATCTTTCCGGTCCGGATCGGTCAGCATCATCGCGCAGGCCGCGTCACGGATCTTGGCGATCCCCCATACCTCGTCACCTTTGATGTAGGGCAGGATGATCGACCCGACGATGCGTTCCCGGTATTCGTCGGTGTCCAGCGTGGCGTCCGGCGGGTGCTCGACGATCACCTCAAGCCCGGCGCACCGCGCGAGAAAGTAGTCGTTCAAATACAGCGCGGGATCGCGCATCACGAACTCTTTGTGCTTCGTGCGGAACGACATGCCGGTGCCGGTAATCCGCATGTCAAACAGCCATGTGTTGCCCATGTGCTGCTGCGGCGAGGTCAGTCTTCCGTCCTTGATCTCGACCGCGATGTCGTATTCGTTCATCGTGAATTTGGCGATGGCCGCCGCCGCGCCGGGATGCATGGGCTGCGGGGGCGCCGAAAGTGGGCACCACGCATAGCCCGTGTGCTCCTCGTTGAGCGTCGGCTCGAACTCGTCCTTCACCCGCATGACAAACGTCGTGAAGTCCACTTGCGGTTCGGTCTCAACCGGCGGGGCGAGCAAATCGATGCTGGCAGGCTGCGGAATAACTGTGGATATCCTGCGGCAGTGGATCGCCATGGTGCCCTTGGGCATCTGGCCGATCTCCTCGCGGCACTCGCGGCGCGCGGACTCCTCGGCTGATTCGCCGTCCTCGATCTTGCCTCCAACAAAGGCCCACTCGCCTGGATGGTCACCTTCCGCGCTGCGTTGCAGGAAAAGCGCCTTGTCGCCTGAGACAAATATCACGCCGGCAGCGCGGATGATGTCAGACTGTTTTGACATTTTGATATTGTTAGAATTTTCTGCGGAATCTTGCCGGGATTCATCCTGCACTGTCTCAACCACCACTATAATGGGCTGGCCTACGCCTTTTGGCGCCCGGATATTGGTTATTTTCAGTTTTGCGTTTTTTGGAAGAAGAACCTCTTTTTCGTGATCGTTATCGCTGATCCCGTCAAGGTCCAGACCATGCTGATCATCCCCCACGTTGATGATCATCTTCACGCCGCCGATGGAGTTCATCCCGGCGATGGCTTCGTCTTTTGATGTGGACAGAAAGCCCTTGTCTGAGATTACCTGACCTACTTTGATCTCATCGCCCCCAATCACTGATTTGAGCCCTTCCTTGCTCAATCCGCGATACAGCTTTGTGCCTTTTGGAACGGTCGATTTGGCGATGGCCGATTCCAGCTTCTGTGCTGCAGGTCCGGCATCTTTGCCAGCCCGCAAAGCCTTGTTCACCCGCAGGAAGTCGTCACCACTGTAACTAGCGAGATATGTCTTCTCCGTTGGAGTAAGGCGCGCTTTTGATGATGCCTTGCCACCACCGGAACCAAACTTACCATCGCTGTCACGGGGATGGTCACTTTCCTTGAAATCGGCATCAATGCGATAGATTTCGACTTCATCACTACGCGCTTTTGCGGCAGCAATGATCGCATCTAGTTTGGCAATAAGATCATTGGAATCGCCTCGCGCCTTTGCGTACGCGATGGCCGCCGCTTGGGCATTCGACATGCTGGGGTGCGCGTGTTTTTCCGTCGCAATGTTTTGCGAAATGGCAGCGTGAGATTTTCCGGCGACGAGCGGCATGGTGGATCAATACCACATCTGCGGGAAATTCAAGCGGGTCGTTTTAACAGCCACCGCGCCAACCGCTGCGGCAGCCCCATCGGTTTCTGGACCCTTGCCACGCCGGCACCGATCCCGCCAGAGCCCGCGACCATGATCGACGTGTAGCGTGGTGGCGCGGCGGCGATCCGGTGCAGGAAATCTCGGATCATCTGAAAACCTCTACTGAAGCGATTCTATCCATGTCGTCAGCTTCGCCTTGTCCTCGTCCTTCATCCACCAGCCATAGCCAAAAGTGTTATGAAGTTCGATGCCCTTTTTTCTTAGAGTTGTACGAACTCTATGCAATTGGACATCGATCTGTCTGTCATTTTCTGGAATATCGCAATCAAGGCGCATTCCAAATATAGCCCTGACAAGATTGTCACGTGACGCTATTTTAACCGTATAAATAACGCTTATTATTGCGCGCTGTTGGGGAGACAAAGGAAGTCTCCAAAACTCGTTCTTTATTGTTGTTATCCCTAATAGTTCTTCTAGTTCGGCAACACGATCCCGCAATCGCTGCAACTCATTGGCTGCGCCCGCGAAGTACTTGAGACTGTCTATGGCGTGAATGTTCATCCCATGGCTCCGGGCAAGAAGCAGTTAACGACCGGCAGTCCGTCCTGATAGGTCAGCCACACGATGACCTGACCGATCCGGTTTGGCTCTGTGATGACGGCGCTCTCTGGCACGTCTAGCCAGTCCTCGCGCAAGCGGACTTGATAATGGCCGTCCTTGCTTCGCCAGTCCGCATCCACCAGCGCGCGACCGTCGCTGATATCGCAGCACCATGCGCCGGCTGGGCTGTGCAGCGACTTCACCCAATCATGTCCCGGCAATGTGCCGTACTTGCCGTCATCGTCCCGCGCCGGGCTAAGCCGGATCGAGAATAGCAGGGCAATCAGTGCCAGTACGCTCACCGTGGCGAGCGCAAGATACCCCTTGCTGGACCTCGCAGGCTCGTTCATGAGGCGCGAACCATGATGCAGCAGGGAATGGTGATCAGAAGCCAGCGCCAGTCGGCAAAGGCAAGCGCGGCACAGAATGACAAGCCGCCGATAACAAGAATGCCGATGCCGACACGCAGGCTCATATTATGAACTCTTTCCCGCACCGCCGACACGACATGCACCCGAAGTGGATTGGAAACCCGAAATCCGCGTCCTGGTAGTCGTGGAAGTCCTCGTGCATCTCACGGCCCTTGCTCATCTCGCACACGGCCGCGTCGTTCACATGCAGCCACGCCAGCATGTAAAGCCACGCGCGTCTGATCCGTCTCATTTCGCCCTCGCGCCCTCAAGCGCCTTCCGCATCACGATCAACGTCGCCTGCCGCACGCTTATGTAGGTCGCGGCCTCGGCCTCGGTCAAAAACTTCTCACAATTCGTGCACTGGTAGAAGTGGTCTTGCTTGTCGCCTTCGCCCTTTCCCCAGACCATCGTTGGGCCAAGGTGGATGCGTCCGCAGGGAACGATAGGCGCTGGCATTGGCTTCCCCCTGTTGCGCGCGTAGACCGCAGCGAAATAGACCACCGTCGCGATAGAAATCCAACCGAAGATTTGGAGAGCGAATAGCATTATCGTTCACCTCGGATCAGGTGGAATTTCCTCGCCAGTCCAATCAGCCAATTTCAGAAATACATGCCACTCACAACCGTTCGGGTCTTCAGGATAGATGCTGCCCTTCTTGTGATAGAAGGATGCCGTCACCGTTCCGTCCGCGTGGACATGATGAAGCCCGATGCCGCTGACGTGGCCGCAGTTGCATCTGATCAAGGGCTTGACGGTCTTGCCCTCGCTGTCGGTCGATCTAAACCATCCGGGCTTTCCAACTACGGGAAAGCCTTCCCATATGCTGCCTTCGTGCGGGAGCTTCGGGATTGTGATCGTTTCCGCCATCGACGTTCCCCCTTGCTAGGACGCCAGCTTGGCTCTCGCGTCCGCCAGCGCTGCCTTACCTTTAGCCGTGAGCATTTCCGGAGGCAACGACCGCAGAGCAAAAATCCATCCCATGTAGCAAGAGCAAAAGGGAAGTTCTGCTACTTTCTCGGTGTCGCCGTAAAATCCCATCTTGCCCGGCTTCACCAATCCGGCCTTGTGCGCCCAGCTATCGCGGATCAGAAACACTTGCTCATCGCGTTCCTTGTGATCCTCACGATAGTTGTACCCCGACATTCGCCAGAGGCTATGCCATGTCCCCGCAATAGCGCCGCCGCTTTCCGCCACAACCTCGTTGATTGAACCGACGAGCTTGTGGCTCTGGTCGATCAAAACTCGGCGCTCTTCGTAGGGCAAAGACGATAGCGCCTTCCCAACTTCCGCTTTCGTCTCACGTTTCTTCGTCTGCTCAGTCCCACCTGCTGGCACACTCGACATCCAACCGGCAAACCGCTGCAACGTCGCGTCAATCGACTTCTTGCGGTTTAACTTGATGAGTTGGGCGCTCGCCATGATGCGCTTCGTCAGTTCATCATGCATCTTGGGCGCAAGGTTCCTCAGCGTAAACGTGGAAACACCGGGGTTGATCCGCGCAATCTCGCCACCGTCCACCAGCTTTTTGTATCGCGAGACCAATCCGTCCCGTAGCCATTGCTCCATCTGGCTCTCGGATGGCAGGCTTTCCATCGCGGCTAGGCGCAGCTTCTCCAGCCACTTCTCCATGCGCTCGGCCTTGTCGAAACCATGATCGACAACATCGTTTATGGCGGCGCGTAGGATGTCGTTAAAGGTGGGTTTCTTTGCCATCTTGCCCTTTGCCGTCCAGCCTCTTGAATACGCTCGCCGTGGCGTCGAGCGCGGCCTCAAGCGTTTCGATCAGGATCACCCGGACCTTCTCAGCGCGCGGCCAGTCCAGATCGGCGCACGCCTTGTGATAGTCGGCCATGTAGCCGCCCAAGGCCCCGTAGCAGGCCGCGCTGGCTTCCATCCGTTCGGCAAGCTCATTGAGCAATGGGCGTGGCACTTCGGCCCTTTCCTCGGACTTCGCTGGCTGATGCCGGCAGGAACGCAACGGCCTTCAATCCGGTGAATTGCGGCTGGCTGTCTCCAAACTTCCGATCCGGCGATGGACCTTCCTCGTTCCTCGCCTCAAGCTGCTTGTCCTCGTTGCTCTCCTGCCGGTCCTTTTGCTCCAGAAGGAACTCCAGCAAAGCCTCTCCGTCGATCACAAGCGGATTCGGGAATAGACGTTTCAGCGAATTGAAGTTGTCCACCAGATACTCCACCAGCTTTGCCTTGTTCTCGGGATCGACGATGGGTAGCAAAATCTGAACCTGCGCGATCATGCTCTCCAGCTTCACCGCGTCAACCTTTATCAACTCGCTCTCGGGCTCCCGCATGAGCGAGGGCCAGATCGCCGCGAAGCTGTTGGACCACGCATAGAACGCTTCCTCATATTTCACGTTGCCGTATTCCTCGGGGAACCTCTCCTGAATTGTCTTGTAGAACTCCGGGTTCCACGCGAGGTACTTCACGATCCGGTCCATAAAATCATACAGCGGCTTCATCTTGATGCGGATGCCGTCGATGTATTCGACAACCTGCTTTGAGTCCTCAGTACCTTCCCCGAATCCCTCCGCGAAAGTCTCATTGTTCAACAGGATAGCAGGCATGTCGGCCGACACCGCGATGTTTTCCAACACGTTCTTGCGGGCGCCGGTCATCGCCCCTTCGATGTTCGTCAGGTCCAGCGATTCGATTGCGTCCTCGTGGCCGACCGAGATGACATTTCCAACCTTGGCAATCTTGATGAGCTGGCGCTTGATCGCGTTGAAGCCCAACATGATGTTGTCCACCATGGAGCCCTGATTCTTGATCTTGGCGACCAAGATCCCCGCCTTGATCGTCACGAGATCGTCGGTGATCATCGACTGGATGAACGATTTCAGCGGGAGCAACGCGCGCTGGTAGACCGACCGGCCCGTGTAGCCGAACCCCGACGACGTGTAGTCGATATAGATCGGGTCCTCGTTCTGGGTCACCACTGCCCGCGACACGTTGTAGGGCACCCCCGCGACCGACACGGCCATGACCTTGAGGAAGTCCGGCGAGTTCGGGTCTTGGTTCATCGCCTGATTGCCGGACGAGGTATTCAGCGGGTCCAGCACGTTGAACCGAAGTTCGGCCGCATCCTTCCACAAATTCGGGTAATCGATGGGGTCCGTGGGCTTGGCGCCCTTGGGCAGCGCCAGCAGCGTTGAGATCCCGTACACCCGCGCGAGGCTGAATGCCTGGGCGATGATCTTGTCTGACCCGATGTTGTCCCAGACCTTATTGAACTCCTCGACGCACGCACTCTCGGGGCTGTCCGGAACGCTGATCTCGCGGCGCTGGCTCTGCGCCTTGGTGATCGGCGCGTCCACCATCTTTTTCCCAATCGGATGGAGGGTGTAGATTGTCTTCGCCAAACTATAACTGGGCGAATCTCCCGGCAGAATTTCTCCGCACATCAACAGGCTGTTTAGCCCGTTACCGATGGCGCTGCCGCAGGTGAGGGTGCTCGATGCCGGGCCGTCCGTGATGCTCATCTGTCTCAGCTCTCAGGCCGGGAATGGCCCCGGCTGAAAGCTATACACGATTCCGCGAAAGGGTCACCTTGCAGATTGGCGCTTTTCCAGCGATTGAACGCTTGAGGTAATTGGCCTGATCGAGACATTCCTCGTAGGCATGCTGCAACCAATCCCGCAAGCTGAGATCGGTGCGGTCGAGTGTGGTGCCGTATTTGGCAATACCGAACTGCGACCGCCGCAAAAGGTCCGCCCGCACAGCCTCGACGATGGAATCTGTTTTTGTTTCGCTCACGCTTCACCCACCGGCTTGTCGTTGATGCTCACGATCTTTGGCCGGGCCGGTTCCGAGGGCGAGTCCATCGTGTCGTACCACTCCTTGCGGGCATCGGCGGTCTTGAAGAACTTCCACCGCTTGATCCCGTGCTGGCATGTCTCGCACATCTCCGCGAGGTAGACCATTTCGGCCGGCATCAGCGTTCCCTCGCCGCTCATGTCGTCAAACTGGACGAGGTAATACTCTTCGGCCACCGTCTGCACGATCTCGCCGGTCCGGAAGCACTCGCCGTCATCTACGAAAATAAAATTCATCATCGTTTTTCCTCCGGGGCCGACTTGCCGATCCTGTACCATTTCGCCCTCGACATCCCCAACTTCTCCCATGGCTTCGTCGCGGTCAGGGTCTTGTGCTCCTCGCCCTTGCGAGGGGGGCCGACGCGAATGGCCCCTCCTAGCACCTTCTCAATTGCCCCGCCCCCAATGGCCTTTGTGACGGCCTCTCGCGAAATGGGCTTGTCTACCGTGACCTTGAACGCGGTGGATGCGCGCTTCTTTTTGGTCTTGCCCTTCTTCTTCGGTTTGGCCTTCTTGGCCGGTTTGGTCCCTCGCGGCGCCAGTTGCGGCTTTGCAACGTTGGCAGCGCCCGTTCCTTTGCCGCGCGCCTTGGGGGACGCTGTGCTGGGATCGCTGGTCGTAGCCGCTCCATGCTGGAGCCCAGATGGCGTAGAATCCGGATTGGTAACCGGACTTCCGGCGCCGCGAGAGTTCTTCGTCGCATTACCAGGGCAGCCACCGAGCCGGTGGCGCTCCCCGCAGATGCGGCATTTCGGTAAATCCATCAGGCTTTCCCCTTGCGCGCCATCTTCGACATCAGCGCCCGCAGCCGCCGAACGCGGCGCTTCCAGCCCTTCAAGCGGGCATTGGCGCGGGTTTGAGTTCTATGGAACTCGCGCTCTTTCGCTGGATTAAATGGGTGAATGCTCCAGTTGTCCACCATATCGACATGTGCGTGGATCGTGACGTCGCCCGGTTCTTCGATGGTCATCTCGAACGACCTCATCGCACCGACACCTTCGCATCTTCGCACAGCCGAAGGTTCGGGCTCACGATAATCGTCCGGTCGCCCGTCCACTTCGGAAACTCATACGACCCTGGCACGTCGCTGTCGTTCATGATGCATACGTGGAATGGCAGATCGAACCGGGCCATCGCATGCGGGGCCAGCACCGCAGGGCACACCGCGTCGGCCATCGCCATAATACAGAGCGGGATGAGCTGGATCATTTCAAATCACCCCTGCACGGATCAGTGGCACCATGACCTTGTAGCAGTCGTCGCATACCAAATCGGTTTCCTCTATTGGCACGTCTGGAAATTCCGTGGCAGCCTCAGCCAGAGATTCATCGTCGCTCCAACCTTTCTCAAATACGACGCGACAAGCAGCACACCGATAGTGTGTTTTTGGATCAAAGTCGGCCATCAATTCATCTCCCGGTGGATGTGCCGCAGCAGCCACTCCGAAACTTCCTCGTCGCGCGCCAGCTCCGCAATGAACTCCTCGGCCACGTCGTCAATGGCCTGTTCCGAGCAGCCGTGCTCCCGCAGCACGCGGCGGATGTCGCGCTCCAGCATCTCGCGAAGTTTGGGGTCGATCCCGCTCATCTTCCCGTGTACTCCGTCTGGTTGTTGCCGTTGCCGACGTGCGATTCCTCGAAATATCCCTCGTTGTCCTTGTTGCGCGCATCAGTCTGCCGCTGCATGGCACTACCTTGCCAATCCTCAATCCGATTGGATGCCATGGTCTCCTCACGAAGTTCGATGAACGCGAACCGCTTCACGAACGTGGCGAACTCCTCGCTGCGGAATACCAGATCCCCGCACTTGCCGAGCGCGCCCTCGTGCTGGCCTGCGAATAATCGGCAATGGACGTGACCGCCGCGCGTCTCGTGGTAGAGCCGGAAAATCATCGTCAAACTCCTGCCCGTTTGTTGAGTGCCGCACAGACCTGATCATAGGTCGGCGCGTCGGCCTCGATCTCGGCGTCGATGAACTTCGTGCAATCCCGGCACAGTTCGTGGTCGCCCTGTATCGAACCCCAGAGCGTGCCGCGCAGGAGGTCGAGCGCGTAGTCGTGGACGCTTTCCTTTTCCTTGACGATGTAGGCCGGATCGAACGTCACCTCGAATGGCTTATTGCAGCCGTCGCACCGGAACGTCGCCTCGATCTTGGTTAGAGCCATCCGTCACCTCCCTGCATTGGTGAGACAATTACGTGAGACAATTAATATGAGACAATTAGCCGAAAGTCAATTGTCTCAATGCGCCGGTTCCGTCAACCCCGGCATGTGGGCCTGCTGGTAATTCGCCAGCGCCATCTCAAGGCAGTCCTCGAACGCCCGCCGGGCCTTGGCCTTAAGCTCGCCCCGGCTCAGCCCGTCCATTCTGGCGATGGTCGCTAGGTTCATGCCGAGGTGGTTGATCGACGCGTCCAGCACGTCCTGGGGCCGGCTGGCGTTGCCGCTGATGTCCACCAGCTTGATCAGCAGGGTCTTGACGGCCTGCGAAGGGTCGCGCGTGAGGGCTGGTTTGGTCGTCATTTGAACGTAACTCCTTCGCCGAACTTCCACTCGAAATTGCAGCAATCATCCGCATCTGTGATGATTACCCGAACCGTGGTCCCGATCTGTGCGCCGACGCTGTGACAGTAATGGTGTGCGGCCTTGACCGCTTCCTCGGCGCCAACATTGCGCCGGACATACTCCGACGTTTCGTCCTTGAAAAACTGGACCACGTTGAACTGATCGTCGCTCACCGCCGCTTCTCCAGATCCGTGAGCCGTCGCTCGACGTTGCTCACCCGGAACCCCAAGGTCATCACCTCGTCGTGCATCGCCTGCCCGGCCGCGCGCACGCCCTCCATCAGATAGAGGTTGAAGCACGCCGCCACGATACTCGCCGTGGCAAACGCGCAGAACATCCCGGCCAGCAAGAGCGCCGCAGTCTCCAGCATCTTCGTTGGCCGGCGCCTGCCAGCACGCTTGACTGACGGCGGGACTACGCGTTGGCGCTTCGGGGTGGTGCCCATGTCACTTCTCCTGTGTCGGTGTCTGCGGGGCGGCCTCAATCACGCGCCTTGCATCGGTCAGCAAATGGCCTGCAAAGCAGTCACAAGGGCCACTATCGTTGTCGGCCGGGCATGTGTGGTAATGCTCGTCGCCGAACTCAGCGTAGCCCGTCATTTGGTGGTCTCCCTGCAAGAGTGAGACGATTGTTACCGGATAATTGTCTCACGGTCAATGAGACAATTGGGCAACGAAAAAGCCCCGGTTATCCCGAGGCTTGGTCGCCGTTCTGCACGCTTCAAGTGTCTCAGGGGGCCGGGGTCGCAGCCGGCGCCAGCGACGTATTCAGGTTGCCCAGCGAGGTCGTGATCGTTGCCGCGTCGGTCGTGGCCTGGGCCAGCGCAGCCTGATCTGCCGGGCTCAGCGTCGAGGTGGTCGAGTTCTGGAGCGCCGAAAGCTGCGACTGGATGCTGGCGACCGCCGAAACAATGGTCGGCAGCTCGGCTACAACGGCGTCGAGGGAGGTCTGGAGGGCGAGGATCTGATCGGCCATGGTCTTTGCTTTCTGTTCGAGGGCGGTGAGCCGTTTGAAGATGTTGAGCTGTTCCCACATGGGGTGGTCCTCGTGGGCTGGGCGCTGGATTGAATACCACCGACACAGAACGCGGTCGAGGGGGATTAGTTCAATTTTACTAACGAGGCTTGCGTATTTTGAAACTCCCCGCCTTCTTGATCCATTGCGTGACGGTGGGTGACGCCACACCCCATTTTCCTTCGATCTGTTTGAGGGGCATATCCAATAGATAATCCGCGCATGCCCCGATTCGAACTTCATCAGGATACTGATGAACCGCAGGCCGATGTCTCTGACGGCGCGTTGCCATCAGAATGGCCGGCGAGTAAGCGGCTCTCGTACTTCCTCCGTACAGAATGGGTAATCGTCGCACATATGTTTGTGCCCGAACTCCCGACCGTACTCATCAACCAAGTCGATTGATTGAGTGGCGCGGCGCCCGCACATGGCGCAGAGCTTTTGCGGGAACGGGACCACTTCAGCCATCACAGCTTTACCCCGTGCTCGACCAGCGCGTTCGCCAGATTGACCGTCCGCTCGACGTATAGCTGCTGGCTTCGCTCCGAGCGTGGCGACGAATATAGCCCGGCTCCCTGCAAAAGCGAATGTGAGACAATTAGCACCCATCAGCCGGTTTGGCTAGAGCCGCTTGCGCAATTGTCCCATCAATGTCGATTGGCAGCGCCGTTGCCGTGTCAATGATCTCACGCAAGGCGCGTAGGTCGTCGCGCTCGTAAATCAGGAACACGTATGTTTCGTCAAACTTGTATTCGCCAGCCCGAGTGACGGCCATCTCCATCGGGTAGGACTCGCCGCGCTCCAGCATCCCATCCAGCCGATCAATAGCCTCGCCGCTGTCGTGGGCATCGACCCAGTTGAGCATCTGGTAGTACCAGTCGAACTCTCCGACATTCTCATGCTTCACTTGGATATCATCGAAAGCCCACTGCACGCCTTGAGCATAGAGCGTGCCTGCGGGCAATGTCATGAAAGTCTGGTGATTGACGCATCTCATCTGGATTCTCCCTGCGGTGAGACAATTAGCAGGCCACGGCCGGAAGGGCAAGAGGCTAGAAGCCGTCCGGCCCCCCCAAGCCGATTGCAATTCCGTAGCTGAAAGTATCGAGCGCGTCATCGTCCACCTGCTGTTTATTCCCTACGCGAAAACCGAGCACTTGCGACAGTAAATGATTCCGGGTCACGGCCTTGTACTCCACCACTTTGTGGAATGCGTGATCGCTGATTTTTACCGACCCCTGATAGACATAACTCGATACCGAAAGCGCCCGTTCCGATTTGCCCATTGCGGTAAGTTTGCTGTCAATCGCGTGCGCCCTCAACCCTTTTCGCTGCGCATGCTGCAACAGAACCATCCCGCTCGCCTTGTCCTCGATCCATGCCCCCAATGAGCCATTTCGCGCTCTGCACTTTATTGCGAGAGCTTCGAGGTTTTGGAATACGGTCGGAAGCCATACCTCAAGCAGCGAGCCCTCGATTTGAAGAACGTCATAGTCCAGAATTATGAGCGGGTGATTCACTCGGCCCTGCATGGTACGCGCCCAATACGTGATCGCGGTTCCATCATTTTCTTTTCCCGTCTTGACTGCCGTGTCAATTGTCGCAAACA
>Ga0302281_10002929_pt1 | contig 11945 bp, 10 predicted proteins | sample III_Fen_E1_2_FD_198762 | JGI IMG/M metagenome (GOLD analysis project Ga0302281, IMG submission 198762) | Peat permafrost microbial communities from Stordalen Mire near Abisko, Sweden - III_Fen_E1_2 | ecosystem: Environmental > Terrestrial > Soil > Wetlands > Permafrost | place: Sweden: Abisko...
TTCTGAGCGTAAACGCATTTGAGCAGATACCTCTGGCAGAACTGGTTGCAAAAGCCCAGCCCCAAGACAACCCAAGCGATAGCCGCAACCAGTTGATGCTCTGGAATTAATGGCCGGAGGCTTGTGAATTGAAATATCGTATCCGCTGTTTATCGCCCTGTTTTCTTGGCTTTTCTTCAAAGAGAACAATTTGAGCGTCGGGGCAATGCTGGGTGGAATCTTTGTCCTAGCCGGAGTTTCATTCATTTATTTTTCAAACAAATAAACGAACCTAGGAATTTGTGTATTTCTAGGCGCTCGATCGCTCAACCGTAGCAACGCGGCAAAACGTGGTGAACGTATTTTTCCCCATCCGCAACAATGACGGGAATCGCAGGAATGCAGTGGCGGTAAAAGCTGTCATTCGCATAATAGTGCAATGTTTTTTCGGCCACTTTCGATGCAGTGGGGCTGGCGGTGGCGTTTTTGCTGAATGATACAGCGAGTTCAGCTAGAACATGATGATCGGATTGAACCGAAGCTGGGCGATCATAAAGCGCAATGCTGTTGACAAAACTTTTTAATCGGCTATTTGAATCGTTCGTCTCTTTATATCGCGCTTGGCGGGAGACCAGCGACATGGTCTGGCGGACAGGTTTTGGCATAAATAGGAAGCGGCAAAATGGATTCTATTTTGGAACAGCAAATTGGACATGCGATTGTTTTTCAGCAACAAACCCGGAAAAACGCCAAGGATGTTTCGTCGTTAGATACGGTGAAGACAAACGCCCTTCAAACTTCGGCTGGTCGTGGGGAGGCCGCTTTTACCCTGGTTGAACTTCTGGTCGTCATCGCCATCATCGGCATTCTGGCGGCTCTGCTGTTGCCGACGCTTGCCAGCGCCAAGGAGCGGGCAAAACGACTCCAGTGCATGAGCAACCTGCGCCAGGTCAACATGGCGCTCCGCATGTATGCCGATTCCAACGGCGAAAAATTTCCACAAGTATCAGCAGGACGTTGGGCTTGGGATGTTCCATGGAAGGTTGGCGATTCCATGGTGCAAAACGGCGCCAGCCAGCCGGTTTGTTATTGCGCCAGTTCCGGTTTTTCGGCCCAAGATTTTTGGAATCTCTGGAATTTTGAAACCAACGTCTATCGGGTGGTCGGTTATGCCCTGACATTTCCGGGGACGGCAACCGTGCTGCTCACAAATCAAAATCCCAGCATGCTTCCCCAATCCATCACTGACACCAATATTGGGGTCACCTATCCACCACCATCTCCCTCGGAACGGGTTTTGACGGCAGATGCGGTTATTTCAAAGCCGGGTGACGCTGACGAGATCCATCGCTGGCTGAACTCATATATCAACATCAAGGGCGGTTATCCCAAAGTCCACCAGACGGCGCATCTGGATAAAATCATGCCGGCTGGCGGCAATGTGGGGATGCTGGATGGCCATGTGGAATGGCGCAAATTTATGCAGATGCATGTGCGGACTGATCCCGCAAGTCCGAACCCTGTTTTCTGGTGGTAAAAATATAGATCAGGGTGTTTTCGATGTTTTGTTTTTGGCAGAATCTTCCGGCATCAATTCCATCAACTGCAAGCCGTTGAAATCGCAGTTGAAATGCCCCTTGGGGATGACCGTTGCGGTGGGCTTTATGGTAAACGAGAGCGTGCCGCGCGAGTCGCTCATGACATTGGAGTTTTCAACATAATTCGTTCCATAATCAAAATTGGTTGAAACGACATCGTTCGCGGGGTAGCCGCGTGCAATGCCGGTAACGGCCCCTGAAAACACACCGCCTTCGTTCGCCACATTGCCGACGCTGAAAACGACCAGGTCGTAAGGAGTATTTGGCTCCAAATTATTCAATGTGACGGTCTGGCCGGTTGCGAAGCTGACATTCCCCAGCAAGCTGTTGCGGACGGCACCACCTTTGGTTTTTGAAAGCGTTAAAGTCGCGGTGGCTGGATTGCCCTTCGAGTCCACCAACCTAGCATCCCTAAAGCCGTTCCGGCCATCGGGACTGTTCCAAACATCATTGGCGGCACCATCCAGAACCGCCATCCCCCTGTGAACTGCCGTGGAACCATCATTGACAGCCACATTGACCAATTGATTTTTCAATGTTTTCACGCTTGCCACACTGCTTGTAATTGCTCCCGCCGAGCTTGTGCTTTTCAGCTGATAATTGCCGGCATCATCGGCCGTCACCGCCTTAAAAAACAAGGTGTTGGTGGTTGAACCAGAGACATTCCCATCATCAACCAGATTGTCGGTGCCGATGGCTGTAATCTTCTGCCATTGATATGTCACCGGCGATGATGGCGGGCTGGCCACCACAACCGACAGGGTCAACGGATGACGCAGGTAGGCAGCCACAGACGCTGGCTGCTGCATGATGACGGGCGAACAATCACCGGCACGAACTTTTTTCAGCTGCAAGCCGTTGAAATCGCCGTTGGGATAACCATCCGGGACGACAGTTGCGGTGGGGGAGATATTGAAAGCGAGGGTGCCGTGCGCATCGCTCAAGGCATAGGGGTTTTCGACGTAATTCGTCCCATAGACAAAGTTGGTTGAGACGATGCCGTTCGCGGGAAAGCCGCGCGCAATGCCGGTGACTGCCCCCGAAAACACCCCGCCTTCGTTCGCCATGTTGCCAACGCTGAAAACGACCAGATCGTAAAGAGTGTTCGGCTCCAAATTGTTCAATGTGACGGTCTGGCCGGTTGCGAAGCTGACATCACCCAATAAACTGTTGGGAACAGCACCGATGTCTTTGCCCTTGGGGGATGTCTTCACCAGAGTCAATGTTACCGGAGTTGCCGTCCCGGCTGAATCCACCAGCGAAACATTGCTGAAGCCGCTCCGCCCATCCGGGCTGTTCCAGATGTCATTGGTGCTGCCGGTCAATACAGCAGCCCTTTTGTGCGGCGCGGTGGAACCGTCATTGATGGCCACATTAATGAACTGGTTCGTTGGCTCGGATATGTTTGCCGGGATGCTTGTGATTGCTCCTGACGAATTTGTAATGACCACTTGGTATGCGCCGATGTTGTCAGCCGTAATGGGGTCAAAAGTCAGGGCGCTCGTGGTGGAACCGGAGACGCCGCCGCCATCAGCCATGTTGTTGGTGGTGGCAGCGGTGATTTTTTGCCACTGATAGGCCAAAGGCGACGATGGCGGGCTGGCGGATACGACGGCCAAAGTCGCGCGATGGCCTGCATAGCTGGCCAAGGATGCGGGTTGCTGCAGGATGACCGGCGGATGCCCGCCATCCGGCAACTTCAACAGTTGCAGGCCGTTGAAATCGCCGTTGAAATAACCATTCGGAACGACCGTTGCCGTGGGTTCGATGACAAAGAGGAGCGTGCCGCGTCCGTCGCTCAAGGCGAACGGATTTTCGACATAGTTTGTGCCATACACAAAGCCGCCGGCGGCCCTGTCCGGCGCATCATACCCATGGGAAATGCCGCCGATTGCGCCGGAGAAAACCCCGCCTTCGTTCGCCACATTGCCGGCGCTGAAAACGACCAAATTGTAAAAGGAATTGGGCTTCAAGTTGTGCAAAATCACCGTCTGAATTGATGCGAAGCCGACACCCCCCAGCAAGCCGTTGCGCACCGCCCCGCCGTCGTTTTTTGAGAGCGTCATGGTTACCGGCGTTGTCATGCCGGCTGAGTCCACCAAAGCAACCCTGGCAAAACTATTCCGTGCATCCGGACTGTTCCAAACATCATTGGGTGTGCCGGCCAAAACCCCAATGCCCTTGTAAGCCGTAGGCGAACCATCGTTGATGGCCACGTTGATCAACTGGTTGGTTGGCGGCAGCAACACAGTGACTTTCGCCGTCTGGCTGGTCACTGAATTTGACGCCCCCTTTACCACCGCCTGGTAGTCGCCGGCATCATCCGTGGCAAGGATGCTTAGGTTTAAAATATTGCTGGTCGCCCCGGAGATTCCGCCGCCATCAACAAGATTGTTGGTTCCAACGGAAGTGATTTTCTGCCATTGATACGTCAATGGCGGTTTGCCATTGGCAAAAACTGACAGGCGGGCGGCTTTAGTCAAAAAGCTCGTCACCGACAATGGCTGTTTTAGGATGGCCAATGCCCCGGCATCGGCGACCACCCTAAGTTGAAACGCATTGATCTGGGCGTCACCGCCGTTCGGTGTGTAGATGACGGTTTGGCTGGTGCTGTCGGCAATAAAGGTTCCGACAACAAACTGTCCCAACCCGCTGAGAGTCTCGGTTGAATTGTATTTGATGGCGGCAGAAGTATTGGCTCCGCCGGTAAGCGTTTCCGTCCAGGGAACGCCTTGCGGATCGTATGTCCACGATTGGATCAGATATGTGCTGCCAACCGTAAGGCCGTGGAGCGTCAGTGCCAGAGCCGAGCCATGGTCGAAAAGACTGGACTGTAAAATTGCCCGGTAGTATGGGGAAAATGAGGTCAGGCCGTTTCCCAAAATAGCCGCATCCGAGGCAAGTCCATCCCCGTCCCCGGAAATGGCAACCGTCGTCTGGCCATCTGTAAAATCATCCCCGGCCGCCTTCGCCCCGAACGGCGTGAAGAGCACCCCGTTGACTGCAACCACCTTTCCTGTTGTGCCCATGCTGTAGGCCCGGTCTAAGGCTCCGCTTGCGACGACATCCGCATCGCCCGAAATGGCCGTGGGTGTGCTCCAAGTGACATCAGCGGCCCTGGCGACATAAACAAACACAGTCATGACCGCAACCATTACCGCCATTTTCACGCCCGCCTTGTTGAATTGAACCGCCCTCATAAAGCCATGCCTGTTCGTTGGATTGAAAGTTTTGCGGGGGAATTGTTAAACTTGAAAACTCAAAAAGTCAAAACTTAATTAAGTTTACTTTTTAATTTGACAGTGATTGTTTTTGCTTTCAATGTAAACGCATATTTCTTGGTCAGATTGGTGTCAGGTTTTGTTTTTTGGAAAAATGGCTGCGAAAGTGAACAACTCAATTTGGGGATCAGGAAGGCAAAAGGTGTTTTATTGCCGGTTCCGAAAGCTCAACCGTCTTCAAGCGTCGTCCATCAAAACTTCCGCAGATTCAAACCGGCTCTCCGAACAGGCGTTTACACGGCTGGATTTGATGGTCTGCGTGTTTGCGGCATTCATGCTGGCCGGCTGGTTTGGTTCCGGCCATCTGGGCGAGCGTGGGCGGATCGCCAGATGCGCCAATAATCTGGCGTTCTTGGGGCAGCTCACCCAGGAATATGCCAATGACCACGTGGGCAGTCTGCCCCCGGCCAGCATCGAATCCAAACAGCTTGCCTGGGATATGCAGATTGCGCCTTATTTGGCTCCCGGCCAGGTTAAAAACGGAATTGATCCGTTTTTTCTTTGTCCGTCAGACCATTTGAGTCGTCCGCGACCGCGCAGCTACGCCATGTCTGCGCATGACATGGCCCGCGAAAACTGGCCTCCCGGTTCGGACAATGATACCGGTGTCGGGTTGGTATGGAACAATGACGGCATCAAGCGATTATTGGGCGAAGGAGCCGTCACGAATGCAACCGCCAACATTGATTCTCTGGCCATGGTCAAACTTTCCTCAATCCCGGCACCAGCGGATGCGCTGCTCTACACGGATTTCATTCATCGCGACAACAATTTGAAAGGGGTCAAAAGAGCCGTCGTTCCCAGCCCCGGTGAACAGTTGGAGTCGTTCAAGGGCGATGGAACCCAATTCCATCGGGGACGCTTCAATTACCTGATGGTGGACGGCCATGTCGAATTGCTGTCGCCCCTCCAGACCGGCAGCAGCGGCGGCTACGACGCCGGGGAGCATCATGGCATCTGGACAATCAAGGCGGGCGATTGAGCTATGTTGGATCAATTATTCATCTCCACACAGAAGCCAAGGGCATGGCTCCGGCAGCGGGCTTCAGTCATTCCAGCAGGGTTGTGGGTGGTGATGGTCGTCGTGGCCCTGGTCTTTTGGAGGTATTGCTCGGTTTCAGGCATGGGAATGCATCTCCGGGAAATCACCGCCGCCTATGGTTCAACTGGTTTGTTTTATGGCGTTCCTCAATCCGACCCCGCCGGCAAGCGGATTACATTCTGCCAGATGAGCGACAAGGGCATCGGCGTATTTCTGTTAAATGTTGCCACCGGCCAGAAACACCTCGTCCATGAGAAACTGCCGCTGGACGATGTCTGGCAAAATCTCGACGTCTGGCCTTGGTCTCCGGACGGCAAATTATTTATTTACACGCACAAGAACATATTTGTCTGCGCGGCGGATACGGGCGATGTGGTTGCCACTTTGCCGGTGGAGGGGCGCAACGGCGTGGCAACTCTGACATGGCTGAATCCAACGACCTTTGCCTACGTCAGTGTGGAAAGAAACATTCATTTGATTCAACAACAGCGTGGCGGCCGGTGGAAAGAAATGCCGATAGGCATCAGGGTTGGCTCAACCGGCCTCACCAGTCTTTCCAACAACACGATTGCGTGGCAAAAGGGAAACCGCATTTGGAGCCTGAACCTGGCTTCCCGTGTGGCCTCATTGGTGTTTGAATCTAGAACCAATCACCTTGCCGGATTCAGCTATTCCAAGGAGACCGGTGAGTTTTTATTGAGCTGTCTGGACAATGGGGTGGATTCGCTCTGGCGGCTGACCAACGCCCTGTCCTCACCGATTCCCGTTCAAGTTGCCGTCCAATCACCCGTCCGCAATGCTGTCTGGGCGAACGGCAGCCAGCCCGGCTGCGCTTACCTGACGCCACGCAGCCCGGATCATAACACGCTGACAGTTCACCCGGCACTTCAGCCTGCTCCGGTCAGTCTGTTTGAACATGGAACCGTTGAGACATTCACCGCTTCATCCGATGGCAAGAAATTGTTCATTGTCGGGGTGATTAGCAACGAACCGTCCGCCGGAATCTGGCAATATGATGTCAGCTCCGGCGACTTGCGGAACTTGGTTTCTTATGCGGATCACCCCTCTGTTTATGCCCGGCGGATTGAGGCGTTTCATGGATTTTCCGCCCAGTGGGTGGATTATTACCTATATCCACCGGCGGATTTTGACCGGCATAAAAACAAAAAATATCCGCTGGTGATCGGAGATACGCTTTTCAATAGGACAGATCCTGAATACCAAAACCGGTTTCATGGCCCGCTGTGGGCGCCCATGCTCGCTAATTGCGGCGCGTTTGTGGTCATCGTGGAACGCGATACTTGGGGAGGGGGAATTGATCAATGGGAAAATCGGCTCATGAATGTTTATCAGCAACTTGCCAAAAATCCTCTGATTGATACCAACCGGGTTTTTCTGTTTGGCACCAGTGCCGAAACACGCTATTTGAGCGAACTTGCTGAAAAACAACCAGGTCTTTGGAATGGAGTGATGTTGCTTAATCCTTCGGGAATGCCAGACTTTTCAACTTTGTCATCCGGTAAATCCGCGCCAAAAATACTGGTCAGTGCTGGAGACGCTGAACACGAAGAAGGGCGTTTTAAGCAATACCAGCAAACCGCCGGGCGGCAGGGAATTCCAGTTGAATATTACGTCCATGCCGGCTCCGGGCATTGGCTGCTGGGGAGACAATCCTTTAACGAACGCTGCAAAGTCATGGAACAATTCGTCTTTGACCATTGAGCCATGAAATCATCTGCCGCCAATTTGGAACAAACAAGCGTTGATGGAAATCATCTGGTTTCTCTCTTTGTTTATGGATCCGGGGCAGTGCTGCTCGCCCTTTCGCTCGACCGGCTGATGGTTGCAATTTCTCCGGCTCAATTTTTGTCCCTGCCCGAACCGGTCATGGGTATTCCTCTGCGATATGCCGTGCTGCTGGTTGGTGGATTTGAACTGGCTGTGGCGATAATCTGTTTGTTTGGCAGGCGCATCAACCCGCAACTTGGCTGGCTGGCATGGCTGGCCACCAATTGCACGGTCTATCAGATTGGGTTGTTCATAATGCACTGTCACTCACAGGCGACTTGCTTCGGCCGTCTGACGGATCCCTTACACTTATCGCACGGAATCACAGGAATCATCATTAATTTGCTGCCGGCATTTATGTTGTTGGGCAGTTTTACGGCCATCCTATGGCTTTGGTTCGGAGAACGCATTTGGGGACGTTGCCGGAAGGAAAAGCAGGAATCCATCAAGATGTCCTGTCCTGCCTGCGGTGTTCACATCCGGTTTGCCAGCCATTCTCTGGGACAGAAGATTTCCTGCCCGCAATGCCAAAAAAACATCACCTTGCGCAAGCCTGATCTCCTGAAAATGGCCTGCTTCTTTTGCCAGGAACACATCCAATTTCCGGCTCACGCCATCGGGGAGAAAATTCCTTGCCCGCATTGTAATATGGACATCACGCTCAAGGAGCCTGCATGAATAGCTCGCGCTTAAAACATATTAAAAACTGGTCTGAACGCGCGCGACAGGCCAACTGGTCCGTCTCCGCGTTGGCGAAAATAAGCGGCGTCTCAACGAACACCTTACGCCTGCATTTTCACCAGCAAATGGGTCAAAGCACCAAGGCTTGGCTTAACGAACAAAGGCAGCATCAAGCCATTGAACTATTGCGCGACGGTTGTTCTATCAAAGAAACAGCCTCCTGCCTGGGTTACAAACAGCAGACCAATTTCACCCGCAAGTTCAAGGAATTCTGGGGCGAGTGCCCCTCCCATCAGCCACGATTAAAGCTGGTTCTATCTACGAATGAGCGAAAATGATTAACAATGTTTGAAAAGGATTAGCCATTATTGTATCCAAGGTAATACTTTCCTTATGATAATAGATTCGTTCTTAAAACACAAAACCAACTGTTATCAAGGTGGCGATCGCAGCAGCCAATCGGGCAATGCCGCTCTGTTCCAGTGGCCGGGCAAAGCTGAAAGACAATTTGATGATAATCTCTGAACCCTGAAAACAAAAATATGAAAAAAATAATGAAGCGGACAATGCTTGCGTGCGGCGTTATGGGAATCTTCTTGATGCCTATTTTGGCTGGTGCCACCAGTTGTGGCCCTCAACCACCCCCGGAAGGAGGATGCAATGAATGTGGCCCGCATACGAACGCGTGGGCGCTTGATTATTGTCCTTCGCAAACCAATTCTTCGGGAGTAAGTCCTAGCTCGTTCTGTAACAACTCTGGAGATGCCCCAACCGTGCCAACTGTCACGCCGCCCATTTATCAAGATGGTCAAAAGGAAACCCATACCAGTTACGATTGCACTAATACGACCTACCAATATGCCGACATTTCATACACGGTGGGTGTTGTCAAATGGAATCCAGATACTGCTAATTGGCCAAAAGCATTGACCAGCACATTCACGGCCACTGCCTATGCTACGGTAACCAGCAGTGACACCAATATGTGTCCGGGTCCGGGGCGGTTTACTATCGGAACTTGCACTTGGAATGTTGGGGGAATAGACGCCGGTAGCATTGTGGGAAATGCAAATAATGGCGGCAAAACGTGGACGGTTGATTGGCAGTCTGGATTAAATGATATAAAAAGTGGAAGTGGCGCAGGAAGTCTGTTTGTTTTATCAGATCCTACAGCGTCCCTTTATCTGACGCATAACTGGTGGAAGCAACAAAAGTGTTGCCCCAATGGAAGCTCTGGGAATCTAAACAAAATATGGGAGACAGGTAATGCCAACTACGCTTTGAGTGGCAATTTTGATTATACGGCAATATCTGTCTTTCCAAGTTGGTATCAGGATATAATTAACTATTTGGGATCACTTCCTGGTTACTCTAACCAGTTAGCTACTATTACTGGCTTTGGACACTTCAAAGCTGGGACAGGCGCTTCCGTGAATGCAAACACTACAATTTATACCTTAATGGAGGACGATTGTAATGGCTGTAGTGCGTCTTATACCACTGGAGATTGTCAGTTTAATGCCAATATGAATGATAGCGCAACCAGCACGTTGTTTGGAGGGGTAAACATTTCGATAACAGGGTCTTTTTCGTCTGATTTAAGAACGTATGGCGTTGCCGTTCCGCCAGCCCCAGCAACTCAGATGAATATTTATATGCAAGATTATATAACATATTCATTATATTCATATGCTAAGATAGGTTCTCACGGACCAGGTGGATATTATTGGATAACGCCTGGCAGTCAACATATGCCCAACCCCGCAACAGTAATTAATACGGTGTGCATAACTCCAAACCTATAATTAATGCGTCTCATTACTCGACGCATCTGTCTGTATGAGGAAAATAACATTATTTAAAAACTTATTCTTGTGTTTGGTTGTTGCTGTTGTGGCGATTGGCAACTCATTGTTCGCTCAGGAATCTACTTTAATCCGCGGGGAAAAATATGATTGGATAGTCCGCCACGATGGTATGAATAGCCAGCAGTGCCTTGGAGCTGTTTTTTTTGGTGCACCTAGCAAGGCTGTGGCAATTGCTTTGGAGGCGGCCAAAGCCTCTAACAAGGTGCAGTTTGATGCCTGTTTTGCTGACACTAATTCCAATGTCTTTCATGAACAAATTGACAGTTTGTATAACGAATGGCGCTTATGTTCCAGGCAATATATCTACCTAATAGTTGATGAGGCGGTTGTTTCCAATAATCCTAATGGGCAATTAAATTCAATAGTTGCGGTTTCAATAGCTCCATTTGGCCTTGGTTCTCAGAAAAAAGAATATTCAGACATGCCCAAATTAAGGGCAGATGCAGTATTTCTAACAAAAATAAACCACGAGTGGAAAATATCTTTACAACAATATGATCAAAAGATTTTAGACTACTTTATTGGCCGAGCTGCACCCGTGGTGTATCATTCTGACCCAAACATATTTACATCTCAAGAACAAGTGGGGCTAGCGCAACAACAGGCAGCGGTTGTTAATGAGGCGAAATTTATTAAAAATCTGCAAGATAGCGGTGCTTCCGTGGCGAGAATAAATGGCGTCAAAGAAAGCTTCGCGCTCATGAAGGATGGGGCACTGGCAACTAACTGGTTGGCTTGGAAAATGCATTACAATGTTCGAGAAATTAACCCTCCAATTACTTATGATGTGCGTGATCCTTGGTTGGTGAACTTTTCTGATCCAGTGGCAGCCCAGCGCTCATATCGGCATGCAATATATGTCGGAGATGCAAAAACCTTATACCGCTTTGCGGATGAGACAGGCAAAAAAGACCTTCAGGTATTTGTTGGTGACGAAAACATTAAAAAGGCAACTTACGAGCTTAGTCCAAAGATAACAAAATATACTGTCTTGTTTACTGCAACCACAAAATATGAAGATAACGAATATGCAATGGTTTTTTTCAGGGAACAGGAAGGAACCAATCCAAAAAATGGGCGCGTTTCTTTTGAATCTGATATATTTAAGCACACTCAAAATGGCTATGTTTATACAGCAGATATTGATTCCAGCAGCACCTTTGGAAATCCGGGCCAGGCAGCCAAAGTTGGTCCTATGTTTATGCCGCCGTATCCACGATTTTATCAAATTGCCAGCAAAAGTGAGTTTCCAGAATACTACTACAAAATAGATGAATAAAACAGTTTTTGTTTTTTTATGGCTGACGGTCATAATATTCATCTTTATTGGCAGCAATGTGTTTGCGGCTGGTTTTCAATCCAAACAAATAACCGCCGGTCATCAGCTGGGCTGGTCTTTGGCGATGCTTCGACAAAATCACTACGCCCAGCCCCTTGATTCATTTCGAGGGGCTCAGCGGTCGCCGCGCTGATGCCGCCGCCGGCGAACGCCCTCCCCAAGTGCCTTGCCCGCAATAATTAGCACCGTAGTATTTATTGGCTTGATTGGTGGCCGTGCCGGGTATTTTAGTGTAAGTGCCACTAAACTGCGAGCTATGGACATTATACAAGCGCGGCGTCAAATCAGCGCCTGCCGACATGCTACCATTGGTCGGGCTTCCGGTCACGCTTTGCACCCAGTCAAATGTTGTGTCGTAACTGGAGCCAG
>Ga0302281_10002946_pt1 | contig 11915 bp, 14 predicted proteins | sample III_Fen_E1_2_FD_198762 | JGI IMG/M metagenome (GOLD analysis project Ga0302281, IMG submission 198762) | Peat permafrost microbial communities from Stordalen Mire near Abisko, Sweden - III_Fen_E1_2 | ecosystem: Environmental > Terrestrial > Soil > Wetlands > Permafrost | place: Sweden: Abisko...
AAAGAACCTTCATTAAGGTTCTTCACCAACTCCTGCTCTTGCGGCGTTAACTGTTGCCACAGCTCACTAAGCGTGCCGGGTAATGGAATCCGTCAGCTTTGAATCAGTCGTGACGGTGTCGGCATTGCATTTTTTATTTTGCATAATTCTGCGATAATAGCAGAAAATGCACCCATTAAAATGGAAGCCCTCTACAAATCTATTTCCAACTTTGCTTCGGGTGTCCCGTGCCCTTGGGACGGCCAAGGTTGGCGAGAGGGATTCCCAAATCCCTGCAAATTCTGGACACACGCCCTACAAAATCAGCCCAAGCATCAGTTTTATTGCCTTTTCCATCAAATTCATTTTGCATTTCTTGCCGGTAGGGCTGTCGCAGCCGTGTTGCAATAAATTTACTGATTTCAAGAGCCGTCTTTTTTTGGTCAACGAGGTGTTGGATGCCTTCTTGGTAGCGTAAAATTGTATCTAAAATAATCCATCGGGGCGTTTTCTTAATTGGGGTGCTATTTTTTATTCTGTGAGCGCGACAATTCATGCCATGGATGACTCCATTTAAAAAATCCATGTATTTCGGCAGTGGAAGAGACGTTAGTCGCCCACCAGAAAGTAGGTTGTATTCAGATAATTCTCGCCCATACGCGGTCAATATTTTATCCGTTTCATGCCCCACTGATACATCTGTGCTTTCATTCTGCGAAAGCTCAAGCTTTTTAATCTTTTGCATCGTGTCACACCGGTCGCGTGCAAGCGCAAGGTTATATCCAAGTTCGGCTCCCTCGCGGAACAATTCCGAATTTCGCTCGTCGAGGGGCAAATTCATATTAGAGATTTCGTCAAGAATTCTGCCCACCCAAACGGGTTCCTCAAGATGAGTTGGCACTGGCTTCCCTTGAATCTCAAACTCCAGCCTTTTTTTCGACCTTTCAAAGCGTTGGTCAAGAACTTCGGCTGTGATTTCATCGTCACAACTTGCCTGCTTCTCGCGATTGGAATTTGTGTTCGTTTTCATAGTGATGGCGCAGAAATGTCACAATGCTGCGGATTTTTCAATGCCCAAGTCAAAGGAGGAATTCTAACTCCACCGGGCATTCGTTCGCCTCGCCCAATTGTTTATCGCAATGTGAAAATGCGCTTTATTTCGCGGATGCAATATTCAACCGAGGCAGCTTTTCCATCGCCTCTCGTAATTTGCCTATATCCAGATGCGTATAATCTGCATTCACAGCTTTTGTGGTCTGGCCTATCAGGGTCATGCGTGTTTCTTGGTTAACATCGTTGTCTGCAAGCAACGTGTTTGTTGTATGGCGAAGACTGTGAAATGAAAACTGACTGAATTTACGTTTCCCTTTCCCTTGAATTACCTGCGGGTCAACCCCTGCTTTGACCATGATTCTTATGAATCTTTCGCTCAAGCCATTTTTGCCGCCTGACTTTCTGACTGCAAGAGAGGGCGTGATATATGGGTCTGTGCTGTCAGTTGACGCGATGGCCTGCAAGTGTTCTTCCAACTGTGGCATCATTGGAATGACTACCTGTCTTTCGTTTTTGGTATCAATATAATCAATAACCCGTTTTGTAAAATTGACAAAGCTCCACTTCATGGATGCGCAGTCTTCAAGTCTCGCGCCCGTGAAATAGCCGAATAATATTACAGTTTTCCACTCGCCTTGGGCGGTTTCTAAAATCTGTGAAACTCGTTCGGCTGTAAAGTTCAACCGCGTGGACGAGATGACCTTGATTGGTGAAATCGCTAGGGCTTTTTCAAATGGATTGCCTTCAATGAAACCAACTTTTCGAGCTAGAGTGAATGCACCGCTTAATATTTTCGCCTCAAGGCTAATGGTTTTTGAAGCAAGGTTCTGGGCTTGGCGAAATTTGATAAAACTCTGAACGTCCTTATGGCTGACGTTTGACATCAAACCATTGGCTTTGCCGCCGAGATGATTCAAAAAACTTTTCACAACTGACGAGTAGCGTTCATTCGTGCCAAGATTCGCCTTTCCTTTGAGCCATTCCCGCAAGAAATGGTCAACGGTGTCACCGCTCATGGTGTCTTCATTGGCACGGGCGAGAATCGCGTTTAACGCTGCGCGGGCGTCCTTTTCAACGAACTGACCTTTCTTGGCCTTGCGCGTTGCTTCCTCCAATGAATCGGCGATGGTTTGAGCCAGTTTTTTGTCGTCCGTGCCCGTGCTTCGGCTGGTTCGCGTGCCGTCTGGCAGCGTAATATTGGCAATCCAGTTCTTGCAGTCGTGTTTGCGTGTGAGTGAAGCCATGGCTTACTACAAACCTTACTACGGTCAGGACGGTCAGGCAAGTCAAAACAGTCAGAAAATATGGGTAAACGCTAATTTATTGGGGTTGCATCGAGACGAGGGTTCGATTCCCTTCACCCGCTCCAATCTTATTTTAGATCAATAGAATCAATGCTTCTGTAAGTTTTGACGATTTCAAAAACAGGCCAGTGCTAAAGCCTAGTGCTAAAACACCTGCCCATTTCGACTATGTTTGGACACGGCCAAGGATGAAGATTTTTGCCAGTCTGATTTGTGTTGCTGGCGGTTTTTGAGCCAGTCACGACAGAGTCGAGTAGGTCGGAATCCTGACCAAAAGGATTCAACTCTAGGGGGAACCAGAGTCTTTGGCCTTGCCAGCGGGGTGTCCGGCCGCAAAGGATTCTTTTGAGTGATACGTTGCCCATGTTGATTACGGATCTGCCGGCCTTCTTCGTGCGGCCATTTTCAAAATCTAATTTTACCGACAGATTTCCCTGCCACTATGCCGCCGCTGTTTTTGTTGACGCGCGTCCAGTCACCAGCTAAACCAGAGCAGACTGCAAAGGGATTTGAATTATGAAAACGGTTATCGTGATGATTTTCGCCACCGCGCTATTGGCGTCCGCTCAAACCAACACGATCCAAACCAACGTCGCGCAACAAAAAATCCCACCGCGCGTTGTCACACGGGAAATGGTTTTGCAAAGCCTGACGATTGTCTCAAATCAGATAGCAACTAAGCAGGGCGAGATTGATGCTATTCGTGCGGCTGAAAAAGATTTTAATGACGGCTTAATTCTTCAACAGCAGGCAGGCAAAAGCCCCCGGCGTCCGCTTCCGCGCTGGCTGGCGATTGCTGGCATGATAAAAACTTCCGGCTTGTCCGTCCCTGCCCGTTTGTTCAATGCCGCCAGCAAGTCAGGGTGAAGTGGGGTGAACACTTTCGCGCCCGTCTTGGCTTGCGTGTAAGTCAGCGTCCCTTCGCCCAAGTCCACGCCATCCCATTGCATCCGCGCGCAATCGGAAAGCCGTGCCCCAGTGAAATAGGCGAGCATGATTAACAGCTTCCATTCGCCTTCGGCCGTGTCCACAACCGCGTCGTTCATCCCGCCACCGCCTGATGATGTTGAAACGTGTCTGGCTGCATGGGAAAAATTTCTGCACGAATCAGACCTGCCGCCGCTGGTCACGATTGCGCTGGCGCATTACCAATTCGAGGCAATCCACCCGTTTTTGGATGGTAACGGGCGCGTTGGCCGTTTGCTGATCACCTTGTTCTTGATTGAGCGACAGATTTTGCCGACACCGCTGCTATATCTGTCGGCATTTTTTGAAGCCGCGCGCCGGGATTATTATGACGGACTGCGCGGCGTCAGCGAACGTGGCGAGTGGAATGAATGGCTGGAATACTTTTTGCAAGGCGTGGCCCGGATGACCGAACCGGCGATGATCGCTGATGATGTTTTGGGCGCAGATGAAGACGGCACACGCCTGGTCGCAACGTTGCGCCACGCGATTGAGAATGACCTGACGCCGAAACAGCGCGCGGCGATTCTCGGAGAACTACGCGAAATGCCGTTCGACCAGATTGTCGAACTGCTCGGCACGAGCCGCAGCGCGGCTTACAAGATGTTGCACGATGCGCGGCGCGCCTTGAAACAACGATTGCACGAAGCCGGCATCACCGGCGCAGACATTCAAAACGCATTTAATTTATGAAACCGGAAGACCAGCGGCTGACGCGCGAGCAGGTTGGCAGCATCGTGAAGATGCTCGGCCTGACTACCGACCGCGAGTTCAATTGTAGCGAGTGTCTGCAGCACGTCAGCGAGTTTGCCGAATGCCAGCTCGCGAACCAGTCGGTGGGCGAAGTCATCGCCAAGGTCGAGCAGCACCTTGCGCTCTGCCCGGAATGCCGCGAGGAATACGAAGCGTTGATGAAGATTCTTAAAGGCGGACAGTAGCTGCCGAGCGGCAGGATTAATTTTTTAGATTGGTGTGCGTAGCTGTTTCCTGATTCGTACTTTCGCTTCATCAGAAAGCCGTTGTGGAACGGCCTTGGTCGCTTCATCCTGATGCGATTTGACCGCCTTGTGGACAAAAGCGATCTGTTTTCCGTAACGACTGCACCACTTGCAAAGCACGATATGGATGCGCAGCCCCAACCGCTGGCGCAGGGTCAACGGATGGTCGAGTGCCTCCGACTGCAAACGCGCCGCCGTCTTGCAACTGGGCGAAAGCTCCGCCAAGCCATTGATAATTTTCTTCGATATATTGGCAAACCAATTCATTTTTAATTGTCGTTCAAATCACAACTAAAATCTGCGACCGCGTCCTGACCCAATTTTGAGTCTGGTAAATTCGTCGGGCGAAGGAAAAAATCCTTACAGATTTTCATTCCACCCCATGTTTGCCAAACCAGTTGGTCTCCAGACAGCGACGCAGCGCCATGCGCGCACGATGCAGCATCACCCAGAGATTGCTTTCCGAAATACTCAACAAGTTGCAAATTTCTTTGCTCTCCACGCCGTCTACTTCGCGCAGATTAAAAACGGCGGCGACATTTTTCGGCAGCTTGTTCGAGCAATCATGGAACATTTTCCAAAATTCCTCGCGGTCGAGAGTGCTATCATCGTTGTTCCATTCCAGCGGGCCGAGTTTGTGAATCCAGCCGTCCTTGAACAGGCCGTCGGGGACAAAACGGTCGCTCTCTTCGTCGGAGAAAAATTCCAAATCGGTGAACGGAGTTTCGCGGCTCGACTTGCGGTAAAAGTCGTAAATTTTGTTTTTGAGGACGCCCACGAGCCAGCTTTTCTCGGCCGATTTGCCCTGAAAAGATTTGCCGCCCTTGAGCGCGGCGAGAAAAGTTTCCTGCACCGCATCTTCCGCCTTGGCCGGATCGCGGAGACGGATCAGTGCGTATTTAAATAGGTAGTCGCCGTGCAACTCCACCCAGCGTTCCGGGTCGGAAAATCCGGGTGCAACCGGCGCGTTGCCTGCCGGCGGAACTGACTTTGAATCCTCATCCATGGGAAAATACTGGCGGTTTGCCGGGAAAAAGCAAACCCCGTCGCCGTTCAGTTGTCGGGGCTCGATTTTTTGTAAGGATTTCTCGGTCAATGCGACTAAACCCTCGAATGATTACAATCATCAGCGGAACGAACCGGCCCTCCGGGCCGACCCCAAGACTTTCCTTCGAATCAAATGAATTGTCATCGGCATAATTCAAGCGTGGCCATAGGCGTTTGCGTGAGTTGCGGACGCGCGTTGTGCCAGGAGTGTGCGCCAGGTCCCCCATCGGCAACGCTAACCTTTTCGTCCGTCTGCGCGGAAAGTGCCGGCAATTAATACTTACATACAACTCTTGCTGAAGCGTAGCGCCAGAATGCGCGAGGCCAGCGCGGTTTTGGCTGCCGCAGCTGTTCCTGATGGCTTTTGCGGGCGGCAGCGCGCTGGTACCGGCCGGTGCCGGTGTTTGCCATGGCGAGCGGCAACGGCGTGGCCATCTACCGTTTTATCATCAATGCAGTAAGATCTAATGCGGGAAGCACGCGCGCGCTTGTGGTCTGGGTTACACTGGTAGATGAAATTTAGCCAGTTCAGGCCACCGGCGGCCGGTTGATTGCTCCCGGCAAAAATAGACTGTAAGGATTTACTGGCGACGGCGACGAATTTCCATGAAGAAAATAATTCTCTCACTCGTCGTCGCAACGCTGGCCCTGCCGCTGTTTGCTCAAACCGCAACCAAAACCCTCGTCAACGTGGACAAAATTGGTGTGGCCATTCAAGGCTACGATCCGGTCGCGTTCTTTACCGACAACAAACCTGTGAAGGGCGATCAGAAATTTCTGGTCAAGCACGACGGCGCGATTTATTTCTTTGCCTCGAAGGAGCACAAGGATTTGTTCAAGGCCGACCCGGCGAAATACACGCCCGAATTTGGCGGTTATTGCGCTTACGGCGTTTCACGCAACAAACTCGTGGAGATTGACGTGGACGCATTTCAAATCGTGGATGGAAAATTGTTGCTGCAATATAGCAAAGGCGTCCGCGATGATTTCAATGAAGATGCCAAAGGCAACCTTGCCAAGGCGAATTCCAACTGGACCGGGCTAGTCGCCAAAAAGGGGAAATAATTTGTAAGGCCGCCTGCGCCGCCACGACCAACCGATGACTTATGAACTCGCTGACCAAACCCCAGAAGATTGCCAGTTGGATTGTCCGGCTGACGGCGGCCGTAATTCTTTTGCAAACTTTGTTCTTCAAATTCACCGGCGCGCCGGAATCGGTATATATTTTTACCAAGGTTGGCATGGAGCCGTGGGGCCGCTATGGTTCGGGCGTGGTTGAATTGATTGCTGCCATTTTACTGATGTCTTCCTGCCATTGCTGGCTCGGCGCACTGCTCGCGCTCGGCATGATGGGCGGCGCAATCATGTCGCACCTGACCAGACTCGGCATCGTCGTGCAGAACGATGGCGGCCTGCTGTTTGCTCTGGCGATTACCGTCGCCGTTTGTAGCAGCATCACCCTCGCGCTGCATCGCCGCCAGATTCCAATCGTCGCCAAATATTTCATTCCCAAAAACTCATGAACACCGACCGCGAACTGATTCAGTCTGTCATCGAAACATTGCGGCAAGGCGAATTGCTCCTCGCGGAAATTTCTGATGAAACCTATGTGCATAAAGTGGTCGTGGCCTTCGATGCCTCCATCGGCGGGCATTACCGGCATTGCCTGGATCACTTTAACACCCTGCTCAAAGCGGCCGCCGCTGATGACTTGAATTATGACCATCGTGAACGCGGAACGCTGGTTGAAAACGACCGGTTCGCCGCGCTGAACGCGACGTGCGAACTGCGCGCAGCCTACGAAAAGTTAAATCCTGATTTTCTATCGCGTCATTTGAACGTCACTTGCAAAACGAGCTATTCCACGAGCGGTTCGCAAGTTTCACCTTCCACCGTCGGGCGCGAAGTCATGTATGCCGTGGCGCACGCCGTGCATCATTACGCGCTCATCGGCGTGATGGCTGGAATCATGGACGTGAAACTGCCGGCCGGCTTTGGCGTCGCGCCTTCCACCCTCAAGCATCAGGCGGAAACCGCCAGTGCGGCTTAAGCGCTATGATTGAAACTTTGCCCATGTCATCCGGCGCGGTGGCGGAATGGCTGCCAATGTGGAAAGCCGTTGGTTTTTTTTGCGCCACGTTTGTGTTGGAAGATGCCGCCGCCATCGGCGCGGGATTGCTGCTGGCAGCGGGGCATATTTCCTGGCCCGCCGCATTTATTTCTTGTTTCCTTGGCATCTGGTTGGGCGATGTGGGGCTTTACGCGCTGGCTCGTTTCGCTGGACGCAATTGGTTTGACAAGTCTTCACTGAAAAAATATTCCACCAAAGTTGTCCGCAGTGAAAAATGGTTCGCGCGGCGTGGCGCGCTGGTTTTGATCTTCAGCCGCGCCATCCCCGGCGCTCGGCTGCCTACTTATCTCGCCGCCGGATTTTTACGCGTGCCGTTCACAAATTTTTTGTTCATCACCGGCGGGGCGGCATTTGTATGGACCCTCATCATTCTGTATCTCGCTCAAACTTTTGGCGGACAAATTGTCAAATGGATGAGCCACTACAAATCGGGTAGCCTATGGCTGCTGGGCGGCGCAATATTTTTGCTCATCACGTTCCAATTGCACCGGCGCGCGTCCTCAGACTTCGACTGGCGCAAATTTTCCACCCGCCTCGCGCGCTGGGCGCATTGGGAATTCTGGCCGATGTGGCTATTTTATCCGCCCGTGGCGATTTACTATCTTTGGCTCGTTGTCAAATATCGCGGCACGATGTTGCCGACCGTTTCCAACCCAGGAATGTTTTCCGGCGGCATCGTGGGCGAATCCAAAATGCAAACGCTGCGCGACCTGATGGCCACCAACCCGAAGTTCACCGCCGATGCTGAATTGCTCGCGGGCGACTCCGCCGCCGCGCGGCTGATTTCCCTCCGCGAAATTTGTATTCGCAGGAATATTCCCTATCCGTTCATTCTGAAGCCGGATTTCGGCCAGCGTGGCGCGGGCATCAAGTTAATTCGCAGCGAAGCGGACGCCGAAACTTACTTGACGGCAACCAACGCACCAGTGCTGGTGCAGCGCTTTGCGGCCGGCCCGCAGGAAGTCGGAATTTTTTATTATCGTTTTCCCGGCGAGCCGTGCGGACGCATCTTCGCCATCACAGAAAAAATTTTCCCGGTAATCACGGGCGACGGAAAATCCACCATTGCCGAACTAATCTGGCGCGACGACCGCGCCCGTTTCATGTCGGAAAAATATCTGCAACGGCTTGGCGGGCGGCAAAACGAAGTGCTCGCGGAAGACGAGACGCAAATGCTCGTCCGGGCCGGCAACCACGCGCAGGGCTGTATCTTTCGCGACGGCATGCACCTGCATTCGCCCGCGCTTGAAAATTGCATTGACGACATCTCCAAAAAAGTCAGCGGCTTTTTCATCGGCCGTTATGACATCCGGTTTGCCAGCAAGGAGGATTTGCTCGCCGGGAAAAATTTCCAAATCATCGAACTGAATGGCGCGGCGGCGGAAGCCACCAGTATTTACGACGCGCGAAATACTTTGTGGTCGGCTTATCGCACGCTGTTCCGGCAGTGGAATCTGGTCTTTGCCATCGGCGCAGAAAACCGCCGACGCGGCTGCGTGCCGATGACCATCTCCGATTGCTGGCGCGCGTGGCGCAATTATTCCGCACTCGCGGCAACCTATCCTGCTGCCGATTGAACCATGTGCACCATCACTTTTTCGCCGCGCAAGCGCGGCTACGCGTTGGCGATGAATCGTGATGAAAAATTATCCCGCCCAATCGGTCTGCCACCATCCGAAACGATAATCGCTGGCCGCCGTGTTCTTGCACCGTCCGAACCGGGTGGCGGGACTTGGATAGCGGTAAACGACAGCGGCATAACCTTCGCGCTGATCAACTGGTATGCAATCAGTTCAACGGTTAATGCCAAAACGGTCAGCCGGGGTGAGGTTGTAAAAATCGTCAGCCCATTGACCACTGCGTTCTCGGCGGCAAAGGCGTTGAAGCAATTGCCGCTCGCACGCATCAATCCATTTCGACTAGTCGGCTTTTTCCCTGACACGACTGAGATTATCGAGTGGCGTTGGAATATAAAAACATTGTTCTCCAAAAAACATCAGTGGCGTTTGAAGCAATGGATTTCATCCGGCTTTGACGAACCTCAAGCACAACGACTGCGCGGCAAAGTTTTCCAAGGGATGGCAGCACAAAAATCGGCTGGCAGTCTTGAATGGCTGCGTCGCTTGCATCGCTCGCACGCGCCCGACACTGGGCCGTTTTCCACCTGCATGCACCGCGCGGATGCGGCCACGGTGAGCTATATCGAAGTCAACGTCCTCTCACGAATAACGGCAATGCGATATTTTGACGGAGCGCCTTGCCGCTGCGCTCGCGGCAAGCTTCAAGTTTGCGTGTTGGATTTGATATGATGCCCTTCCCTGCATTCGCCAAATTGCAGCGGGACATCCGCAGCTGCACGATTTGCGCAGTACATTTGCCACTTGGACCGCGTCCTGTTTTTCAAATCTCCCAGACCGCTCGCATCCTCATCGCCGGCCAAGCACCAGGCAGCAAGGTTCACGCATCGGGCATTCCCTTTGATGACGCCAGCGGCGACCGCCTACGCGACTGGCTGGGCTTTGATCGCAAGACGTTTTACAACGCGAGCCGCGTGGCGATTCTGCCGATGGGATTTTGTTATCCCGGCACGGGCAAATCCGGCGACTTGCCGCCGCGTCCCGAATGTGCCGTCGCGTGGCGTGAAAATATTCTACGCGAACTTACCGCCATAAGACTTACGCTTGTCATTGGCCAGTATGCGATGGAATGGCACCTTGGCCCGCGCGCGAAAGCGACGCTCACTGAAACGGTCCAGTCCTGGCGCGAATATCAGCCAAAGCTGTGGCCGCTGCCGCATCCCAGCCCGCGCAACAACATCTGGCTGAAAAAGAATCCGTGGTTCGCGCGCGACGTGCTGACGGAGTTGCGCAAACAGGTCAAATCTGCTTTCGCCTAGTTCATGTCCCAAAACCGGTGCCATTATGAGTGCCGTTTTTTTGTTTTCGCGAGGTAATATTTCAGTTCTACGCCGCATCCAATCTGCAAGCCGGATTGACGGCCTCGAAAATTATAAAAAACATTTGCCAGTACAGTAATATATGAAAAATGAATCAACCCGGCCGATTTCGGCTTGTCCCAAAGCCGCTAATCACAAAATCAATATTGATGGCCTCGATATTTTTTATCGCGAAGCCGGACCGAAAGACGCGCCGACCATCGTGCTGCTGCACGGTTTCCCGTCCTCGTCGCACATGTTCCGCGATTTGATTGCGCAATTGCAAAATGACTTTCACCTCATCGCACCAGATTATCCCGGCTTCGGTTACAGCGATTCACCGGACGTGAGCACGTTTGAATACACGTTTGATAATCTGGCGGACATCGTTGGCAAATTTCTCGCGGCAAAAAACATCAATCGTTACTGGCTCTTCATGCAGGACTACGGTGGGCCGGTTGGATTTCGCCTAGCCGCCGCGCACCCGGAACGTGTGGCCGGATTGCTGGTGCAAAACGCCAACGCCTACCTGGACGGCGTGAGCGAAATGCTCGCCTCCGCCGCGATGCCATTCTGGCAAAGCCGCAATGCCGGCACGGAAGCGCCGTTGCGCGGTCTGGTCGCGCTCGACGGCGTGAAGATGCAATATCTCACCGGCGTGAAAGACCCCGCGCGCGTCAGTCCTGATGCGTGGACGCACGACCTCATTTCTCTCGGCCGCCCCGGAAACGTCGAGGTTCAGCTTGCTTTGCTTTTCAATTACCAGAATAACGTCCCCAAGTTCGCTGAATGGCAGGCGTATTTCCGGCAGCATCAGCCGCCGACGCTCATCACCTGGGGCAAGGGCGATCCGTTCTTCACTGAAGCCGGTGCGCGGGCGTATCTGAAAGATTTGCCCAAGGCCGAACTGCACTTGCTCGACACCGGCCATTTCGCGCTCGAAGATCACTCGGGCGAAATCGCACAGCACATCCAAAATTTCATTCACAGGAATGTGAAGTGAATCAACGAAACCAATAAACAAAACTGAAAATAAAATATGAAACTCCAAAATAAAATCGCGGTCATCACCGGCGGCAACAGTGGCATCGGCCTCGCCACGGCCCATGAATTCAAGGCGCAGGGCGCACGCGTCATCATCATCGGACGCAAGCCGGACGCCGTCACGGCGGCGGCCAAGGAAGTTGGCGGCGACACGCTCGGCCTCGTGGCCGATGTATCGAAAGTTGCGGAACTCGATGCCGCGTTCCAAATCATCCGCGAGAAGTTTGGGCGCATTGATGTGCTTTTTGCCAATGCGGGCGTCGCCAAGTTCGCGCCGTTGGCCGACGTGACCGAGGCGTTTTTCCTCGAACAAGTCGCGATCAACGTGAAGGGCGCTTACTTCACCGCGCAAAAAGCCTTGCCGTTATTGAGCGAAGGCGCATCGGTGATTTTCACGTCGTCCACCGTCTCGCATTTTGGAATGCCCGGTTCGAGCGTGTACTCCATGACGAAGGCCG
>Ga0302281_10002956_pt1 | contig 11899 bp, 10 predicted proteins | sample III_Fen_E1_2_FD_198762 | JGI IMG/M metagenome (GOLD analysis project Ga0302281, IMG submission 198762) | Peat permafrost microbial communities from Stordalen Mire near Abisko, Sweden - III_Fen_E1_2 | ecosystem: Environmental > Terrestrial > Soil > Wetlands > Permafrost | place: Sweden: Abisko...
CACTACGCACTTCTGCGTCACATATGCCCACTTCTCTTCATCTTGGTTGTCTACAAGATTCTTATGGGCACTGCAAATAAGCAGCGATTCTATGCGGCCTTTATGGCGACTGCATGTACTGTTATTCTGCTTATAATTTCTCCTGAAACGGCGATAGCTTTTGTCTTTGCCTGTGTATGTATTTTTCTATTTTCGGTTAGAAAACTAAACAGCGCATATATTGCTTCGCTTATTGCCTTGCTGATACAAATTGCAGCCGTTTTCTGCGTTGCATTAAGATTTCACGTACTGGATACAGTGAAGGCTTCAGGAGGCGGAGCTGACAGCTTTCCTATTTTGTTTGCGCCCCATATTTTACTATTTTTTGCAGCTCTGTTTATTTGCGCGTGCTACCTGTTCCGGTGCTTTCAGCAGCACGAAATCAATGATAATAGCATCGGTCTAGTCGCGTACTCAATACCTATGACTGCAGCAGTGTTGGGAAGGTGCGATCCATGCCATGTCTTTTCAAATGGTGTTGGTATCTTTCTTGCCAGTATGTTCTATGTTTCCAACTACAAATCTGCATGGAAATGGTATAAGACCGCTTTTATTGTTATCCTCGTAATTCTTCCGACTATTTCTGTAACATGGCTTTACCTTCCATCCGTTGCAAAGTGTGCTTTTTATGTGTTAAGTGAAAAAAAGAATAATAAATTAATTACTGTAATTGGGCATAAGTATATAGAATTATTCGCCCCCCCTGCCAAGCGCTCTAAGTGGAATAATATGCTTGACAGTGCAAAACTCACAGGCGCACCAAGATCAGTAGATTTATCTGTCATATATCCTTCTTGGAATGGAGCTTTTCTTGCTCCATTTGGCTATAAGCCAAATGGCTTCGGGACCTATTTATCAAATCAGGTTGATTATGGCCACTACGAAGCATTTGAAAACGCAAACACACTTGATGCAACTCAGGCAAAACTCTCAGAGATCATGAGACATACAGAAACAGCACTGTTGCTCCCGGAACAATTTGAGAGCAGCTGCAAAGTAGATCTTTCAGCAGAAAGAAAGGAGATAAGTATGCTATTTGCTTTTCCTTACTTTGGCAAAGCTGTTCACCCAGAGAGTGTCCGTCAGCCCATCTGCAACTACATCCTAAATAGGTACAGAATGGAACAGGCGCCAAACCTGCAGAATTACAGATATGGACTTTGGGTTGCTAAGCCTTTGAAATAAAACTCCAGGCAGGAATGAGCCTTGCGGAAGACGTAAAGATGTAGTTCTAACGAGAGGCAATAGGGACAACCTCCCGTCCCTTATTGCCTCTCTACTCCATTTTGTATTCCTATCTTCCTTGTTATAATAGAAACTGATTGTACAAATTCCTTGTGCCTTGTAAGTCGACATTCTGTGATGCTGGCGTAAACTATGCGTGATTTCGCCTCCAAAAGGAAGGAGTACAGTCAAATTTGAAGTTCGGCAGGAACACATGTCTTCAGATGCTTCGTCTCCCGAAATCAAGGAGCATACAGATTCTTTGGCAGTTCCATCCGCTATTATGCACGCTACAAGCGAGGATGAAATTTCCATGCTTGATATTCTTATCATTCTGGCCGAGCAAAAACGGACAGTTTTTTCTGTTACGGCATTTTTCGCAATTCTGGCGCTTATTGCTTCGCTGATCTTGCCTCCGCACTACACCGCAACAGTGACTTTGTTGACTCCGCAGCAGAATTCTTCAATGGCTTCGATGCTGGCTTCACAGCTGAGTTCCATGGGAGGGATGGCTTCGTTGGCGGGTGGAAGTCTTGGTCTCAAAAACCAGAATGACATGTATGTAGCTATGTTCAAAAGCCGTACCGTCGAAGATGGCATGGTACAGCATTTCGGACTAATGCAGGAGTACCATGCAAAGCTTTCATCCGAGGCACGTAAGGCTTTTGAAGACCATGCGAGGGTGGACGGTAGCGGCAAGGACAGCCTGATCCATGTCTCTGTCGAGGATCAAGACCCGCGCAGAGCTGCCGATCTCGCTAACGGATATGTAGACCAGTTTCGCCTCCAGTCTCAGCATCTTGCAATTACGGAAGCTTCTCAACGCAGACTCTTCTTTGAGCAGGCAAAGGATAACCTGACCAACTCCGAAGAAGCCATGAAGCAGACTGAACAAAAAACAGGCATGATTCAGCTCGACAGTCAGTCAAAGGCACTTATTGAATCGGCGGCTTCTCTCCGCGCCCAGGTCGCAGCAAAGGAGGTTCAGATTCAGGGAATGCAGGCGTATGCAACCGGAGAAAACTCTGGGCTGGTACAAGCACAGCGAGAGTTGGGAAGTTTACGTTCACAACTTGCTGCATTGGGAGGCTCTGAAAACATTGCCAGTGGAGGACTTATTGTCCCGAAAGGACAACTCCCTGATGTTAGCTTGGAATATGCCCGTAAGCTGCACGACGTGAAATATAATGAGACTATTTTCGATATTCTTGCGCGACAGTTTGAGGTTGCCAAACTCGACGAAGCGAAGCAGGGGGCGCTTATTCAAGTTGTGGATTCCGCAATTCCTCCAGACAGAAGGTCCTTTCCAAAGCGCGGTTTGATAGTTATTTGTGCCACCTTGGCAGGCTTGCTGGTCGGAATTTGTGTGGCATTATTCCAGTGCGGATTCCGGCGACTGAAGGACGACCCAGAAACTGCTGCCAAGCTTCATTTACTGCAAAATGCTCTTTACCGTAAGCGGCAAAGAGCCTGCTGAAAGGAACCAATGAAAGCTGTAATTTTGGCAGGAGGACTGGGCAGCAGACTCAGTGAAGAGACCACCCTCAAACCGAAGCCTATGGTCGAGGTAGGAGGCAAACCTCTCCTTTGGCACATCATGAAGATCTATTCTTCTTATGGCATTAATGATTTTATTGTTTGCCTTGGATATAAGGGCCATGTCATTAAAGAATACTTTGCAAACTACTACCTGTATTCGTCTGATATTACGTTTGATTTGAAAGAAAACCAGATAGAATATCACCACAATAATGCTGAACCATGGCGTGTAACGCTGGTCGACACAGGCTCCACGAGTATGACCGGAGGCCGTTTACGGAGAGTTCTCCCGTATCTTCAGGACGAAAAAACGTTTTGCCTGACATATGGTGACGGAGTCGCGAATGTTGACATCACCGCTCTGATTGCACATCACAAGCAGAGCGGTAAGCTTGCAACGCTGACTGCGGTGCAGCCTGCCGGTAAGTTTGGTGCACTTCAAATTGAAACAGATGGACAGGTGAGCAGCTTTCTGGAAAAACCCAAGGGAGATTCCCGGTGGGTCAATGGAGGTTTTTTCGTCCTTTCGCCCAATGTGGGCGAGTATCTCGTGGACGATTCCACAATCTGGGAAAGGGAGCCACTGGAGCAGATAGCCCGCAAAGGGAAGCTGGGAGCATATAAGCATGAAGGTTTCTGGCAGCCGATGGACACCGTTCATGACAGAAGTCTGCTTGAATCACTCTGGAACAGCGGAAAAGCTCCTTGGAAGGTGTGGGCATGACGTGGAAGAACAAGCGTGTACTCCTGACTGGGCACACCGGGTTTAAGGGAAGCTGGCTTTCTTTGTGGCTGCAAAAGATGGGTGCTGAGGTTTGCGGTCTGGCGCTAGAGCCACCTACGGCCATCAATTTATATACGGACGCGCAAGTCGGGAAGAATATGCGCTCAGTTCTTGGCGATATTCGGGATGCGGATCTGGTGCTGCGCACCATACAGAACTTTAAGCCGGAGGTGGTTTTTCATCTGGCTGCGCAACCCCTAGTTAGAGCCTCCTATGAAGACCCGCTTGGCACCTACTCCACAAATGTCATGGGAACAGCGCATACCCTCGATGCTGTGCGCAAAACAGGACACCCCTGTATCGTCGTGGTCATCACGACGGATAAGTGTTACGAAAACCACGAGTGGGAGTGGGCCTATCGCGAGATCGATCGCCTTGGCGGATACGATCCGTACAGCAACTCGAAAGCCTGCGCGGAACTTGTTGTTTCGGCCTATCGAAACTCATTTTTTAATCCTGTTGAGTACCAGAAGCATGGTGTGGCACTCGCCTCTGTGCGCGCCGGCAATGTGATTGGCGGCGGCGACTGGGCAGACAATCGGCTGATTCCGGATCTTGTGCGTGGACAGATTTCCGGAGCACCCATCAAGCTGCGCAATCCAGAGGCAGTCCGTCCATGGCAGCACGTTCTGGAGCCCTTAAGAGGCTATCTGACAGTTGCAGAACAATTGCTACAAGGAAATTTGTCGGTTGCAGGTGCCTATAACTTTGGGCCAGAACAAAGTGACACCAAAACCGTTGGATGGATTGCAAACCGAATAAGTACTTTGTGGGGAAGAAATGCTGGCATAGAGCTGGACAAAAAAACTCAGCCGCATGAGGCACAATTACTCCGACTTGATTGTGCAAAGGCGCATGCTGAATTGGGATGGAAACCATGTTTGCCTTTGCCTCAGGCTCTTGCGCAAACCGTCGAGTGGTATCAGAACTGGAACAACGGAGTTTCAATGCACCAATATACCTTGGTTGAAATTGAAAAATATGTCTGCCGGGTAAAAGCTGCCGAGGAAACAACAGCATGAGTTCCTCACAGCGCTGTTTCCTGACCGGTGCCACGGGATTTATTGGATCCCATCTGACGCGTAGTTTGCTTAATCACGGACATCGCGTGGTTGCATTGATACGTCCCGGCGCAAATACCAAGCGTATTGCAGACTGCCTGCACAGGCTGGATATTGTCGAAGGCCGGATTGAAGAACCTGCAAGCATATTGGCAAAGATCAACGGTCCTGTTGATGCAACTTTTCATCTTGCATGGCAGGGTGTCACAGCCGAATTTCGCAACGATTTCGGGCAGGTTACTGGAAATGTAACTTCCAGTCTGGGTCTGTGGCGCATTATGCAGGAAACTGGTTGCAAAACCTGGATCAGTGTGGGATCACAGGCTGAATACGGCCTGCATTCGGGTGTTATTGATGAAACGATGAAACCCAATCCGGTGACAGCCTATGGCTCCTCTAAGCTTGCTCTTAGCTTACTGACTGAACACTTGTGCGCTATGGCGGGTATGCGGTTTGCTTGGCTGCGACTATTTTCCACGTATGGACCCGCGGATGATCCACATCACATGGTTTCCTCTTTGGTTAAAGCACTGCTTCATGGAGAGAATTTCCCGCTAACAGCTTGTGAACAGATCTGGGATTTTCTGTACATTGAGGATGTCATTGAAGCCTTGGTACTGGCTCTTGAAAACGATGCTGTCCATGGCATCTATAATCTGGCTTCCGGCTCTCCGATATGCTTACGCAACTTTGTAGAAATAATTCGTGACACCATCAATCCAAACCTGTCGCTCAGTATAGGACAATTGGAATATCGACCGGATCAGGTAATGCACCTAGAAGGAAATTCCAGCAAGTTACAGGCTGCCTCCGGTTGGACTCCGCACGTGAAGATCAGAGAAGGTATTGAACGTACAGTGGCTTGGCATAGGAAGGAAAGCGTGTAGCATGACGGATGCGAATGAAATAACAGAGATGCGAACGATTGCCCAACGTCTGCGAGGAAGAACCTTGCAGATGGTGCATCGCGCACGGGCGTCCCATATTGGTGGCTGTCTTTCTATTGCCGATCTGATGGCCTGTCTTTACTGGAAGATTTTACGGATTGATCCTAATAATCCAGAATGGCCCGATCGTGACCGCTTCATTCTCAGCAAAGGCCATGCTGCAGCAATGTTGTATTCCACACTAGCCGATCGAGGGTTCTTCCCTATTGCTGATCTGGAGACCTACTGCCAAAAAGGATCGCTATTGACCGGACATGCCAACTGGAATATTCCCGGCATTGAGCTGTCAACCGGATCACTTGGACATGGTCTGCCTGTTGGATGCGGTCTGGCTTTAGCAGCAAAGCGTGACGGACGCCCATGGAAAAGTTTTGTACTAGTCAGCGATGGTGAGCTGGATGAGGGATCCAATTGGGAAGCAATCCTTTTTGCGCCACACCACAAACTGGACAACCTTGTGCTAATCGTCGATTACAACAAGATTCAAAGCTTCGGACGAGTCGACGAAGTGCTGAATCTTGATTCTCTGGCAGATAAATTCCGTGCATTCAATTGGAATGTTATCGAACTGGATGGACACGATCATGCTGCTATTCTGCAGGCATTGCGCACATTGCCGGATGTTCAGGAAAGGCCAACAGTCCTTTTGGCGCATACCGTAAAGGGAAAGGGTGTTTCCTTCATGGAAGATCGTTTGATGTGGCACTACAAAAGCCCCTCAGATGAGCAATTGCAACGAGCACTAGCGGAAGTGGAGAACTAGGGATGAGAACCGCATTTCTAAAGGCATTGTGCGAACAAGCCACAATTGACGACCGCTTGTTTCTGGTTTGTGGAGATCTTGGCTATTCCGTACTGGAACCATTTGCTGAGCAATTTCCTTTACGCTATCTGAATGCTGGCGTTGCAGAACAAAATATGACGGGAATAGCTGCCGGACTGGCCCTCGCGGGGAAAACGGTTTTCACATATTCCATTGCAAACTTCCCAGTGATGCGCTGTCTTGAACAAATTAGGACTGACGTATGTTATCACAATCTGAATGTCAAGATTGTTGCTGTGGGTGGTGGCCTTGCCTACGGAAGCCAAGGATATACACATCATGGAGTAGAAGACCTTGCTGTGATGTCGGCGCTGCCCAATATGGTGATTGCTGCCCCGGCTGATCCTATTGAGGCACGTGCCATTACGTCACTTCTTGCCAGCTATCCAGGTCCAGCCTATCTGCGTCTAGGCAAAGCTGGTGAACCTGTGCTGCATGCGGAAAACACGAAAGTTGAGTTAGGAAAATCCATTGAGGTTACGGATGGAAGCGATCTGACTATCATCAGTATTGGAGGTATGTTGGGCACCGTTTTGCAGGCTGGTGAGGAGTTACGTAAACGCGGAATTCACCCGCGCATCCTGAGTATGCCGTTTCTGATCCCGCTGGATGTAACTGCAATTCTGACCGCAGCGAAACAAACCAGTGCTATTTTAACAGTGGAAGAACATGGCCCCGGAGGTCTTGGTACTGCCGTTGCAGAAGTGCTTGCTGTCCACGGTGGAGCAACCACATTTAGGCCTTTGCGTCTTGCCAAAGCCCCTATCAAAGTTTCTGGTTCACAGCAGGAGTTGCGGTCGGCTCAAGCGTTGAGCGTTGAAGGAATTGTTGAAGCCGCAGAAATGCTCTGCCTCAGCCCAAAGCCTGCGGCGATACGCTAATGGAAAAAATCGAAAAGAAATTTAACACTGAAGCAGAAGAGCCTCCCCCTGCGCGTAGCTCACTTTTTTCTCACTTTAAGTACGTAACCGGGCTGGATCGGGCCATCGCATTTACGGTTCTTGCGCGCGGATGGAGCACGGTTGCAGGTGTTGTCACTGTTATTCTTATTGCGCGTTTTCTCTCCCAAGCGGAGCAGGGATATTACTACACCTTCTCGAGTCTGGTTGCACTGCAGGTAGTCTTTGAACTTGGATTTTCCTTCGTCATTTTGCAGTTGGCCGCCCATGAGCGCGCAAATCTGAAGATTCAGAACAACGGTACAATTGAAGGCGATTCTGTTGCCCACTCTCGCCTTGCTTCCATACTTCAAAAAACTGTTCGGTGGTATACAACCGGCGCCGTGCTCATGGCCACCGTCTTACTGCCAGTAGGGTTTCATTTTTTTCTGCTTAATCGCCAGCAGGGAATTCCCGTCTTCTGGAAACTTCCTTGGATTGCAGCTGTTCTGGCGACGACGCTTACGTTTCAGATGGACCCGCTCTTCGCTTTTCTTGAGGGTTGTGGACGCATCCACCAGGTAGCACGCATGCGACTTACCCAAGCGTTTGCAGGAAGCCTGATGGCTTGGACCATCCTTTGCATGCACCACGGGCTCTACGCTCCGGCTTTGGTTATCGGAGGACAGGCAGTTGCCGGTGGTTGCTTCCTTTTTTCTCAGCGTTCATTGTTGCTGCCGCTTTTTCAATACAACACATCCAACCACGTTGTGAGTTGGAAACGTGAAATCTGGCCTTTCCAGTGGCGCATCGCTATTAGCTGGCTCTCTGGCTACTTCATCTTTCAGCTCTTCAATCCGGTTTTGTTTGCTTATCGTGGCGCAAGTGAGGCAGGACGCATGGGTATGTCGCTCACCATTGCTTCTGCTCTGAGCACGGTCGCAATAGCGTGGATGAGCACGAAGGCCTCGCCCTTTGGAACACTCGTAGCACGGGGTGAGTATAAGACTCTGGATCATCTCTTTTTCAGCACGCTCCGGCAATCTGCTTGTTTGCTGGCTGCTGGAATTGTAATAACAATATTGTTACTTGTTTTTGTTGCACTATACTTTCCACATTGGGCGATACGCGTATTGCCGCTCCCCGTTTTTGGCTTGCTTCTGGCCACAGTTTTCTGCAACCATTTTGTTTTCAGTGAGGCGCTTTACCTGCGAGCACACGCTCGTGAACCGTTTCTTGCGTTATCGATTGTGGTTGGCGTTCTTACTGCTTGTAGTACGATGTTTTTAGGAAAATTATGGGGCGCTCTGGGCGTGACCCTCGGATATTTCTGCACGAGCGGAATCTTCGGTTTGGCTTTTGGCACATATATCTTCATCACCAAACGTCGGCAATGGCACTCGGAGCCAGTTCCGGAGGACTCAGGTACACTATGATGCAAGAGAGTCAATTGTCCGAACAACCTCTTCTCACCATAGCCATTCCCACATATAACCGTAACAAACAGCTTCATCAAACACTTTCCGAATTACTGCCACAGGTCACGCAACGCTGTGAAGTACTTATCATTGATAATGCCTCATCTTCTCCTGTGGCCGAGACTACAGAACACCTTTTGGCACAATATCCGAATGTGCAAGTCCGCATGCTTTGTAATCGTGCGAATATTGGTGGAAATGCTAATATTTGTCGTTGTGTAGAAATGGCCGATGGGCAGTATCTATGGATACTCAGCGATGACGATCATGTACTTCCGAATGCGCTTCACATTGTTCTTACTACGCTCGAGAACGCACAAGAAGCGGTGTTTATCAACTACAGCAGCGAAATTCACATGCGCAAAGCAGAAAGTGTTTGTATAGGAATTAATAGCTTTATTGATAGAATAGACAGCTTTGCAAATATTCTCTTTACTTCAACATCTATTTTCAGAACGGACATCCTACGTGATAATTTATCCTTTGCATATCACTATTCATACACGATGGCTCCACACATTGTAGCCCTCTTATTGTCACTCGGAAGCAGTCGCTCTTCTGTTCTTAGTTGCAAGCAAATAGTTAAATGGACACCTCCATCTAGTGAACATCAGTGGCCTCAGGTACCTCAGGCGCTTGGAATGCTGGCATTACTTGAGCTTCCGCTTTCATCCACTGCTCGCAGGCGTTTAGCAAAAAAACTCATTGCTGCGTGTACACCAATGAAGATTCTTACTCTTCAGTTGCTTAAACAAGAAATAGCATCTGGTGAACGTGCAAACAGTTTATTTTACTATGATCATATATCATACCGACTCACGTACTTTGGGAGTAACCCTTATCAGCGTCTCCGTTTTAGCCTGTATCGCCTTCTTCTATGCTTTCCTCTGGCCAGTACACGCCTTCTTAAGATCACAAGTAAGTGTCTCGGACGTCCTGACATCAAGATGCTTGATACCATTCAGACTTTAGAAAGGTTGTGACCTGTATGGCTTTCCGGAAAGACTAACCTTATTAAAGGCAGAAATACTTGCCACATCAGGCATGCTTGGACCGTAGCCTCAAAAAACGAGCAGGATTGCCGATGTATATAGCATACGGGGGAACGCTCTTTGTTACCACTGATCCTGCCCCAATGACAGCTCCGCTGCCAATTGTTACACCAGGAAGAATCACACAATTTGCACCAATCCAGACATCTTCCCCGATGTCGATCGAGGACTTTGATGTTTCCCAAGGAGCCTCAATCATGTATTGAAAGGTATCAACGGTGTGATTACTAGCTACCAGAGTACAGAATTGGGCAATCTGACAGTGATTGCCTATACGGATGTTACCGCCAGCCGCTCTAAGATTGTTGTATTCATTAATAGCTACGTGCTCGCCGAGAATAATATGATTTTTTGTTTTGCCACAGGACTTTGCAATCAGAATTGAACCTGAACCAACAGAAGAACCTGAACCAGCGTGGATAGTGCACCCCTGATCCAGCTCCACGATGACCGAACGTCCAAGCCTCAGACCTGTTGAGAGAAGGCGCAGCAACACCAACTCCCGGCGTGCTGCACGAACCGGAACCAGCAACAAATAGCGAATTAATTTTAATAAAGACAAATAGGGCATCGAGATGTACTTCCTGATTTGGGAGCTACCCTCACATTGTTCAGAATATCAACGGAGTTACCATTCAAACCCTGTTGCCCACAAAAACTTGTGGAACTTTACCTTGCCTTCAGAGTGTATATTTAATTTTAGTATAATATGGGGTGGTGGAAAAAATTGTTTTTTACTGTGAATCCGACACCTTTGGCGGCCATGAAAAAATGGCGCTCACGGCACATACTGCGATCCTGCAGCGATACAATTCCATTAGCATATTTTGGCTTATAAATAGTGAAAATCAAGGCTTGAAAAATGCTTTGGAAATTGCAGGACTAAATTATATGACATTACCAAATATGAAAGTACTTTCACTTTGGCGCAACCCACTGTGTGGAATCTGGAGAATATGCAATACGTCAGCTGTACTGAAGCAGATGTCGCCAGATCTGGTTATGGTAATACAGGGCAGTATTTTGATATCCTTTTGCGGTCTTATTTCTGCATGGGTAGGCCGGATACGCTACTGCAGTTATATCCCGATGGTTTTTAGCATCTCAAATGTCAGAAAATACAGGTACCCAGCTCTGGCTGACTACCTTTGGTCAATTTTATATCGGGCAGCATCATCGTATATCACAATTGATACGGAGCAAGCTTTAAGATTGCGCCAGAATAATCGCAGAGCGTTAGTAGCGGTGGTAGATAACTACGTTCCTAAGTGTGAGCCCCCCCGTAACAAGCATGACGCTAAAGCTACCCTCCGAATTCCAGCCAACAAGAAGGTGCTCACAATAATTGGACGAATTGTGTTTCCACATAAATGTCAAGATTGGATTTTTCGGGAGCTTAAGGATGATCCTTTCCTAGCGGATAAGTTCGTACTCTTCGTAGGAAATGGTGCCGACGCACCAACGCTGCAAGCCATGCTTACACCGGATCTTCAAGACCGCTTTGGCATAATAGGGTGGAAGAATGACCTCTGCGATGTTTATTCATCAACAGATGTACTACTCATTCCGTCTAAAATCGAGGGTGTGCCTCTGGTTATGCTTGAGGCTCTCAGTTATGGGATACCTGTTGTTGGAACCGATCAAGACGGGATGCGCAGTTGGCTACCCGCTCAGTGGCGTTTCACTTGGGGGGATAGAAATGGGTTTAAAAGCAGCGTTGAGCATGCTCTTTCCGTCACCTCACAGGATGTATGGAAAAACATCACCGAACGCTTGTCAATCGTGCACGATGAAAACAGATTTGCAGCTCAGTTTAGCAAAGCTCTCCGCTCATATTGCAGAGACTGAGAATCCTGATTATTTTGTATTATAACAACCATGCTAAAATTGGCATGGTTGTTATGCAAGCGTGAGACTTGTCTGATTTGGCTAGTCGTTGCGACGCGACAACAAACGAACTTTCGCGCACAATGAATTCATGACGGTATATCTCATTATTTTCGTAATTTTGGCCCTTCTTGCAATTGCCAATGAGGCTGAGTTGAGTCGTGGTGTACGTATATCCCTCTTGGTA
>Ga0302281_10002974_pt1 | contig 11853 bp, 10 predicted proteins | sample III_Fen_E1_2_FD_198762 | JGI IMG/M metagenome (GOLD analysis project Ga0302281, IMG submission 198762) | Peat permafrost microbial communities from Stordalen Mire near Abisko, Sweden - III_Fen_E1_2 | ecosystem: Environmental > Terrestrial > Soil > Wetlands > Permafrost | place: Sweden: Abisko...
TACAGGCGCTCTTTCCCGGCAGATTATATGTGGAATTATCGCGCCACGGATTGCCCGATGAGCAGGCCATTGAATCGCGTCTGATCGATCTTGCCTACAAACATACTATCCCGCTGGTGGCGACGAACGATGCGTATTTTTCCAAGGCCGATATGTACGAAGCGCACGATGCGTTTCTCTGCATCGCCGACGGCACCTATGTCGGCGAAACCAACCGCCGCCGATTGACGCCGGAACATCGCCTTAAAACGCCGGAGGAAATGGCCAAGCTTTTCGCCGATATTCCCGAAGCTGTTGCTAACACGGTTGCCATCGCCAAACGCTGCGCCTTCATCGCCACGCCGAAGGCGCCGATTCTTCCGCACTTCACTGACGAAGGTGAAAGCGAAGACGATGCGTTGCGTACCGAAGCCAAAGTAGGGTTATTCGAGCGACTCGAGCGGTATGTTTATACACCGGGCATGGATAATAATGAGAAAAGGGATAAGGCCAAACCGTATCTGGACCGGCTGGATTTCGAGCTCGAGACCATCATAAAAATGAAATTCCCCGGCTACTTCCTCATCGTCTCCGACTTTATCAAATGGAGCAAAGCGCAAGGCATCCCCGTAGGCCCGGGTCGCGGTTCCGGTGCGGGATCGGTCGTGGCCTGGGCGCTTTCCATCACTGACCTTGACCCATTGCGTTACGGCCTGCTGTTTGAGCGTTTCTTAAACCCCCACCGGGTATCCATGCCCGATTTCGACGTCGATTTCTGCCAGGACCGGCGCGAAGAAGTCATACGCTATGTGCAGCAGCGCTACGGCGCCGACCGCGTCGCGCAAATTATCACCTTCGGAAAACTGCAGGCGAGGGCGGTGCTGCGCGATGTGGGGCGCGTGTTGCAGATGCCGTACGGGCAGGTCGATAAGATATGCAAACTCGTTCCCAATAATCCGGCGGCGCCCGTCACGTTGGCCGAAGCAATCGATATCGAGCCGATGATTCGCGCCGCAATCGAAGAAGACGAAACCGTAAAAAAACTCGTCGATATCAGCCTGAAGCTTGAAGGACTGAACCGCCATGCCTCAACACATGCGGCGGGCGTAGTGATTGGTGACCGACCGTTGCAAGAGCTTGCACCGCTCTACCGCGATCCGAAATCGGATATGCCGGTGGTGCAATATTCCATGAAATACGCCGAAAGCGCCGGGCTGGTAAAGTTCGATTTTCTTGGCCTCAAAACGCTGACGGTGCTCTCACGCACGCTCGAATTACTCAAGCCGCGCGGCATCACCATTGACCTGCTAGCGTTGCCGGAAGGCGATAAAACCAGTTACGATATGCTGGGCCGCGGCGACACGGTCGGCGTATTCCAGCTTGAAGGCGCGGGCATGCGCGACACGGTGAAAAAGCTGAAGCCTGACCGGCTTGAGGACATCATTGCGCTCGTATCGCTCTACCGTCCCGGGCCGATGGATAATATCCCGACTTACATCGCACGCAAACATGGCGAGGAACAGCCGGAATATTTGCACCCGCTTTTGGAACAGGTACTAAAGGAAACTTACGGCGTTATTATTTATCAGGAACAGGTGATGCAGATCGCCCAGCTCCTCGCCGGATACAGTCTTGGCGAAGCGGATTTGCTCCGCCGCGCTATGGGTAAAAAAATCCGTGCCGAAATGGAAGCGCAGCGCGATATTTTTGTGGAGAAATCAGTTGAGCGCGGCGTCGATAAAAAGCAAGCAGCCACCATCTTCGACCTCATCGCCAAATTCGCCGAATACGGTTTCAACAAATCGCACGCCGCCGCATATGCACTAATTGCCTATCAAACGGCATATTTAAAGGCTAATTATCCGGTGGAATTTATCGCCGCATCGATGACCTACGATATGCATAACACGGATAAGCTCGGCATATTCCGTGAAGATGCCGGACGTTTTGGAATCGCCCTGCTGCCGCCGGATATAAACCGGTCGGGGGTATTGTTTGAAGTTGAAGATGGCGCAATCCGTTACGCTCTTGCTGCCATCCGCAATGTCGGCGCGCAGGCGATGGAGGGCGTGGTGAAAGAGCGTGCCAACGGCCCCTACAAAGATATTTTTGACTTCGCCTCACGCGTGCCCTCCGAAGCTCTGAATCGCCGCGCGCTTGAGCATCTCATTAAAGCAGGCGCGTTCGATGTGCTGCATCCGAACCGCAATCAGCTCTTTACATGTATCGATACCATCATGGGGTATGGCGCTACCATCCAACGCGATAAGGAAAGCCAGCAGGTGAGCCTCTTTGGCGGCGTCGGTGCGCCGATCATGGAAAAACCGCAAATGCCCGATGTCGCCGATTGTTCGTCGCTCGAAAAGCTGGAACATGAATTTTCCGCCATCGGATTCTATCTTTCTGCTCATCCTCTGGCGGGGTATGCGCATGCGCTCACTTCCCTCAAGGTGCTTTCTTCCGCATTGTTCGAGGAAAAGCTGGGGGCGCAATTTCGCACCGTAAAGCTGGCGGGTATCGTCACCGGGCGCAAATTCAAAGTTTCCGACAAGGGGCGTTTTGCATTCATCCAGCTTTCCGACATGGGGGGGGTATTTGAGGTTTCCGTATTCAACGAAGGCCTCTTAAGCCAGCAGCGCGACAACCTTGAAAACGGAAAAATATTGCTCATTACCGCCGATGCGAAAATAGACGATAGCGGCCTGCGCCTCATCGCGCAGAGCATCACATTATTTGACGACGCGCTTGCTAAACACCAGCAATCAGGCCTGTTCCGCATCGTCGTCAATAAGCCGGAGGCGCTCATGTCCATACGCGATTTGCTGGGCGAACCCAATGGTAGGGGCGCGGATGTTACTCTGTCGGCGGAACTGGGCGCGGAGCGTGCCGATATACGCTTGCCTGGAAAATACACGGTTTCGCCGTCGCTTCTTGATAAAATCAGGGTGGTTAAGGGCGTGGTCTCAGCCGAAGAAATCGCCGCCTAGAGCGTGTCCTCAATTACTACTGTAAGCGGCGTTCTAGCGTAATTGAGGACACGCTCTAAAGCGATTAACTTTTTCTTTCCTTTTAGATGATATGCAAGGTGATGGATTTCATATCACTTGAGGGTTTGCCATGGTCGGCCTGTTAGGTCTTGTTCTTACGTTTGCGATTATTTTCGGCATGTACGTCTTTTCGGGCGGCAAGATCGAAATCATTCTAGAGGCCGCGCCGCACGAATTTCCCATGCTCATGGGCGGCGCTTTCGGCGCATATATGGTCGGCAACAGCACGACGGTATTGAAAGTTACGCATAAGGAGGTGGTCAAATCCTTCAAGGGTTCCAAATGGAAAAAGCAGGATTACGAGGATTTGCTGTGCCTGCTTTTCACCTTGTGCAAACTGATCCGTTCCAAAGGCATGATTTCCTTGGAGCCGCACATTGAAAAGCCTGAAGAAAGCTCGATTTTCAGCAAATATCCGCACATCGCCCACGACCATTTCTCTATCGACCTCATCTGCGATACGTTGCGTACCCTCACCATGGGCCTCGAAAACCCTATGCAGATTGAAGAAATTATCGACAGGCAGCTGGAAAAACATCACCACGAAGCCTCTGCGCCGGGACACGGCCTACAGGCGATGGCCGACGGATTGCCTGCCATCGGTATCGTGGTTGCCGTGTTGGGAGTAGTCAAAACCATGGCCAGTATTAACGAGCCGCCCGCTGTTTTGGGCGGTATGATCGGCGGTGCATTGGTGGGAACATTCCTGGGTGTGTTCATGGCCTATTGCGTGGTGGGCCCCTTGGCTGCGATCAACCTGGCAGTTCATGCTGAGGAGCAGCAGTTTTATTTCATCATCCGTGACGTGCTGGTTGCACATCTGCGCGGCATGGCGCCGCAGATTTCAATTGAACTGGGGCGCGGTCAGATACCGTCCAAATTCCAGCCGACTTTTGCCGAAGTTGAAAAGCTGACGTCTGAAATTAAGCTCGAGGGGTAAGACCTCATAGCGCCTTATTTAGAAATTATTGCTGCTGAATATGGTGCGCGTGTAGTGGGACACGGCAACGGCATCCGAGGCCCGGTAGGCTTCGGTGACGCCGTTTTCATCGGCGGGGAGGGTGGAACATGCTTGCGTGGTCGCAAAGGCGGCGCATATCAGCGCGACCCTTGTTAGGTTTCGTACTAGACGTATGTGCATAATGCTACTCCGTTTAAATAATTAGTACGTTGGCAAGATACCCATCAGGGGTATAGTAGTAATTTTCCCTATACCCTCTGATGGCCGACCTTATATAGCAGTCACTACCTACGAAGAACTGTTCTTTAAGGATTACGCCCATGCGTTAGAAGCATAGGATTCCTCCTTGACAATACGTGGTATGATATGAGTAAATACACGTCAGGCCTCAGTGCAATATACCTCCCACGGGGTATATGTCAAAAAATGCAAACCCCCCGGCATTTGCAGGCTTTAGCGCCGATTTTAGAGTTCACCGTCCGCATGGTTCGTGGCGATTGCAATCAATACGCGTAATGCCGTAACGTCACCCTTATGGGTTAGATAGGACGATATCGGACAATATGGGGGTTTGCGAAATATCGCGCAGATTCGTATTTGCGATGGCATTGCTGATAAAGCTGGGCTTATAGGATGCAAACATGGGGCAGGCCTGCAATGTGGCCAGCGCCGCGCTCATGAGGGAAAGCCGTACCAGATTTTTTACGGAGAATAGTGAGGTGGGCCGCATGGATTAATCGTCAAGCCCCATATCCGGAGCCGGCGCGCCGATCTTCGACGGGGGCACATACGAATAGTCGCCCATAGAAGGAACATTGCGTGCATCAGCGCATGCGGTTGTGCTAAGCAGCAGCAATAGTGAAACAGCGGTTTTGAAAAATCTCGATTGCATATAATCACGTTATCCTTGAATTAAGTGTGACTATATACACCAAGATAAATTACATACCATTGCTACAAAATCACTGTAGTTATGCAATTAATGCATGACATATAAGTTCTCGATATCACTTGGTAAAAGCCCTATAGCAGCCAGAATACCCCTGGATTTATCGATGGTTTCCTTGAATTCCGCCTCCGGCGTCGAGTCGGCGACGATGCCGCCGCCCACCTGGAATTCAAAGCGTCTGCCCTCCATGATGAGGGTGCGAATGACGACCGATAATTCCGCCGCGCCGTCGCCGCCCAGCCAGCCGATCGCGCCGCTGTAAATGCCGCGCTCTAACTCCTCCATTTCACTGCATACGTTCATCGCTATGATTTTCGGCGCACCGGTCATGGAACCTGGCGGGAAACAGCGCATTATGGCGTCGAGGGTATCCGAACCGGGTTTTATCCGCCCGGTAACCGTGCTCGACATGTGATGCACATTACTATGCGAAGTAATGGTGAAAAGCTCGGAAGTCGCCACGCTGCCGGGCACGCACGAGCGCGATAGATCGTTGCGCATCAAATCCACGATCATCAGATTTTCGGCTTTGTCCTTGGCGCTGGTGGCAAGTGAATCCCGCGATTTTTTATCCTGTGCCGGATCGGCAAAACGTGGCGAAGTACCCTTGATGGGGCGGGCCCGAATGTGGCCGTTTTCGTCGATTTTGAGGAATAATTCCGGGCTGGAGGAAAGAATATGGCGGTCGTCCAACCGCAGGAAGGCGCTATAAGGGGCGGGGCTTGCTTCACAAAGTTTGCGGAATATCTCGAAAGCTGCGGGAGGTTCCATGAATTCGCCCATGAATTTGCGCGTCAGATTTGCCTGATATAAATCGCCGTTGTGGATACGCTGGGTAATGGCGGAAACTTTGGCAAGATAATCGTCTTTGGACATGTTGGAGACAATGCTTTTTACCCCAATGGGGTATATGGTGGCAGCCTTGCGGACTTGGGGAATTCTAGGATTAGAATGGCACGAGTGCATGGTTACGGTATGTTTTTCATGGTCAAACTCGATGATGGTGCCAAATTTCATCATGCAAAGATGCGGCAAATCGAGCCAGTTCGGGCTATCCGCCGCCAGCTTTTCCAGGCTGTTTTTCAGTCCATACCCGAGATACCCAAGCCACATATTTTCAAAGCGCGATTGATTGCCGCTTACGCGGCCCATGAGCGCCGAAAAATCATCGCCGGTGATTTTCTCCTCCATATCGTAGGCAAGGAAACTAAAACGCCCGGAATAGGAAGTCTTGGCGCCGGAATATAAAAAAACCCAATAACGATCCCCGCCCTCCGCCAGACCGGCGGCGAGACTCAGCGGATCAACCCATGGCAAAGATTGCAGGAACTGCATAAATACATTAGTGAATAGGGCAATGGAGAGATTGTATGCGACGCTTGCGGCGGGTTTTCAATAGAATAATGCGCGGGTTGGGTGTGGCACCGAAATCGCGCCCCGAGGACATCCCTAAGAAATTAAGCCCGGAAATGCTCGAAAAAGCCATGATCGAGGCACGTTTTCTATGCGGCAACGGGGTTGATGTGAAGTCCCTCGCGCCCGGCGAAATACCCGATGCGCCGAAACCTGCTGATGGAAACGTTATTTAATGCCAGTGGGCGCGGACTGCATGGGCTGTTTCGCGGGCGGCTTCAGATATTGATTCACCAACTGCATAACGTCGCCCATATTTTTTCCATTGACGCTGAAGCCTGAATTCAAATCGCTCGTCAGCACAAAGCGTTGCGCGGTTTTATCGTTATCATCGGCGACGGCGATAGCGTTTAAGAACGCCTTGATATTTTCAGGCGGCGGCGGATTTGCAGAATAACCCGCCGTTTTCTGCAAATCGCCGTGGGCGGCCATGTCATCGACCAGCGCCGCGCAATGGCTGCAAACCAAAGTGATATTAACAGCCTGCGGAAAGCGCTGCGCCAGCTTGGCCGATCCGCTGGCCTTGATGCCGTAAAGCGCATTGGATACTTCAAATGTGGAAAGCGTCGCCTCGCCGTTCATGGCGTCGGGGCCATTATAGATGAAATCCAGGCTCAGATTCTGTTTGCCGTACACGGAATAATTGATGGGATAGGAATAGTCGGGCGACAGGGCGAGGATATAACCCGCCATCATCGCATCGCCGTGCGGCGTTATTTCCATATCCTCCAATTTGACGTATATGCGGCGCGCGCCGGACGTTTCATCTTGGGTGACATAAAAGCGGAATGGGCCGCTGGCAGTGAGTTTTTCGTGCGTGGCGGCATCGGTGGTGGCGTTGCCCGCCTGGTTGCAATCGGCCATGCGGAAATCCTTGAAGAACGTCGCCGAATCATCCGCCGTCAGCGTGCTGAAATCCCACAACGTGCCGATAATCCCCATAGGATGGTGCATTTGCAGGACGCAGCTGAAACTCCCACTTTGCTGATGCAGTGTCGTGATAACCACATCGCCGATTTTCGAGGTTTGCTGCACATTGCCTTCAAAACTTAGGCTATACGCGTTCGAAAGAGCATTGATCCCCAGCACAATCTGCCCATCGAGCGCATCATCCTCATCCCAGTTCGGCATAGGGGCAAGGGATTGCAGCAGCTGATTCATCCGCCCCTTGAAATGCGGCTTGACGATGGCGACATACAGATTCGACGGAAAACCGGACGTTTCAATAGCGTCGTAGGTGATATATTTCTGATTGCCGTTGATTCTGGCGATGGTTTCCTCGACGTTTTTCTTAAGCGCCGACGCCTGCGCGTACCAGGTGATGCTATAGCCGCCCGCGAGCACTACGAGAAACATGATGAACCCGATTAAAACCACACTACGCATAGATTTTCCCCCGGATTATTTTTTCCACTCGCCGCTTTGCTCATCGCTGTATGTATCACGATCCGCAAGGATTAATCCATGAAATTTACCGGCAATTCCCGCGCTGTTCCACTTAATATTTTGAGGAAATAACGCGCCCACCGCCAATGCGCCCCAGACAACATTGGTGATAAACACAGCTTCAGCACCTGCCAACGCGTCAATCCCAGCGTCGGTTTCAACGACAGGGCAGGGCGAAAGCCGCAACAAAGCCGCGCGTGTCGATCCCGCCAGCACGCCGCAATCGAGGCTGGGCGTGTATAGTTTTTCGTTTTTGAGCCAAAAAATATTGCCCGAACTGGTTTCGCATAATTGTTCATGCTCATTGATGAGCAGCGCATCGGCGCAATGATTCTCCGCCGCTTCCAGCCTCGCCAGCGTCGAATTCAACCCCTGGCATAGTTTATATTGCACCGGCAGTGCCCGCGCCGATATTTTTTGGTAATGGCTTTGCCACAATGCCACCGGTTCGCGCGAAATAGCCGGCATCGGCGAAGTTTCGATGACGAAACTTGCGTCGGCCTTCGGATGCGCCGGATCGGGCAGGTATCCACGGCTGCCGATGCCCCTGGTGACCTGGATGCGTAGAATACCACTCTTGACCCCATTTTTTGCAACTAATTGGCGGCAAAGATCTTTTATCGAGCTGACATCGAATGCTATCTTAATCGCGCCTAACCCGCCTATAAGCCGCGCCATGTGCCAATCGAACTGATAGGGCACACCCTTATGCACGGCGATGGTTTCAAATACCCCGTCGCCATAGCGAAAGCCGCGGTCTTCCACGGAAATAAGGGCGTTTTCAGTGGGAACCAGGTGGTTGTTTATAATGCAATATGTCATAGATAACGTGTAAAAAAGTGATTATATATAGGCAAAATACAAGCCTTTCATGGTTTTAGACAATGGTTATCTTAGGATTGGGCAGCAATATCGGCGACCGGCTGGCGCATCTTCGCGCAGCAAACTGGCGTTTGTCGGCTATTTTGCAGGATATACGCCTCTCGCGCATCCTCGAATCTCCCGCCATGTTGCCGCCAGATGCGCCGCCAGACATCGACCACCCCTTTTTGAATATGGTCGTGAGCGGTACGACTACATTGACTCTGCAGGAGTTATTTAGCGCCGTGAAAGCGATCGAGCGCGATTTAGGCCGCGTACAGCGCTGCGTCTGGGGCCCGCGCGAGATCGACATCGATATACTGGCGATGGGTGATCTGGTGATGGAAAGCGCCGAATTGACTATCCCCCATAGGGGTATATTGCAGCGCGATTTCGTCATGCTTCCCTTGGCGGAAATCGCGCCTGAATGGCGCTATCCCGTGTCCGGCCCATTTTATAATATGCGGGCTGAAGAAATCATCGTTGCCAACGGCTACGTGCTTTCGGATAAACTTAGCGTTTATGAGTAAAACCAAACTCGTCGCCATCGTCAACGTCACGCCGGATTCTTTTTCCGACGGAGGCAAATACTTTCGTCCCGAAGAAGCTGTAAAAGTCATCGAACAACATATTGCCGACGGCGCCGACATTATCGACATCGGCGCAGAATCAACCCGTCCCGGCGCCATACCTTTGACGTCGGACGAAGAATGGCAGCGACTTGAGCCAGTTTTTAAGATACTCCCTATGGGTACATTTAGTCTTGATACGCGCCACGCTGAAACAGCGCGAAAAGCGCTGGATTACGGTATCGATTGGATTAACGATGTATCGGGGTTTTCCGATATGGTGATGCTGGATACAGTCAAGAATTCCGATTGCAAGCTGGTGGTAATGCACTCGCTCAGCATTCCCGCCGATAAAAACATCGTCATGCCCGAATCGGTGGATGTAGTGCAGGAAATCATGGAGTTTGCCAAAAAACGCATCGGCGAAATGGCATCGGCGGGGATCGCCCGCGACCGCATCATCTTCGACCCCGGTATCGGCTTCGGCAAAACTGCCAGGCAATCCTGGGCGATTATCGATAGCACCGAACATTTTTCCATATTGGGCGTGCCGCTATTGATAGGCCATTCGCGCAAATCATTTTTATCCGATCGTCCCGGCGAAAGTCGTGATGAACAAACTCTTGCCGTCTCGCAAACTCTCGTCAAGCGAGGCGTTGCCTACCTCCGCGTACACGACGTAGCGGCCCACAAACGGATGTTGGCGCATGCAAACTGACATCGACGCATTATTATCGCGCCTCTACCACCCGGATCTGAAAATCATCGATCCCGGATTGGAGCGTGTCGAGGCGTTTTTAAATCTCATCGGTTCGCCGCACAACCGTTTGCCGCCGGTGATCCACGTCGCTGGCACTAACGGTAAAGGCTCGCTGATCGTCTATCTCCACGCTATTTTTGAGGCCGCAGGATACCGCGTTCATCGTTATGTTTCGCCGCATCTCGTTCGTTTCAACGAACGTATCGTCATTGCGGGCAAGCCCATCGATGATACCTACCTACGGTATCTACTGGAAACCATACTGGGGTATGTTGAGAAGCAACCCGTTACTTTTTTTGAAGCCACTACAGCGGCTGCCTTTCTTGCTTTTTCAGAACATCCCGCCGATGTCGTTCTGCTCGAAACCGGCATGGGCGGAAGGCTTGACGCGACGAACGTCATCGACACGCCGCTGCTTACCGCCATTACGCCCATAGGGTTTGATCACTGCGATTTTCTTGGGCATACCATCGCCGAAATCGCCGGGGAAAAAGCCGGGATCATCAAGCGCGGAGTGCCGTGCGTCGTAGGACGCCAGGAAAACGATGCGGCGAATGTGATCGCGCAAAAGGCGCAGAGTCTGAACGCGCCGCTTTACCGGCTGGGAAGCGAATGGCAGGTTGAACAGGGTAAATACCAATCGGCAATAAGCACCCTTTCGTTTCACCCGGCGCTGGCAGGCCCGCATCAATACGACAATGCGGCGACCGCCATCGCCTGCATCGATAATCTCACCGGGTTTTCCATTGCCGATACCCATATAAAAAACGGCATTGAACATACCGTCTGGCCCGCGCGGTTGCAGCATTTAACAAGTGGTCATTATGTGGATATACTCCCCAAGGGTATCGAATTATGGCTGGACGGCGGCCACAATCCACATGGCGCGAAGGCGCTTTCGCAATGGTTTTCTGCGCACAGAATCAAAGAAGTACACCTTATCTGCGGCATGGTACGGGGCAAGGATACCGGCGAATTCCTGCGTATTCTCGCGCCCAATGTTACTAAGCTGTATGCCATCGCTATCCCGGGCGAGCCATTAAGCCAATCCGCAGGAGATATAGAGCAGTCGGCAGTTAGCGCGGGAATTGTGGCGGTAAATGCCGGGACTATTGAAAAGGCGTTGCAAAGCATTGCCGCTCATGCAAAAACACCTGCTATAGTATGTATTTGCGGCTCGCTTTACCTTGCGGGAAAAGTGCTGGCCGGAAACGAAGGAGTTGTATGAATCTGCAAACCGTCATCGACGCTGCCTGGGAAAATCGCCAGTCGCTGAATCCTTTCACCAAAGGGGAAGTTCGCGATGCCGTGGAAACGACGCTCACGCAACTGGATAACGGACAGCTCCGCGTCGCTGAAAAACAAGGCAGCGCATGGATCGTCAATCAGTGGGTCAAAAAAGCGGTCTTATTATCGTTTCGCTTAAACGACAATATGATAGCGGGTGACGGATACGACAAAGTGCCGCTAAAATTCACCGGCTGGGATGCCGCACGCTTCAAGGAAGCAGGCTTTCGCGCCGTGCCCGGCTCTGTCGTGCGTCGCTCCGCATATATCGCCAGTGACGTGGTGCTGATGCCGAGCTTCGTCAATGTCGGTGCCTATGTCGGCGAGGGGACGATGGTCGATACATGGGCCACCATTGGTTCTTGCGCCCAGATCGGCAAGCATTGCCATATTTCCGGCGGTACCGGCATTGGCGGCGTGCTGGAGCCGTTGCAGGCGAATCCCGTTATTATCGAAGATAATTGCTTCATCGGCGCTCGCAGCGAAGTCGCCGAAGGTGTAATTGTTGAGGAAGGATCTGTGATTTCAATGGGTGTATTCCTCGGTGCTTCGACCAAAATCGTTGACCGCAAGAGTGGTGA
>Ga0302281_10002979_pt1 | contig 11846 bp, 10 predicted proteins | sample III_Fen_E1_2_FD_198762 | JGI IMG/M metagenome (GOLD analysis project Ga0302281, IMG submission 198762) | Peat permafrost microbial communities from Stordalen Mire near Abisko, Sweden - III_Fen_E1_2 | ecosystem: Environmental > Terrestrial > Soil > Wetlands > Permafrost | place: Sweden: Abisko...
AAACACCGTCAGAAGTCCCGAGGTCCATGACCTGATGCGTGAACCTCCAGAGTGTCCATCGCGGGATTTTCAGCACCTATCCAGCGGACCCTGCGCGGGAGGGGACAATTCGGGTAAATGACCTGCATGTTGAAAATTGGACAAGGGATTAACGAAAAGGAAACCCAATTTGATCCCGCGGCAACAAAATCTCGCCATAATAACCCCCGGCGCGCAAAAAGCGCCCTGCATGAGAATTTTCTTGCTTTTGTGATTTTCTATGCATATTTTATATGTCCACTGTATGCATGGAGGAAGCCAATGAGAACAACACTTGACCTAAATGATGATCTTGTTCAGGAAGCCATGAGAATATCTGGCGAAAAGACAAAAACCAGTATAATCCACAAGGCTCTAACTGATTATATCAACAAGTCAAATGCTCGTGGAATTCTGGCATACGGTGGGAAATTGAATTTAGACATCGATCTAGATAAGCTTCGGGGACGAGCGTGAAACAACAGCCAGTACTCATCGACACCAGCGTTTGGATCGGATATTTCCGAAGTAATGACGATGAAGCGTCTTTAATCAAATTGTTTGATTCAAATCGCGTTGTGATCAACGATGTTGTACTGGCTGAATTGTTGCCTGCAATGAACGCCTATGGAAAGAAAGATCCGATAGAAAAATTGCGAGCCATTGAGCGATTGCCTGTTTTTGTAAACTGGGAAGGAATTATCTCACTCCAAACTACCTGCATCAAAAATGGAATCAATGGCATGAACCTTTCCGATTTGATGATAGCCCAAACTGCCATAGAATACAAAATTGCCATTTTCAGCAAAGACAAGCACTTCAAACTTATCAACAAACTTTTGAAATTCGATCTCTACAATCCACCTGACTGAACGCTAACTGAATTCCCCAAATGAAAATCAGCAAAATCAAGAATCAACAACAATTGCCCCCAACAAGGCCCTTTCACCCGGACCTCCGGTCCTATGTATTGCCGGTGGACGTCGGCCAGGTGAAGAGGCCACCGTTAGGCAGACCCTCCGGGCGGGATAGCTGCAATTAGCAACAAATAAATAGCTGCAAATGCCTCGCATGGGATTCTCAACAAAGATGATTAGCAACAAAACCAACAGCAACAAAACACAATCGGCAGGTCCGGCTGATCGCCGGACCTGCCGACACAAAGGAGTCGGCCAGCAATGAACGAAAGCCAAAGGAACCTTACAAAGAACTCAAATCAACATGAAAACACTATCGCCAATTTGGATCCCAAGCAAGGAAAAGGTAAGCCACTGACTATACCAGAAGTATTTATTCTTGAATCCTTGGATAGGAACGACGAGAGAAAACGGCGATTTGAAGGCCAGGTATTGTCAGACATGCTGCGATTGGCTGGGAAAAACCCCAAATACTATTATTTTCAATCAAAAGACGAAATACCTCATGTTCTCAACCTTTTTGAGCAGTCAAGATACAGATATCTTCATTTTTCCTCACATGCATCATTAACTCACATTCATACAACAGAAGATGACATCTTGTACGAAGATTTTTCGTCTCTGTTTCGCAATAAACTCAAGCTAAAAAGGTTATTCTTTTCAGCTTGTCAAATTGGAAACGAATCTTTTTTTAAGTCAATTGCCACTAAAAACAAGGGGATGCATTCAATTGTCGCTCCAGCTAAAGATATCAGATTTGATCAAGCGGCGGCATTGTGGTCGACCTTTTATATCAGCATGTTCAATGAAAATAGTGACGCGATGAATCGTGCTCAGATTGCAAAGCGCATAAAAGCATTGACCTCGCTCTTTTCTGTAGACTTCTTTTTTGCCGCCTACAATTCAAAGCACGATAAATGGGAATACAGCGAAATCAAGGCTTCAGATAATGATTAAAAAACTTGTTTGTTCACTATTTGGATGCTCTATCGATAAGCAGCCAATCGCCACCAAATACAATTTCAATGGCGAGGACATTGAATACCTATTTTTGGTATTTGAGGACGACGCCATAATCGTATGGGTTGATGCGGATTATGATACCGATTGGCGAAGTATTGGAGCCTTATCTATAGAATCAGAGGAGTCTTTGCATCGAACGAAGGCTCTTGCAGCAGTGATTGAGGCAACTCCGAATAAGCATCATAGTTCAGAGGTGAAAATCTGCTTCAAACGGCTTATTGGGGAGGCCCTTGTTTGCGCCCTCAAAAATGATACGGAAGGAGCGGAACGAGTAATCAAAGATGCCAGGAATTACATTAACACTCGCAATGCAGAGGTTTCAAGACTATGGACTCTGAGATGCAATGGAATATTAGGTATCTTAGAACTTGTAGCAATCAGTTCGATTTGGCTTTTGAGATCCAGCTTAGATATCCTCTTAACTAGGAATGGCTTCCTAGCCATTCTTGTTCTTTTTTGGGGTTGCTTGGGTGCATCAGCTTCTTTAATATTTCGAATTGGGAAGGAGCGAACAAGCCCGGAAAGTGGAATAGAACTTCACTGCCTTGAAGTGGTTTCAAGACACTTTGTTGGCGGAATTAGTGCGGCCCTGCTTTTTACGTTCATACGAGCAGGCTTCATATTAAAAGGATTTGATTCCGATCAATTAATAAATCTCTTTGGCATATCGATTCTTGGTGGATGTAGCGAAAGGATTATTCCTGTAATGCTTTCCAAGATTGAGCAGAACCACAAGGAGGAGAAGAAGTGAAACGACTAGCCTTAATCATCGGCTGCCCTGGCGACAGAGTTGTACTCCAAGGAGTGCCTAAAGACGTCAATAACATAGCCTTATTTTTATCGTCTCCAAACGGAGGAAGCTGGAAAAAGGATGAGATCGTTATTTCAGCTCCAACCACAGCACGGGAAGTTGTTGCAATCGTAGCTCAAGCTCGACAACTCCGGCCTGAGTACGGTTTCATATATTTTTCTGGCCATGGCGGAATTAATGAGCGAAACGGCAGAACAGTTATTGAAATAAAAACTGGTGAAGAAGTATACGCTGACTCGATCACAATATCAGGCAAGGAATTAGCGATTTTCGACACTTGTCGATCCTATTTTTCACCGACAGTACCAATTCTTGAAGCCCGAAGCTTTGCCGAGAGACAAGATGCTTTGGAATTAGATACGAGTGAAGTGTTCAATACTGCTGTATCTAGTTGCGAGAACGGACGGATCGAATTGTATTCATCAAGCCCTCGTGAGGCTTCAAATGATACCCGAGAAGGTGGATTGTTTACTGTTAAATTATTACAGCGCGCAACTGGCATATCCACAGCATCAGATTATCCGGAAAAAATTGATTGCGCCACCGCTTTTGCTGCTGCAAAACAAGCTGTGGAAGCTGAAAAACGAGACCAGCACCCGTCAATGGAGGGATCAATAAGGCGTCGAATCTTTTTCCCCTTCGCAATTGGCATCCGGTCAATCCGCTTGAGAAAGCAATTTTTACATGGTTAAGGACAATTATCTTGGCTGACAACTATAGGCACTGGTTGTCGTCATGTACTGGATAATAATACGCTGTGGCAGCCTAATTCATTCTCTATGAGCCCATCAATAATGGAATGAATTAGATTTGACGCTTTGTATAGCACTTACTAGGAGAATAGGACCCAAAACGATGGCCCGCACGCCCAAGGAGAAGATGACCGCACCCGAGGAGCCGCTGGAGAAGAAGCTCTGGGCCTCGGCCGACAAGCTGCGCAAGAACATCGACGCGGCCGAGTACAAGCACCCGGTGCTGGGGCTCATTTTCCTCAAGTACATCTCCGACGCCTTCGAGGAACTCCACTCCAAGCTGCTGAAGGGAGAGGGCGACTTCGCCGGAGCCGATCCCGAGGACAAGAACGAGTACTTGGCCGAGAAGGTCTTCTACGTGCCTCCTACAGCGCGTTGGACGCACCTCCAAGCCAGGGCGAGACTTCCCACTATTGGGAAGGACATCGACGATGCCATGGACACCCTGGAGCACGACAACCCCTCGCTCAAGGGAGTGCTCCCCAAGGTGTACGCCCGCGAGAACCTGGACAAGGCGGCCCTGGGTAACCTGATCGACCTCTTCAGCACTGCCGTATTGGGAACCACCGAGGCCCAGAGCAAGGATGTGCTGGGGCGCGTGTACGAGTACTTCCTGGGCGAGTTCGCCTTGGCCGAGGGCAAGCAGGGCGGGCAGTTCTACACGCCGGTTTCCGTCGTCCGGCTTCTGGTGGAGATGCTGGAACCCTACGAGGGTCGCGTCTTCGATCCGTGCTGCGGTTCGGGCGGCATGTTCGTGCAAAGCGAAAAGTTCATCCATTCCCACCAGGATTGGTATCGCAAGAAAGGCAAAGCCCTCCAATCTGATCCAATCTCCATCTTCGGACAGGAGAGCAACCAGACCACTTGGCGGCTGGCCAAGATGAACCTGGCTATCCGCGGCATCGACAGCACCAACGTACGCTGGAACGCCGAAGGCTCGTTCCTCAACGACGCCCACAAGGACCTCAAGGCCGATTTCATCATTGCTAATCCACCCTTTAACGTGAAGGACTGGAGCGGCGAACTACTGCGCGACGACGCTCGTTGGAACGTGTTGGGACAGAAACTGACTCCACCTCCCGGCAACGCCAATTTCGCCTGGATCCAGCACTTTCTCTTCCACCTCGCGCCCACGGGCACGGCGGGAATTGTGCTGTCCAAGGGGTCGCTCACCTCCAAAAACAGCGGTGAGGGCGACATCCGCCGCGCCATGGTGGAATCGGGCGTGGTGGACTGCATCGTGAACCTGCCAACCAAGCTCTTCCTGAACACCCAGATCCCGGCTTGCCTGTGGTTCCTGGGGCGTGGTCGCGCCTCGGATGGTCACCGCCAGCGCATGGACGAGATCCTGTTCATCGATGCCCGCAACCTGGGTTATCTGGTGAACCGGCGCAACCGCAACCTCGCGCCGGAGGACATTTCCAAGATCGCTGACACCTACCACGGCTGGAGATCGCACGAAGGCGGCTACGCGGATGTCCCGGGCTTCTGCAAGGCCGCATCGCTGGAAGATGTACGAGCCAAGGACCATGTGCTCACACCGGGCCGGTACATTGGGCTTCCCGACGACGAGGACGACGTGGACTTCGCAGCCCGCTTCGAGAGCCTCAAAGCCGAGCTGGAAGCGCAGATGGCCAAGGAAGCGGAACTGAACCAGCGCATCCGCGAAAACTTGGCGAAAGTGCTGGTGCATATTGGGTGAGTGGATGGAAAAAAAATTGGGAGAGTTTCTCACCCTACATAGAGGGTATGACTTGCCTCACCAAACAAGGATTTCAGGGCAATATCCGATTATCTCGTCAATGGGGATTTCCGGCCTTCATTCTGAGGCAAAATTGACTGGCCCAGGTGTAGTAACTGGTCGATATGGAACTATTGGCCAAGTATTCTATTCTGAAGAGCCATATTGGCCTCTAAATACAACGCTTTATGTTAGTGATTTCAAAGGGAATCATCCGAAATTCAGCTATTACCTGCTCAAAAACATGAATTTGGAAACATACTCAGACAAGAGCGCAGTGCCCGGAATTAATCGAAATCATGTTCATGAAGAAACCATTCTCATTCCTGAGCGTTTCGGCGAGCAGGAAAATATTGCTGAAATACTGAGTTCGTTCGATGACAAAATTCAGCTTCTTCAGCAGCAAAACAAGACACTTGATGGAATGGCATCAGCATTGTTTCATCATCATATTTTGGAATCAGAAGTCTGGGTTGAAAGGCCGCTAGATGAAGTTGCTACTTTTCTCAATGGTTTGGCCTTGCAAAAATTTCCGCCAAATGGTGGCAAAACCTTAAATGCGATTAAGATTCGCGAACTGAACCAGGGAATTACAGAAAACACGGAAGTCTGCGGCGATCATCTCCCGGACAAATACATTGTTGATTCTGGAGATATCCTTTTCTCTTGGTCAGGGTCTCTTCAAATTGTTTTGTGGGCGCATGGTAGAGGTGCATTAAACCAGCATTTGTTCAAGGTGTATTCGGATCACTATCCTAAGTGGTTCATTTACCTTGCAACGAAGCATCACCTCCCCGAATTTCGCCAGATTGCTGAATCCAAGGCAACAACGATGGGTCATATCCAACGTCAGCATTTAACAGAAGCTATGATCCCTTGCCCCCCTATAGAAACACTCCAAGAACTAAATAAAATCTTTGATCCGCTATTGGCTAAAATCATAGATAATAACGCCCAAATTCTCATCTTGATTAAAACCCGTGACAATATTCTCCCCAAGTTGATGAGTGGGGAAGTGAGGCTCGCATGAGTGATTCAAAACAGCTTGCACTTTTTGATGATCGTTTCCTAGAGAGTTATGCCGGAAAAGGAATTATTAATGATAAAAAAATTGCAATCATCGAATTGATTGCAAACTCTTGGGATGCAGGCGCAACGCGGGTCAACATCTCTTGGCCACTTTCTGATGGTGACTCGTTTTCTATTTCCGATGATGGCCATGGAATGACAGAAAACGAGTTCAATACTCGCTATCGAGTCCTTGCCTACAATCGGCAAAAAAACCAAGGGATCTCGGCAGAGATCCCAGGCGACAATCGAGAAAAAATTGGATCGAGAAGCGCGTTTGGAAGGAATGGCAAGGGACGATTGGCGGGTTTTGCATTCGGCGAATTTTTTCAAGTAAAAACATGGAAGAATGGACAGGAGAATCATTACAAGGTTTTTCGCGATAATACAAACATATTGGCATTTAATAAACTTGGTAGCCACACCCGTGAAGGCCATGGAACAGAGATCTTTATTGAACATCCAGTGGCCACCGTGATCTTAGCGGATGAAATCAAAACAGAAATTGGGATGCGTTTTCTAGTTGATCCTAATTTTTCCGTTTACATCAATGGAAGCAAAGTAAATCACTCGGATATTCCAGCCGAGAATATCAGTGATTTTTATGTAGAAATTGAAGGCCTTGATCCAATCAAAGTCACCGTCATTGATGTGAAATCAACAGATCGTTCTACTCAGCAGCACGGCGTTGCTTGGCATGTACAAAATCGGTTAGTGGGTGAATGTACTTGGAAAGGAACCAGCAACGAAGACTTTATTGATGGGCGTAGGTTTGTAGCAAAACGATACGCTTTTATTGTCAAGGCTGACTGCCTAATCAATTCAATCCTCCCTGACTGGAGCGACTTCCTTCGTAGCGACGCCATGTTCCAGAAAGTCTATTCGGCAGTACATGCAAAAATCAAAGAATTTATTCTAGACCTCTATAAGGCCAATCGAGACGAAACTTTCAAGGGGATTGAAAGCGCAATTCGCCCCGTACTTAACAATATAAGTCTAGTTGCCCGCGAAAAGTGGGAAACAACAGTTTCTGTGATTCAAGAAGAATGCCCGTCTATTTCAGAATCTGATCTCGAAAAAGTAGCAACGCTACTTGCCAAACTTGAGCAAACAGATTCAAAATATGGACTCATCGATATCCTTTCCAGCTCTTCCATCGAAGACCTTGATGGGTTAAATGAGATTTTGCAAAAATGGAATATTGATTTCGCCAAAGTGGTCTTGGATGAGCTTGAAAGTCGGATGCGCCTCATTGAGAAGCTGCAGGCCAGGGTCTCCATCGATTCTACCGATGAAGTTCACGAACTCCAACCCCTTTTTCACAGAGGGCTATGGATTTTTGGTCCAGAATACGAAACAATAGAATACACATCAAACGTTGGAATGACAAGCGTAATTCAAGATTTGTTTGGCGTAGATATGAAGGGAAGCAAAAATAGGCCTGATTTTGCAATATTGCGCGATTCATCTGTTGGGCTTTACGGATTCCATCGCTATGATGACGATGGCGCTGAAATCGAAATTGATAGGCTCACAATAGTTGAACTCAAGCGACCAAGTATTTCAATTCGACTTGATGAAATTAATCAATCATGGAAGTATGTGAAGGAACTTTTGGAACGCGGGTTGTTAACGAAAAATAGCCGCGTCACCTGTTTCGTTCTTGGCAAGCATCTTGACCCACTAGAAGCCGAAGAGACGACGAAGAATAACGGGTTCGTCAAAATCCGTCCCTTGACTTATGATACTGTGATGCGACGCGCCAAAAGTCGGCTTTTGAAGCTTTTTGATAAAGTGAAGAATTCTCCATTTTTGAAGGAAACGAAAATCAATGAGTATATGCGCGAGCGAGAGCAAGCATCCATTTCTCAGCTTGCTCTTACATTGCCCGCGCCATCGGCATTGACTCCGTCAGCGACGGCCATTCCGGTTGAGACCGAATAATATGTCTCAATTAAAGGCTCATGAGAAGGCCATCTTCGAGCGCCTCTTTGATCGAGGGGGCTATGTTCTTGACTTCAATGATAAAACTTATGCTGACTTTTTTCGTGAGCACAGAGTAAATATCGATGATCAGAAATATCGATTCAATGGCCAATCCAAAATGAAACGCCTTCGCGCCTTCTGGGAAGTTGAACCAGATTTAGCTGTTGGGCGTGTGCTTGAAGGTTTGCTCAAATATAAGAAAGCAATTGAGCCAATCGATTTGGGAGATCAGGAGCGTGCGCTAGAAATCATCTGCCGTCTTTTGGGAAAAACTTACGAGCCTGAAACTCCAGAAAAAGAATTCATATCAAAAGATTTTTCCAAAATTGATCTTTCTCGTTTGAATATCGACGCGCCATTCCAAGGAATCATCGAACAACGGCTTCAAGAAATTCAAGTCTGCCTGCGTGTAGATGCGCCATTGTCCGTGATATTTCTTTGTGGTAGCACACTGGAAGGGCTGCTTCTTGATTTTGCTGCCAAGCAATCACAGGCGTTCAATCAATGCCCCTCCGCCCCTAAAAACAAACAAGGTGCCGTTAAACCATTTCACGAATGGACATTGGATAATCTTATCAATTGTGCATACGAAGTTGGAGTTCTATCTCTTGACATTAAAAAGCACGGCCACTCGTTGCGAGATTTCAGGAATTATATCCACCCTCGCCAACAAGCCGTCCAAAATTTTACTCCAGATTCCCATACAGCAAAAATCAGTTGTGCAGTCTTGCAAGCGGCAATAGCTAACCTTGCAGGAGTTCGCGGATGAAGTCAATCTCTGAGCAGCTTTTTAGCCTCCTCTCCCATAACGAATCTGAAGTGGTTGAGTTCAAGGAAGCCAAGTCTGGCTACGACTTTGGCAAGCTCGGACGCTACTTCTCGGCCCTGAGCAACGAGGCCAACCTCTTGGGCAAGCCCCATGCCTGGCTGGTCTTCGGCGTGAGGGACAAGGGGCACGCGGTCGTCGGAAGCCAGTTCCGCCCTGCCCGCAAAGACTTGGACAGCCTCAAGGGCGAGGTCGCCGCCAAGAGCACGGGCCAGATCACCTTCATCGAGATCCACGAGGTTCAACGGCCCGAAGGGCGCGTGGTCCTTTTCGAGATTCCAGCAGCCCCCAGGGGCGTGCCGGTCGCCTGGGAAGGCCACTACTACGGACGCAACGGGGAGGAGCTGTCGCCCCTCAACCTGGAAGAAATCGAGCGCATCCGCTCCCAAGCCACCCACGAGGACTGGTCGGCGGGCGTCATCGCTGATGCCGGGCTGGAGGATCTGGACGGCAAGGCCATCGAGGTGGCCCGCGCCAACTACAAGAGCAAGTTCCCGGACAAGGCCGCAGAGCTTGATTCCTGGGATGTGCCCACCTTCCTGAACAAGGCCAAGCTGACCATCAAGGGGAAGATCACCCGCACCGCCTTGATCCTTTTGGGCAAGGAAGAATCCGAGCATTTCCTGAAGCCCGCCGATACCAAGGTCCGATGGCTGCTCAAGGACGCCAAGGGCCACGACAAGGACTACCTGATCGTGGGGCTCCCGCTGCTGCTGGCGGTCGATCGCGTGTATGGACGCATCCGCAACCTGAAGTACCGCTACCTCAAGGAAGGGACGCTGTTCCCCGAGGAGGTGGACCAGTACGAGCCCTATTCCATCCGCGAGGCCCTGAACAACTGTATCGCCCACCAGGACTACACCCTGGGTGGCCGGATCAACGTGGTGGAGCAAGACGACCAGCTCGTGTTCACCAACCTGGGGAGCTTTGCCCCTGGCAGCGTCGAACGGGTCGTGATCGAGAACGCACCCGAGGAGCACTACCGCAACCAGTTTCTGGCATCGGCCATGTTCAACTTGAAGATGGTCGACACGGCGGGCGGCGGCATCCGCAAGATGTTCCAGTTCCAGCGGCAGCGGTTCTTCCCGATGCCCGACTACGAACTGACTCCGGGGCGCGTGAAGCTGACGCTTACGGGGAAGGTGATCGACCTGGACTACGCTCGTCTCCTCGCCCAGAACGAGGATCTGTCCCTTCAGGAGATCGTGACGCTGGACAAGGTCCAGAAGCACCAGCCCCTCTCCCTTCAGGAAGCAACCGTCCTCAAGGCGAAGAAGCTGATCGAAGGCCGCAAGCCCAATTTCTTCATCGCCAAGCGGATCGCCCAGCAGACCGGCAGCAAAGCCGCCTACACGCTCAACCGGGCCTTCGACAAGCAGTACTACCTGGACCTGGTCCAGGCCGCTTTGGCTCAGCATGGCCGGATGGGCCGCAAAGAAATCGACGAATTGCTCTGGAACAAGCTGCCTGACTGGATGAACGACAAGCAGAAGCGCATCAAAGTGATGAACCTCCTGTCGGAGCTGCGCCGCAAGGGTGTCATCCACAACGCCGGTTCCGACGCGAAACCAAGCTGGGCTCTCATACCCCCTTCGGAAACGCCGTGATCTATGAGAGATTTATGAGAGTTTGATGAGTCCAACAGGGCTGGAACCCCGTAAAACCTGGGTTTCCGCTCTCATAGCCCGACCACCGGTACCCCCCTTTCGGCGATACAAGCCGGGATCCACCGGGAGAGTCGGAGACACATAGCCCAAGGATCCCGAGAATGAAGCCCATCCACGAAAGCGAAGTCGAGCTGTACGCCTTGGAGGAACTCCAGGCTCTCGACTACGGCTACTTGGCTGGTCCCGATCTCCTGCCCGACGGCCCCACACCGGAGCGGAAAGATCCCTCCGAGGTCATCCTGGTGGGAAGGCTGCGCCAAGCGTTGGCCCGGATCAATCCTCGGATCCCGGAGCACGCAAGGGAGGATGCCCTCAAGAAGGTTTTGGGGATCCATTCGCCGGACCTTCTGGCCAACAACGAAGCATTCCACCGCTTTCTGACCGAAGGCGTGCCCGTGACCTACCGCAAGGACGGGGAAGAACGACCCGACCTGGCTTGGCTCGTGGACTTCAAGGATCCCACCAGCAACGACTTCCAGGCGGTGAACCAGTTCACCGTCATCGAGGGCAGCCAGCACAAACGCCCCGACATCGTGCTGTTCGTGAACGGGTTGCCGTTGGTGGTGGTGGAACTCAAGAACCCCGCCGATGAGAACGCCACCGTGACCAAGGCCTTCGAGCAGATCCAGACCTACAAGGCCACCATCCCGAGCCTGTTCACCACCAACGCCCTGTGCGTGATCTCCGACGGCCTCGATAGCCGGGCAGGCACCGTCTCTTCCGACTTCGCGCGATTCATGGCATGGAAGACCGCCGACGGGAAAGAGGAGGCTTCGCGGAGGGTCCCCCAATTGGAAACCCTCATCCGGGGAATGCTCCGGCCCGACATCCTCCTCGACCTCGTGCAGCACTTCGTGGTGTTCGAGAAGACCCGCAGGGAAGACCTCAAGACCGGCCTGTTGAGCGTGGTCACCGTGAAGAAGGTCGCGGCCTACCACCAGTACCACGCCGTCAACAAGGCGCTGCGAAACACCGTCCATGCGTCTTCCCTGGGCGGAGACCGCCGCGGCGGCGTGGTGTGGCACACCCAAGGCTCC